>Ga0075425_100000088_pt1 | contig 77775 bp, 73 predicted proteins | sample SoiMethybrSBSTD4_FD_75300 | JGI IMG/M metagenome (GOLD analysis project Ga0075425, IMG submission 75300) | Bulk soil microbial communities from a Populus tree surrounding site in Tennessee, USA - Soil MetaG P. TD hybrid SBSTD4 | ecosystem: Environmental > Terrestrial > Soil > Tree plantation...
GACGCCGATGCGGTCCTTCACCGAGAAGCCGGGATTCAGGAACTCCAGCTTGACGTAGATCTCGGCGTCATCCGGTCCGGGGATTTTGCGCAGGCGGACGATCGGCGTGTTGCCGATGATGTCGAGAACGTTGTCGAATGGTTTGGCGAGCGGACGCGGCAAAGCGGGCGGATTCTAAACGAAAACGGCGGGCCGAAGCCCGCCGTCATGATTCGTCATGTTGGTCGCGATCACGCCCACGAAGAGGGGCGCGAAGACGAGCGGCGCGAGTTGTAGCAATCGCGGCAGTAGACCGGCTTTCCGCTGACCGGAGTGAACGGAACTTCGGTGGCAATGCCGCACGAATCGCAGGTGACGCTCACCATCTGGCGCTCGCGCGATCCGCCGTTGCCTTCGCGTGCGGTCTTCCGCTTGTCGCGGCAGTTCTTGCAGCGTTTCGGTTCGTTGGTGAATCCACGCTCTGCGTAGAAGGCTTGTTCATTTTTGCTGAAGAGGAACTCGCCCCCACAATCTGCACAAATGAGATTTTTATCGTTGAACGTATCCATGAAACTCTGATCTCCTGGTTCTTAACGGTTGATTGTGTGCCGCAGCGTGACTCGTAGCGGGGTGCCGCGACTTCGCCCCCGCGAATGTGGATGAAACAACGAACTTACGCGATCGCCCCCTTCCGAAACTGCCACGAACGAAAACGAACACAAGTCCGCCCCTCTGCACGTTTCGGTGTCTTCGGAGCGCTGTTTGTCTTGGATTCGTTCGATTGCTTTTAGCATAGTTCGCGCATCGCGCGGAAGAGAGAAAATCAAACGCGCAAATAACTTAGTCAATGTATTGACGAACAAAAAAGGACTGAGGACTGAGTGCTGAGGACTGAGTGATGAACGCCCCCCAAGACTCTCGCCTCAGTCCTCAGTCCTCAGTCCTTCCGGTTCGAATCGGTCCCGCCGGCTGGAGCTACACCGACTGGGAAGGGACCGTTTATCCGCCGCATGGATCGAAGTTCGATCCGCTCGCGTATCTCGCGCAGTTCTTCGACACGATCGAGATCAACTCGCCGTTCTATCGCATCCCGCCGGCGAATCATGCGAAGAGCTGGGTGCGCCGCGTGACGTCGAATCGCGATTTCAAATTCACGACGAAGGTGTTTCGCGGATTCACGCACGAGAAGGAAACGCTGTCGCAGGAGGATGTGAAAGCGTTCAAACAATACCTCGATCCTCTCGCCGATGCCAACCGACTCGGCGCCATCCTCCTGCAGTTTCCGTGGAGCTTCCGGAACACTCCCGAAGCGCGCGTGAAGCTCGTCGATCTCTTCGCCGCATTCGCCGAATACCCACGCGCGCTGGAAGTGCGGCACGCCTCGTTTCAGGACGACGACTTCTTCGCGTTTCTCGACGATCAGAACGTCGCCTGGGTGAACATCGACCAGCCGCTGTTCAGCGATTCGGTGAAGCCGGCGGAGACGGTGACCGGTCCGCTCGCGTACGTGCGGATGCACGGACGCAACTACGAGAAGTGGTTCGCGCACGCGGAGTCGTGGGAGCGATACAACTACCTCTACTCGAAGGACGAGCTCGAGCCGTGGGTCGGGCGCATCGAGCGGATGTCGAAGCAGAAGGATGTCTACGCGATCTTGAATAATCACTTTCGCGGACAGGCCATCAAGAACGCGGTCGATCTCGAGGGCGCGCTCGGAATGGAGGCGACGATGCCGCCGCAGTTGAAAGAGATCTATTAAGCTTCGCGCCCCATGGCTCGCAAGAAGCGCGTCGTCGGCACGGCCGGCCACATCGATCACGGAAAAACGTCGCTCGTGCGCGCGCTCACCGGCGTCGACACCGATCGCCTTCCCGAAGAGAAACGCCGCGGCATCACCATCGACCTCGGATTCGCGAGCTGGTTCACCGACGACTATCAGATCGGCTTCATCGACGTTCCGGGACACGAGCGCTTCGTGAAGAACATGCTCGCCGGTGTCGGCGGCATCGACAGCGCACTTCTCGTCGTCGCCGCCGACGAATCGATCAAGCCGCAAACGCGCGAGCACTTCGCGATCTGCAAGCTCCTCGGCATCCCGACCGGGCTCGTGGCGATCACGAAAAGCGATCTCGTCGACGCCGACATCATCGAGCTCGTGCGACTCGAGGTCGAAGAGCTCGTGGCCGGCTCGTTCCTCGAAGGGAAGCCGATCGTGCCGGTGAGCGCGACGACCGGCGCGGGACTCGACGACATCCGCCGCGCGATTCTCGAGTCGGTCGCGAGCGTCGACGATCGCGATGCCACCAGACGCGTGTTTCGATTGCCGATCGACCGCGTCTTCACGATGAAAGGCTTCGGCTCGGTGATCACCGGCACGACGTATTCGGGCCGCGTCGAAGTTGAGAGCGAAGTGGAAGCGCTGCCCGGCGGCGATCGGTCGCGGGCACGTGCGATTCAGGTTCACGGCGAAGCGCGCGACGTTGCATCGGCGGGCGAGCGCACGTCGATCAATCTCGCGGACATTCCGCTCGAGCGTCTTCATCGCGGGCAGCAACTCGTCACGCCGAACACGTTGCGAACGTCGCAAGTGATCACGGCGCGTCTCGACTTGCTGGAAGACGCGAAGCCGCTGAAAGAACACACGCGCATTCGCTTTCACCATCTCGCCTCCGAGCTCCTCGGCACGCTGCGATTCGTCGACGACACCGAAGGCGAATTGAAGCCGGGCCACGGCGCGTACGTGCAGTTCCGATTGGAGTCGCCGGTCGTCGCCGTCGCGGGCGATCGATTCGTCATCCGCCGCTACTCGCCTGCATTCACGATCGGCGGCGGCACGATCCTCGACGCGCATCTGCCGAAGCTGAGCCGCGGCACGCGCTCCGAGATTCTCGACACACTCGCGCACGGGTCACTAGCCGAGAAAGTCGACCTGATGACGAAGCTGGCCGGCATTCGCGGAATCACGATCGACGAAGTGCAGGCGCGGACCGGCCTCACCGTCGCCGCGCTGCGCAAGCAACTCGGCGAGATCAAGCGCATTCATCCTGACGTCCTCGCGGACTTTCGCCGCCGATCGATCGAGTTTCTCGATCACTACTTCAAGACGAGCAAGATGGCGCTCAACGTGCCGAAGGGCGAGTTCGTGCAGAAGCTCGCGCCGTTCAACGCCGACTTTCTGCTGCGCGATCTCGAGCGCGAAAAGATCATCGTCGTGCAAGGCGACGCGCTCGACATCCCGGGTCGCTCGAAGACTCTCGGCGGCGCCGAAGGCGAGCTGGCGCGCGCGATCGAGAAGCGATTTGCCGACGCAGCGCTGCAGCCGCCGCCGGTCTCCGAGATCATCAACGAGAGAACGTACAAGCCGAAGATGATCGAAGGGGTGATCGGCTTTCTCGTGAAGCAGGGAACGCTGGTGCGGCTCGCGGAAGGGATCTACGTGCACCGCGACTCGCTCGCCGCAGCGCGCGAGAAGATGGCGACGAAGAAGGGCGAGATGATCGATGTGGGGCAGTTCAAGGATTTTTTTGGGCTGTCGCGAAAGATCGCCATTCCGCTGCTGGAGTATTTCGATCGCGAGGGAGTAACGAAGAGGATTGGGGACTCGCGGCGAGTATTGTGATCGGCGCGCGTCAGTGCGGCGGCGAGAGTCCTTTCGGCACTTCCAGCCAACTCTTGTCGACGTTCTTCTGCTCCACCTTCACCACGTTGCGGTCGACGACCATCTTCGAATCGTCGAGCGCGAGCTCGGCGTGATCGCTCATCGGGAATCCGCGCACGTTGATCAGCGCCTCGTCGACGCTCTTCATCATCGGCGCGTAGGGCGAGTAGCTCGGATCGCTCGCGACCATGATCGAGTAGAGCTGCGGCGGGATGCGCGGATCCTGCGCAAACTTCATCGTGCGCGTGTACGCGCCGGCGCGGATCGACACCGTACCGTTCGACGACGTCACCTGCGCGCGGGGGATGTAGCCAGGGAGTGCGGCGTCGAGCGCGGCGCGATGCTTCTTGGTCAGATCGGCCACGTTCTCGGTACGAATGGTGTGAGCGATCTCGTTGACGTACGTCACCGTGTTCGCCTTGAGATCGATCAGCCGCCACGCATCGAGCTCGTCGCCGCTGCGCGCGCGATCGTTCGCGATGGTGATCGAATGCACGACCCTCTTCTTCGACGGTTGAAGCGTCGTCTCGATGGTGAGTACCGTCGCAAGCACCTGCGGCCTCGCCGCCGGCGCGACCGGCTTTCTCGTCTCGGCTGGCTTGCATGACGCGCAAAGAAGAATGACGAGCGCGCCGATTACTCTTTTGCTTCGTACCAACTCTTGCCCCAATGCGTGTCGACGGCGAGCGGCACCGCGAGCGGGAAGATGTTCTCCATCGTTCCTTTCACGATTCCCGCCACCTCCGGCGCGCGCTCCTCTCTCACCTCGATCACGATCTCGTCGTGAACCGTGAGGAGCATGCGCGCGACGCTCGGGTCGAGCTTTGCGTCCAACGCAATCATGGCCAGCTTCAGGATGTCCGCGGCCGTCCCCTGAATCGGCGCATTCGTCGCCATCCGCTCCGCGTTTCCACGCACGGTGAACGACTTGTTGTGAATCTCCGGGATGTACCGCACGCGCCCGAACAGCGTCGTCACCTTCCCCGTCGCGCGCGCCTCGTCGAGCGTGCGATCGAGATACTCCTGAATGCGCGGATAGCGCGCGAAGTACGCTTCGATCCAGTCCTTGGCCTGCGCGCCGGAGATGTTCAGCTCGTTCGACAAGCGGAACGCCGACATGCCGTACAGCACGCCGAAGTTGATCGTCTTCGCCGCGCGCCGCTGATCGTGCGTGAGCTGCTCGGGCGGCACATTGAACATCTTCGACGCCGTCGCGCGATGAATGTCGTCGCCGCGGCGGAACGTCTCGATCAAATCGGCGTCGCCCGAGATGTGCGCGAGGATACGCAGCTCGACTTGCGAGTAATCGGCCGACAGCAGCGCCCAACCTTGATCGGCGACGAACGCTTTCCGGATCTCGCGACCGAGCTCCGTGCGGATCGGAATGTTCTGCAGATTCGGATCGGACGACGACAAGCGCCCCGTCGCCGCCACCGCCTGATTGAACGACGTGTGCACGCGGCCGTCCTTGTCGACAAGTTGCGGCAACGCGTCGACATACGTCGACTTCAATTTGTGCAGCTCGCGATGCTGCAGGATGAGCTGCGGCACCGCGAATCCATGACTGGCCAGCTCCTCGAGCACATCGACCGAAGTCGAATACGCCTTCGTCCCTTTCGTCTTCTTGATCACCGGATACTGCAACTTCTCGAACAACACATGTCCGAGCTGCTGCGGCGAGTTGATGTTGAACTCCGTTCCCGCCTCGGCGTAGATCCGCTTTTCGAGATCGGCGATCTGCGCGCCCATGTCGTTCGACATTCGTCGCAGCAGCGCGACGTCGATGCGAATCCCGAGCTCCTCCATCTTCGCCAGCACCGGAATGAGCGGCATCTCGATCTCTTCGTAGATCTTCACGAGCGCCGGATCGCGGCGAAGCTCCGGCTCGAGCACTTCGCGCAGCGACGCGGTGACGTCGGATTTCTCGCCGAGGTATTGCTGGAGTGGGGCGGACTCGTGTTCGGCGGCGAAGAGCGGCGACGTCTTGGCGACGTCTTTCGGCGTCATCACGTCCATCTTCAGGCGGTCGCGCGCGACGTTGCCGAGCGCATGCGACGGCAGGCCGGGGTTGATGACGTACGACATGATCATCGTGTCGGCCCAACGCCTGGGACTCGGCCAGCCGCGCGCCGCGAGACTGCGCGACGCGCTCTTCGCATCGTGTGCGACGAAGAGGCGATCAGACGCGAGCAACGCGTGCATGGCATCTTTGATCGCGTCGGAATTGACGTCGATGACGAGCGATTCGCCGCTCCGTTTGGAAAGAGAGACCCCGAGCTCGTCGACCCAGATTGCAAGAGACGCGTCGCCGGCGGTGAAGTCGCGAATGTCTTCCGCGCTCGTCGCCATGCGATAGTCGCGCGGAACCGGCGGCGCTTCCGGCAGGTACTCCTGCATCAGCGACGCGAACTCGAGTCGCGAGAAGACGTCGTGCAGCTTCGTGCGATCGGGCTCCTGCAGCTTGTAGCGCTCAAGATCCACATTGACCGGCAGATCGCATTTGATCTTCGCCAGCTCGCGCGACATGAACGCTTTGTCGCGATGCTCCTCGAGCTTCTTGCGCTGCGCGGGCTTGAGCTTGTCGAGATTCTCGTAGACCGCCTCGAGCGAGCCGAAGTCGGTGATGAGCGACTTCGCGCCCTTCTCGCCGATCCCCGGAACGCCGGGGATGTTGTCGATCGCGTCGCCCCAGATCGCCATCACGTCGACGACTTTCTCCGGCGGAAGCCCGAACGCTTCGGCCACTCCTTTCGCGTCGTAAACGACTTCGCGGCCGGTGTGATAGAGCGAGATGCCGTCGCCGACGAGCTGGAAAAAGTCTTTGTCGGATGTGGCGATGAGAACGTCGAAGCCACGGTCGCGCGCGGCGCAGGCAAGCGAGCCGATGAGGTCGTCCGCTTCCCACTCTTCGACGGTGATCACCGCGATGTGAAATCCGTCGAGGACCTCATTCACGAACGGAAGTTGAATGGCGAGATCGTCCGGCATGGGACGACGATCTTTCTTGTAGTCGGCGAATGCCTCATGCCGCGCTTTCGCGCCGCTGACGTCGAACGCGACGGCGATGTAATCCGGCTGATGATCCTTCAGCAGCTTGCGGAGTGTCTGCGTGAAACCGTAAACCGCATTCGTAGCGAGGCCAGCGGAGTTGGTGAGTCCGCGGATCGCGAAGTAGGAGCGGTAGACGTTGTTGGAACCATCGACGATGAACAGCTTCGGTTTCTTCGGGGGCATGAGCGCGGCGGATTATAGAGTTGCCCTAAAGCACTTGCGGAGCCTTTCGGCTCCGCATGTGGTACATCGAGATAAGGGCTGGACCGCTGCAGCTATTTGGTAGGGTTCAAGGAAGCTTAGGTGATTAATCGTCCAAAATCGGTCCAATAGTCAAGGAGGGAGCCCGCAGCGGCCACTAGACGCGGGCAGGGTAGGCTGGACCCGCGTGTCGGTCTCGTTATCTTCGAAACCTGATTCATGTTGGGCCTCCTAGTTGCGAGATCGAGGCCAACTTCTGTTGAACTCGTTTTCGGAAAGGTCGCCCTCCTCTCCGCCGCGGCGCAAATCCCGTAAGTCCAGTGGAGAAGCGACTTACGTGGCGTGCTCGTGAAAAACTTCACATGAGCTCAACTGTGGAAACTTTTGCCGAGACTGGCGCCGCCGTTGCAATTCTGACCGCGATCATGCCGAAATCTTTTCTTCCTCTTCTCCTCCTCCTTGCCCTTCCCGCTCTCGCCGACGATTGGAGCCTCGGCGTCGGCACCGGCCCATTCGTCTTCGGGAAGTTCGCGGAGCGCACATTGAGAGCGAGCGATGGGATGGGAAACGTGACATTGACGAAGACGAAGCTGAGCGCGGCGACACGTCCCGGCCTCGTCGTCGATTTCGAGCACGGCTTCAACGATCGTTTCGCCGTGCGTCTGCAGGGCACATTCACCGACGCCCCACTCTCGGTGAAGCCGGCGAGCGGAACCGGAGTGTCTCTGGACGCGGGGCATATCGACGTCACGACGCTCACGCTGCCACTCGTGATCTACCTCAATCCGCATGGACGGTTCCGCTTCCACATCAAAGGCGGACCGGCCTACGCGTTCTATCGCATCAAAGGCAGTCCCGGCACCGCGACGCCCTTCGAGGGAACGCGCGACCGCTTCGGCGGCGCCGCCGCGGCCGGCGTCGTGTGGTGGTGGAGCAATCGATTCGCGGTCGAAGGAGAAGTCATCGACGTCGTGACGGCGTCGCCATTCGAGCGTTCGGATTTCGTCGGGCCGGCGTCGATCTCCATTCCGAAGACTCAGAACGGGCACGCCACGGTGGGACTGAGGTGGAAGTTCTGACGAGTTTTCAGGACGACCGCAACAGCGAGTTCAAATCCGCAAGCAACCGTTCCAACGAAAGCTTGTAACCGACCGCCACTTCCGACAGCGTCTCGCTCAGCGACTCGCTGCAAGTCGTGCATCCGGACAGGTGATACGCGGCGAACACCCATCGCGCCGACGGGTGCAGCGCGAGCGCGTCGCTCACGGTCATGTTCGCTTCGAACTTCTTGTCGATCATAAAATGCGAGCTGATGCAGGTACGGCTTCTCTACTTCGCGGTGCTGCGCGACATTATCGGCAGCAGTGAGGCCGAGGTCACGCTGCCGAGCGGGACGCGGCCGAGGGACGTGTGGAGCACGCTGCGCGCGGAGCATGGCGAGCTCGCGCAATACGACGAGCCGCCGCTCACCGCGATCAACGAGAACTACGCGTCGCCGGACGCCGAGCTACACGACGGAGACGAGCTCGCGTTCATTCCCCCGGTCGCCGGCGGATGAGCTACCTCACTGACGATCGTATCGATTCCAACGCGCTCGTCGCGCGCGTGATGCGCCCGAGCGACGGCGCGTACGTGCTGTTCGAAGGCGTCGTGCGCAATCATCATCAAGGTCACGCAGTCGAGTCGATCTTCTACGACGCCTATCGCCCGATGGCGGAGAAAGAGATCGATCGCATCGTGCACGACGTCGCCAATCAATTTCCCGACGTCGCCATCGGCATCGTGCATCGACTCGGGCATCTCGTCGTCGGCGACGCATCGATCGCGATCGTCTGCTCGTCGCCGCATCGCGCCGAGTCGTTCGCGGCGTGCCGCATGATGATCGATCGCATCAAGCAGACCGTGCCGATCTGGAAGAAAGAGCGCGGCCCCGGCGGCGAGGAGTGGGTTGGATGGCAGAAGTAGAAGCGGTTCCCGCGGCGAGCGTGATCGTGTTGCGCGACTCGCCGCTCGAAGTGCTGATGATGCGGCGGACCGAGACGGCGAGCTTCGTTCCCAACATGTGGGTGTTTCCCGGCGGCGCCGTCGAGCAGTTGGATCGCGAGATCGCGCGCGAGCGCGGCGACGGCTCGATGCTCGGCCGCATGCGCGTCGCCGGTGCGCGCGAGCTGTTCGAAGAAACGGGCGTGTGGCTCGGCGCGCCGCTCGAGAATGCCGAATCGAAACGACGGCGGCTGCTCGCAGGGATCACCTCGTTCCGGCAACTTCTCGATGAGTCGCCGATCGACTTCGAGCAGCTCGTCTGGACGTCGCACTGGATCACGCCGCACGGCGTGCCGAAACGATTCGACACGTATTTTTTCCTCGCCAAAGTGTCGCGCAACGTCGAGGCGACGATCGCGAATGCAGAAGCAGTCGAGACGGCGTGGATCACGATCGACGACGCGCTGGCGACGCTGAAGATGATCTTCCCGACGATCAAGAACCTCGAGGCGCTGCGCGGATTCACGACCGCCGATGAATTGATCGCCTCGCGACGCGGCGCGAAGATCACGCCGGTGCAGCCGGTGCTCGTCGACGGAAAGTCGGCGTTGCGATGATCACGATCCGGCGCGCGACGGCCGACGACATCGAGACGATCGCGACGATCCATATCGCCTCCTGGCGCGCGACGTATCGCGGCATTCTTCCCGACGCCCATCTCGACGCGCTCGATCTGAATGAGCGCATCGGCCGCTGGCGGAAGTGGATCGATGCGGATGTCTTCGTCGCCATCGACGACGATCGGATCATCGGATTCTCGCGCGTCGAGAACGGCGAGATCTCGCACGTGTACGTCGACCCGAGTCATCAGCGCAACGGCGCAGGACGTTTGCTGCTCAACGCCGTCGTCGAAGCCGCAGGCGGCAACGCGACGCTCTGGGTGCTCGAAGGGAACCATCGCGCGCGAGCGTTTTACGAAACGCAGGGATTCAGGCACGACGGCATGCGGAAGACCAATCCGGAGTTTCTCGGCAATGACGCGGCGGAGTTGCGCTACCGAAAATGAACATCCGCAGCATCACCGCTCCCAATCCCGGTCCGTTCACGCTCGACGGCACGCGCACGTATCTCATCGACGATCACATCGTCCTCGATCCCGGTCCTGCCATCGACTCGCACATCACCGCCATTCGCGAAGCGATGCCGCGGCTCGACACGATCTTCATCACGCATCGCCACGGCGATCACGCTCCCGGCGCGGTTTCGCTGAAGCGCGCGACCAACGCGCGCATCGTCGCGCCGCGCAATGTGCTCGATGAGACGGATGTGATCGTGAATGACGGCGACAGCATCGAAGGCATCGAAGTCATCGCCACACCGGGACACACGAGTGAGCACGTTTGCTATCTCACCCGAGACGGCGACCTCTTTACCGGCGACACGATTCTCGGCTACGGCACCACGGCGATCTTTCCGCCCGACGGCAACATGGCGGACTACATCGCGTCGCTTCACAAACTTCGCGCGCGAAATGCGCGGCGCATCTTCCCGGCGCACGGCCCGACGCGCGACAATGCCGTCGCACTCATCGACGAATACATCGCGCATCGCCTCGATCGCGAGCAGCAAGTGCTCGCCGCAATCGAGAAGGGCGCCGGCACACTTTCCGAGATGCGCAAGGTCATCTATCCCGATCTCGATCCGCGTCTCGAGGGCGGTGCCGAAGTGCAGCTCACGGCGCACTTGATAAAGTTGAGCGATGAAGGGCGTGTTGGTGAGCATGATGGCCGTTGGATTGTTGAGAACCGTCGCTGAGACCTCCGACTACAAATCGACTTCGCGCTACGACGACGTGATCGCGTTCGTGCGCGCCGTGCAGAAGAGCGATCCCGAGATTCGGGTCGAGACGTTCGCCACGACGACCGAAGGGCGGGCGTTGCCGCTCGTCATCGTCGGATCGGGACGCGTGAAGCCGGTCGTCTTCATCATGGCCAACATCCACGCCGGCGAAGTGGAAGGGAAAGAAGCGGCGCTGATGCTGCTGCGCGATCTCATCACCACGCATCGCAAGCTGCGCAAGCGGATGACGATTCTCATCGCCCCGATCTACAACGCCGACGGCAACGAGCAGATCTCGACGACGCATCGCACGACGCAGGTCGGACCGATCAACGGCGTCGGCATTCGCGAGAACGCCGAAGGCCTCGATCTCAATCGCGACTACATGAAGCTCGAGTCGCCGGAAGCGCGCGGGCTCGTGCACAACGTGCTGAACAAGTGGGATCCGCTCGTCACGATCGATCTGCACACGACGAACGGCTCGTATCACGGATATCAGTTGACGTACTCGCCGCCGCTCAATCCGAACGCCGACTCGCGCATCATCGGCTTCGAGCGCGACACGCTCCTGCCCGAGATCCGCGAGCGGATGAAGAAGCGCCACGGCAAAGAGACGTACTACTACGGCAACTTCGTCGATCAACTGAAGCCGGAGAAAGGTTGGTACACGTTCGACAACCGTCCGCGCTTCGGCAACAACTACGCCGGCCTGCGCAACCGCTTCGCGATTTTGTCGGAGGCGTATAGCTACATCGACTTTCGCGCGCGCGTCGAAGTGACCTATCAATTCCTCCACGAGATCCTCGGCGCCATCGATCGCCACGCATCGAAGATGACGCGCATCGCCGCCGCGGCGGACGAGAAGCGTCCGACGTCGCTCGGCGTCCGCTTCGCCGTCAAGCCGTGGAAGAAAGACGTCCCGATTCTTTGGGAGCGCGCGACCGAAGCGCTGCCCGGTGAAGGAATCGAGAATCCGGAGACCGGCAGCGGCGCGAACATCGTGCGCGGCGGCGTGATCGTGCCGGTGAAGATGACCGACTTCGGCATCTTCGAAGCGACCGAGAAATCGGATGTGCCGTATGCGTTCGTCATCGACAAGCGCGCGAAGAACGTCATCGAGAATCTGCTGACGCACGGCATCACGGTCGAACAATTGAACGAGCCGCAGGACGTGCGCGTGCAGGAGTTCGTCGTCAAGAGCGCGAAGAGGTCCGACAAGGAATTTCAGAAGCATCACGAGCTGACGATCGAAGGAAGTTGGAAGAATCGCAGCGACACGCTCGAAGCGGGAACGTACATCGTGCGCACCGATCAGCCGCTCGGCCGGCTGGCGTGCTATCTGCTCGATCCGCGCAGCGACGACGGCTTGTTCGATTGGAACTTCTTCGGCGACACGAGCATCGCGCGCATCATGAAGCCGGCCGGCCTCGACGCTAGCGTGGTATCAGCAGTCGAATGAAGTCCTTGTTGACGTAGTACGTCTCGTCGTCGCCGTCGATGCGCATGAAGGCCTCGCGCGCGTCGTTGACGATGTCGGAGAGCCGCGACTGCTCCTGCGGGCGATCGATCGGGACGATGCCCTCGATGCGCGAGCCGTCGGTGAGCTCCATGATCGTGAGCCGCTCGATGATGGTGATCTCCATGTCGATGATGTGCGGCAGCTTCTCGAACTTCACCCAGATGACTTGACTGCGATTGATCAGCTTTGGCACGCCGCCCGCGACCATCGGAAAGAATCGCCGGCGGCCATTGAGGTAGTCCGCAAGCGTCTCCGGCCCGTCGCGCTTCTCCGAATACGGCGCAAGGAACACCGAGTACTCCGCCGGCTCGCACCCGGCGAGGGCGACGTCGACGGAGAGCTCGACCATCGGGACTTGGTAGACCATACGAACAGAATTGTAGGACTGAGGACAATTTTAGGACCGAGGACTGAGGACTGAGGACTGAGGTGAAAGGGGTTTCCCCTCTTTTGCCTCAGTCCTCAGTCCTCAGTCCTACTCGTACAATACGCGCCTTATGCGACACAAAGACTTCATCGAGATCCACGACTACACCGCTGACCAGGTCCGCGAGCTGTTCGATCTGGCGCGCGACCTCAAGGCGAAGCCGGACAAGTATCGCGAGGCGCTGCGCGGGCGGACGCTGGCGATGATCTTCGAAAAGTCTTCGACGCGAACGCGCGTCTCGTTTGAAGTGGGCATGTTCCAGCTCGGCGGACACGCGCTTTTTCTCTCCTCGCGCGACATCCAGCTCGGCCGCGGCGAGCCGATTCCCGACACGGCGCGCGTGCTGTCGCGCTACGTCGACGGCATCATGGCGCGCACGTTTGCACACAAAACCGTCACCGATCTCGCCGAGTACGCGACCATCCCGGTGATCAACGGCCTCACCGACTTGTCTCACCCCTGTCAGGTCATGGCCGACTATTTCACCGCCTGGGAACACCTCGGCGATCTCAAAGGCCGCAAGATCGCCTGGGTCGGCGACGGCAACAACATGGCGCACTCGTTGATGTTCGGCGCGCCGAAAGTCGGACTCGACATCGCCGTGGCGACGCCGCCTTCGTACGCGCCCGATGCGGGCGTCATCGCCGCCGCGCAAGCGGACGCGGAGAAAGCGGGGACGAAACTCATCCTCACCCATTCGATCGAAGAAGCGGTGGCCGGCGCGGACATCGTCGAGACCGACGTCTGGGCATCGATGGGACAGGAAGAGGAAGCGGAGAAGCGCCGCCGCGACTTCGACGGATGGATCGTCGATCGCCGCGTGATGTCGATGGCGAAGCCCGACGCGATTTTCCTGCACTGCCTCCCGGCGCATCGCGGCGAGGAGGTTGCAGCGGAAGTGATCGATTCGCCGCAGTCGGTGATCTTCGACGAAGCGGAGAATCGCCTGCACGTGCAGAAGGCGATCATGGTGGCTCTCATGAAGGACTGGAAAAAGTAAATGCCGCAGCCCGCGGCGAAGCGCCGCACCGGCGGTCTCTTCGTCGTCATCCTCCTCGGCGTCATCTTCTTCGTTCTCCTGGCGCTGCTGATCTTCACGACGAAGCACGACACGCAGCATCAGGCGGCGGAGATCGAGACGCTGACCGTGCTCGCGCCGCGCATTCGTCTGCGCACCGAGCCGAATCCGAAAGCGCCCGTCGTCGCGACCGCTGTCGCGGGCGAGAAGCTGCTTCTCGTCGAAGATCGCGGACCGTGGGCGCGCGTGCAGGATCCCGACGGCCTGGTCGGATGGGCCGAGCGCTCGATGCTGGAGCGCACGAGCGAGCGTCAACGCCGATTGGCGCGCTTCGAAGCGATCAAGAAACTTCCGGTGCTGCAAGGCGTCTCGAACAAACGGACGACGCTCTACGCGGGACCGGGCATCTTCTATCCGATCGTCGGCGATCTCTCCGAGCAGTCGGACGTGAAGGTCTACACGCGCGATCACGATTTCTACGCGATCGACTTCAACGGCGAGATCGCCTATGCGGACATCGATGCGATCGATGTGACTGCAACCGGAACGCCGCAATTGGACGTGAAGACGTCGCAGACGACGACTGCTCCTCCTCCGACGGAGACTACGGCGTCGGCAGCTCCGCCGCCAACGGAAACCGAAACGGCCGCGCCTGTCGAGCCGGAGCCGCAGCAACAACAACCGACGGTTTACGCCGCCGTTCCTCCCGGCGGAACCCAGCCGGAGGAAATCGATCGCGTCGTTCCGCGTTATCCGATGGCGGCACGCGCGGCGAACGTCGGCGGCCGCGTCGTGATCCGCGGGATCGTGCGCAAGGACGGCACGATCGACAACGTCGAGGTCATCAAAGATCTCCCGTACGGATTGGGTGACGCGGCGCGGCAGGCGGTCGAGCAGTGGAGGTTCCGCCCGGCGACGTATCGCGGCGAGCCGATCGACGTGTACTACACGGTGACCGTGAATTTCAGACTGCAGTGAACGATCTCCTCGGCGCACATATCTCGACAAAAGGCGGCCTCCACACGGTGTTCGAGCGCGCCGCGGCCATCGGCGCGAACGCGATCGCCCTCTTCGCGAAGAACTCGAATCAGTGGAAGGGCAAGGTCATGACGGACGACGACGTCGCGCAGTTCGCGGCGTTGCGGAACGTGCAGCCGATCCTCACGCACGCGTCGTATCTCATCAACCTCGCCACGACGAACGAGGAGTTTCATCGCAAGTCGATCGCCGCGATGATCGACGAGCTCGATCGCGCAGAGCGGCTCGGTATTCAAGCGGTCGTGCTTCACCCCGGCGCGCACATGAACGCGGGCGTCGACAACGGACTCGATCAGATCGCGCGCTCGCTCGATCAAATCCACGCCGCGATTCCGAATCACCGCGTCGTCACGCTGCTCGAGACTGCCGCGGGACAAGGCTCGTGCGTCGGCTGCACGTTCGATGAGCTCGGACGAATCATCGATGCCGTCGACGACAAGAAGCGCGTCGGCATTTGCATCGACACCTGCCACATCTTCGCCGCCGGCTACGACATCCGCTCACGCGACGGATACGAGCGCACGATGGACGACGTGGAACGCCATGTCGGCATCGACAATGTCGGCGCGTTTCATCTCAACGACTCGAAGCGCGAGCTCGGCTCGCGTGTCGATCGCCATCAGCACATCGGCGAAGGGGCCATCGGCCTCGACGCATTTCGCATGCTGCTGAACGACGCACGCTTCGCGAAGGTCCCGAAGTTGATCGAGACGCCGAAGACGATCGAGACGAAATCGGATCAGAAGAACCTGCGCAAATTGCGCGCACTGATTAACGGAGACCGTCGACCACGTAAAGCGTCGAAGTGAGCACGCGGAGATAGCCGTACGCGTGCGTCTTGCCGTCGGCAGTCGACGCGATCGTATCGATGTTGAAGACGCCGTTCGGGTCGGGAGTGCTGATCGACGTCACGTGCGTGCGCGCATGCGTGGCGAGGTCGAAGAGATCGATGGGAGCGGGAAACTGTCCGATCTTGCTGACGAAAAGGCTTTTTTCATCGGTCGTCCACTGATACGGGAAGTCGCCCGTCTCGAGGCCTTCGATCGGCTCGACCTTTCCGCTGGCCATCGTGAGCATGAGTGGGCGCGCGTTGAGGAATCCGAGGGTCACGCGAGAACCGTCGCGATTCGCGCGCATGAGGACGGGGCGGACGCCGGTCGTGACGATACGGCGCTTGCCGCTGTCGATGTCGATGAGCACGATCTGCTCCTGCCGCTGCTTTTCGTCGAATCCGACGACGAGCAGCGACTTCGGCGTGAGGAATGCGGCGACGTATGCGCCGAGGCTGCCGGTGTCGATCTCGCGCTGAAGGCCAGCGCCGGTTGGAAGGAGCAGGAGCTTGCGCGTGTCGACGGCGCCGGCGATCACGAATGCACCGTCGGGAGAGATCGCATACGGAAGCGCGTCACCCAGGCGGATTGCCGGACCGCCGTCGAGCGGACGAAGGAACGCGCCGGCCGTGCCGTGCGGCGGATACTCAGCGAACAAGACCTGTTTGCCGTCGGGCGTGAGATCGATGACCGTCGATGTGCCGAGCCACGACAGATCGCTCTCTTTGCCGTTGGACGCGATGCCGATCATGCTCCGTCCGACGCTCGACTCGATGAGCAGGCGTCCGTTCGGCAACACGTCGTGAAGCAAAATCTGCGACGGGAAGTGCGACAGCACGCGGTAGTTGCCTTTGAGATCGATCGCGGCGAGCGTCGAGTCGTCGTCGCCGCAAGCGCAGATGATCTCGTCGCCTTTCGGACTCCAAGCGAACCCGGCGTAGCTCCGCAGCGGCCGATCGATCGTCTTCACGTGACCGTTGCGATCGATGATCATCGGCCGGAACGGCGGACGCTCCGGACCGAAGATGAGCACCGACTGCCCGTCGGCGGAGATGCGCGGACCTTCGAGATACATTCCTTCGTAAAGGGGATGGCCGATCGGATACTCGAGCACCGTGTGTCCGCCCACCGAGCGCAACACGGCCATCGATTTTCCATCGGGCGAGAACGCGGCGCGCTTCACGTTTTCCGCGACCGGACGCGGCGCCCCTTCCTGCGACATGATCGCCAGCGTGCCGCCGCCGAGCGGAACGCGCAGATTGCGAGTCTTGAGCAGCACCGCCACTTCGCCCGTCGGCGAGACGGCGGCGATGTCCGATTGCGGGATGCCGAGTGCGTGCGTTTCCGTTCCGTCGTTACGCACCGAGAACGTCTCGCTCGCGCCGCTGCCGTACGCGGCGCCGTAGTAGATCGTGTTGCCGTCCGCCGCGAAGCGTGCACTCATCATGTTGCCGATGCGGAAGGTGACGGGCGTGTAGCGCGGCACTTCATCCGGCCGCGTATGGCGGCGCGCGAGGAGCCACGTCGCGAGTGATGCGATCGCGGCGGCGGCGACGATCGCAGCGACGAAGGCGAGCGACGAGAAACGCCGCGGCGCTTTGCCGCTCACTCGTCCCGCTTCGCTCGTCGAGAGGTTCGAGAGATTCTGCAGATCGAACGCGAGATCGCGCGCCGATTGGAATCGCGCCGCCGGATTTTTCTCCAGGCAGTGGCGCACGATGCGGTCGAGCGCGGGCGTGATGCCGCTCGTGGCGCTGATCTCCGGCGGATCTTCGCGAAGGATCGCGCTCATCGTGTCCGCGCTGGAGTCGCCGGCGAACGGGCGCTTGCCGGTGAGCATCTCGAAGAGGATTGAGCCGAACGAGAAGATGTCGGAGCGATGATCGACGTTCTGCCCGCGCACCTGCTCGGGCGACATGTAGCCGACCGTGCCGAGGACCGTGCCGGGATCGGTGTTGCGCGCCATCGTGTGCGCGTCGGTGTCGTTCGAGTCGCCGGCCGCTTGAGTGAGCTTGGCCAAGCCGAAGTCGAGGATCTTCACGCGATCGTCGGAGGTGACGAAGATGTTCTCCGGCTTCAGATCGCGATGCACGATTCCCTTCTCGTGCGCGGCGGCGAGTCCCGCGGCGATCTGCGATGCGTAATCGATCGTCGTGCGCGGCGACAGACGTCCGTCCCGCAATTTCTCGCGCAGCGTCTCGCCCTCGGCGAGCTCCATCACGATGTACGGTGTTCCGCCTTCCGTTCCGACGTCGTAGATCGTGACGAGATTCGGATGATTGAGCGATCCCGCGGCGCGCGACTCGGTCTCGAATCGCTGCAGGCGATCGGTATTCGACACGAGCGACGCCGGCAGCACTTTCACAGCGACGGCGCGGCCGATGCGGGTGTCGCGCGCGCGAAACACTTCGCCCATGCCGCCGGCGCCGAGACGCCCGGTGATCTCGTAGGGTCCGAGTCGCGAGCCAGTGTCGATTGTCACGTCGATGGGTGAGCCATTATGAAGCGACTGCGCTACCTGCTCATCCTGATTTCCGACTCGATCCGCTGCGCAACGAACGTGGTCCAGGGTGTAAAGACCTCGCGATTGATTCCGAAGGGATCGATGTCGTGCTGACGCTCATGGGAAAGCTCGATCTTGCCGGCGATCATCGGTGCGCCGCTGCCGTCGGCCATCCACTCAGCTTCGATGCGCATGACGTAGCTGAATCGTTCGTGTCCGAGGGTCACGTCGAAGCGGTCGCTGTACGGAAAAAATGAGAAAACTTCATGAATATGGCCGCCGAACAACTCCGTCTCGGGTGCGATCACGCCATCGTGCAGTCCGCTGCTTCTGCGGTCCCACTGAATGCGGATCAGATAGCTGCCCTTCCATTCGCGATGAATCTCCCCGACGTACACCTCGTGGCGATAGAAGCGTTTATCGAGTTCGTGCAGACGTTCGAGCGATGCCTTCACGAGACTTGGTCGCCGTTCGGTATATGGCCGGATGTCCACGTGGAGAATTCGCGCGCCGGCTGGGGGCTGCTGCTCCCTGAAGGTAGGATCGAAAAGCAGAACCTCGCCCGAGTTCGGAAGGACCCATAGTCGCCGGTCGAGATTCCAGATTTCGAACCGTCCGTCATTGACCGCGCGCAATTGCCACTCGGCATATTCCTGACGGAACCCACCAAACCACTGTCCGACCATCACGAACTGCGGATCCGCGACCATGCGCGGCAGCACATGTCTCCGATCGCGGTACAGGACCGCGTTGCCGGCCTTGATCGTGTATCGGTCGGTGTTGCCGACGTGGATGAGTTCCCACTTGGCCGAACTCTTCGGACGGACGTCACCGAACTCCCATCGCGGCAGCGGAAACAGTCCGACACGATCGCTCTTGTGCAGGCGATAGAGCAGGCGACCATCGAACTCGAGCTCGCGCGGACCTTCAAACGTCATCGGATGACTGATTGTACGTCCCCGTAACCGGTGTCGATTGTCACGACGCTGAGTGACTCATTGCGAAGCGACTATTTCTCTCTGCGTTAGACTTCGCGCGCCATGAACAAACACGTTACCGGTACGCGCATCGACTATCGCGACGGCCAGATCGTCGTTCCCGACGATCCAATCATTCCGTACATCGAAGGCGACGGCACGGGCGCCGACATCTGGCGAGCCACGAGCTACGTCATCGACGGCGCCGTGCAGAAGATCTACGGTGGAAAGCGGCGAATCAGTTGGCTCGAAGTGCTCGCCGGCGACAAAGCGAAAGAGCAGATGGACTCCTATCTGCCCGACGAGACGCTCGAGGCGTTGAAGACGTATCGCGTCTCGATCAAAGGTCCGCTCTCCACGCCCGTCGGCGGCGGCATTCGCTCGCTGAACGTGACGCTGCGACAGGTGCTCGACCTTTACGCGTGCGTGCGTCCGGTGCGTTACTTCGAAGGCGTCCCTTCACCGGTAAAGGATCCTGGCAAAGTGAACATGACGATCTTCCGCGAGAACACGGAAGACGTTTACGCGGGCATCGAATGGCCCGCGAACAGCGTCGGCGCCCAGCAGATCATCGACTTCCTCAACTCGCTGGAACGGCGCAGCGGCGGAAAGATTCGCGACAACTCCGCGATCGGAATCAAGCCGATCTCCGAATTCGGATCGAAGCGGCTCATTCGCAAAGCCATCGAGTACGCCATCGCCACGAAACGTGACTCGGTGACGCTCGTGCACAAAGGCAACATCATGAAGTTCACCGAAGGGGCGTTCAAAGACTGGGGCTACCAGCTCGCCAAAGAGGAATTCGGCGACGTGACGATTCCGGAGTCGGAGCTCACCGGTCCCGCCCCCGAAGGCAAGATCGTGATCAAGGATCGCATCGCCGACTCGATGTTCCAGCAAGTCCTGCTGCGTCCTTCCGAGTACTCGGTCATCGCCACGACGAATCTCAACGGCGACTATCTCTCCGACGCGCTGGCCGCCCAAGTCGGCGGCCTCGGCATCGCGCCGGGCTCGAACGAATCCGACGACGTCGCGATCTTCGAAGCGACGCACGGCACCGCGCCGAAGTACGCGAACAAAGACATGATCAATCCCGGCTCGCTGATCCTCAGCGGCGTGATGATGCTGCGCCACATGAAATGGTGGGAAGCGGCCGACGCGATCGAGCGCGCCATTGCGACGACGATCGGTCAGAAGCGCGTGACGTACGATCTGGAGCGTCAGATGATCGGCGCGACGAAGCTGTCGACGAGCGAGTTCGGGAAGGCGATCGTCGAGAATATCTAGCTGCGCGCGCGTTCCAGCGCTTCGCCGAGATCGCGATAAAAATCGGCGTCCGCGCGAAAGTAGCCGTTCTTGAGGAAGCAGGCGTGCAACTCGACGCATTGCGGTTTCAGTTGCCGGAACTGTGATTCGTCGTATTTCGCCTGTTCGCCTGCGAGGAGCACGCCGCGCATTTCGCGGCGCAGCTCGTTGAATGACTCGCTGTTCCACACCGCATCGAGCGAATCGCGTACGACGTTGCCGAGCGACGGGTAGTCGGGATTCAACAGGTAACAGCACGGACGGACGTCGCCGTTTCCCGTGACGGCCATCGAGTACCACCCGAAGAAACATCCGCCGTTCGCGGCGTTGAACGTCTCCGCGGTCGGATACGGATTCGGAATGGGAATCGCGAGCTCGTGATAGAGACGCTCGAGCCACCCGCCCCAGTTGAAGATGTACGACGGCTCGAGCAGCAAGCGATCGCGATCCATCTGCAGCACTTCGCGAAAGAGCGGCTCGAGGCGAGCTGCGTCGTCCGGGCCGAGGAGAAGATCGTGGCGCACGCGCTCTCGCGGAATCTCGATCACCGGACTGACGGTGATCCGATCGACGTTCAGAGAGCGTCCGAGACGGTACATCTCCGGGAAGCGCGCGAAGTTCTCGCGATCGAGCAGGAACTGCAGCGTGATGCCCGGCTTCTCGCGCTCGCCGCGGATGGCGACGAGTTGGGCGACGTTCTCGATCACGCGATCGAAGCGATCGGGCTTCACCGCCATCATGCGGTGATAGTCGGCGCCGTCGACGGCGTTCAGCGACACGATCACTTCGCGCGCCTTTGCGTTGACGAGCAGCTCCGCGATCTCGCGCGTCAGGGCCACGCCGTTGGTCGTGATGTTGTCGATATCGACGCCGCGATCGACCAGGTGGGCGAGCACGCGCGCGACGTCCGGATGAAAGAGCGGATCGCCGCCGCCTGAAAGGCGCACCGCTCGCAATCCCTTTTCCGCGAGCTCGTCGATGAGCTTCGTCGCGCAGTGAAGGCTGAGCTGCTGCGTCGTGCGAAGATCCTGTTGATTGCAGAAGTAGCACGCGACGTTGCAGCGATCCGTGAGATCGAGCTCGACGTGGCGCGGCGCGCGCGTGGCGCGCCCGGAGACAATGGCGTCGATGATGTCGCGCTTGTCTTCGGGAGAAAGCTCCGACCAGCCGTAGGTGGCGCGCATCGGCTACGCTTCGGCCGGCCGCCACACGAGGAATGCCGGCTCGCGACGTCCGAAGCGTGTCGCCAGCGCGACACCCACTCCGAAGATCGACGAGAGGCTCCACGCGATCGGTCCGACTGCAGGAATGAGCCGGATCGCGCCGAGGATGAAGACGCCGGCGACGACCATGGCGAGATCGCCGCGGAACCATTTGCGCGACGCGAGCTGTTCGCGCGTGCGCGAGCCGGCGACGAGCGTTCCGACGGCGTGGAAGACCGCGATCATGCCGTAGACCTTCGTGAGAATGGCGAAGACGGCGAGCGCAGCGAGCAGCGGAATGCCGATCAGATACGGCACGAGGTAACTGAAGACGATCGCAGTGAGCACGAAGCTCGTGAACGCGACGAGTCCGAGAGCGAAGCAATAGAGCGCGCTGGCGCGAATCTCGATCGACGAGTAGCGCACTTCGCGTCCGCTGGCAAGCGTGATCAGCACGGCCACGATGAGCCAGACGAACAGCAGCGAGAGCGCCACCGCCGTCTTCGTGATCGTCGCCGTCGCCCCTTGCAGCGTGGTGAGCGAGTAGACGCGGCCGGCGACATGACCGTCCGTGCCGCTGATGCGGCCGCTGTGGATCACGTTGCCGCCGACTCTGCCGCCGCCGGCGATGGCGACGTCGCCGCCGATCACGAGCAGATCGCCGCTGATGGGCGCGCGGACGTAGGCGTTCCCGCCGTACACCTGCAGGCTGCCGTCGACCGGCTTGTCGACGTTCGCGTCTCTGCCGAAGAGATATTGATCGCCGAGTTGGGATGAGCGCGCGGATCCGATCGGCGCGAACATCATCGCCAGGGCGATGAGCGCAACGAGCGTCGTGACCGTAAGGACGATTCTAGACATCGATCCCTTTCGGCGCGCGGCGCAACAGAACGATCAAGAGAGTGTTCACGACGAGAAAGGAGATCGCGATCGCGATCTGCCACGGCGCCGGTGCGTGCTGCAATCCGTCGCCGACGTCGCGCAGCAGAAGCTGAAGCGTCGAGAACGACGGAATCGAGCCGATCAACGCCGTGAGCGGAACGCCTGCGATCGCGAAGAGCGCCGCGGCGATGCAGAAGACCGTCAGCGCTCCGCCGATGACGAGCGGCCACGACTTGTGAGCGGCCCCTTCCCACGGCGCGAGCGGAAGCGCGTCGAGCTTCACGTTCGACTCGAACGGAGCGTCGCTCGATCCGAAGACCGCTGCGCACTCGACGCATTCGTCGAGATGCGAAGCGTTCGCTTCGGGATCGGCGAGGTACCGCTCACACGCTTCGGTCTTCATAACGGTTCCACGTAATGCTCGAGCGCATCCTTAAGCAAATTCCGCGCACGGAAGAGCTTGTTTTTTACTGTACCAAGAGGAAGCTTCTTCATCGAGGCGATCTCTTCGTACGAGAGCTCTGCGAAATGTCGTAATTGAATCAGTTCCCGGTAGTCGGCGGGAAGATCGAGCACCGCCTTGTCGATGGCGGCGCTGAGCTGTTTGTTCTTGAGCGCGCGATACGGCGAGATGCCTTCGTCGGCGAACTCGCGCTCCTTCCCCTCCTCGTCGTCCCCCGGCCGAACCAGCGGAACCTCGGATACACCTTTTTTGCGCAGCGCGTCGATGGCGCTGTTCTGCGCGATCCGGAACAGCCACGTCGAGAACTGGTACTTCGGATCGTATCGGTCGAGCGCGAGGAACACTTTGACGAAGATCTCCTGAGTCAGATCGTGAGCATCTTCGTAACGGTGCGTGATGCGGTAGACGTAGTTGACGACGCGTTTCTCGTAGCGCGAGACCAACTCAGTGAACCGGTCGCGGTCGCCGCCGAGGATCCGCGCGACGAGCGCGCGGTCATCGAGCTGCTCACGTTCTGCCATCGTTTTACGTTGCGCCCCGGAGAAGGTTTTCAGGCGAGCCGGATGATAACGTAGCGGCAGTGATCGAAATCCGTTCTCTCACAAAGAAATACGGCGACTTTACCGCCGTCGACGACCTCTCGCTCCACGTCGAGCGAGGCGAGGTCTTCGGTTTCCTGGGGCCGAACGGAGCGGGCAAGACGACGACGATCCGCATCGTGGCCGGCCTGTCCCTGCCGACGAGCGGAAGCGTGACCGTCGGCGGCATCGACGTGATCGCGAATCCGGTCGCGGCAAAAGCGCTCATGGGCTACATCCCCGACCGGCCGTATCTCTACGAGAAGCTCACCGGCCGCGAGCTGCTGCAGTTCGTCGCCAATCTCTATCACCACGAGTGGCGCGACTGCGAAGCGAAAGCGATCGATCTCCTGCGCTACTTCGATCTTCACGACTGGGTCGACGCGCGCATCGAGAACCTCTCGCACGGGATGAAGCAGAAGCTCGTGATCGTCTCCGCGCTCGTGCACGAGCCGCAGGTATTGATCATCGACGAGCCGATGGTCGGACTCGACGCGCTCGCACAACGGCAGGTGAAGCTGCTCTTCCGTCGTCTGGTTGAAGAAGGACGGACGGTGTTTCTGACGACGCACACGTTGTCGGTGGCGGAGGCAGTGTGCGATCGGATTGCGATCATTCATCGCGGAAAGATCGTGGCGACTGGAGAGACCGCGGAGCTGAAGCAGAACCGCGCGCTGGAGGATCGGTTCCTGGAGTTGACGTACGACGATGAGGATCGCGCCGCTTCGCAACCGATATCGTGAAGAAGCGTTGCGCCGCGGCATCAATCCGCGCGACGTCGATCTCCTTCTCGCCGACGTCACCGGCAAACCGGTGACGTGGGTCTTCGCGCACGGCGACGCCGAAGTCGATGAAACGCGACTCGAGCCGTTGCTGCAACGCCGCTTCGCGGGCGAGCCGCTGCAGTACATCCGCGGCAAGACGGAGTTCTACGGGCGCGAGTTCGTCGTCGACAATCGCGTGCTCATCCCGCGGCCGGAAACCGAGGGTCTCGTCGAAGCGGCCATCGCGCGCGCGCCGCGCGGCGCGACGGTGATCGACGTCGGCGTTGGCAGCGGATGCATCGCCATCACGATCGCGTTGGAGCGAAGCGACCTGCGCGTGGTCGGAGTCGATGCATCGCTCGCTGCCCTCGCTGTTGCATCGAACAACGCGAAGCGCCTCGGCGCGAACATCAAGCTCGTCGCATCCGATGTGCTCAGTGCGATGAGGCGCGTCGAGTACGTCGTCTCGAATCCGCCGTATATCGCCGCGCCGATCGTCGACACGCTCGCCACCGAAGTGAAAGATCACGAGCCGCGCATGGCGCTCACTCCGGGGCCGCGCGGAACAGAAGTGATCGAGCAGATTCTCGATCAGGCGCAGCGCGCGCCGGTGCTGCTGGAGATCTCGTACGGGCAGGATGCGGAGATCGCGGACGTCGCGCGCGCGCACGGTTATCGCGTCGACGAGATCCTGCAAGACCTCGCGGGCATTCCGCGCGTCGTCGTATTATCCGCGGCATCATGGTGAGCAACGACCGGTGCCTCTTCTGCCGCATCGCCAGCGGCGAGATTCCTGCGCGCAAGGCGTACGAAGACGATCAGGTCTACGCGTTCCACGACATCAATCCGCAGGCGCCGACGCACATCCTCGTCATTCCGCGCAAGCACATCCCGAGCCTCGACGACATCGACGATGCCGACAGCGCCATCGTCGGCACGGCGATCGCGCGCGCCGCGCAGATCGCGCGCGATCTGCAGTTGACCGGGGAGGGCTATCGACTCGTCGTCAACACCGGCGCGGCGGCCGGACAGACCGTGTTCCACATCCACTTTCATTTGTTGGGTGGGCGGAACTTCGGCTGGCCGCCGGGATAATCGCTACGCGGGCGGCGGAACGCGGAACCGCGTCCCGCTGAACGTCAGCGAACGGCCCGACTTCCGCTTCTGTCCTTTGCGGCGATTGAGGAAATCGTCTTTGGCTTCGCCGAGCGTCGTCGGCACGTAGGTAGCGCCGGCGCCGAGCGTGCGATCGCGATCGCGCGCGAATGCGGAGCCGCCGGCGACGATCATCAGATCGGCGAAGTGCGCGCTGAGAAGTTGCAGCAGGTCGTAGCCCGCCTCGAGGTGATCGCTGTTCGCGCACGACACGAACACCGCCTCCGGCTTCACTTCGCCGATGAACGCGACGAGCTCGTCGTTCGGAAGATCGGTGAAGTAATCGACCGAGTAGCCTTCGGCGCGCAGCGTCTGCGTCAGCATCAACGTTCCGAGCGAGAGTCGCTCGCCGGCGACGGAGACGGCGACGATGTGGCGATCGGGATCGGGCGCGATGGCATTGCGATCGCCGTAACGCACGATCAACTCGCGCACGACGTCTTTGATGAAGTGATCGTGCGCAGGCGTGATGCGGCGGCGCTCGAGCTCTTCCTGCGCGAACGTCAGCGTCGGGATGAAGAGATCAGTGAACATCTCTTCCATCGTCGAATCCTCTGCTTGCCGGTCGGCGATCGCGATCGCGCCGGTGCGATCGCGCACCAGAAGCCGGTTGTAGAAACTGAGGTAACCCTCGAGCGGATCTTCAGTGCCGAACATGATCGTGAAGATGCGCAGCGCCGGGATGAACTCGCCGACGACGGTGAGGCAGACGGTGATCGGCGTCGCCAGCAGCAGTCCGACCGGTCCCCACAGCCAGCCCCAGAAGATCGCCGAGACGAGCAATGCGATCGGCGAAACGCCGACGCGCTGTCCCACGACGAGCGGCTCGATGAATCCGCCGAGGAGTTGATCGGTCACCACGAAGAGTCCGAGGACCGCGACGGCGGTGTACCAGTTCGGGAAGTGCGCGAGCGAGAGGAATGTCGGCATCGCCGCGCTGACCACGGCGCCGACGTACGGGATGAACCGCAGCAAGCCGGCGAGCACGCCCCACAGCGGCGCGTGCGGCACTTGCAGCGCCCACAAGCCGAGTCCGATGATCACACCGAAGCCGACGTTGAGCGCGGCAATCGTCAACAAATAGCGGCTGATGCGCTCCGACGTCTCGCCGATCGCCTGCGTCGTGACGGTGAGATGCGCGCGCCCTGCGAGCCGCAACAACTTGTCGCGTAGCTGCTCGCGATCCTGCAGCAGGAAGAAGACGAGCACGATGACGAGGAACGCGGAGAAGACGAGCTCGACCTGCGGCGCAACCTGTTTATATTGCTCGCGAATCGTGCGCCGCTCCACGACGCGCACTTTGAGATCGACACGCTCGTTCGTGTCCGCGGTGGAGTCGGCGACGCGCTGCAGCGCGCGCTCGACGGCGTTGAACGTGCCGCCGGTGCTGTGGCGCAGCGACTTCAGTTTCTGTTCGATCTTCGAGATCGTGCCGCTGGTCGCAAACTCTTTGGCGGCGTCGCTGAACTGCTGGTAGATCCAGTAGCCGCCGCCGCCGAGCGCCGCCACGGCGATGCCGAGGGACAAGATGACCGCGCCGGTGCGGCGGAGAAACGAGCGCTCCAGGAACGCCACGATCGGAGTCAGAAGAAACGCGAAGAGAATCGCCAGCGCGACCGGCACGACGACCGGCTTCGCGAGATAGAGGATGGCGATGATGAAGATCGTCGCGAACGCGATGCGCACGTTCGACTGCCGCCGATCCTGCGCGCGCTTGTCGTTGAAAGTGCCGGTGCTCTCACCGACTCCGCGGCGGGAGAGAGTGCGGTCGAATTGATCGGTGTCGTCGTCGGAGAACACGGCGAAGTGAGTCTAATGCTAGTGTCGTGCACCCCGCCTATGAATCGGAATCACCGGCTCTCCCGTCACGGTCAGCGTGAACGCCGGCGAGGTCGTGCCGTCCGGGTTGCGGACGGTGATCGACAGCGTTCCCGGATTCTGCGTGTCGGCCGCCTCGAAGTTGAAGCTGAGCTGACTGCTGCCGAGGTACGTCGTGGCGCGGTCGACGCCGTTGACGCGGACGACCGACAGCGGCACGAAGTTCGAGCCTGACACCGTTCCGGTGGTCGCGCCGACGGCCGTCGCGCTGACGTTGCTGATCACCGGCGATCCGAGCGACGCAACCGTGAGGAACACCGGCAGCGACATCGACAGCGGCGAATTGCGCACGTTGATCGCGAACAGTCCGGCCTCGATGAGATCGGCACCGTTGATGATCGCCGTCAGAGAGCCGTCCGTGTTGAACGTCGTCGGCTGCTCGGCGTTCTTGAAGATGACCTTCGACGTCGGAAGGAATCCCGTTCCGCTGACGCGCAGCGTGGCGCTCAGCGATCCGAGGAGGACGGCGGCGGGGTCGATATTGTCGATGGTCGGCCGAAGCACGGTGAGCGTCACCGGCGCGGACGCCGTGCCGTTGTCGGTCACCGTGACCTGAAGCTGGCCGTACGACGAGATCTCGCTCGCGGCGACGGTCGTGATCAGCGCGCCGGTCGACGGCTGTTGCTGCGTCGAGTGCGTGACGTTGTTGATGCTGATCACGGACGTCGGGCTGAAGTTGTCGCCGGCGACGGTGAGCTGGAATCCGGCGTCGCCGGAGATGACGGTGTCGGGCGAGATCGACGTGATCTTCGGCACCGGAATCGAGACGCTGAACGTTGCATCGAGCGACGCCACGCCGCCGGAGTTGATGACGTTGACGATGAAGTCGTGCGCGTTGGCGAGATCGCTCGCGCCGAGGTCGATGTGAAGCTCGGTGGCGCTGATGAACGTCGTCGCGCGCGGCGCGTCATCCAGCGTCACGATCGAGCTCGATGTGAAGTTCGCGCCGAGGACAGCGAGTGTGAACGGCGCGGTGCCGACGCTCGCCGAAGACGGCGAGAAGCCGGTGATGTTCGGCGCGAGCGCGGTGATGATGTTGAGCGTGAGCGGCGCCGACGTGCCGCTTCCGTCCTTGTGCGTGACGGTGATGTCGGCCGTGCCGGCGTTGGTGACGAGGCTGGCGTCGATCGTTCCGACGATCTGCGTCGTGCTGATGAACTCCGTCGGAATGGCCGTGCCGTTGAACTGCACGATGTCGTCGGTTTTGAAGCCGGTGCCGGCGATGGACATCTTGAACGTCGTCGATCCCGCTTCGACTGTCGACGGATTGATCGACGTGAGCTTCGGCGCATTCGTCGAGACGACGGCGAGATTCATCACGTTCGACGTGCCGCCGTTCGGCGCGGGCGTCGTCACGCTGATCGGCACATTGCCGGTCTTCGAGATGTCCGACGTGAAGACCTGCACGGTCATGTGCTGCGCGTCGACGATCGTGCCGTTGCGCGGCGTGGCGGTGCCGATGTTCACCTTGGTGTTCGCAACGAAGTTCGTGCCGGTGATCGTGAGCGTGAACGACGCCGCGTTTTGCGTGGCCGAAGCCGGCGAGAGCGCGGTGATCGTCGGGAGATTCGGATTCGCGATCGTGAGCGTCGCCGTGTTCGAGATCTGACTGTTCGGGTTGGCGACGGTGATGCTGAGCGTCCCGGCGGTCTTGGCTTGCGTCGATGTGATCTGCGTCGTCACGTGTTGCGAGTCGACGAACGTCGTCGCCTGCGCCGTGCCGTTCACGCGGATCGCGGAGTTGCTCACGAAGTTGGTGCCGATGACGGTGAGCGTGAACGCGGCGCTGCCGGCGTTGACCTGATTCGGATTTAGCAGCGTGATCGTCGGGACGGCACTTTGCGTGACCTGCAAATTCACCGAGTTCGAGAGCTTGCTGTTCGGATTGAGAACGGCGATGGAAAGCGTGCCGGTGTGCGAGATATCGCTCGGGATGAGATCGAACTTCAGCGTCGTGTCGGAAACGAACGTCGTCTGCCTTCCGGCGTTGTTGACGCGCGCCTGAGCCGTTGACGCGAAGTTCGTTCCGGTCACCGTGATCGTGACGTTCTGATTTCCGATCGGCACTGTGTTCGGATCGAGCGACGTGATCGTCGGTTGATTCGGCGCGACGGTGAGCGTCACCGGCGACGAGGCGGCCGAGCCGGGATTCGTGACCGTGATCGAGACGTTGCCGGGAGTCGCGATCGCGGCCGTCTGGATCGTCGCCGTGAGCTTCGAAGACGAGATGACGGTCGTCCCCTGGCTGAATCCGTTCGCTTTCAGGACGGCGCCCGCGGCGAAATTGCCGCCGGTGACGGTCATCGTGAAGGACGGCGATCCGGCGATGACCGTGTCGGGATCGATCGAAAGAATGACCGGCGTTACTGCTGATGCCGCAAAGGTGGCGAACAGAGAGAGAACGAGGACGGCGATCCCGGCGGGCCTCATGCGGCAAATAATAACCGGCAAGATAGGAATCGCCTTCCAGTGGACGATAGGCGCCCTCGCCTGTCCGTCGGGAGGGGGCGAAGGATCAGGGGACAGGCGCGGGGCGCCTATCCTCCACTCTTCCAGCGGAGCACGGGATTTCGCGCCGCGCGTGCTTCGTCGAGCCGGCGTACCGGCGTCGTATGCGGCGCGCTGCGCACGAGCTCAGGCCGCTCCTCGCTTTCGCGGGCGATGGCGAGCATCGCGTCGCAGAATGCGTCGAGCTCTTCCTTCGGCTCGCTCTCCGTCGGCTCGATCATCAGCGCGCCGGAGACGATCAGCGGGAAGTAGATCGTCGGCGGATGGAAGCCGTAGTCCATGAGGCGTTTGGCGATGTCGAGCGTGTGGACGTCGCGCGACGTTTGGTTCTTGTCGCTGAAGACGACTTCGTGCAGCGACGGCGCGTCGTACGGCAGGTGATACGCGCCGCGCAGCCGCGCGCGGATGTAGTTGGCGTTGAGCACGGCGAGCTGCGCGATGCGGCGCAGCCCGTCCGGTCCCATCGATCGCATGTACGTCAGCGCGCGAACGAGCACGCCGAAGTTGCCGTGGAACGCGCGCATGCGACCGATGGAATCAGGATGGTTGAAGTCGAGATAGTAGTGGCCGTCTTCGCTCTTCTCGACGGTGGGCGTCGGAAGGAACGGCACGAGCGTCTCGCTGACGCCGACCGGACCTGCGCCCGGTCCTCCCCCGCCGTGCGGCGTGGAGAACGTCTTGTGGAGATTGGAGTGGATGACGTCGATGCCCATGTCGCCGGGGCGGGCGATGCCGACGAAGGAGTTGAGGTTCGCTCCGTCGCAATATAAGTAGGCACCTTTAGCGTGCAGGATTTCTGCGAACGATTTAATTTCATTTTCGAACACGCCGAGCGTGTTCGGCACCGTGATCATCAGCGCGGCGACGTCTTCGGTCACCGCTTCCGCGAGCGTCGATCGATCGACCGTGCCGCGCGAGTTCGACTTCAGCTCCTTCACTTCGTAGCCGGCGAACGCGGCGGACGCGGGATTCGTCCCGTGCGCCGAGTCGGGGATGAGGATGTACTTGCGCGCGTTCCCCGTCTTCGCCAGCGCCTTGTGAATCAGCAGGATGCCGGTGAGCTCGCCGTGCGCGCCGGCGACCGGCTGCAGCGTCACCCGCGGCAGTCCGAAGATCTCTTTCAGCGTTTGCTCGAGGTTCCACAGCAGCTCGAGATTGCCTTGCACCTGATGATCGGGCTGCATCGGATGCGACAGCGCGAAGCCCCACGTGCGCGCGATCTCTTCGTTGATGCGCGGGTTGTGTTTCATCGTGCACGAGCCGAGCGGATAGAGGCCGGCATCGATCGAGACGTTCAACTTCGACAAACGCGTGAAGTGGCGGATGACGTCGACTTCGCTCACTTCCACTTCGCCTTCGATCGTGTCGCGGCGAAGGGCGTGCGGGAGGAGATCATCGAGGTTCTGTTCGGGAACGTCCAGCGCGGGAAGTTGATAGCCGCGACGGCCGCGCTTGGAGTGCTCGAAGATCAATATCTCGGCGGTCCCCGCTCCGCCAGACGTCTCGCTGACGCTCGACGTGACAGTGCTCATCGCCGCTCCCGTGCGATCGCCGCATTGAGCGCGGCTGCGTAGTGATCGAGCTGCTCTCTCGTGTGCAGCTCCGTGACGCACACGAGGAAATCATTCGTGTCGATCGGAATGCCGCCGAGGATTTTCTCGTGCTCGAGATCGGCGAGCAGCTCCTTCGCGTTGTGCCGCGTGCGGACGACGAACTCGTTGTACACCGGTCCGCTGTACGGCAGATTCACCGATCCGATCTCGCCGAGCTTCTTGCGCAGATACGCAGTCTTCTGCAGGCACTGCGTCGCCACTTCGCGCAGTCCCGCTTTGCCGAGCAGCGATAGATACATGTTTGCAGCCAGCGCAAAGAGCGCCTGATTCGTGCAGATGTTCGACGTCGCCTTGCCGCGGCGAATGTGCTGCTCGCGCGTTGCCAGCGTGAGCACGTACGCGCGCTTGCCGTCGACGTCGACCGTCTCACCGACGAGCCGTCCCGGCATGTGGCGCTTGAGCGCGTCGCGGACGACCATGAATCCGACGTACGGTCCGCCGAACGATGTCGGAATGCCCCACGCCTGTCCTTCACCGACGCAGATGTCGAATCCATGCTGGCCCGGCGGCGCGAGGATGCCGAGCGACGTCGCTTCGGCGATCACGGCGATCTTCGTGATGTTGCCGGTGGCGGCCGAGATCGCGTCGTAGTCTTCGATGACGCCGAGGAAGTTCGGCGACTGAATCGCGACGGCGAAGACGTCGTCGTTGCACGCCTCGCGAAGCGCAACGGTGTCGATGCGTCCATCCGCCGTCCATCCGACTTCGACCACTTCGATGCCGAGGTTCTGCACGTACGTGCGCAGCGTCTCGACGTATTGCGGATGCAGCGAGCGCGCGACGACGACGCGATGCTTCTTCTTCACGAGCCGCTCGGCGAGCAGCACCGCCTCGCAGAGCGCCGTCGATCCGTCGTAAAGCGACGCGTTCGCGACGTCGAGTCCCGTCAGCATCGTCTGATGCGTTTGATATTCGAAGATCGACTGCAGCGTCCCCTGCGACACTTCCGGCTGATACGGCGTGTACGCGGTGAGGAACTCCGCGCGCAACAACAACTGATCGATGCACGCGGGCTGATAGTGCTGATACGCGCCGCCGCCGAGGAACGAGGCGTGATCGGCGGCGGTCTTGTTCTTCGCCGCGAGCGCGCGGAACCATCGCCGCGACTCAATCTCGGACCACGGCCCGTCGATGTTCAGCAGGCGATCGAGCTTGACGTCGGCGGGGATCGTGTCGAAGAGACGATCGACCGAGTCGATGCCGATCACGGCGAGCATCTCTTTGACGTCTTCCGAGGCGTTGGGGATGTAGCGGTGAACGGAAGTCAGGGGGTCGGGAAGATTGGTCACTAGTGCGATTCCGTCTCCACGTATTCGTCGTATTCCTCGGCCGTCATCAGCAGCTCGTCGATCTCGGTCGGATCGGCAACGCGCAGCTTGATCAGCCAGCCGTCGCCGTACGGATCGGTATTCACGAGCTCCGGTTTTTCGGTGAGGCGCTCGTTGATTTCGACCACTTCGCCGCCGACCGGCGAGAAGAGCTCCGAGACCGCTTTCACCGACTCGATCGATCCAAGCTCGTCGCCGGCATCCAGAACCGTTCCGGGTTGCGGCAGCTCGACGAACACGACGTCGCCGAGCTCTTTCTGCGCGTAATCGGTGATGCCGACGGTTCCGACGCCGCCTTCCATGTGGATGTACTCGTGGCTCTTGGAGTATCTGCTGTCTTCCGGAGTCATCGGCAGCTCCTTATTTCGCGCGCTTGTAGAACGGTGTTTGGACGACGCGCGCCCGCGTTTCTTTTCCTCGGATGAGAACCAGGAACTCGGTGCCGAGCGCGGTTTTGTCGAGCGGAAGATAAGCGAGTCCAATCATCTTTTTCAATGACGGAGACATCGTGCCGCTGGTGACGACGCCGATCTCCTCTTTCCCGTCGACGATCGGATATCCGTGGCGCGCGATGCCGCGGTCGATCATCTCGAATCCGGCGAGCTTGCGGCGCGGCCCTTCCTTCTTCTCGCGCTCGATGACGTCGCGTCCGTTGTAGTCGCCCTTGTCGCTCTTCACGATCCAGGAGAGGTCCGCTTCGATCGGCGTCGTGGTGTGGTCGATGTCGTTTCCGTACAACGCCATCTTCGCTTCGAGGCGCAGCGTGTCGCGCGCGCCGAGGCCGCACGGCTTCGCGCCGGCGTCGATCATCTTCTGCATGATGCGCGGCGCGTGTTCGGGATCGACGTAGACCTCGAATCCGTCCTCGCCGGTGTAGCCGGTGCGCGAAACATGCGCCGGCACGCCATCGACGTTCCCCTTCGCGAATCGGTAGTACTTCATCGGCGCGAGCGGCACGTCGGTCATCGGCTGCAGGATCGCTTCCGATCGCGGACCTTGCAGCGCGAGCTGCGCGACGTCGGCGCTGACATTTTCGACTTTGACGTCGAGTCCTTTCGCATTGTCGAGCAGCCACTCGAAGTCTTTGTCCGTGTTCGATGCGTTGACGACGACGCAGTAGTCATCGACGGCCGTGCGATAGATGAGGATGTCGTCGACGAAGCCCGCCGTCGGATAGAGCAATCCGTTGTAGTGAATGCGTCCGTCTTCGAGCTTCGAGACGTCGTTGCACGTGTTGCGCTGCAGCAGCTCGAGCGCCTGCGGTCCGCGCACGAGCAGCTCGCCCATGTGCGAGACGTCGAAGACGCCCGCGGAGGTGCGCACCGCCTCGTGCTCTTCCAGGATGCCGCTGTACTGAACCGGCAGTTCCCATCCGCCGAAGTCGACCATCTTGCCGCCCAGCGCCTTTTCGAGCTGATTCAGCGGGGTTTGTTTGAGTGGCTGGTCTGCCATGCGTGCGCTCCGAAGGGACGCGTACGTTAGCACAGCTCGAAATGCAGAATGCAAAATGCAGAATGCAAAATTGGAGTACGCTTTTCTTTGCATTTTGCATTCTGCATTTTGCATTTCGAGAGGGCGGGCGTGCGGGCTGAAATCGGCGACTTCCTCAACTACCTCACATACGAGCGCAACGTTTCGACGAATACGGTCGCGGCGTATCGCGACGATCTCGAGTCGTTCGTCAAGTTCCTCTGCAACGACTACTTCACGATGCAGCGCGATCAGATCGAGCTGCGCCGCGTCGACCACCTCACCATTCGCGCCTATCTGGCGTTTCTCGGACGGCGGAAATTGGCGCGATCGTCGATCGCGCGGCATCTCTCGGCGCTGCGATCGTTCTTCAAGTTCCTGATGCGCGAAGGCGTCGCGACCGCGAACCCCGCGCGCAGCGTGGCGACGCCGAAGCGCGAGAAGACGTTGCCGTCGGTGATGCAGACGTCGGAAGTGGCGCTGCTCATCGAGCAGGCCGATCCGTCGACGCCGCTCGGCGCGCGTGATCGCGCGTTTCTGGAGTTGTTGTATGCGTCGGGACTCCGCATCAGCGAGTTGGTGGGCATCGATCTCGACGACATCGAGCTTCGCGCGCGCCTCGTGAAGGTGCACGGCAAAGGAAAGAAGGAGCGCATCGTCCCGTTCGGATCGAAAGCGGAGGAAGCCGTGCGCGCGTGGCTGGAAGTGCGCGGCGTGCTCGACGAGCCGGCGCTCTTCACGAATTACCGCGGCCAGCGCATCACCCAGCGCAGCGTGCGGCGCTTGTTCGACGGGTACATCCGCAAAGCCTCGCTGCGCGCCGGCATCTCACCGCACACGATGCGGCACTCGTTCGCGACGCATCTGCTCAACGCCGGCGCCGATCTGCGCGGGATTCAGGAGCTGCTCGGGCACTCGTCGCTCTCGACGACGCAGAAGTACACGCACTTGAATGATTGGGAATTGATCGCGGTGTACAAGAAGGCGCATCCGCGGGCGTAGCAATACACTGAGCGTGTGATCCGGGCGATCGTCCACCAGGGTTTCGTCGGCGAAGCCACCGAATACTTCGCGATCGTCGCCGGTCCTGACGTCGACAAACGCTTCTTCTTCGAGCAGCTCGCCACGCCGCGTGGCGAAGTCGTTCGCTACTTCGCCGGCAGCTCCGAAGTCACGCTCAATCCCGAAGGCGTTCGCTTCCGCGGCAACGGCGGCATCTTCGGCGAGTACATGTTCGGCGGACATCTTCCCGTCGGCGATCTGCTGAACGAGGAAGTCGTCAATCGCCTCGTGCTCTTCGGCGCGACCACCGATCCGAAAACGCACGAGCTGCGCTTCACCACGAACACCGAAGGATTCGAGAACTACGACAACCTCTTCCTGCAAGGCAACGCGGTCGCGAACTACTTCTTCTTCATCGACGATCGCAAACGCTTCACCGATGTCGCCGACCGCCAGGAGAAAACGCTCAAGAGCATCGGCAAGCTGCTGAAGCGCTCCAAGCGCGTCGGCGGCGGCAACTTCGTCGCGCTCGCGCAAGACATGCGCGACGGACTCGGCGAGCCGGAGTCGACGATCGTTCTCATCCGGCTCGTGCACCGCATCAATCAGCAGTACGCGGAGCTCTGCAAGAGCCGCTACTACGAGTCGCGCGCGCTCGTCGACGTGATGTCGAGCGAGGAGCTGGGCCGCGTCGAGGCCTATCAGCGCGAGCGCCTGCAGATCGACGTCATCTATCACCATCCCGACAATCAGGAATTGATCGACGAGTACAAACGCATCCTCGCGTCGTGCGCCGGCTCGATCATCAATCCGTCTGCGCGCGCGCGGCTGATGCGACTGCGCACGCTGTCGGTCCGCAACGAAGTGCCGCTCTCGATCTTCGACACGCTCGAAGAGATCGTGCTGCAGGAGCGCCACACGTCGGTCCGCAAGGAAGACGAGCCCGATTACATCCAAACCACCCGCGAGATCCTCGGCGGCTTCCTGCTCGGCCGCAACATCACGCGTCGTCTCTCCTCACTCGATCTCGTACAGCTCATGGAGAACAAACAGCGCGCGACAGCGAATCGCGATCAGACGTTCGAAGAGCTGCTGCTCGACACCGGACGCTTGATCGACGAGATCGGGCGCGAGGAAGAAGACTTCGAGCGCCTCGAGTCCTTCGGCGAGCTGGTGACGCTGTTCGATCGCATCGATCACACGACGACGCTCATCAACAAGCTCGCGTTCATGGACGACGTCGAGCTGTCGCAGGAACAGGTGCGATCGCTCTTCGGCAATATGCAGGTCTTCGAGAAGCTGCGTCGTGGACTCTTTCAGCAGCTCTTCATCGATCCGATCGTGGCGAACGAATACGCGCTGTCGTACGGCAAGAAGAAGCTCTTCGCGTTGACGCTCGGCCTGCTGTCGATCGAGAACAACGAGGCGTCGATCGCCGACGTCGCGCAGGCGATCGCCGAGATCAACCGCAACGAGCGCGCGTACTTTGCGGTCTACAACCTCGCGCGCAAGCGCATGGCGAATTTCTACCTCGAGCTCAATACGCCCGAGGGCCGCGAGACGTTCCGCCGCGAGATCCGCAGCGAGCTGGACGAGAACGTGAGCGACGCGCTGCTCGACGAAGTGATCACGAAGATCCGGCTCGAGGCGTTCTACATCAATCAACTGCTCCCGAAGATCGTCGACGAACAGGACTCGAAGCTGCGCAACGATTTCCTCTCCAACTCCGGCCTCGATCGGTTTCAGATCGAAGAGCTGGAGAACGAGTACTTCGAGCTGCGCGACTTTCCACCGCAACTACTGGAATCGATCCGGTAAGGCAAACAGTCCCCTCTCCCCGCTCCGCGGGGAGAGGGTGGCCGAAGGCCGGGTGAGGGGTCATCGCCGCCGATCGATGGCAGCCTGAATCACGTCGATAACAACCTCATACTGCGTCTTGAACATCTCGTTCGGAATGCGAACAACCTCAATGCCGTACCGCTGCAATATCAACGAGCGAATCCCGTCGTATTCGGGATCGTGCTGCGCGCCGTCGACTTCAATCGCCAGCTTCAACTTCGCGCAATAGAAATCGAGGATGTATCCGCCGACAGGATGTTGTCGCCGAAACTTGCAGCCGTTGAACCGGCGATCTCTTAGCCAGCTCCACAAACGATCTTCACTGCGAGTCGGCGCTTTTCGCATGCCCCTCGCGAGGTCGTGAAACGTCACGGACGCAGCGTACCTCGGAGAGGTTCCCCTCACCCGGCGCTTCGCGCCACCCTCTCCCGGCGACGGCGCGGGGAGAGGGTTCTGAGGAGGACGTAGGCGGCTATGAAGAGTAGGCCGCGGCGGCTGCGCGACGTCTCCACATGCGCGATGAAGCGGTAGCCGCGGCGCGGGACGGTCTCCACCATGTGCGGGACGTGCGCGCAGTCGTGGAGGACGCGGCGGATCTGGCGGATCGCGGTGTTCATGCCTTGATCGAAGTCGACGAACGTTTCGCCCCACACGGCACGGCGGATCTCGTCGCGCGTGACGATCTCGCCGGCGTGCGAGACGAGGAGGAGGAGGACGCGCAGCGGTTGCGGCGGCAGGTGAATGAGGATGCCCGATCGGTGTAGCTCCTCGGTGTCCGACTTCAGTTCGAACTGCCCGAAGCGGTAGACCATGACCACTAATTACGGTTTGTCAGGCTCTACGGCAATACACAAACCCGTCACGAATGGGCAACAACCATTTTCAACGTTAACGTATTGAAAATACGCAATTTGCGTGTTCACACACGGATCAGGAGACGTCCATCGACTTTCCGTCGCCGCGACCGAGATTGCCAGGCGAAAGGAGAAGCGCTCATGCGCATCAGTCGCCCCATCATCTTGGTTGTATTTCTCGCTCTCGTCGCGTTGCCGCTCGCCGCGTCCCCGGCCGTTGCGGTCTATCGAAACTGGGACAACGTTCAGGTCAACCGGCTCGACATCATCGACTACGGCAGCACGGAGTCGAACGTCCCGATCTCGCGTCTCTTCCGCATCGAGAACCACGGCGACGCCACGCTGACCGTCAGCGTCGACCTCACGCAGCCGCAGAGCTTTGCGTACAGCATCATCGAGTTTCCGTCGTCCACCGTCGCGCCCGGAGGGAGCACCACGTTCCGCGTGCGCCTTCTCTGGTCGAGCGACGGCACGTGGTTCGGCTACGTGAACGTCCGGACGAATGATCCGGTCACGCCGCTCTTTCAGTTCACGACGCAAGGCCACGTGAACGGTCCGTACATCTCGGTGGTGCAGAACTCGACGTTCTCGACGCAGGCGAACGGCAGCACGTTCGACTTCGGCACGATCACGTCCGGCACCGTGACGTCGCGCGCGTGGCTGATCAACAACACCGGCTCGCGCACGCTCACGATCACGAACAACACGTCGCTCGTGAGCGGCAATGGATTCGTGCAGATCGAGACGCCGCCGTCGTCGATCGGCGCCAACGGAGGATCGGGGTTGTTCCGCGTCCGCTTTGCGCCGACCTCGCCGGGCACCTACACGGGACAAGTGATCATCTACAGCAACGACACGGGACAGAGTCCGTGGGTGATCAATCTCGTCGGTCACGCGAACTGAACGGATGCGTTCATCGGCGCGAGTACGGTTGCTCGCGCCGATGAATCGTATAATCGACGTCTCCATGCCAGATATCCCCGGTTTCGTCATGCATCGGCAAGACGGCTCTCTTTCCTGCTGGGTCGCCGCCGCACGCAGCGTTCTCGATTTCTACGCGGGAGCGCCGGGCGGACACGACGAGACGACGCAAAAAGAGCTCGTGTCGCTTTTCAGCACAGGCGGCAAAGCGAGCGGCGATCCCGACACAGTCCTCCTTGCTGCCGGCGCGTTGCGCAACAGCGAGAAGTTCAACGGCGACGACGCCGCCCTCGGCCAAGTCCCTCGCATCTTCCTACGGATCAAAGACTCCGTTACGCGAGGTGAGCCGATCGTGGTCAGTCTGAGACAAGCAGCCAGCAAGCACGTCGGGCACGCCGTCGTCATCTACGGCTACGACCCGGATCGCACGCTTCACATGGGCGATCCCGCCCGGCCGTCGATACCGATCTCGGCGAAGCTCGACGACGTGATGCTGAACTTCGCTCCGTATCCCGAGGTCGAGTTCAGCTCGATGCGGTATTACTGCGAGAAGCTCAGCTTCACGCAGCAGCCGCCCGCGTGGCGCGCGCGGCGCGTTCAGTTGCCGGGGCTCTATTCAGGGTTCTATTCGAAATAGCGGCGTTAGACTGCCGCAGTGAATCGCCTCGCGCAGGAAACGTCTCCCTACCTGCTTCAGCACGCGCACAATCCGGTCGACTGGTATCCGTGGAGCGACGAGGCATTCGCGCGTGCGCGCAGCGAGGACAAGCCGGTCTTTCTCTCCATCGGCTACTCCGCTTGTCATTGGTGTCACGTGATGGAGCGCGAGTCGTTCGAAGACGAGCAGATCGCGGCGATCCTCAACGAGAAATTCATCTCCATCAAAGTCGATCGCGAAGAGCGGCCGGACGTCGATTCGATCTACATGCAGGCCGTGCAGATGATGACCGGACACGGCGGCTGGCCGATGTCGATGTTCTTGCTGCCGGACGGACGTCCGTTCTACGCCGGTACATACTTTCCGCCGGATGATCGCTACGGAGTGCCGGGATTTCGTCGCGTACTGCTGCATGTGGCCGAGGCGTACCGGTCGCGACGCAGTGATGTCGAAGAAGCGGGGTCGGAGATTCAGCGCGCGATCGGCGGATCTCTGCAAGTGGAGCCCGCAACGTCGATCGATCTCGATGGCCCGGCAAACCGTATCGCGCAGAACTACGATCACGTGAACGGCGGATTCGGCGGCGCGCCGAAGTTCCCGCCGTCGATGACGCTCGACTTCCTGATGCAGCACGGCGGATTCGACGACATCGTCACGCACACGCTGACGAAGATGGCGTGCGGCGGAATGTACGACCAGGTCGGCGGCGGCTTTCATCGCTACTCCGTCGACGCCCATTGGCTCGTGCCTCACTTCGAGAAGATGCTCTATGACAACGCGCTGCTCGCGCGCGTCTACACGCGCGCATGGCAGTGGAAGAAGGATCGCTTCTTCGCGCACATCGCGAACGAGGTGCTCGCATTCGTCGAGCGCGAGCTGACGTCGCCGGACGGCGGCTTCTACTCCTCGCTCGACGCCGACAGCGAAGGCGAAGAAGGGAAGTTCTATCTCTGGTCGCGCGAAGAGGCGAGCGAGTTTCTGCCGACGTACGCGCTCGACGAGAACATCCTCCACATCGACGGCGATCCGAACATCGTCTTCACCGAAGAGGCGATGCGCGGAAAGTGCAAGCTGTACGGCAAGCGCGCGGAGCGCGTGCGGCCGGCGCGCGACGAGAAGATTCTCTCCGGATGGAACGGCTGGATGCTCGCCGCGTTCAGCGAGGCGTCGATCGCGTTCGGAAAATACGAAGACGTCGTCCGCCGCAACGCCGATTTCCTCCTGACGCGCATCGACGCGAACGGACGAATCACGCGTCACGCGAAGATCGATGGACTGCTCGAAGACTACTCCGGCGTCGCCTGGGGACTCACGCTCGCGTATGAAGCGGTGAACGAGCCGCGCTATCTCGACGCTGCGCGCAAGCTCGTCGCGCAAGTGATCGAACGATTTTCGGATGATGCAGGCTTCTTCGACACTGCGATCGATCAGGAGAAGTTGATCACACGTCCGAAGGATCTGTTCGACAACGCCACGCCATCCGGCAATTCGGTCATGGCCGACGTGCTGTTGCGCCACGGCAATCGCGATCTCGCGCAGCACACGATCGAGTCGATCTTTCCGCTCGCGGAGCGCTACTCGTCGGGATTCGGTCATCTGCTCTGCGCGGCGGAATGGCTCACCGGCAAACCGAAGGACATCACGATCCGTCGCAGCGATTTCCTGAAAGTGATCGGCGAGGTTTATCTCCCGCATCGCACGATCGTGTATGGCGACGTGACGCATGTCTGCGTCGGAAACGTCTGCAGCGCGCCGACAGAAGACCCGCAGGAGTTGCTACGGAGTCTTCGGGACTAGCACCGGCTCGCTCTTCCGCTCTTCGCTCTCGTTGCCGTTCTTGTCGACCGCCGTCACGGCGTACGTGTACGTGATGCCGGGATCGGGCGACGAGTCGCCGAAGTGCGTCGCCGGAATCGGCGCGCCGGTCTGGAACTTGATGCGCTGGTTGCGCTCGTAGCGATAGACGAAGTAGCCGGCGAGGTCGGGAACGTTGACCGGATCCCAGATCAGTCGCACGTTCTTCACTTCGACGAGCGCGGTGAGCGATGCCGGCGCAGGCGGCGGCGTGAGGTCTTTGTACGTGATCGTCGCAGGCGCCGACGCGTCGCTCTCGATGCGCGGAGGTCCGGTCGACGCGACCGCGCTCACACGATACGTGTACGTGCCGTACGGCGGAACGTCGTTGTATGTCGGACCTTTCACCGGCGCCGCGTTGATCGGCGGCGCGAGCTCGTTCGGCGGCTCGTTCGCGCCGATGCGGTAGACGTTGAACATCTTCTCCGTCGACGGCGCCTCCCACGAAAGCGTCACCGCCTCGGCCTTCGCGGTTGCGATGAGCTTCGCCGGCGGCGTGGGTACTTCGACCGGAACGATCACGGCGATGTTGGAGATGTCGCTCTTCGCCGTCGAGCCTTCAGTGACGACGGCGTAGTCGAGCCGGACCGGCCGCGCGTCCTTCGTCTGAAATGCAGGCGTGTCTTCGTAGATGAGATGCGCGCCGGCGGTCGCGGCCGGCAAGTTGGCGCTCTCCATGCTGTCGACCTTCTCGCGCAGTTTCAGGAATTGCGTCTTCGAGATCGCGGGGACTTTCGCGAACAGCGCAATGGGACGAGGAATGGTGACGTCGACATCGCCGGGCAAGATCGCATTCGGATCGCGCCCGGCCTGCGGCACCGGAAGCTCTTCGGTGACGCGATACACAGTGACGCGGCGCAGATCGCGCAGCGTGGCGCCCGACGTCGTGAGCGACGGATAGCTCCAGGTGAGAATCACTTTCGAACCACGCTGTGTTACAACGAGGTCGGTCGTCGCTTTCGGAATGATCGGAACCGGCGGAGACGGATTTCCGCGTTTGCCGCAAGCGTTCACGAGGAGCATGGCGCAGACCGCGAGGACGAATCTCTTCACGCGCGCGGATTCTAATGGAGAAGTAATGAGTCATGAGTAATGAGTAATGAGCGGATGACTAGCCACTTACTCATCACTCATCACTCGTTACTCATCACTCTTGAGGTTTTATGTGCGGAATCATCGGCTACGTAGGCAATCGTGATGTTGTCCCCGTTTTGATCGGGGGACTGAAGAAGCTCGAGTATCGCGGGTATGACAGCGCGGGCATCGCCGTCGTCAACGGCAAGGGTGTCGACGTCGTGCGCGCGGAAGGGAAGCTGTCGAATCTCGAGGCCAAGCTCGGCGAGCACGAGCTCAAAGGGACGTTCGGCATGGGCCATACGCGATGGGCCACGCACGGCAAGCCGAACGAGAACAACGCCCATCCGCATCGCGACTGCACGGGGCAGGTCGTCGTCATCCACAACGGCATCATCGAGAACTTCCTGGCACTGAAACACTCGTTACAGAAGGCCGGCCACGAGTTCAAGACCGAGACGGATACCGAGGTCGTCGCTCACCTCATCGAAGAGAAGATGAAAGGCGGCGCGAAATTCGTCGACGCCGTGAAGGCCGCGCTCAAAGAGCTCGAGGGCCACTACGCGCTTGTCATCATCAACGGCGCGGAGCCCGGCACGATCATCGCCACGAAGCACGGCCCGCCGATCGTCGTCGGGATCGGCGAGGACGAGAACATCATCGCCTCCGACGTCGCGCCGCTGCTGGCGTACACGCGCAACGTCATCTATCTCGAAGACGGCGAGTACGTCATCGCGAATCAGAAGAACATCGCGCTGTTCGACAAGGACGACCATCCCGTCGATCGCGCGCCGAAGAAGATCACCTGGGACGCCGTGATGGCCGAGAAAGAAGGCTACCGGCACTACATGCTCAAGGAGATTCACGAGCAGCCGCGCGCGGTGCGGGACACGTTCACCGGGCGCATGTTCGAAGAGTCGGGCCAGGTGTTCTTCAACGACCTGCAGCTCACGCCCGAGGAGTGGTCGAACATCAAGCGCGTGCACGTGATCGCGTGCGGCACGTCGTGGCACGCGGGACTGATCGGAAAGTTCCTGCTCGAAGAGGCGGCGCGCATCCCGATCGAAGTCGATTACGGCTCCGAGTATCGCTACCGCAATCCGATCGTCGACGAGAACACGCTCGTCATTGGCGTCACGCAGTCCGGCGAGACTGCGGACACGATCGCCGGCATGCAGGAAGCGAAGGCGAGAGGCGCGAAGCTGATCACGATCTGCAACGTGATCGGCGCCGCGGCGACGCGCATGTCCGACGGCGTGATCTACACGAATGCCGGACCGGAGATCGGCGTCGCATCGACGAAAGCGTTCACGACGCAGCTCACGGCGTTCTATCTGCTGTCGCTCTACATCCGCCAATTGCGCGGCGAGAATCGCGACGACATCCGCTACGCGATGCACGAGATGCGGATGATTCCGCACAAGATCGAAGACGTGCTGAAAACGGAGAAGCACATCGAAGAGCTCGCGCACAAATACTCGAAGTCGCAGGACTTCCTCTTCCTCGGACGCGGCGTGCATTACCCGATCGCGCTCGAAGGCGCGCTGAAGCTGAAGGAGATTTCGTACATTCATGCCGAGGGGTATCCGGCGGGGGAGATGAAGCACGGACCGATTGCGCTGATCGACGAGAACATGCCGGTCGTCGCGATCGCGACGCACACGCCGGTGTACGACAAGGTCGTGTCGAATCTGCAGGAAGTGAAAGCGCGCGACGGCAAGCTGATCGTGATCTGCGATCAAGGCGACGACGCGATCAAGAAGCTCGCGGACGATGTGATCGAGATCCCGTGGGCGTACGAGCCGCTGCAGCCGATCCTCGCGGTGATTCCGACGCAGCTTCTCGCGTATTACATCGCGCTGCGGCGTGGTTGTGATGTCGATCAGCCGCGCAATCTGGCGAAGAGTGTCACCGTCGAATAGTCTGTGTTTCGATGTCCGAAAACGGCTAGTCGTCCGGCGCCACGTGACGCATACTGAACGTCGTGGACTTGAGCACCGACCGCTGGTACGACGCGCTGCGCAGCCACGATCCTCGCTTCGATGGACGTCTGTTCATCGCCGTCACCTCGACGAAGATCTACTGCCGGCCGATCTGTCCGGCGAAGCGACCGCTGAAGAAGAACGTGCGGATCTTCGCGTGCGCCGCGGCGGCCGAGGCGGCGGGATTTCGTCCGTGCTTGCGATGCCGGCCGGAAGTCGCGCCGTGGACGTCGGCGTGGAACGGCACGTCGACGACGGTGTCGCGCGCGCTGCGTCTCATCGGCGAAGGAGCGCTCGATGCGGGCGACGTCGAAGCGCTCGCGCAGCGACTCGGCGTCACGTCGCGCCACATGCGCCGCTTGTTCGAAGAGCACCTCGGCGCCTCGCCCATTGCCATTGCTCAGTCGCGCCGCGTGCACTTCGCGCGCACGCTGCTCGCGGACACGTCGCTGCCGATCACGGACGTCGCGTTCGCGGCGGGATTCTCGTCCGTGCGGCGATTCAACACCGCGATCAAGAGCGCGTATCGGGTGGCGCCGCGGGAGATGCGGCGCGGTCGAGTGGCGAGCGAAGGCGACATCGTCGTCCGTCTGCCGTATCGCAAGCCGTTCGATTACGACGGGCTGCTCGCGTTCCTCCGTCCGCGCGCGATTCCTGGTGTGGAGTTCGTCGAAGGCGATGAATACCGGCGCACGATCGCGATCGGCGAGAGGCGCGGCATCATCCGCGTGCGCAATGACGGCGATGCGTTGCTGCTCTCGGTGCCGCGCTCGTTCACGCACACGCTGAAGCCGATCGTCGATCGCGTGCGGCGTCTTTTCGATCTCTTCGCCGATCCCGACACGATCGCCGCCGATCTCTCGGGCGACAAGAGACTGCGCCCGCTGGTGCGCCGCTGGCCGGGCGCGCGCGTACCGGGCGCGTGGGACCTGTTCGAGCTCGCAGTGCGCGCGGTTGTCGGACAACAGGTGAGCGTGCGCGCCGCGACGACGTTGATGGGACGGATCGCCGCAAAGTACGGAACGCCGATCGATGGCGGCATCGTCTTTCCCGATGCGGCCACGTTGCGCAACGCGGCGATCGACGGCATGCCCGCCTCGCGCGCGGCGACGATTCGCGCAGTCGCGGCTGCGGATCTCGATGGCGATCTCACGTCGATTCGCGGCATCGGTAAATGGACGGCGGGCTACATCGCGATGCGACGCGGCGATCCGGACGCGTTTCCCGAAGGCGATCTGATTCTGCGCAGAGCGGGCGGCGATCCCGACGCATGGCGGCCGTGGCGCGCATACGCGGCGATTCTGTTGTGGAGGAGCGCATGACGATCTTCACGATTCTCGACTCGCCGATCGGACCGCTCGGAGTGACGAAGAACGAAGAGGGCGCGATCACGGAGATCACGTTTCGTCCGAAGTTCGACGCTCGTGCGAGTGGCGGCTTTGACGACGTTGCGAAACAGCTCGACGAATACTTCGCCGGCAAGCGAAAGACGTTCGATCTGCCGCTTGCGCCGAAAGGGACGCCGTTTCAGTTGAGCGTCTGGAACGAGCTGCTCGCGATTCCGTACGGCAGCACGCGCTCGTATCAGGAGGTCGCGAACGCGATCGGAAGGCCGGCGGCGACGCGCGCGGTCGGCGCGGCGAACGGCGCGAATCCGATTCCGATCGTCGTGCCGTGTCATCGCGTCATCGGCGCGAACGGATCGCTCACCGGCTTCGGCGGCGGCATCGATGTGAAGCGGCGGCTGCTCGCGCTGGAAGCGGGCGAACGGCTTCTCTTACAATGACGTCACTCCCGACATGCTCCTGCTCCCGATCGGACGCGACGATGCGGTCGTACAGCGCCACGCCTGGATCTCCTACGCGATCCTGACGCTCAACATCGTCGTCTTCATCGGCGTCAACGTCGGCGATCACTCGCGCATGCAGCGCCTGGAGAGCGACTGGAACGTGGCGATGAAGTACATCGCGCGCCATCCGTATCTGCAGATTCCCGACTCGCTCGACTCGTACGTGCCGCCGGATCTCAAGCGCGCGGCGAGCGAGTCGCGCGTGCCGGTGCCGGACAGCGCGACGGTCGCAGAAGAGCAATCGCACCTCGACGAGATGGCGTCGCAGTTCGCCGATGAAGTCGCGGCGACGCCGATCATGCGCCTCGGCTACGTCCCCGCGCATCCGTCGTACGTCAAGCTCTTCACGTCGATGTTCATGCACTCCGGCTTCATGCATCTCGTCGGCAACATGCTGTTCTTCTTCGTCACCGGTCCATTCATCGAGGACGTGTTCGGCCGTCCGATCTTCGCGTTTCTCTACTTCGCGGGCGGCGTCGTGGCGACGTACTCGCACGTCTGGAAGCACGCGTCGTCGACCGTGCCGGTCGTCGGCGCGTCGGGCGCGATCGCGGCGGTGATGGGCGCGTATCTGATTCGATTCGCCAGATCGAAGCTCGAGTTCATCTGGATCCCGATCCTGCTTCGCCCGACGTGGAACGTTCGCTTTCACGTGCCGGCGTTCGTCGTGTTGCCGCTCTGGTTCGGCGAACAGCTCCTGATGGCGAATGTCACGCAAGGCGACGGCGGCGTCGCGTTCGAGGCGCACATCGGCGGCTTCGTCTTCGGGATGCTCGTCGCGTTCTTCGTGAAGGGATTCAGCATCGAGGAGAAGTACGTCGCGCCGGTCATCGAGAAGCAGACGACGTTCAAAGCGGATCCGCGACTCGAGCGCGCATTCGCCGCGAAGTCGGTCGGCAATCTCGATGGCGCGCGAAAGGAGATTCTTTCGCTGCTCCACGACGATCCGAAGAACGTCGACGCATTGCGCGTCGCGGTCGACCTTGCCGTCGAAACCGAGGACGTCAAGATGCTCGACAACGTCGCGCCTCGATTGCTGGCGGTTTACAGCGATACGCAGCAAAACGACGCCGCACGCGAGTTGATCGATGAGCTGTGGCGCGAGCACGCCGTTCCGCGATTCATCGGACGCGCGGCCGCGTTTGCGGAGAAGAGCGGCGATCGCGTCTGGGCGATCAGTCTCATCGAGCGTCTCTGCCAGCTCGAGACGCTCGGTCCCGCGGCCGTCGGATCGCTCGTGAAGCTCGGCACGCTGCGCCGCGCAAACGGCGACATGAGCGGCGCGCGCGACGCGTTCGTGAAAGCGCGCTCGCATCCCGACTGCTCGATGGAAGTGGCGCCGGCGATCGACGCGAAACTGCAGCAGCTCGGCGGCGTCGCCGATCGCGGCTGGTGATTAGTCCTCGGGCAACTGGAAAGAATTCAGAAAGTGATCGCCGTCCGTGCCGATCGGATCATTCGCCGGCCGCGCGAAGATCACCGCGTATGCGTGCCCCTTCCGAATCGCGATCGCCCCTTTGACGAGGCTCTCCGGATTGTCATCGGTCTTCGGAATCTTCGCCGTGAACTTCACGCCGTTGTGTTTCGCCACCCACGCGGGATCGCGCGTGAGGATCGTGCCGTTGTGCTTCGACGCGTACGCCTCCATGAGCTGCTGCGCGAGCGGCGCCTCGCGATTCTCCGTCACGATGAACGGCAGCTTCGTGTACTGAATCGAATAAAGATGACCGCGATAGTTCTGATAGAGCTGCGTCATCGTGATGATCGTGCCGGCGACGTTGTGGTCTTCCGATTCAGTCACCGGCTCGCCGGGGAAATCGATCAGGAACTCGCCCTCCGGCGCCTTGTACGCGCTCCACGGCACGTTCATGTACGCCCACGCGCGTCGCGCATAACCGCCGACGCCGAGGAGCATCAAGGTGCCGAATATGCCGAAGACGATCTTGAAGATGGGGAAGCTTCGCTTCGGAGGCATCTGCTGTTCGCGCGTGACGCGATTCGCCGGTGGCGGCGGAATGTAGAGCGGCGCGTCGATCAGATCGAGATCGAAGCCGTCGCCGGCGCGACGCAGCATGTAGCGCGCGCGGCCGATTGCGACCTCGCGCTCCTGCTCTTCAGCGCTCAGCGGGCGCGCGGCCATGCGTCCGTCGACGCGAACGGACGCTTTGCCGTTTTCGGGATCGGTGATGACGGAGACGCTGCGATCGACACCGTCGACTTCGACGGTCCAGTTGGCAGTGGACACGGTGAAAACTCCGTTAGATTTTTGCTGGAAGCGCGCGGAGAGTAGCACACGCGTGGTGGGGTGCGGCAATCGCTCAGCGTGACAGCTAATCGCGCGCGATCCAGCCGCCGCCGAGACAGAGATCGTCGTCGTAGAAAACGACGGCCTGTCCTGGCGCGACGCCGCGAAGTCTCTGCGCGAACGTGACGCGTGCGCGATCGTTGGCGAGCGGCGTGATCGTCGCGGCGACGTCGGCCATGCGCGAGCGCACGCGAGCCTGCACTTCGATCGGACTCGATGGCGCAATACCCGAGATCCAGTGCACGCGCTCGGCGAGCAGCTCGCTGCGCTCGAGCGCAGCCGCGGGACCGACGGTCACTCGTTTCGTAAATGGATTCACGTCGATGACGTAGGTTCGCTCCGGCGCGCCGCCGACGTTGATGCCGCGTCGCTGGCCGATCGTGTAGTGGTAATAGCCGTCGTGATGGCCGACGACGTTGCCGTCGGTGTCGACGATCTCGCCGGCTCCTTCGCCGGGCGTGATGCCGGCCTCGCGCTCGACGATCGCAGCGTAGCTGTCGGTCTGCGGCACGAAGCAGATCTCGTACGACTCTTTCTTGCGCGCGACGGAGAGTCCTCCCTCCGCCGCGATCTCGCGCACCTGCGGCTTCGTCAACTCGCCGAGCGGAAACACGGCCTCGGCAAGCTGCGACTGCGACAGCTCGAACAGAAAGTACGACTGATCTTTCGCGAGATCCTTCGCCTTGCGCAGCTCGTAGCGGCCATTGTCGTCTCGCGTAATGCGCGCGTAATGGCCGGTGGCGATGCGCTCGGCGCCGATCGTGATCGCCTTCTTATGAAAGAGATCGAATTTCACATGCGTGTTGCACAGTACGCATGGGCTCGGCGTCGTGCCGTTCAGATATCCCTGCACAAACGGCGTAATGACCTTCTCGTGGAAGTTCGACTCGAGATTGAGCGTGAAATGTGGGATCCCAAGCTTCCACGCAACACGCTTCGCGTCAGTGAGGTCGTCGATCGTGCAGCATCCGCCGTATGTCGAGTCTGCATTGCTGAGGTTGTCATACATCTGCATCGACAGACCGACCACCTCATGTCCTTCGGACTTGAGAATGTATGCGGCCGTCGATGAATCGACGCCGCCCGACATAGCGACTGCAATTTTCATCGGATCGAACCAACAATAGCGGCCGAGCGTGAGGCATAATTCCCGACGCGTGTCGGCAGTACAAAAGCAGACCGAGGCTGTGCGGGTACTTGTCGTCGATGATGACGCCGCGATCCGCCGCATGATCATCGCGGCGCTGAAACGTGAAGGCGACTACGTTCTGATCGAGGCCGCCAATGGCCGCGAGGCTCTCGATGCCATGCGCGGACAATCGCCGCAAGTCGTCGTGCTCGATCTGATGATGCCGGTGATGTCGGGATGGGACGTGCTTCGCGAGCGTCAGGGCGACGCGACGCTGCGCGCGATTCCGGTGATCCTCATCAGCGCGAACCGCGATCCCGAGATCGCGTCCGCAGTCGACAAAGGCATTTGCGCGTTCCTGCCGAAGCCGTTCGACATCGCCGCGCTCGGCGCTCTTGTGAAGAGCTGCATTCCGTAGCCCGACAGCGGCTACGATTTCTCCTGCGCGTCGAGCACCGCGATTGCCGTCATGTTGACGATGTCGTTGACGTCGACGCCGCGCTGAAGCACGTGAACCGGCTTGGCCAGTCCTTGCAGAATCGGCCCGATCGCTTCTGCGCCGCCGATGCGCCACAAGAGCTTGTACGCGGCATTCGCAGAATCGAGATTCGGAAAGATCAACACGTTCGCGTCGCCCTGGATCGCGCTCCACGGATATTCGCTGCGCGCGAGATCGGGATGCACCGCGATGTCGGCCTGCATCTCGCCCTCGACGATGAGATCGGGACGCCGCGAGTGAAGGATCTCGACTGCTCGTCGCACCTTCTCCGTTTGCGGCGTGCTCGTCGATCCGAAATTGGAGAACGAGATCATGGCGATGCGCGGCTCGAGGTTGAAGCGGCGCGCGGTCTCCGCGGTGAGGATCGCAGTCTCCGCGAGATCTTCCGCGGTGGGATCGATGTTCACCGTGGTGTCGGCGAGGATGATCATCCGTCCCTGGAACATCAGCAGATAGGCGCCGCTGACGTGCTTCACGCCGGGCTTCGTCTTGAGAATCTGCAATGCCGGACGAACAGTGGCGGGGTAATACGCGCGAAGACCGGCGATCACGCCGTCGGCATCGCCGGCGTCCATCATCAGCATGGCGAAGTAATTTCGCGAGTTGAGAATGCGCTCGGCGTCCGCGAACGTGACGCCGTGACGCCGCCGCAGCTCGGCGAAGCGCTTCACGTAGCGCTCGCGATCCGCCGATGACGAGACGTCGATCGTCGTGATCTTCGACTCGTCGATGTTGTACTTCTGCAGCAGCGTCGCGATCGCCTCGCGCTTCACGAGGAGAATCGGATGGGCGATCTGCTCTTCGATGAGCACCTTGGCCGCGCGCACGATCTTCTCCTGATCGCCTTCAGGGAAGACGATGCGCTTCGGATCTCGCTTCGCCCGATCGAACACGAGCTGCATCACGCCGCGGGAGCGGCCGAGGATCGACTCGAGCTTGCGGCGATAGGCGTCGTAGTCGGCGATCGGCAGTTGCGCGACGCCGGTCTCCGCGGCCGCGCGCGCGACCGCGACCGGCACGTTGAGCAGCACGCGATAGTCGAACGGCTTCGGGATCAGATACTCGCGTCCGAACTGGAATCGCTCCTTGCCGTACGCGCGCAGAACGGAGTCGGGAACGTCTTCTTTGGCCAGCTCCGCGAGCGCGTTCGAAGCGGCGAGCTTCATCTCGTCGTTGATCGACGTGGCGCGGCAATCGAGCGCGCCGCGGAAGATGAACGGAAATCCGAGAACGTTGTTGACCTGATTCGGATAGTCGCTGCGCCCGGTGGCCATGATCACGTCGGGCCGGGCTTCGACGGCGTCGTCGTACGCGATCTCGGGATCGGGATTGGCCATGGCGAAGACGATCGGGTTGTCGGCCATCGAGCGCACCATGTCCTGCGTGACGATGCCGCCGATGGAAAGGCCGATGAAGACGTCGGCGCCCTTCATCGCGTCGGCGAGCGTGCGCTTGTCGGTGTCGATCGCGAACTCCTCTTTGTACGGAGTCATGTCGACGGTGCGGCCTTTGTAGATCACGCCTTTCGAGTCGGTGAGAGTGGCGTTCTCCTTGCGCAGTCCCATCTTGATGTAGAGGCGCAGACAGGCCATCGCTGCGGCGCCGGCGCCGCAGACGACGATCTTGATCTCGTCGATCTTCTTATTCGAGATCTCGAGCGCGTTGCGCAGCGCGGCGGCGGAGATGATCGCGGTGCCGTGCTGGTCGTCGTGGAAGACCGGGATCTTCATCTCGGCCTTGAGCCGCTGCTCGATCTCGAAGCATTCCGGCGCGGCGATGTCCTCGAGGTTGATGCCGCCGAACGTCGGCTCGAGCAATTTCACCGCATTGATGAACTGCTCGGTGTCGCGCGTGGCCACTTCGATGTCGAACACGTCGATGTCGGCGAAGCGTTTGAAGAGGACCGCTTTTCCCTCCATCACCGGCTTGCCGGCGTCGGGCCCGATGTTGCCGAGTCCGAGGACGGCGGTGCCGTTGGAGATGACGGCGACGAGATTTCCTTTGTTCGTGTACTTGTAGACGTCGTCGGGATTCTTCGCGATCTCGAGACACGGCTTGGCGACGCCGGGGCTGTAGGCGAGCGAGAGATCGCGCTGCGTCGCGGTCGGTTTCGTTGGAATGACTTCGATTTTTCCGGGACGGCCCGTCGAGTGATATTCGAGGGCATCGTCGCCGATCTTGTCGTTCATGGCGGCGCGAGCATAAAACAAAAGCGGCACCCGAAGGTGCCGCTTCGCATCACGTCGATCGGTGCGGGATCACACCGCGCGGCGCTTCTGCTGCTTCGGCTCATTGCGCGGCGGTTCCTCGGCGCGCGCACGCTGCGACGACGGACCGGCGATGTCGTGCTTTCGTCCCGTCATGTTGTTCCAGGCGATGGCCACTGCGGGAACGATCGTGACGGTCGAGTACGTGCCGGCCAGAACGCCGATGAGCAGGATCCACGCGAACTCGTGAATCACTTTGCCGCCGAAGAGAATGAGGGCGACGAGAACGATGACGACCGATCCGGAGGTCAGGATCGTTCGCGACAGCGTCTGGTTCATGGCCAGGTTGAGCTGGTCTTCGAGCGTTGCCCGCGTCTTGAGCTTGCGGCGGTTCTCGCGCACGCGGTCATACGTCACGACCGTGTCGTTGATCGAGTAGCCGACGATCAGCAGCAGCGCGGCCACGATGTTCAGCGAGAACTCGCCGTTGATCATCGCCAGGAAGGCCAGCGAGACGCAGACGTCGTGGACGATGCAGACGATCGCCGCGACGCCGAACATCAGATCGAAGCGAATCCAGAGGTAAGCGCCCATGGCCAGCGTCGAGAAGATGATCGCCAGGACGGCTTTCTGCTGCAGCTCTTTTCCGACCTGCGGTCCGACCGTTTCCTGATTGAGGACGTTGAACGCGCCGGCGAACGTTTTGTCGCGCAGCACGCCGGTGATGCCGGTGGTCACGTCCTTCGCGGACGAGGCCTGCCCGACGTTCGTGAAGATGCCGAGCTCGGAGCGCTTGTTGATGATGTTCTGCGCGACGTTGCCGTAGTACTTGCGGGCGTCGTCGTTCGTGCCCTTGTGATCGGGATCGGCGGTGAAGAGGAGCTCGGCGATGCTGTCGCGGCCGTTGAAATTGAGATCGACCTTGCCGGTCGCCGCTTCGGGATTGAGATCGTGATTGAGCTTCGCGACGGCCTGGCCCGCGTAGTCGCCTTCCTTCTTCATCTGCGGAAGGCGGATGAGCGCGGAGCGCGCGTCGGCGGGACCGTACTGCTGGATGGAGGCGTCCGTGAAGTCGCTGCGGAGCTTGTCCATCGGAACGGCGTCGCGGAACTTCAGGACGATGTTCGCGCCGCCGGCGAAGTCGATGCCCCAGTTGACGCCGTTTTTGATGTAGAGCGCCGCTCCGATGATGATGACGATCATGGAGAAGGCGACGGCGTGGAAGCGCCACTTTACGAAATCGTATTTAGTGTTTACAAAAATCTGCATGACTTTTCCTCGCCGATTTAGATGCTGATTTCAGCCGGCCGTTTCTCCGGGCGATAGACGACGTCGAAGATCACGCGCGACACGAAGAACGCCGTGAACACCGAGGCGAACAGACCGATGAGCAGCGTGACCGCGAAGCCCTTGATCGGGCCGGTGCCGAACTGGAAGAGGAACAGCGCCGAGATGATCGTGGTCATGTGCGTGTCGATGATCGTTCCGAACGCGCGCTGGAAGCCCTGCTGGATCGCGGCCATGACCGTCTTCCCTTCGCGCAGCTCTTCGCGGATGCGCTCGAACACGAGCACGTTCGAGTCGACCGCCATGCCTAGCGTGAGGATGATGCCGGCGATGCCGGGGAGCGTCAGCGTGGCGTGGAAGTACGCCATCATGCCGAGCAGGATGACGAGATTGAGCAGCAGCGCGAGCACCGCGTTGATGCCGGCGCCTTTGTAGTAGACGAGAACCGCGGCGATCAGCGCGACGAAGCCGATGATCGAAGCGAGCACGCCCTGGCGAATCGAGTCGCGACCGAGCGACGGACCGACCGTGCGCTCTTCGAGCGTCGTGAGCGACGCCGGCAGCGAGCCGCTGCGAAGGACCAGCGCGAGGTCGGCAGCCGACTGCGCGGTGAAGCGTCCTTCGATCACGCCCGAGTCGTCGATGCGCGAGTTGATCTTCGGCGCGGAAACGATCTTCTTGTCGAGCACGATCGCCAGATAGCGGTTCACGTTCGCGCCGGTGAGGTCGCCGAACTTGCGCGCGCCGTCGGGAGTCATCGAGAAGCCGATGACCGGCTCGCCCAAGCGGCCTTTGGTGACGCGCGCGTTCTTGAGATCGGTGCCGGTGACCGGAACGGTCTTGCGCACGGCGTAGTACTCGACACCGGTGGCGCGTCCGAGCTCGTCTTCGCGCGTGCCGGGGAGCACTTCGACGTCCGCCTTCATGTTCGCCGGAACGGAGGCGAGCGCGGACGCGGCGTCGGGTCCGGGCGATCCTTCGACGAGGCGGAACTGAAGCTGCGCGGTGGTCTTGATGATGTCCTTCACGCGGGCCGGATCGTCGACGCCGGGGAGTTGGATGACGATGCGGTTGCCGCTTTCCGGCGCGATGATCGGCTCGGTGACGCCGAGGGCGTCCACGCGGTTGCGGATCGTCTCGACGGCGTGATCGATCGTGTCGCGCTCGATCGCCGACGCGTTCGCAGCCTTCATCTTGAAGACCATCTGTCCTTGAGCGTTGCGGCTCATGTCGAACGCCGGGAGGTAGTCCTTCGCCAGGCGTTCGTACTCCGTCGTCGGAACCGACGCCGGAATCGTGGCGGTGAAGGTGAGGGCGTCCCCTTCGACACCGTGCGTCACCGGCACCGGAAGGTTGTTCTTCGTCGCTTGCGACTTGAACATCTCCGCCGCCTGATCGGTCTCCAGCTTGACGGCGTCGCCGACATTGACGCGCATCACCAGGTGCGTGCCGCCTTTGAGGTCGAGACCGCGCTTGATCGGCTCAGGGTTGTCCTTCGTCGGCACGACGGCGACGGAGAACACGATGAGGATGGCCACGATCAGCCCGATTTTCCACCACAGGTTTCTGTTCAAGAGATCCTCCGGAAAACGCGCGCGTTACTCGGCGGTCTCGCCAGCGACGATGCTGGTGACCGCGCTGCGCGCGAGCTTGATCTTCACGTTGTCGGCAATTTTCAGGTAGACAACTTCCGCCTCAACACCTTGAACCGTCCCGTAAATCCCGCCTGACGTCACGACGCGATCGCCCTTCTTGAGCGAGCTCAGCATCGATTCCGTTTTGCGCCGCTGTTTGTTCGCCGGCGCGATGACGAGAAAGTAGAAAACGAGACCGATCGCCAGGATCGGCAGTACCTGAACGAAGAGAGCGAGAGCGCTGTTGGCGCCGGCACTTTGGAGCAGAGCGATAGCGTTCATAAGTTTCGCAGTTTGTCGATTTGGCGCCGCGCCGTGGTCTTACGAAGCGCCGGCGTCCCCTCTCGAAATCCGCGACAGGAAGGAGTCGCGGAAAGACCCGAACGAATTGGACGCGATAGCTTGCCGAATCCCCCTCATCAAGTCAAGGTAGAACGAGACATTGTGGATGGTGTTGTAGACCATTGCGGCGATCTCGTCGTTGACGTAGAGGTGCCGCAAGTAGGCGCGCGAGACGGTCGTGCAGGTGACGCACGAGCAGTTCGCGTCGAGCGGCCGCGGATCGTCGGCGAAGCGCGCGTTCTTGATGGCGACCTTCCCCTCGCTCGTGAATAGCGATCCGTTGCGCGCGTTGCGCGTCGGCATCACGCAGTCGAACATGTCGATGCCCGCCGCGACGCCGTCGAACAAGTCTTCAGGCGTTCCGACGCCCATCAGATAGCGCGGCTTGTCCGTCGGAAGCAGAGGCGCCGTGAAGTTGATGATCTCCAGCATCTCCTGCTTCGACTCGCCGACCGCGACGCCGCCGATGGCGATGCCGTCGAAGTCCATCGCGCAGATCTCCTCGACGCTGCGCTTGCGGAGATCGTGATAGACGCCGCCCTGCACGATGCCGAAGAGCGAGGGACCACCGGCTTCATTCGCGTCGAGCGATCGCCGCGCCCACCGATGCGTCAGCTCCATCGACTTTTCCGCCTCGTCGTGCGAGATGCCGTAAGGCGGACACTCGTCGAAGGCCATGGCGATATCGACACCGAGCCGGCGTTGAATCTCGATCGATCGCTCCGGCGACAAAAAATGCGCGGAGCCGTCGATGTGCGATCGGAACTCCACACCCTCTTCGCGCAATTTGCGAATCGATGCGAGCGAGAAGACTTGAAAGCCGCCGGAGTCGGAAAGGATCGCCCGATCCCACGACATGAACTTGTGCACCCCGCCGAGCTTCTCGATCAAATCGACGCCGGGGCGGAGCATTAAGTGATAGGTGTTGTTGAGGATGATTTGAGGGCTGAGGACTGAGGACTGAGGACTGAGATGCGTCAGTTGATCCGTCGTCAGCGCTTTGACTGACGCGAGTGTGCCGACAGGCATGAAGACGGGTGTCTCGATGACACCGTGTTGAGTCGTGAGCTCGCCGAGGCGCGCGGCGCCGTCGGTGTGCAGCAGGCGAAACTCAGTCCTCAGTCCTCAGTCCTCATCACTACTGCAGCTTCATCGTCTCCACCTTCACGCTCGGCGGAAGGTTGAGCACGAACCGGCCCTGCGGGATCGGCTGGTTCACTTTGATGTTCGTGAACTCGTAGCGCGTGATGTCGCCGTCGCCTTCGACGTATTCGATCTTCGACGTCAGGTACGTCTTCTTGTCGATCCACAGCTTGATGCGCTGCACGCGCTTTGCGACCGCGCCCGTCTTCGGCTTGAGGTCGAGCACATACGACGCTTCACTCGGCTTGTTCGTGAACGTGAAATCGAAGTAGCGCGCCAGCTCGTCGATCGCGCCGGTCGCTCCCATGTACTTGAAGATGCGATCCTCGAAACGCTTGACGTCGAGCGTCTCCGCTTTGTTCAGCTCCGGATAGAACGTCGTCAGCTTTCCGTTCGTGATCAGCATCTGCACGCGCTTCGGCGCGTCGTACGTCCAGAGCACGTTGTTCGGCTTCGAGTAGACGAACGTGCCGGTCGAGACTTCCGGTTTCGACAGCAGCGCGAGCTCTTTCTCCTGGCGGAAGTCGGCCTGCAGCGTGGTGGTGTTACGCTGCTGTTCCTGCACCTTTTTGATGACTTCCTCGAGCGAGCCGGGGTCGGCGACTTTGGCGGCAAACAGCGGCAGCGCCGTTGCGGCGCAGAGTGCCGCCACGATCGTCTTTTTGAACATGCGGCCACCAACGCGCGCGTCCGAGGCGAAAATTTCTTATACTTGAGTAACTAGCGAGGCGAACGATGAGAAAAGCGTGGGTGGGGATCTTCCTGATTTTCGTGGCTTTTTCGGCGTTTCCCGCGGTCCAGTACGACTTCACGCAGCGCACGCAATCCGACATCGAGCAGATCCGCCCCTCCAATCTCAGCGGGCGCGCGATCATCGACGGCGACCACTCCCGCGTCGACTTCCTCACCGGCGATCTCTATCCGCCGGGCAGTTATTGCATCTCCACGAACGGATCGCGCACGCTCACGTTCGTCGATCCCGGCATGAAGAGCTACACCGAAGTGAACGCGGCCTCCGTCGCCGCGGCCCTCGGCCAGAGCAACATCACGATCGCGAATCTGAAGAGCGACGTGCAGAAACTCTCCGATCATCCGGCCTTCGCCGGCCTCTTTACCGAGCACTACCACCTCACCATCAGCTTCGACATGACCGTCGAGTTCCACTCGATGCCGCTGCGGCAGTCGGTGCAGACGGAGATCGACAAGTGGACGACGATCGAGTACGCCGACGTCGCCGACACGTTCCTCGCCGCCAGCCCCGTTCGCACCGGCAATCAGCAGATCGACGACGTGATCGATCTCGAGACGAACAAGATCAAAGGATTCCCGCTGAAGCAGAGCGTGAAGATCACCACCACGAATCTGCAAGGCACGGCGATGGGCTCGAAGCTCGTCCTGAGCCCGGTGCGGACGCAGTCGCGCGAGATGATCGTGACGTCGATCAAGCGACTGGCCAGCACGGATGCGAGTGCGTTCACGCTCCCGGCGTCGTATCGGCGCAACGATACGCAAGCGCTCGCCGAGAAGTCGGCCCAGACCCGCGTAACGGTGCTTTCCTTCGACGACAGCAAATCCCAGTAGCGTCTTTTGGTATCCTCCGTCCGAATCGGCTGATGAAACTGCTTCGTACATCGTGGTTGAGACAGCCATATCCGGCCTTGGCGCTGGTTCCGCTCGCCATGCCGATGCTGCTCGCCACGCCGAGTAACCCGAAGCCGCTCAACGTCTCCCCGCTCCCCGTTCACTACTCCGATCTCACCATCACGCCAACGGCGCAACTTCCTGAACACTCCGTGATCCTCACCGTGGAAGACGGCGACACGCTCGACTCCCTTCTCACCAGCGGCGGACTCTCGCGATCGCAAAGCGCAACGCTCACGAACGCATTCGGACAATCGTTCGACGTCCGCCGCCTTCGTCCGGGCAATCTCGTCCGCTTCCACTACAACGCGAAGCAGGCGGTCGACAGCGTCGAGCTGAAGATCAACGGATGGGGCGAAGTCGACGCGCTGCGCAACGGCGATGCCTTCGACGTCACGCCGCGCCAGGCGACGCAGCGCGAGATCGAGTCGACGATCGCTGCGACGATCGATAGCTCGCTCTATGAAGCGATGCGCAGCTCGGGCGAGACGCCGCAGCTCGTGCAGCAGCTGGTCGACGTGTTTCAGTGGGACATCGATTTCTTCGCCCTGAAGAAAGGCGACTCGTTCAGCGTCGTCGTCAAGAAGCGTTACGCCGGGAGTGATCTCGTCGGCTACGGTCCGATTCTCGCCGCGCACTTCACGCACGACGGCGACACGTACGAGGCCTTCCGCCACGATTCTCCCGACGGCCGCAGCGGCTACTACGCACGGACCGGTGCACCGCTGCGCAAGATGTTCCTCCGCGCGCCGCTGCAGTTCACGCGCATCACCTCAGGCTTCTCGCAGCATCGCTTCCATCCGCTGCTGCACTACTTCCGTCCGCATCACGGCGTCGACTACGGCGCGCCCGTCGGCACGCCGGTGATGACGACCGCGGACGGCGTGGTGGTCGAGGCGACGTACAACCGCGGAGAAGGGAACTTCGTCCGCGTTCGCCACACGAATCGCATCGAGACTTCGTACCTGCATCTGTCGCGATTCGCGAAAAACATTCGCCGCGGCACTCACGTCAATCAAGGAGATGTGATTGGATACGTCGGCATGACCGGACTGGCAACCGGTCCTCATCTCGACTATCGCATCTCCGACAACGGCACATGGCTCGACCCGCTCAAGATGAAATCGATCACCGCCGACCCGCTGGCGGGCAATCAACTCTCGTCGTTCCGCTTCGAAGTGCAGCGGCTCGCGCCGCGGCTGGAGGTCGCGCCACCGGCTCAGGTCGCGCAGCTCGGCGCGAAGCGCCGGGCACTCTTCTAGCAGCCGGGCGGCCATCATGAAAAAGGTCATCGTCCGGGCGCCGGTGCGCGCCGATCTCGCCGGCGGCACTCTCGATCTCTGGCCGATCTACCTCTTTCACCCCGGCTCGCGCACGGTCAACGTCGCCATCTCGTACTACGCCGAATCGGAAGTCTGCGAGACCGGCGAAGGGATCGAGATCCATCTCACCGATCAGCAATACCGGCAGCGCTACGAGTCGCTCAAAGACGTTGCCGCCGATCCGAAAGCGGCGTTGATTTTTCGCGCGCTCGAGCATTTCCATCTCTCCAACGTCCAAATCACCACGCGCACCGACGCGCCACGCGGCTCCGGGCTCGGCGGCTCGTCCGCGCTCGCCATCACACTCGTGCGCGCGCTCTCCGAGCTCGCGGGACATACGCTCGAAGGCGACGATCTGATCAACCTCGTCCGCGATCTCGAGACGCGACTCCTCGGCGTCCCCGCCGGAATTCAGGACTACTACCCGCCCGTCTACGGCGGACTTGCGGCACTCCATCTCGAGCCGGGCGCGCCGGTGCGCCACTCGATCGGTGTGCCGGTCGCCGATCTCTCGTCGCACATGCTGCTGCACTACACCGGCGTCGCGCATTTCTCGGGCACGAACAACTGGGAGATGTACAAGCGCCAGATTCAAGGCGTGAAGAAAGTGCAGAAGGGGTTCGCGAAGATCGCGGCGACGTCGATCGAGATGGAGCACGCGCTCGAGCAAGGCGACTTCGAAGCCGCCGGCCACGCGCTCGCGCGCGAGTGGACGAACCGCAAAGCGCTCATCGACGGCATCTCCACTCCCGAAGTCGAACAAGCGATCGACGCCGCGACTCACGCAGGGGCATGGGGCGGAAAAGTGTGCGGCGCCGGCGGCGGCGGATGCGTCGTCTTTCTCATGCCCCCCGAAAAGCGCGAAGAGGTCGCACGCGCGCTCGCGCGTGTGCCGGGACGCGTGCTCGACGCGCAACCGGTCGCGCACGGGATGTCGGTCACGCGCGACGACGCGACGCAGTCGAGCGCCGCACCGGCGCGATCGCGCATCGCGCTGGCGCGACGCACCGACACGATCGAGCAGCTCTACGTCTCGGGCGGCAGCGGCAATTACCGTCCGTTCGTTCTCGCCGAAGGGGCCATCACGCACAGCGAGCCGCGCAGCGGACTGCATCACACGATCATTCGTTCGTACATCGCGCCGATCTCGCCGAGCGACGGCAAGATCGACTGGTCGACGGCGTCGCAGATCGACGCGGAGAAGCTCGACATCCGCGCTGTCCCCGATCCCGATCGCAAGCTCGACGTCGCCATCACGCCCGAAGCGCTCGTGCAGAGCGCCATGCAGTCCGAAGACGCATTCAAACAGTTCATCACCGAAGAAGAGCGCATCACGATCTTTCACAATCCGTCGTTCGCGTTCTTCTCCAGTCCCGACGAAACGCGGCAAGCATTCCTCAATCGCTGCCTCGAAGAAGCACGGCGTCTCCTCGACGACGAAGCGGAGCGGCTCGAGAGCACCTTCCGCCGCCGCATCGACCAGGTGCGCGAGCGCTCCGAGCGCGACGCGCGCGACGCCGACGACGAGTCGCCCGACAACGTCGCCTGGGGCCAGGCGCTCTACAACATCACCAGCGGCCGTCCCGCCGCCGCGGTCGCGGACGCGCCGCAGTCCGTACGCGAAGGCGACTACCTCGAGAAGATCGCGCAGATTCAGCGCGCCTGGGACAAAGAGCTCGAAGCGCGACGCGAAGATCTGACCTCGAAAGCACACGAGATCGAAGAGATCGAGATCGTCCCGACGCCGCGAAATATCGAAGTGACGAAGTACCTTATTCTCTGGGCCGCGAACCTCGCGTGATAGCATCGCGGCCAAGTCGGGCAGTAGCGCAGCCTGGTAGCGTACCTGAATGGGGTTCAGGTGGTCGGGGGTTCAAATCCCCCCTGCCCGACCAAGCGTTTCTCGAGACGATCGCGGCATCTAAACTGCGGAGACTCTGATGAACGACGACGAGCTCGAGCAGGACATCAAACGCTTTGAGGCGATGTCGGAAGAAGAAGTCGACGCGGAGCTCGAGAGAATGCACATCGACGCCGGGCCGACCGTCGCTTCCGTCCTCGCGATCGTTCGCGCGAAGCTTGAAGAGTGGCAGCGCGCGCGGCTGCATCTCGTCAAGAAGTAGGTAGCAGCAGGCGCTGCACCGTTGCGGCGAGCTCCTCGCGGCGAATGGTGATCCCGCGGTCATCTCTGTCGCGGTTCCGATCCTTGACCGTGACGCTGCCGTTCTCTTTGTTTTCCAATCCAAACAACAGGACGAGCGGAATCTCGTACGCTTCGGCGTAGCGTAGTTGACCGGAGAGAACGTGCTCCGAGCCGACGTAGAGTTGAGTGGCGATGCCGGCACCGCGAAGTTCCCAGGTCATGGCGAGGTAGTCGGAGAGGAGCGATGGCTCGATGTTCGCGACAAGAACGCTCGCTGCGCTCTTTCTCGCTTTGATTGCGTGAAGATGTTCCACAGCCTTGAGAAAATGATCGATGTGAATCGACGCGCCTGTCGCCGGAGTCGGACGTAGAAGGAAACGCTCGATGAGAGCGTCATAGCGGCCGCCGAACATGACCGGTCCAAGCGCGGTCGCTTCAGGAATCGTCGCTTCGAAGACCGGGCCGGTGTAGTACGAGTGTTTTCTCGCGACCGTCACATCGATGCCGGCGACGTCATCGCCGTATCCGAGTGCGTCGAGGTGCGACGAGATCTTCGCGATGACGTCGATCGCGGGCTCTGCTGCGGGAGGACACTGCGCGCGCAGACGATGAATGACTTCGTCGCGTGCAGGCGCACGCGAGTCGAGAAATCCGCGCATCGTCTCGAGCTGCGCGTCGGACAGCGAACAACTGCGCAACGATGTTCGCATTCTTTCGAACCCGTGTGCGTCGCGGGTGTTGAACACGTCGATGACACGCTCCTGAATCGCATCCGGAATGTTCGTACTTTCGAAAATGGACTTCAGGAGCGCGCGGCTCGAATAGAGCACTTTGAAGCGCGCGACGCCGAGGGCGCGAAGGATGTCGCACATCGCGGCGATGATCTCGGCGTCTGCGACTTCTGACGCGGAGCCGACGGTGTCGAAATCGAACATCACGAACTCGTGCTCGTGACGATGATCGTCACCGGCGCGCCATACGGGGCCGACTTGATAGCGCCGGAATGGAAGCGGGAAATGCGATGCATTGCCGGCCATCAGACGCGCGAGTGGAACCGTATGATCGAAACGCAACTGGAGATTGCCCGTCGCGCCGTCCGCGTGTACCCGAAAGAGCTCTTCGCGGGCTTCACCCGCCGTGCCTTCCATGATCGCTTTGCGCTCGACGGCGGGCGTTTGCAGCGGCAGGAATCCGTAGTTTTCGCAGACGCCGCGAACGCACTCGATGATGGCGTCGCGAGCAAACATCTGCTCCGGCAGCAGGTCACGAAAACCGTCGGCGACCTTCGGCTCCTGCCATGTGGCGATTTTCGGTTTTTCCATTACGGTGACGATTATCGATTTAGATCCGTCTTGTTGGAATTTTTCCGTGCGTCACGATGGTCAGTGATTACAGGTCGCGAATGCGTCTTGAAAGCATGACTCCGCAGAACTTCCCACGACCACGGGAGGACGCGCTATGCCGAAACGGTTGATCCATCGGCCCGACGCTTCACTGCTTTTGCTGCCAAACGACTGCAACGACGCGGAAAATGTGATGCCGCCGACCGGTATGTCATCACGGCGACGACCTTGATTCTCAGCGGCGAACGGCGTTGTCCCGACGATCTGTCGTCGGTCGCATTCGTGCTGGACGTGATCGCGTCGTTGATCGCGAAGTGAGGTGGCAAATTACCGAACACTTTGAAATTTCTTTTGCGAAGCCGGCAAGCGAGTCGTTCGACGGCGGCAGAAAACGATTGAGCGTCAAGCACTTGACCTCGACTCGCAGGTAGCGGCTAAACCTGCGCGCGTAGCCGGCATATCTCTCTATCGGGCGCGATACCAAATTCAGTCGCGCCGATACAGGAGGCGTGCAATGCGCCGAAGCGACGATCCGCCGGAATGGCTCGCGTGTTTGATCGCTGAGAACGAGTCTCAGTTGCGCGATTGCGCGATCGAGGCCATCGCTCCCTATCGAAAAAAATCGGCCAGGAACGCGAAGAAGAAGCGGAAGGAAACGATCGCACCCGAGACCCTCAAGGAGTACATCGCTCGGGCACTGACTGAGACGGAGGCGGAGTGGCGAGCTGGCGACGTCGACCCGGCGCGTTTGCTCGAGCTGCTTCGCACCGCAATCCGGTCTCTCGTCGAGCGTGACCAGGCCAAGTTTCGCGAGATCGTCGAGACGACGAATTGGTCGGCTGAGACCAAGCGCGTCGTGTCGATTCTCGCGAAGCGTTACCGAATCGACGCCGTCGACCACCATGGCAAGTGTCTGCAGGACTATGTCAGAGAAGCGGTGGATCTGTTCGTCGAAGGGACGCGATTCTTTCCCTACTTCCGCACCTCACTCGTCGCGTTTCTCGTGCAGACCACGAGAGGTCTGATGAGCCACTCGGAAGAGGTCATGGACAAAGAGGGATCGCACGTCGCGCTGACGAGCAAGAAGTCCGAAAAAGGACGCGGGCTGACCTACGGCGACGATCTCGCTTCGGCGCAAGCCTGCCGCGAACAGGAAATCATCGCCAAAGAGAAGCTGCGTCGATACATGGCGACATTGTCTCCACGCGCGCGGCGCTATGTGCGGCTTCGCATCACCACGACGCTGAAAACCGCCGATGAATTCGCTCGGGCCATGGGTCTAACTACCCATCAAATCTACAAGATCCGCCGCGAACTGAAGATCGATGAATGGAACGCGTGCTGGACTGAGCCGGCGGCCTGAGAAGGAAAACGACAGTGCAAATTTGGAACGCATGGCTAAATTCGGGTTGCTCGCGGGCGTAATACATCATGAACGCGATTGCTGCCTCCTCCTGCGACGCCGCCACCTACGAGAGTCTCGGCTGCTCGAGCGCCGACTGCGGCGACCTTCCTGATCGCGGCATCGTCAATCTCGTCGACGAAGAGAACTGGACGATTCTGACGAAGCGTCTCATTGCTTACACGCACATGCGTCTGGCGCGTTACGGCGCGTACGCCGGCCGCTACACGAACCGTGCGGAAGACTACGCTCAGGAAGCGATCGTTCGACTGATGGAAGGCACCCGCCAATTCGCTTCCGAGAAACCGAAGGATCTCTTTCGGTTCTTGTGCGGCGTCGTCGACAGTCTCGTGAGCCACGACGCGGAGAAAGCAAAACGGCGCGGCATTCAACTCGTCATCAGCAACGAGCATGGCGAGGAAGCCGGCGAAGTGGATGAGGAGCACCTCTCCTCCGGCGAAGACCTGGAGAACCGCATCATCGTCAAGAACGAGCTGGAGCGATTCATGGCGTCGCTCGATCCCGCTCTTGAACAGTACGTCCGCCTGCGCGCTGCAGGAGCTCTGAGAACGACAAGAGCGTACGCCGAAGCGTTGAACACCACAGTCGAAGACGTGCGAAACATGGACAAGCGTCTACGTCGCCGTCGAAAGGAATTCTGATGAGCCTCTACGAAACGGTCGCGAATGAAGGAGAAATCATGGAAGACATCAAGAAGAAACCGCCCTCGTGTTTCATTGATGAAGACCTGGCTCGCGACATTGCCCATTTCGAGTCGTTGTCCGAACCGGAGCTCGACGCATACCTCGCCGCCCAAGGCATCGACACCGAAGAAACGGTGAAAGCGGTGCTCGACCTCGTCAAAGCGAAGCTCGACGAGTGGCGCGATCGGGGGTTACTTCATGCGCAAGCCTTCTTAGTACTCGCTATCGCTGTTGCAACGGTGAATCATTTTCGCCAGTCCTCACAGCGTGGCGAATGCGCTGTGATCGGCGTCTGCAAGAGATCGATATTGACGGAGTGACCGGCTGTCGCCTAGTAACTCGATCGACGATCTCTGGGACCCAAGGTTATGAGGATCGCTCGAACGGGCTACCGGTATGAGGAAGAAAAAGAGATCGCAGTAATTATCAAGCGCCTCGCGGCATTCATCGAGTGCCGCAAGAAGCGGCGCGGCGTGTTCCTCCGCACGAACGAGGAGTACGTCGCCAAAGCAACAGAGCAAGCGTTGAAACAGTTAGGCATCTCCACGCCGCTCGATCCCGATTTTTTCGCGTACGCGTGTCTGATCGCCGATGGAATGATTTGCGACGACGCGCTACACCTGAATTGAGCGCGACAGCGCTTCCACCGCGAACACCGTCGTCAACGCCTCTGATCCCCACCACGGCGTCTTCGGTTGCGGATCGTTTCGCCGCTGGCCCATGTGATAGAAGCCGGCGCGCGGCCAGGCGCCTGACGGGAGCTGGGCATCGAGCAGCGGCGCGACGTCGGGCGCGCGGTTCCACAGCAGCAACGTCGACGTCGCCAGCGCGAGCTCGAGCGCATTGACCGGCGTCGTGGCCTCGACGCGCGGCACGATCATCTCCGCCGCTTCCGGTGCGATCTCGCGTAGCGCGTGCGAGAAAAAATACCAAACCGTGAACCGGCTGCCGTACCAGATCGTCGACTGCATCTCGCGATTCGTGCGCAGCACGTCGAGCATGTAGTCGATCGCCGGTCGCGTCTCCTTGCAGTCGCCGAGGTAGAAGACGACGTTGGCGTTGACGACGGAGTCGACGTCACGCACTTCGGCGATGGTCTTGAAGAAGCGATACGTGATCCGCGGATGGCGCCACCAGCGCACGATCCACGTTCGAGACAAGCCGCTGCGCTCGCGATTCGCGAGCAGGAGCCTGCGGTTGTTCGGGAAGGAGCGTCCCGCGGCTCTCAGCGCTGAGGATGCAAGCGACGTATCGTCGACGTCGAGCGGCGTGTGGTCGTGATCCGGTTTGTCGCTCGAGGGATGCCGCCACAAGCCGTCTCGCTCCATCTCGCGCAGCAGGAAATCGAGAGCGCGCGATCGCACGCGCTCCGCGGATGGTGTGATCGCCAGCGCACGCGCCGCCACCGCGGCGGGAAACACGACCGGCTCGCGAGGACAGTCGCCGAGCATTTCCATCGTCGGCGACAACTCGATCGGGATCTCGCCGCTGGGAAGTTGTGCCGATTCGAGAAATGCAACGCCGCGCTCGATGGCGCCGCGGATCGCTTCGGTGCTCGTCACAATGGCGTTCGCGTTCGAGGAACGCGGGCGAGATCGCGAATCGTCAGCGCGATGCTCGCGAAGTCCCACAACAGCCGTTCTACGCCCTTCGCGAACAGCGCGACATACGCCGCCAGCACGACGACCGCACGCCAATCGTTCTCCGTGGCGCAGAACAGAAGCGCAAGCGGCAGATAGACGTCGTAGTACTCCTGCAGCACGCTCGTGCAGTGGGGCTTCGGCTCGACGACGATCAACGTCAATGCGGTTCGCGCGCGATTCGCGAGCACCACTGCGTAGTAGACGAGTGCGACGAACGGAAGCGGCTTGCCGATGCGCAGCAGGAGCACTGCGAGCGCGATGATCTCCGCGGGAAACGCGACGAAGGCGCCGAGTCGAACGGCGCCGGCGCGATGCCGCACCGCGAAGGTCTCGACGTGCGATCGCGCGTCGCCACGCGAGTCGAGCAACTGATGCCAGAGAATCCCGCGCAAGCCGTACGCGAACGCCCATACGGAGGCAGCGGCCAACCACACTCGGTCAGTTCCTCTGCCGTTGGACGCGGCCAGAATCGCCGTGAGCGCGGGAAAGAGATGAGCGCCCGCCGCATCGCAAATCACGCCGGCCAGTCCGTGCGCTTTCAAGCGAAACGGTTGAAACGAGTAGAGCGAGAACACCAGCCATGACGCGGCGTACGACGCCATGAGCAAACGTTCTCCGCGCCACGACCACGCGATCGCGGCGCCCGCGGCGATCGTGAGCGCGAGAACTGCCAGAACCGCGCTGCGCGAATACGCGAGTTGCCGGTTCGGCTTGCCGGCCGCGGCGTCGTCGTCGCGATCGGTGAGGTCGTTGATGATGCTGACGTAAGCCGCGCATACCGACAGCCCTGCGATGAGCAGCACCGCCCGCGGCCAGAGAGGGAGGAGCGCGTTCCTGTCGATCAGCGCCGTCCCGACGAACAGCGCCACGGTCGGAGCAATCTTGTACTGCCACCAGTCGCGAGCACGAAGGAGTTCGAACATCAGCCTCGCATCATCGCGCAAATGCGCGGGTCGTGCGACCGGAAGTAAGTCTTCGAGCCGGTTCGCGCCGTGCATTCATCGCCGCCCTGCGTCGTGCAGTCGCTCGCGCTGGCGGAGCGCTCGAACCGGTCGACGCGGGCAGGATTCGATAGACTCTGGCGCTATGGATGAACAGCAGCCGCCAGCCCCCTCCCTTCGCATCACGCTCGACGAGTCGATCGCGCAGGGCGAGTACGTCAACTTCGCCAACATCATTCACTCGCCGAGCGAGTTCGTGATCGACCTCGGGCGCATCATGCCCGGCCGCACCGACGTGAAGGTCTACAGCCGCGTGATCATGACGCCGCTGCACGCGAAGCAGCTCCTCGAGGCACTGGCGCAGAACATCTCGCTCTTCGAGCAGAAGTACGGCGAGATCCGCCTCGATGGCGCGCCGCACTACTCGGTCGACGAGCCGTCGAATTGAGCAAGGTCCGGATCCTCGGCGCCGGTCTGGCCGGCTGTGAATGCGCATTCTCGCTCGCGAAGCGCGGACATGACGTCGAGCTGATCGAGATGCGCCCGTCGAAGATGACGGCGGCGCATCAGACGTCGAATCTCGCGGAGCTCGTCTGCTCCAACTCGTTGCGCTCGTCGGCGATCACGAACGCGGTCGGCCTCCTCAAGCAGGAGATGAAGCTGATGGACTCGCTCGTGATTCGCTGCGCGGAAGTGGCGCGCGTTCCCGCCGGCGACGCGTTCGCCGTCGATCGCGACGTCTTCTCGCGCGAAGTGACGAGCGCGATCGAATCGATCCTCAACGTGAAACGCGAAGAAGCGACGTCGCTCGATCGCGGCGACGCCGACTTCCTCGTCGTCGCCACCGGTCCACTCACGTCGCATCCGCTGTTCGAAGCGATCAACGAATTCCTCGGGCGCGACGGTTTGTATTTCTACGACGCCATCGCCCCCATCCTCGCCGCCGACTCGCTCGACATGTCGAAGCTGTACTGGAAATCACGCTACGGCAAAGGCGACGGCAGCGACTACCTCAACGCGCCGATGACGCAGGAGCAGTACGAAGCATTCGTGAGCGCGTTGCTCTCCGCGGAGCTCTATCCGCTGCACGACTTCGAGAAAGCGGCGCACTTCGAAGGTTGCCTGCCGATCGAAGAGATCGCATCGCGCGGCATCGAAACGCTGCGCTTCGGTCCGATGAAGCCGGTCGGTCTCGAGCATCCGGTCACCGGCGAGCGTCCGCATGCCGTCGTGCAACTGCGCAAGGAAGATCTGTCGGATGAGTACTTCAATCTCGTCGGCTTCCAGACGAAGATGAAGATCCCCGAGCAGAAACGCGTGCTGCAGACGATCCCCGGACTCGAGAACGCGCAGTTCGCGCGCTTCGGATCGATGCATTGCAACACGTTCATCAACGGCCCGAAGCATCTTCGCGCGACGTTCCAGACCAAGAAGGACGATCGCCTCTTCTTCGCCGGACAGATCACCGGCGTAGAAGGCTACGTCGAGTCGAGCGCCGTGGGACTTCTCGTCGCGCGCTACATCGACGAGCTGTCGCGCAACGGCATCGCCACTCCGTTCCCGTATCACACCGCCCTCGGCGCGCTCGGACGCCATGTCGCCGAATCGTCGCCCGATCGCTACCAGCCGTCGAACGTGACGTGGGCACTGATCGAAGACGTCGTCGGCCGCGTGAAGAAGATCGAGAAGCGCGAGCGGCAAGCGGCGATGGCGATCGAGACGATGACTCAGATCGGCAGGATGTCCGCGAACACGAATCCATCGCGCTCGACGACCTCGCCGGACTCGATCGCCACCGGCGCGTGAAACATCGGGCCGTCGTACGCGAACGTGTGGAACTCGCCGCGCTCGCCGCAGGGATCGACGCCTTCGGGCAATGACAGATCGAAATCACGTCCTGCGAATTCGCGCGGCATCACGCGGGGATCGATGCACGTGATCCGCGCGCGCAGTCCGCCGGCGATCATGTCGCGTGCGAGTCGCGACGTCTCGATTCCCCAGATCGGAAAGATCGGCGTGATGCCTGTGCCGGCGAGCTTCTGCTCGCGATACGCGCGGATGTCTTCGAGAAAGAGATCGCCGAACGCGAAGCAGTCGACGCCTTCCGCGACCGCTCGCGCGACGCAGGCACCCATCGCTGATTCGTATTCTTCATTCGAGCAGGGAGAAGGGATCTCGATGAGTCGCAACGGAACGCCGACGGCGTCCGCCTGAAGTCGCAACAGCTCCGTTCGCACTGCGTGCATGGCCACGCGGTCGAACGCGCGATTGATCGTCGTCACGAGACCGACGACTTCGTATCGCGGATCGCGCCGCAGCGTGTGCAGCGCCCACGCGGAGTCTTTGCCGCTGCTCCACGAAAGGAGCGTCTTCAGGCGTGCCATTCGTCGAAGATCTCCGTGAGAATGTCGAGCGACTCGACGAGCCGCGGTCCGGGGCGGTTGAAGTACTGATTGCCGTCGACGACGTGTACCTGATTCGCGCGCACCGCGCGCAGCGACTGCCATCGTGGATTCGACGTCAGGTAGTGCATGTCGCGCTCGGTCTCGTGCACGCGAAATCCGCACGGCGCGATCACGACGACGTCGGGATCGGCGGCGGCGAGATCCTCCCACGTCATCCAAGGCGAGTGCTTGTCCGGTTCGCTGAGCAGGTTGATGCCGCCCGCCATCTCGACGAGCGCCGGCATCCAGTTGCCTGCGGACATCAGCGGCTCGAGCCACTCGATGACGACGACGCGCGGCTTCGTCTCGCGCGTGCGACGTCGCATGCGCGACTTCATCGAGTGGACGAGCGCGTCGCCGTCCGCGCTCAACGCGACGCCGGTGCGGCGAATGTCGTCGAACACGTCATCGAGCGACTGCGGATTGAGCGCGACGATGCGCGGCGTCGCGATGCCGGCCCAATCCGCGATCGCGTTCTCGACGTCGCGCAAGCTCACCGCGCAGACATCGCACTGCACTTGCGTGACGATGTGCGTCGGCGCGAGCGCGCGCAGCAATTCGCCGTCGAAGCTGTAGACGCTGATGTCGTTCTGCAAGATCGCGCCGACGCTCGCGTGAATCTCGCGCGTGTCGCGGCCGCCCACTTTCGGCGCCGTGCACACCGGCAGCCGTTCGACGCCGTGCGGGAAGTCGCATTCGTGCGACCTCCCGACGAGCGACGACTCGAGGCCGAGCGCACAGACGATCTCAGTGGCGCTCGGAAGCAGCGAGACGATTCGCAAAGGCATACATGCCGAAGAACACGCCGGTGAAGAGAAGATCCGACGCGATCGTGTTGCCAAAGTACGGAATCGCGGCGACGTAGCACTGCGCGAGTCCCGCGGCGTCGTGCGTGTACGTCGTGCCCATTTTCCACATCGCGAAATTCGTCGTGAGGTAGAAGAGCGCCGACGACAGCAGCGACGCGCCCCCGATGAATGCGATCGACGTGCGTCGCTCGCGCAGCATCATTCCGATCACCGCGATCAGGGCATACGTCGCGTAGATCACCGGCATCAGCGAGTGCAGTCCGATGATGCAGTCGCCGGCGAACATCGTCGCCAGCGGAAGCAGGACCGCGAGCCACCGGCGCTCGAAGTGCGCGCCGCCGAACAGCGCGATCGCGCCGACCGGCGCGAAGTTCCACGGATGCGGAGCGACGCGCAGCGCGACGCCGGCAATGACCAGCGCGAATGCGATCCAACTCATCGCGTCACCCGAATGCCGACGACCCCTCGGCGCGTCGGCGACGGATAGCCGAACACTTCCTGATACTTCGTATTGCCGAGGTTCTCGACCTTTGCGTAGGGCGTAAAGCGGCCGGCGTTGTAGCGCACGGTGATGTCGGCGACGGTGTACGAGCGATTCGTGACGTTGCCGAAGGGGAAGAGATCTGTGACGTCGGGACGGCTGCCGACACGCGAGACTACGAGCTGCGTCGTCGTCGCGCCGTAGTCGTATCCGAGAGCGAGCGAGCCGGAATGCTTCGGCCGTCGCACGAGCTGTTCGCTCGTCGACGTGTCGAAGGCGTGCAAATACGTGTAGCTGAGCGCCGCGCTGAACGGTCCGCGGCGATCGGCGGCCGACACTTCGACGCCGCGCGAGCGCGCCCGGCCGATGTTCGCGAAGTGATTGGCGACGAGGTCGTAGATGATGAGATCGCGGAAGTCGGCGCGGAACGCGGTGATCGACACGTTCCCTTCGCTGCCGAAGTAGTGGTCGTATCCGACTTCAGCGCTGTGGCTGCGCTCCGCGTGGAGATCGGGATTGCCGAAGAACGGGAGATACAGCTCGCCGATCTGCGGCGCGCGGAACGATTCGCCGTACGCCGCGCGGAACTTGTTGCCGTCGCGCGACCATGCGGCGGCGATGCGCGGCGAGGTCTCGCTGCCGAACGTCGTGTAGGAGTCGCGGCGCACGCCGGCAGAAATCTCGATGCGGCCGTCGAGCGCGTCGTGCGAGTAACGGTCTTCGACGAAGAAGGCGTTGCTGGAGCGGTGATGCGTGTCGAGGTCGAGGCCGAAGCTGTCCTTGTTCTTCGCTTCGGCGCGCTCCGCTTCGCCGCCGAAGACGATCGTGCCGATGAGCGTGTCGGTGCGCGCGTCCGCATGCGCGGTGCGGCGCGACGAATTCGTATCGCCGAACACGCCGGCGTCGGGATCTTCGTTGTGATCGTCGCGATGATTCTCCGCGAGACGGAATGTCAGATGGACGCGATTGATGTCTGCGTTCAGCGGTGCCGCGAGCTGCCATTCCTTTCCGCTCTCGCGGTGATGCGGCGTCGAAACGAACGCGGTGTAGGTGTCGTTCGCATTCGTCGGCACGCCGAGGTCGTAGTTCGCATAGCGGCCGGTGAGTCCGAGGTTGAACGACTTCGTGAGCGCGGTGGTCACGCCGGCGATGATCGAGTTCTCGCGATCGTCGTCGTTGCTCGCGAAGCCGTTGTCCTGGCGATGCTCGAGCGTGGCGGCGACGTTCGCGGCACCGAACGTCTGCGAGAACGACGCCGCTCCGTTGAAGAGACCGCGGCCGCCCGCAGCGACGTCGACGTCGGTGTGATCTTTTCCGCCGGCCGTGATGATGTTCACCACGCCGCCGACTGCATCAGCGCCGTAGAGCGATGAGAACGGACCGCGTGCGACTTCGATGCGCTCGACGCCCGCAGTGGAGAACTGTCCGAAGTTGTAGCCCGAGAAATAGGGATCGTTGATCTCGACGCCGTTCCACAGCACGAGCGTCTGCTTCGAGCTCGCGCCGCGAAGAAAGATCGACGTCGTTTTTCCGAGCGATCCGGTGCGGCTCACGCTGACGCCGGGAACCTCGCGCAAGGCGTCAGCGACGTCGCGCGCGGCACGCTTGTCGATGTCGTCTTTCGTCACGACGGAGACGGCGGCGGGCGTCGATTCGACCGTCTCCGGCAACGCCGATGCGGTGACGACGATTTGATCCTGAACTTTTGCGGTGGCGAGAAAAATGAGGAGCGCGATGAGACTCACGGTGACTTCCCTCCGAAGTGTGTGAAGTGGTCACCGATGCAGCCGGTCTCCTGGCTTCCGGGTCATCCTCGCCGCGCGCCCTTCCCGCTACAGCAGTGGGCATCCGATGCGCGACTCGTCTCCGGTTACAGTGGCGGGGGCCGTGCCGGCATTTCACCGGCTTCCCGTTCACTGCAGCGGTGTCAGTTGTTAAAGAGCGGGGGCGCGCATTGTAGCGCATCCCGTGGAGGGTAGGCGCCCTCGCCTCTCGCTCATGCGACCGGTGGACAGGCGAGGGCGCCTATCCTCCACTGAACTACGGTCTTTGACTGAACTTCTTGTACAGCAACGTCTGATTCGACTCCATCGCAATGTCCTCGCCGGCGATGAACACGCGCTTGATGTTCGTGCGGATCTCGAGCGGATCGCCGTCCGTGAGGATCACGTTGGCCACTTTGCCTGTCTCCAGCGATCCGATTTTGTCGGCGACGCCGAAGATCTCCGCTGGAAAGATCGTCACCGCTTTCAGCGCGACATCTTTCGGCAATCCGAACGCCGCGCATGCGGCGGCGTGGTACGGCAGGTTGCGCGCGTTGTGCGAGTCGTCCGACTGAATGGAGAAGCGGACGCCGTTGTCGTACAGCGTCTTCGCGGCGCTGAAGATGTAGTCGTAAGCATCGTCTTCGCGCGGCGGCAGATCGAGGATCGGTCCGAGGATGACGGGGATGTTGCGCGATTTGAGATCGCTGACGACGCGCGGCGCGTCTACGGCGCCGGCGAGGATGATCTCGAGCTTTTCATCATCCGCGAACTTCAACGCCGCGCGGATGTCGCGCTCGATTTCGGCGTGAATGACGACCGGCAGCGTTCCTTCGACGTACGGCACCATCGCTTCGAGGACGACGTCGCGATCGAAGCGATGCGCGGCGGCGCTCTTCGCCTTCGCGTACGCGCGCGCATCGCGAAAGAGGTCGTGCAGTTTGTCGACCTGATCGCGATACGACTTCGCCGTTTCTTTCTCTTCCTCGGGTTCCTGCGGCTGCTCTTCGAGCGCGCCGCTGCGCAGGCGCGGGAAACGAATGTGCAGCGCGAGCGGCGCCTTGATCGTCATCTCCTTCGGCGTCCAGCCGGCGAGCTGAATGAGCGCGCTCTGGCCGGAGACGAGTCCGCCCTGCGGCACGGTCACGACCGCGGTGATGCCGTTGAGCCGCGTGACCGGAATGAGATTGCTGTGCGGATTCACGGCGACGTCGGCGCGCGCGTTCGGATTGACCTCGCCGGTCTCGGATGTATCGACGGTGCCCGCGACGGAGTCGATCTCGGTGAGACCGACCTTCGTACCGGAGTCGATCAGACCGGGATAGACGAAGAGTCCCGAGCCGTCGATCACCGTCGCATCCGCAGGCACGTTCACGTTCGCACCGACGGCGGTGATGACACCGTTCGAAAAGACGATCGTGCCGTTCGCGATCGACGCCGAGGTCACTGGAACGATCGTGGCGTTGCGAATCGCGTACGTCGCTTTTTTTCCGGGGTTGTTGAGGATGACCGACTGCGCGAAGAGTTGCGCGGCGAAGAAGAGCGCGACCATTGCTGCGATTCGCTTAGCCATTCTTCTTCTCCTTCGAGTCCTTCTTGTTCTTCGCCTCTTCGTCCGCTTCCTTCTTCAAGCGCTCGCGTTTCTCCTTCGCCATGGCCTCGCGATTGGCGAGATCGGTGGCGCGGTCGAACATCACTTCGCCTTCGATGAACGTCGTGTCGACGCGCGAGTAGGTCGAGAAGGGGTGTCCGTTCCAGATCACGACGTCGGCGTCTTTGCCGGCTTCGATCGAGCCGATGCGATGATCGAGTCGAAGCTGCTTGGCCGGATTGATCGTGCACAACTTCAGCGCTTCTTCTTCCGACATGCCGCCGTACTTCATCGCCTTCGCCGCATCGAGATTCAGCCGGCGCGCGAGCTCGTCGGAATCGGAGTTGACGGAGGCGATCACGCCCGCCTTCTCCATCAGCGCGATGTTGTAAGGAATCGCGTCATACGCCTCGGCTTTGTATCCCCACCAGTCGATGAACGTGCCGCCGGCGACGCCGTGCGCCGCGATCTCCTTCGCCACTTTGTAGCCTTCGAGCACGTGCTGCAGCTCGCGCACTTTGAACCCCATCTCGTCGGAGATATTCAGCAGCATCAGGATCTCGTCGGAGCGGTAGCAGTGCGAGTGGACGTCGATCTTGCCGCGCAGGATGTCCGCCATCGTCTCCATCAGGATGTCTTTGCGCGGCGGGATCGGATTCTCCCCTTTCGCTTTCTTCGCGTTGTACTCGTCCCACTTCGCCATGTAGTCCTTCGCGTCGGTGAACGACTGGCGAATGACTTCCTCGACGCCCATGCGCGTGACCGGATACTGCAGCGGGATGTTCGGATTCGGGCGGAAGTTCGAGCTCTTCGGGTTCTCGCCGAGGGCGAACTTGATCGTGCGCGGCGCGTCGGAGATGGGCCACTCGGAAACGGGATGCCCGTACTTCCACTTCACGATCTGGCTTTGTCCGCCGATCGCGTTCGCGGAGCCGTGCAGCATGAGCGCGGTCGTCGTGCCGCCGGCGAGCTCGCGATAGACGTTGACGTCTTCGTTGGTGATGACGTCGGCGATGCGCACCATGCCGGTGTTCGGCAGCGAGAGCTCGTTGACGCTTCCTTCGATCGACGTGTGCGAGTGCGTGTCGACGATGCCGGGCATTACGTACTTGCCGGTGCCGTCGATGACTTTCGCGTCGGCGGGAATGCTGACCGATGCGTCAGGACCGACCGCCGCGATCTTCGATCCGCGGATGACGACCGTGCCGTGCTCGATCACGCCGTTCGTGATCGTGAGGATCGTCGCGTTCTTGATGGCGATGACGCTCTCTGCTTGGAGTGATGAAGCGAGAAGTAGAGCGAGTGATGCGATCAGTCTTCTCATCGTCCCTTGCTCCCGCTGAACGTGAATGTGCCGAGGTTCGTGTTGACGTTGCCGTCGATGGAAGTGCCGCTGACCGTGCCGTGGAACACCCAGTCGCCGGACTCGGTCTGCTGCTCTCCTTTCACGGCGATCGTGAACTCGACGGTCGTGCCGTCGAACGTGCCGCTGCGGATGTCGCCGGAGCCGCGGTCGCCGGAGTAGCTTCCGGTGAGCTTGCCGTCTTCGTTGTGCAGCGTGATGCGGAACGCGACGTCGCCCTGCGACGTGCGGACGCTCACACTCCACGTTCCGTCGATCGCCGACGGCGCGCTCTCCTTCGCTTTCTTCTCCTCCGACGGCAGACGCTCTTCGCGTCCGTCGATGAGAATGCGCTTCACCTTCGAGTCTTTGTCGAAGATCTGCTTGTCGGTGATGACGAGGTTCGCGATCTTGCCTTTGTCGATCGAGCCGAGCTGGCGGTCGATGCCGAGGATGCGCGCGGGATTGAGAGTCGTGGCGCGCAAGGCGTCGTCGGCGGAGAGCCCGTTCGCGATCGCTTTGCGAATGCCGGGGAGGTAGTCGCCGGTCTTTCCCGTTCCGGAAACGAGAGCGAAGAGAACGCCTGATTTCGCGAGCACTGCCGGCGTCGTCGGCTCGAGCTGTCGCTCGCGAATCAGTCGCAGCGGCTGCTCTTCGCGATCTTCTTTCTCCGCGGGCGCGACCGGCCAACGTACGGAGACGAGCACCGGAGTGTTCGACGCTTTCAACTCGTCGGCGATGCGATACGCCTGTCGCGCGCCGGCGTAAATCGGGCGGAGATTGAATTCGCGCGCGATGTTCGCGGCGCGGTGGATCATCAATTCGGAATCGGCGACGAAGACGACCGGCACGTCGCGCGACAGCGCCGGCGCGAGCGCAGCGAGCGACTCGTTCGTGTCGGGACGCTGCAGTCCCGCCGGGCTTTTCTCGTAGATCGCATGCGCGGCGGAGTACTGCTGCGCATCCATGAACGTCTGGCGGATGTACGCAATCACGCCCATCAGCGAGTCGGGATACACCAGCACCGGACGGGGGATGAACGAGATCTGCATCGACCCCGGTGTCTTGATCACGCGCTGTTCAATCGGGTTCGTGCCGAGATTCAGAATGACCGATTGACCGTTGAAGATGCCGAACGATGGCGCGGTGGCGATCGTCGTCACGCCGATGGCGCGCCGCGCGTCGGCATCGTCGTCGGAGATCTTCACCGCGCGTAACGCGATGAATGCGGGCGACGTCTCCGGCAGCGCTTCCTCGGGCTGCTGCGCGCCGCGTCGCGCGCCGCCGCGGCGTCGCACCGCCGGCTGTCCGGACGGAAATCCGAGCGACGTGTGCGCGTCGATCAGTCCCGGATAAACGTGCATTCCTTTCGCGTCGATCACCGCGGCGTCGGGCGGAATGGCGACGTTCGCGCCGACCGCTTCGATCAATCCGTTGCGAATGATCACCGTGCCGTTG
>Ga0075425_100000092_pt1 | contig 74605 bp, 50 predicted proteins | sample SoiMethybrSBSTD4_FD_75300 | JGI IMG/M metagenome (GOLD analysis project Ga0075425, IMG submission 75300) | Bulk soil microbial communities from a Populus tree surrounding site in Tennessee, USA - Soil MetaG P. TD hybrid SBSTD4 | ecosystem: Environmental > Terrestrial > Soil > Tree plantation...
GTCGACGGCAGCGTGGATGATGCTGCCGGCTTCGCGCGTCGATAGCGCTACCAGCCGGCGCGAATCGTGAGCCAGAGGGCCGCGGCCAAAACGGCGCCTGTTCCGGCCAATGTGCCGATCGTCGGCGTGAAATACGGGTAGACCATGAACGCGATGCCGAACGCGAGCAGCGGCCAGCGCTGCTGCTTCCGGCCGTAAACGAACAGCACGAACCCGGCGCCGCTCGGGAACAGCGAGAGAAATAGCCAGGTCGGATCGATCGACACGAGCCGATAATACCGTCGCGTGTATTCGGCTGATCTCGCGTACGTGCACGATGCCGCGTTCGGCGACGTGGCGCGGCGCGCCGCGCCGGAGATCGTGCGCCTGCTGCGCGACCGCGGCATCCGACGTGGCCACATCGTCGAAGTGGGGTGCGGCAGCGGCATCGCCGCGGCGTGCTTCGTGGCTCGCGGGTACACTGTCACCGGCGTCGACGTGTCGCCGGCGATGATCCGCCTGGCGCGCGTCAAGGCGCCCGCGGCGCGGTTTCGCGTCGCGTCGGTCGAACGCCTGCACCCGCCACCCTGCGACGCAGTCGTCGCGATCGGCGAAATCGTCAGCTACGTGCCCGGCGGGCTGCCCGCACTGCAGCGCTTCTTCGCGCGCGTGCACAAGGCGCTGCGGCCGGGTGGCGTCCTCGTCTTCGACTTCACCGAGTCGGCGGCGGGCCGGACGTTTGCGGCGAAGTCGTTTGGCGGTTCCGACTGGGCGCTCGCCGCGCAGGCGACCTACGACGCGGCGCGAAAGCTATTGACGCGGCGCATTATCGTCGTGCGCACGACGGGCGGCCGTGTCCGCCACGCTACCGAAGTCCACCAGGTCCGCGTCCACGGCCGCGCCGAGATGCGCCGTGTCCTCGAGAAGGCCGGATTTTCCGTCAGCATCTCGCGCTCGTATGGCCGCTACCGGTTGATGACCGGCGACGCCGCGGTGATCGCGACACACGCGTCGCGCCCGTAGTGTCCGGCTGCAGCCGGACCGTGTCTCGCGTAGTGTCCGGCTTCCGCCTTCGCCGGACGCTTCGGCGGACCGCCAGAGCCTTGGCGGCGGCGGTCAGCCGGACCGTGTGTTGTAGAGTCTGCGCCTGTTGATCTCGCGCCGTGAATGGCTGCACACCGCCGCAGCGATCGCCGCCGCGACGACGCGACCTCGCGCGGCAGTGGCCGGTGAAGCGGCGACGATCAGCCGCGGCGGCGGCAGGTTCGTCTCCTTCATCGGCCAGAACGCCTGGTTTTCACCATCCGCGCGATCTCTGGCCGGATGCCGTTGACGGCCGGGCGGTCGCGCGGTTCGCGCGCGCCGCCGCCGACCTGGTCGTCGCGCTCGCAAACTCCGCCGCCGCCTGACTCGTTTTATGATCACGCCGATGAAACCGATGATGCTGACCGCTGCGGCGTTCGCCGTGGCGGCGTTGACCACCACCGCGGCACAGACGAAAAAGACCACGACCGCGGTCGCGACCAAACGTCCGTTCACCGTTGTCGAGGCGACCATCCCCGAGATGCGCACCGCCATGGAGCAGGGGCGCGTCACCGCGCGGGAGCTCGTGCAGCAGTACCTGATGCGGATCGCGACCTACGAGGATCGGCTGCACGCGGCCATCACCGTCAACCCGCGCGCGCTCGAAGAAGCCGAGGCGCGCGATCGCGAGCGCGCGCAGGGACGCGTGCGCGGCCCGCTGCACGGGATTCCGGTCGCGCTCAAGGACAATGTGCACACCACCGACATGCGCACCACCGGCGGTGCGCTCGCCTTCGAGAGCCTCGTGCCGCCGTACGAAGCGACGTTGACGAAGAATCTGCGTGACGCCGGCGCGATCATCCTTGCGAAAACCACGTTGACCGAGCTGGCGAATTGGGTAGCCGGTGCGCCGACGCCGATGCCGGGCAACTACAACGCCGTCAACGGACAGGGCTACAATCCGTACGACCCGCGCAAGGATCCGCGCGAGGCCACCTTCGACGGCCGGCCGGCGCTCAACACCGGCGGATCGAGCTCGGGCGCCGGCACCGCGGCGAACTTCTGGGCCGCGAACGTCGGCACCGAAACGTCGGGATCGATTCTCAGCCCCTCGAACCAGAACATGCTCGCCGGGATCAAGCCGACCGTCGGCCGGATCAGCCGCTACGGCGTGATTCCGATTACCGCCGATCAAGACACCGCCGGGCCGATGGCGAAGACCGTGAGCGATGTCGCGATCATGCTCGGCGCGCTCGAGAGCCCGTCGCCCGATCCGAACGATCCGGCGACGCAAACCTGCATGCCGCCGCCCGACCGGGATTACACCCGCTTCCTGAATCGCGACGGCCTGCGTGGTGCGCGCCTTGGCATCCCGCGCGCGTTCTACTACAACCGCGTCACGCCGCCGGGCGAGAGCAACCCGCGCGGCGGGCTGGCCGACGATCAGAAAAAGGCGTTCGATGACGCGATCGCGGTGCTGCAGGCGCAGGGCGCCGTCATCGTCGATCCGGCCGACATTCCCAGCGTCGTCGACACGGATCCAAAAAACAACTTCCTGCTGTGGGGACAGTGCTCCGGCGTGAACGAAGGCCGCGGCAAGGACGAGAACTGCTCCGTCGATCTGAAATACGGCATGAAGCGCGACTTCAATAAATGGCTCGCCTCGCTCGGCGACGCCGCGCCGCTCAAGACGCTGAGCGATCTGCGCGCGTTCAACACCGCGCACCAGAAGGCGGGCGCAATCAAGTACGGGCAGTCGAACCTCGACATTTCCGACGAGATGGACCTCGAGCGTGACCGCGCACGCTATGAAGCCGACCGCGCCAGAGACATTCGCCTCGGCGGCACGCACGGCATCGACGAGATCATGAAGGCGGAGCGCCTCGACGCGCTCGTCTTTCCCGGCGCGAGCGGCGCCGCGATCGCGGCGAAGCCGGGCTACCCGACAGTGATCGTGCCAAACGCGCTCGTCGCGAACGCGCCGACGCCGCCGTTTCCGGCCGGCTTCGATCCCAGGCCGGGGCCGTTCGGCGTCAGCTTCACCGGCATGGCGTGCAGTGAGCCGAAACTCGTCGAGCTCGCTTACGCCTTCGAGCAGGCGACGAAAAAGCGCGTGCCGCCGTCGCAATTCCCGTAGCTATCGGGACCACGAAAACACGAGGACACGAAGACGCACGAAGATCTTTTTTGAAGAGGATGGAGGACTGACATGCTGAAGCGCCTCTCGTTGTCGCTTGTTGCCGCGGTCGTAGTCGTCGCCACACCGTCGGCGCAGCAGTCGTCGGATCTGCAGGCGTCGGTCGCGCTGTTCCAGAAAGTCGGCACGTTTCCAAATCTCGTCTACGAGCGGGCGAACGGATGGGAAGGGAAGCTGGATGTCTACGCGCAGCGGACGGCGCAGAACGGGCCAGCGGCGCCGGTCGTGATCTTCATCCACGGCGGCGGCTGGGTGCAGGGCACCAAGGAGGCCTCGATGGTGCGCGGCGTGCTGCCGTACATCGCGATGGGCTACTCGGTGGTGAACGTCGAATACCGGCTCGCCAACGTGTCGCTGGCGCCGGCAGCGATCGAGGACTGCCGCTGTGCGCTGCGCTGGGTGGTCGCGCACGCGAAGGATTACAACCTCGACACCAACCGCATCGTCGTTGCCGGCGAGTCAGCCGGCGGCCATCTTGCGCTGACCACCGGGATGATCCCGGCGAGCGCCGGCTTCGACCGCACCTGCCTGACGCCGACCGAGCCGCACGTCGCTGCGATCGTCGACTTCTTCGGCATCACCGACATTGCGGATCTGCTCGACGGCCCGAACAAGAAGCCGTTCCCGGAGACGTGGCCGTACACGGTGCAGTGGCTCGGCAATCAGCCAAATCGCGCCGATCTCGCCAAGGCATCGGCGCCGCTCACTTACATCCGCGCCGGCGTGCCGCCGACGATCTCGATTCACGGTGACGCCGATCCGCTCGTGCCCTACGCCCACTCGACGCGGCTGCAGGATGGACTGCAGAAAGCCGGCATCGCGCACGAGCTCGTCACCATCCCCGGCGGCGGGCACGGCAATTTCTCGACCGCGGAATGGGAGCGCGCGTTCGCGGCCGTCGAGAAGTTCCTGTCGACGCACGTCGGCAGCGCGAAGCCGCCGTCCACGGCGCCGCAGCCGCAGTAGCGCCTTTTGCACACAACCTCGCGCGATTCCTTGTCTTCGCCTCGACGACGATGTCATCGTCGTCGAGGCGATGAAGAGAAAAGGAGTCGCGATGGGACCGGCACCGCCACTGATGACGGCGCACGAGTATTTCAGGACCCCGGAAACGGTGAAGCCGATGGAGCTGGCGTTCGGCGCGCTGCGCGTCGCCGATTCGCCGTCGGCCTATTTCACCATAACGCTCGAGGAAATCGTGCTCAACGAAGGGCAGCCGTTCCCGTTTCGCCGCGTGTGAACCCGCGCTCGACGAGCGAAGAGCGGCCGAGCGTCGGCTGGCGCGGATACGCTCGATCGCCTGCGGACCGAGCGATACCGTAGCGCAGCCCTTTACTCGTGGGCTGCTCGGCCGCTCGGCAGGCCTGAAGGCCTGCGCCACGCTCAACGCTCAGCGTCAGACGATCAATTGTCGTTGCATGAGGTAGGAATGCAGCGCAACCGCGACGTTGTGTCGTGTGTCGCGGGCGCCAAAAAGCAGCGTCACCTTGCCGCGGCGGACCGCGCCGGCGAGCGCCTTGACCGACGGCGACCGTTCGGCCAATGAGTCGAGCTCAGCTGCATACCGCTGCTTGAACTCACTCCAGCGCGACGGGTCGCGGTTGAACCACTGCCGCAGCCCGCGGCTCGGTCCGATATCCTTGAGCCAGAGATCGACGGCCGCCGCCGGCTTGGATAGCCCGCGCGGCCACAACCCGTCCACGAGCACGCGCACGCCGTCCTTGTCCGACGCCGGCTCATAGACACGCTTCACCTGAATCGCAGTCGTCGTCATTGCGGTACGAAAGATAACCCGGTCAAGCATTGTCAGGAAAGCTGATCTTTTATCCCGGCAGTTCGGCCATACGCATCACCCTGACGTTCAAAGTGCGCTGCCTGCATTCCGGACTTGTGGGTCGCGGCAGATCACCGCTTCCGAGAGGTTCGACAGCCTGATGCGGTCGCGCGGCGATATGGGCGCCTCCGTGCGATTCCTTTTGTGTTCATCATCGACGCTGACGCGGCGTAATCGCCGCGTCCAAAACGCGCAACCGTTGCGCGACGCAGGCGCACCGCTCGATCGAGCCACGACGCGTCGATGAATGACCGCGAGCGCCGACGTGCAGGACCGTGCACCGAACAAGTGCGAAAACGCCTCGTTGGCCGGGGATTATAATCGTCAGTCCTTGCTCTCCTCGCTAAACGCCGACATCCGTTTCGCCCTGCGCTGGCTCGCCAAGAGTCCGGCGTTTGCGCTGGTGGCGATCGCCTCGCTGGCGATTGGGATCGGCTTCAACACGGCGCTGTTCACGATCGTCGACGCGCTGCTGTTCAAGCCGCTGCCGGTTGCCGCCGCCGATCGACTCGCCGACGTGTTCACGAGCGATTCGAGCGGCACCGTCGACTACAGCACCTCCTCCTATCCGGATTTTCGCGATCTTCAGGCGCGCAACGACGTGTTCGACGCCGTCGTCGGCTACAGCCCGATGATGGCCGCGGTGAATCTCGACAACCGGTCGCGCCTCGCGATGGGCGAGATCGTCACCGGCAACTACTTCGAGATGTTCGGCGTCCCCGCGGCGATCGGGCGGACGATTCTGCCGGCCGACGATGCGCCCGGCGCACCGCGCGTCGTCATGGTGTCGCATCGCTACTGGACGCGCGAGCTCGGCTCGACGCCCGACGTGATCGGCCGGTTCGTCCACATTCGCGGCGCCGCCTACACCATCGTCGGCGTCACACCGCGCTGGTTCAACGGCATGGTGCCGGTGCTCGCGCCGGAACTCTTCCTGCCGGTCGCAGCATCGCTGGACGTCGAGCCGGTCGGCATGCATGACACCATCCCGTCGCCGACCGGTACGACGCGGCTCGATCGGCGTGCCGATCGATGGCTGTTCATCCGCGGCCGGCTCAAACCGGGGGTCACGACCGAACAGGCGCGCGCCAACCTGTCGGTCGTGATGGCGGCCATCGAGGCGGACAACCCGGCCACGAACCGCGGACGACACGTGTCGGTGAAGCGAACCAGCGACGTCCACTTCCATCCGGCGGCGGATCCGATCGTCGTGCCGATCGCGGCCGGTCTGATGGCGGTCGTCGGGCTCGTGTTGCTGATCGCCTGCGCGAACGTGGCGAGCATGCTGCTGGCGCGGGCGTCGAGCCGCCAGAAGGAAATCGGCATCAGGCTCGCGCTCGGCGCAAGCCGCGGTCGCCTGGTCCGCCAGTTGGTCACGGAAGCGGCCGTGCTGTCGCTCATCGGTGCGGTGGCGGGTACGGTGCTCGCGTGGTGGCTGACGTCGGCGGCCGCGGCAGTCACGATTCCGCTGCCGATCCCGCTCTCGTTCGACGTTCAGGTCGACGCGCGCGTGCTCGCGTTCACGCTGGCGGCGACCGCGCTCGCCGGCCTGCTGGCCGGGCTCGCGCCGGCGATGCAGGCGTTGAAACCCGACGTGACGAACGATCTGCGCGGCGATGCGCCGCTGTCGCGCAGCACCGGCCGTTGGTCGCTCCGCGACGCGCTCGTCGCCGGCCAGATGGCGGTCACCGCAGTCCTGTTGATCGTCGCCGCGCTCTTGACGCGAAGCCTCGTCGCCGCCGAGCGCACCGACCCTGGCTTCGCTGCGAGCCGACTCGCCATCGTCTCCACCGACACCTCCACGCTTCGCTACGACGACAACCGGAGCCGCCAGTTCTTCGACCAGGCGATGGCAAAGGTCAAGGAGATTCCCGGCGTCGAATCGGTCGCGCTCGCTTCGCGCGTGCCGCTGCAGGTCAACGCGAATCGCTGGGAGATCTGGATTCCCGGCCGCCATCGTCCCGGCGATCATGGCGACACCGTTGAAGTGACGACGGTATCGCCGGAGTTCTTCAAGACGCTCGGTGTCGCGATTGTCGAAGGCCGTGGCTTCACCGACGACGATCGTCCGGAGACGCCACGCGTGGCGGTCGTCAACGAAACGCTGGCGCGCCGCTTCTGGCCGGGCGAGAGCGCGATCGACAAGATCTTCCACACCCGCGGCGGCGAAGGTCCCGCGTTCCGGATCGTCGGCGTCTCGGCCGACCACAAGGTGCTGACGCTGAGCGAGCGGCCAACGCCGTTTCTCCACGTCGCGCGATCGCAGCGGCCTGCGTCGTACTCGGCGATCATCGCGCGCACGCGTGGCGACGCCGCCACGCTGCTGCGCGACATGCGGCGGGCGCTGGTCGCCCTCGACCCGAACGTCGTCTTCATCGAGAACCAGACGATGGAGGCTGAGGTGGACGCGACGCTGCTGCCAATGCGTGCCAGCGCCTGGCTGGTGAGCGGCGTCGGCATGGTCGCGATGCTGCTCGCGGCGATCGGCCTCTACGGTGTGATTGCCTACTCGGTCGCGCGGCGCACACGCGAGATCGGCATCCGCATCGCTCTGGGCGCCCACCGCGCGACCGTGGTTCGGATGGTGATGCGGCAGGGGCTGGCGGTCGCGCTCGCCGGCCTCGCCGCTGGTTGTCTGCTTGCCGCTGCCGCCGCGTGGATGATTGCCGGCGTCCTCTACGGCGTCACGCCGGCCGACCCGGTTTCGTGGCTCGGCGCAGCTGCGGTGCTCATGCTGGTCGCGGCGATTGCCAACCTGATTCCGGCCGCGCGCGCGGCGCGCGTCCAGCCGACTCAAGCGCTCCGCACCGAATAGACGTCGGCGCGTGAACCCGCGCGACGATCATTTCGTCTCAAGGGGTCGGGAACCGTTTCGGCTCCACAGGGGGTCGGGAATCGTTTCTTGAAGTGTTCAGAAGAAACGATTCCCGACCCCTTCTCGCTACTGGAGGCCGTGTGTCAGCCATTGCCAAGGACGTCAGGGTCGCGTTGCGGTTGCTGTGGAAAGACAAGGCGTTCACGCTGACCGCGGGCCTGACGCTCGCGCTGTGCATCGGCGCGAACACGGCGCTGTTCTCCGTGGTCTACACGGTGCTGCTGCGACCGCTGCCGTTTCCCCACGCCGACCGTATCGTGTTGATGGGCAACCGTTATCCGGGCGCCGGCGTGGACATCGGCGAGAACTCGGGCGCACCCGACTACTACGATCGCCTGCGCGAGACCACGGTCTACGACGAGCAGGCGATGTACAACTCGAGCGACGTGAGCGTCGATCAGAACGGCACGCCGACCCGGGTCCGGCTCATGAACGTCACGCCGTCGTTCTTCCGCGTCATCGAGGCGTCGCCGGCGGTGGGCCGCACGTTCACGGACGCGGAAGGCGAGATCGGCCAGGAGAAGAAGGTCGTGCTCAGCTACGCGCTGTGGCAGACCGAGTTTGGCGGCGATCGCAACGCGATCGGCCGCGACCTTCGCATCGACGGCCAGCCCTACACCATCGTCGGCGTCATGCCGCGCACCTTCCGCTTCATCACCAACGACATCATGCTGTGGCGCGCGCTCGCGTTTACGCCCGAGCGCAAAGAGCAGCGCCACAGCAACAACTGGCGTAACATCGCGCGGCTGAAACCGGGCGCTACGATCGCGCAGGCACAGGCGCAAGTCGATGCGTTGAACAAGGCCAACCTCGATCGCTTCCCGCAGTACAAGCAACTGTTGATCAACGCGCGGTTCCACACCGTGGTCGTCAGCCTCCAGGACAACCTGGTCAGCGACATCAGGACGACGCTCTACCTGATGTGGGGTGGAGCACTGTTCGTGCTGCTCATCGGCTGCGTCAACGTCGCCAATCTCGTGCTGGTGCGATCGCGGTCGCGGCTGAAGGAGCTGGCGACGCGGCTGGCGCTCGGCGCTGGCCGCGCCCGTCTCTCGGCGCAGCTGATCACCGAAAGCGTGCTGCTGACGCTCGCCTCGGCCGCTGCCGGACTCGCCGTCGGCTACGCCGCGCTGCGCCTCCTCGGTACGTTGAGCATCCAGGACCTGCCGCGCGGCGGTGAGATCGCCATCGACGGCGTCGTCGTCGGCTTCACGCTGGCGATTGCGGCGGCGATCGGCCTGCTGCTCGGCTTGATTCCCGTCGTCGCGGTCATGCCGGCGAACCTCACCTCGGTGTTGCGCGAGGAAGGGCGCTCGGGGACGGCCGGCCGCGGCGCCCGATCGCTGCGCCGCGTGCTCGTCGTCGCGCAGGTCGCGTTCGCGTTCGTGCTGCTGGTCGGCGCCGGCCTGTTGCTCGCAAGTTTCCGCCGGCTGCTCGCCGTGGATCCGGGATTCGAGACGAGGAGCGTGTTGACGGCGTCGGTCAGCCTGCCGGCAGCACGCTACAAAGACGACCCTGCGCAGATCGCGTTTGCCGCCGAAGCCCTGCGCCGGCTGCGGGCGCTGCCGGGTGTGACCGCGGCCGGCGCCACCGATACGATTCCGTTCGGATCGAATCACAGCGACAGCGTCATCCTCGCCGAGGGGTATCAGATGAAGCCGGGCGAGTCGGTGATCTCGCCGAACCAGATCGCCGCGTCAGCGGGCTACTTCGAGGCGATCGGCGCGAAGCTGGTGCGCGGCCGGTTCTTCGACGAACGCGATGGCCCCAACGCGCCGAAGGTGGTGATCGTCGACGAGAAGCTGGCGCGCCGCTTCTGGCCCAACCAGGATCCGATCGGCCGCCGGATGTTCTTGCCCAACGACATCAACGATCTGCTGGCAATCACCGACAAGACCGTGTTCTTCACCGTCGTCGGCGTCATTCGCGATTTGAAGCTCGCCGGCCTGGTGGAAGGCAACGGCGCCAGCGGCGCGTACTTCTTCCCGATCGCGCAGGACGGGTCGCGGCTGCTCACCTTCGCGCTGCGCACGGCCACCGATCCGGCAGCGCAGGCCGGCGCCCTGCGTGAAACGATTGCCGCGCTCGATCGCGAACTGCCGGTCTACGAGATGCAGACGATGGAGGAGCGCGCCGACAAGTCGCTGGTGACGCGGCGATCGCCGATGGTGCTGTCGGTCGCCTTCGGCGCCGTCGCGCTGTTCCTGTCGGCAATCGGCATCTACGGCGTGCTCGCGTACCTGGTGACGCAGCGAACCAAGGAGATCGGCATTCGCATCGCACTCGGCAGCAGCACGCGCGGCGTGTTCGAGCTGGTCCTCCGCGAGGGGCTGATTTTGATCCTCGCCGGGTTCGTGTTCGGAGCGATCGGCGCATTTGCGGTACGGCGAAGCCTCGAGAGCCAGTTGTTCGGCGTCAGCGTTGCCGATCCGCTGGTGCTTGCGGCCGTGACCGTTCTGCTCGCGATGGTGGCGATCGCCGCGTGCGCCGTCCCGGCGCGGCGCGCAACGCGCATCGACCCGATCGTCGCGCTCGCAGAGTAAGCCGCCGCTTCGCGGCGGAAGTGAGAAGTTGGAAGTTAGAAGTTAGAAGTACGGACGGCCACGTCGCTTGGGGCCCTTCGGTGACGGCGAACGTTAAATACGCCTTTATGGGGGACCAGAGAGGCGATGGGTACCACCACCATGCGGAGATCGCCCGAGAGTTGGTACTTCTAACTTCTGACTTCTCACTTCTAACTTTTCGCCGCGCGAGCATGCGTATAATCCGTCGATGGCGACGCGGACCGGTACGATTGCCGACGCCGGCGGCCTGCTCGCGCGAGTCCGCCGCCGGCTGATTCCGTTTCTCTTCCTGCTCTACATCGTCGCCTACCTCGATCGCATCAACGTCGGTTTCGCGGCGCTCCAGATGAACGCGTCGCTCGGTTTTTCGTCGACCACCTACGGCCTCGGCGCCGGCATCTTCTTTCTCAGCTACACCGTGTTCGAGATCCCGAGCAACATCATGCTGGCGCGGATCGGCGCGCGGTTGTGGATTGCCCGGATCATGGTGTCGTGGGGCGTCGTGTCGGCGCTGACGATGTTCGTCCGCACCGCGCCGGCGTTCTACACGCTGCGCTTCCTGCTCGGCGCCGCCGAGGCAGGATTTTTTCCGGGTATCATCTTCTATCTCACGCTGTGGTTTCCGCAGCGCGAGCGCGCTCGCACCGTCGCGGCGTTCATGACGGCGGTGTTCTTCGCCGGCGTCGTCGGTGGCCCACTGTCGGGCGCGCTGCTGTCGATGCACGGTGCCGGCGGCCTGGCCGGCTGGCAGTGGTTGTTTCTCCTCGAAGGCCTTCCCGCAATCGTGCTCGGCTTCGTGGTACTGCGCGTGCTGGACGAAGGCCCGGCGACTGCGGCGTGGCTCACCGCCGACCAACGCGCGGTGATCGTCATATCGCTCCAGGAAGATGCGGCGCGGCAGCGCGTCGAGACGACTGGCCGCGCGCTGCGCAACCGGCGCACGTGGGCGATCTCGCTCATCCACGTGATTATCCCGGTCACCCTCTATGGCCTCGGGTTCTGGATGCCGCAGATGCTGAAGAAGGCGAGCGGCTCGAACGATTTCGCGGTCGGCGTGCTGACTGCGATCCCGTATGCGGCGGCGACGGTGGCGATGGTCGTCGTCGGTCGGCGTTCCGATCGTACCGGTGAGCGGCGCTGGCACTTCGCGATCCCGGCGGTGGCCTGTGCGGCAGCGCTCGCGGCGAGCACCCTGTCGTCGACCGCGATCTGGACGGTGGCGACGCTCACCGTCGCGATGGCGGCGCTGGCGTCGATGTTCGGCCCGTTCTGGGCGATGGCCACGTCGGAAATCGGCGGTGTCGGTGCGGCGGCGTCGATCGCGCTGGTCAACGCGGTCGGCAATACCGGCGGGTTCATCGGTCCGTATCTGCTCGGCGCGATCAACGACGCGACCGACAGTTTCGCCGCCGGTCTGTTCGCGATTGCCGCGATTCTCGTCGCCGGCGCCGTTGCGGCGCTCCGCGTGCCTGACGTCGGGGCAGGCTTTCCGCCTGCCCTGGATGGGCCACCCTGAAAGAAAGGCCCTATACAAAAGCGCAGCGTCGCGACACGACGACCCTTCATCGCGTCTGTACTGCCGTTTGTCGCAAAAACCGACGATTGACCGCGGGCGCGGTGACAAGATGGCGGCATCACGATGCTGACGGTTAAACACCTGCGTAAATCGTTTGGAGCGGTGCTGGCAGTAAACGACGTGTCGTTCTCGATCGAGAGCGGGCAGATTCTCGGCCTGCTCGGCCCGAACGGCGCCGGCAAGACGACGACCGTCTCGATGGTCGCCGGCCTGTTGACCCCGGACCGTGGCGACGTCCTGGTCGCGGGGCAACGGCTGGCCGGCGACACCGATCCGTCCAAGCGGCGGATTGGCCTCGTACCGCAGGACCTGGCGCTCTACGACGAGCTCTCGGCGCGCGATAACCTGCGCTTCTTCGGCGCCCTCTACAGCCTTACGGGGCGCGCCCTCGACACCGCGATCGATCGCGTGCTCACGCTCGTCGGCCTTGCCGACCGCGCCCGCGACACGGTGAAGACGTTCAGCGGCGGCATGAAGCGGCGCCTCAACCTTGCCGCTGGCCTGCTCCACGATCCCGATATCCTGCTGCTCGACGAGCCGACGGTCGGCGTCGATCCGCAAAGCCGCAACGCGATCTTCGACAACCTCGAAGTGCTCAAGGCCGAGGGTAAAGCGCTGCTCTACACCACGCACTACATGGAGGAAGTGGAGCGCCTCGCCGATCGGATCGTGATTGTCGATCACGGCACGGTCGTCGCCGACGACACGCTCGCCGGCCTGCAATCGCGCGTCGCCACGGTTGGCGGCGGGGCGGCGACGCTCGAAACGGTGTTTCTCACGCTGACCGGAAGGAGCCTGCGGGACTGATGGCGCTCGTACCAATCATCGCGATGGTCCGCAAGGATCTGCAACTGTTCTTCAGCGATCGCCGGGCGGTGATCATGAGCTTCCTGGTGCCGATCGCCATCGCATCGTTCTTCGGCTCGATCTTCTCCGGGCCGTCGCGCAACGCCGAACCGGCACGGATCGCAGTGGCGATTGTCGACCAGGACGGCAGCGCGATTTCGCGCGGAATCGTCGCCGGCGCGCAAACCGACAAGAACCTCAAGGTGTCGATGCCGACCGAGCGTGATGCGCGCGACGAGGTGAAGCGCGGCAAGACAATGGCGGCGGTGATCATTCCGAAAGGGTTTGGCGAGGCCGCTGGCAAAGCGTTCTTCGCCAACGGCGACAAGCCGCCGCTCGGCATGCTCTACGACCCGTCGCATGCGATGGAGCTGGCGATGGTGCGCGGCGTCATGACCGAGCACATCATGCAGGCGGTCAGCCAGGAGATGTTCGGCGGCGATCAGGGCCGGGCGCTGATCGAGCAGACGCTGCCGCAAGTGCAGGATTCGACGATGCCCGACGATCAGAAGCGGCTGCTCGTCGAGATGCTCGGCTCGGTGCAGAAGTTCTACAACCAGTCGCCGGCGCGCGCCGCCGGATCGGCTGCGAACCGCGGCATCACGATGCCCTACACGGTGCGCGAAGAGGCGATGACCGCGGGCTCGAACATCGCCTACAACGGCTACGCGCACTCATTCGCCGGCATGGGAATTCAGTTCTTGCTGTTCGCCATGGCGAATCTCGGCATCGAGATGCTGCTCGAGCGGCAGAAGGGGCTGTGGAAGCGCGTGCGCAGCGCGCCGGTATCGCGCCTCACGCTGCTCGCCGCCAAGTGCCTGAGCGGCACGCTAATCTCACTGATGACGCTCTGGGTATCGTTTGCCTTCGCGATGATCGTGTTCAAGGTGCGGATCGAGGGCAGCGTCCTCGGCTTCGTCGGCATCTCGATCGGCGTCGCGACCATGGCGGCGTCGTTCGGCCTGCTCGTCGCGGCGCTCGGCAATACGCCGGCCTCCGCCCGCGGCGTGACGACCTTCGCGATCCTGATCATGGTGATGCTCGGCGGCGCGTGGGTGCCGGCGTTCGTCTTTCCTGCGTGGATGCAGCAGTTCACCTTGATCGTACCGGTCCGCTGGGCGGTCGACGGGATCGACGCGATGACGTGGCGCGGCATCGGCCTCAGCGGCGCGGTGACGCCTATCGCCGTGCTCGTCGGCTTCACGATCGCATTCATGACCATTGCCGCGACACAGTTCCGATGGGAGGAGGCGTGAGCAGCGCGGCACACGCAATCGCTCACTAACCGCGACGCCGCACCAACCGTCTAACGCCGCATGGCCACGCTCGTGCACGACCTCCGCTACGCCCTTCGTCTGCTGCGCGCCAAGCCCGGGTTCGCGGCGGTCGCCATCCTCACGCTTGCGCTCGGGGTCGGCGCGACGACGGCGATCTTCAGCGTCGTGCACGCGGTGCTGCTGAGCCCGCTGCCGTTTCGCGACGCCGATCGGCTGGTCAATGTCCATATCGCCGGGCGGGAGGGCGCGACGTTCCCGCTGCCCGACGCCGACTTCATCGCCTGGCGCAACCAGAATCGGACCGCCGACGCGGTCGCGATCTTCGACATCGAAGGCGCCACCCTGACCGGCGACGGCCCGCCTGAGCGCGTCGCCGCTGCGTTCGTCAGCGATCGCTTTTTCGACGTCCTCGACGTGGGCCCGCTGCTTGGCCGCGTGCTGCAGGACGGCGACGATCGGCCGGGCGCGCCCAGGACCGCAGTGATCAGCCACACATTGTGGACGCGGCGATTTCACGGCGATCCGTCGGTCGTCGGCCGGGCGATCGCGCTCAACAGCGTGAGCCACACGATCGTCGGCGTGATGCCGCCCGGCTTCAGGTTTCCCGAGTCTTCGGACACCGACGTCGATCTGTGGCGAGTGCTGCCGATCAACCCCCCGACGCGCCGCGGGCCGTTCTACAGTACTGGCATCGCGCGCCTGAAACCGAGCGTTCGCCTCGAGGAACTCCGCGCCAACCTCGAGACGATTTCCGACGGCCTCAAGCGCGACTATCCAGGGCCGACCGACTGGGTGCTGACCGCGATTCCGCTGCGGGAGTCATTGGTTGGCAGCGTCAAGCCGATTCTCTACGCGCTGCTCGGCGCGGTCGCATTGCTGCTGCTGATTGCGACCGCAAACGTCGCCAACCTGATGCTTGCCCGCGCGGCGGCGCGCGATCGCGAGATCGCGGTGCGCGGCGCGCTTGGCGCGGGCCGCGGCCGCATCGCCGCACAGCTGGTTACCGAAAGCCTCGTGCTCGCGATTCTCGGCGGCGGCGCCGGCCTGATCGTTGCGGCCCTGGGCACGCGCGTGCTGTTGGCGATTGCACCGGCAGGGATTCCGCGCCTTGCCGAAGTCGGCATGAACACGACGGTGTTTGCGTTCACCTTCGCGGTCGCGGCGGCGTGCGGCGTGCTGTTCGGCGTTGCGCCGGCGCTGCGCGCGTCGCGCACCGCGCTCGTCGAGACGCTCAAGGACGGCGGGCGCGGCGGCGCCGGGATCGGCCAACGGCGCGCGCAGCGGCTGCTCGTCGTCTCGGAGATCGCACTCGCGCTGATGCTGTCGGTCGGCGCCGGGCTGATGATTCGCAGCTTCGCCGCGCTGCAGCGGGTGAGCCCGGGCTTCGAGCCATCGCACCTCCTCACGCTCCGCGTCTCGCTGCCGGGCGTGCACTACGACACGGCAGCGAAGGTGCAACGCTTCTACCTGTCGCTCGTCCAGCGGCTCGAAGCGCTCCCCGGGGTGCGCGCCGCCGGGCTGACGGTGAGCCTGCCGCCGCACCTGCTGTCGATGACCGACAATTTCATGACCGAAGGGATGACCGTGCCGCCGAACCAGGCCGCCCCGCTCGGGCCGCTGCTGTTTGTGAGCGAGCGCTACTTCACGGCGCTCGGCACGCCGCTCGTGCGCGGCAGGTTCTTCACCGAGCGCGACGATCGCGACGCGCCCGCGGTCGTGATCATCAACGACGCGCTCGCCAGGCAGTACTTCCGTGGACAGGACCCGGTCGGCAAGCGCTTGAAGAACGGCGGACCGGAACGGCCGAACAACCAGTGGATGACAATCGTCGGCGTCGTCGGCGACGTGAACTATTCCGGCCTCGATACCGTCCCCGAGCCCACCGTTTATTTCCCCTTCCGGCAGGCGACGGACAACGGGCAATACGTCGTCGTTCGCACGACCGGCGATCCGCGGACGCTGGCGAGCGCCGCGCGTGAGATCGTCGCCGCGCTCGACAAGGACCTGCCGGTGGCAAATCTCCGCACGATGGATGACCTGATGACGGCGTCGGTCGCCGCGCCGCGCTTCCGCACGACGCTGGTCGCCATCTTCGCGGCCGTCGGGCTGCTGCTCGCGGCGATCGGCATCTACGGCGTGATGTCCTACGCGGTCACGGAACGGACGCACGAGATCGGCGTCCGCGCGGCACTCGGCGCCGGTCGGGCCGATCTTCTCCGCCTGGTCCTCGGCGAAACATTCGCGCTGGCTGGGGTCGGCGTCGCTCTCGGTCTCGCCGGCGCGCTGGCGACCACGCGGTTGATCCGCGCGCTCCTGTTCCACGTCGAACCGACCGATTCAGCGACCTTTGCCGCGATCAGCCTGTTGCTGGCGGCGACGGCGCTGGCCGCCAGCTTCATCCCGGCGCGCCGGGCGATGCGCGTCGATCCAATGGTGGCGCTGCGGTACGAATAAGGCGGGCAGCCCTGAAGGGCTGCGCTACGGAATGCGTTCGTGCTCTAACGGCGGCCTCGCGTTGCGCAGGCCTTCAGGCCTGCCTCGCGGCGGCCTTTGCCGCCTCGCGAAGCGTCAGGCGCGACAGAACGGACTGCTCTGTAGCGGCGCGCCGGCCCTCGACCGATCGTGTCAGAAGGGCGAGCAGACGATCGATCTCCGCGACGGCGGTTCCGAGCGCGGCGCGCGTCTTCTGTCCGCCGCCGGCGGCGTCGAAGATCGCGCTGTGCTCGGCGCACACGCCGTGGGCGCGAAACGTGTGCGTCGTGACGCCGTCGTATTTGTTCGGGCGTCAATCTGTGTCTTGTCTTCGTTCCTCAAATTCTTTGGACGCCGATCCCCGTGGAAAGTTCTTCAGCCGGTCGACACGGCGTGGGGCAGTGAAGAAATAGACGCGAGTACCAATAGAACAGGCGCGAGTACCAACAAAGGAGGCGCGTCTACGGAAGTACGGATCGCGACACCGAAACCTTTCGCCGCAGCGTCCGAAAAACATGACGCACCGCCCTAAAGGATCATGTGGACGTCGAAAAAAATCGGCGCGTCCAGCGATCTCGTGCACGGCGCGTCCACAATAGCCGGCGTGTCGGCCGACGCCGTCGACGCGACCGGCCCCAACGCCTGCGTGACCGACAATAACGTTGCCGGGACGAACGAAAGCGTTGGCGCGACGGAGAAGAGCGATCAGTGAACCGACGAGAGAGATCTGTGAACCAACGACGATGCCGACGCGTCGGATGAAAGACACGAGTGGTTCATCATGGGAGATCACGAGACGAGGGAAAACGATCCGTGCGCGCACTAAAGAGTCGGCGCGTCGGCCAAAAGAGATCGCTGAACCTAGAATAGAGTCGTCGGCGCTACGAAGAAATGGATTGCGTGGGAACAACGGCCCCGCCGATCGATGTCCTGGCGCCCGACACTAAAGGGCTACGCTACCGGAATCGTGCGTTCGTGCTCTAAAATCGCGCGCATGAAAGCACATCTGACTGGCGCCGCGCTCGTCGTGGCGTTCCTCTTCGTCCTGCATGGGGTCCCGGCAGCACAGGACGCACCGATCTCGGCCCGCGCCAAACAACTGCACGAGCGCGCGATCGTCATCGACTCGCACGACGACACCACACAGCGGATGCTGTTCGACAAGAACTTCGACATCAGCGTGCGGCACAAGGACGGCAACATCGACGTGCCGCGGATGCGCGAAGGCGGCCTCGACGCGCTGTTCTTCTCGATCTGGGTGCCGAGTGAGGTCACCGGTCCGCCGGCGGTGAAGCGCGCGCTCGATCTGATCGACTGCGTTCGCGAGGCGGCGCGCCTCCACCCGAACGACCTGATGCTGGCAACGACTGCCGCCGACATCCGGCGCGCCGCCGCCGAGCACAAGATCGCGGCGCTGATGGGGATGGAAGGCGGCCACATGATCGACGACGACGTCCGGCTGCTGCGCGTCTACGCAGCGCTCGGCGTCCGCTACATGACGCTCACGCATTTCAAGAACAACAACTGGGCCGACTCGTCAACCGACAAGCCGGCCCACAACGGCCTGACCGAGATGGGGAAGGACATCATTCGCGAGATGAACCGCCTCGGGATGATGGTGGACATTTCGCACGTCGCCGACAAGACGTTCTGGGACGCGATCGAGACCACGAAGGCGCCGGTCGTCGCCTCCCACTCGTCGGTGCGCAGCATCGCCAACCATCCGCGCAACATGACCGACGACATGCTGCGCGGCGTGGCGAAGAACGGCGGGGTCGTGATGATCAACTACCACGCCGCTTTCCTGAGCGAAGAATTCCGCGTCGCCAGCGAGAAGCGGTCGGGCCCGGTCGCCGATTCCATGGCCGCGATGTCGAAGAAATGCGGCGGCAACGAAGCGTGCACGACCATGGAGAGCGAACGCATCGACCACGAGGCGATGGCGAAGGGCGAACTGCCGAAGGTGAGCTGGGAGAAGATCGTCGAGCACATCGATCACGCGGTCAAGGTCGCCGGCGCCGACCACGTCGGCCTCGGGTCGGACTTCGACGGCGCGACCATGCCAATCGGGATGGAAGACGCGTCGAAGCTGCCGAAGATCACCGACGCGTTGATCAAGAAAGGCTATTCCGACGCCGACATCGAGAAGATTCTCGGCGGCAATATCCTGCGGGTGATGGAGCAGGTGGAGAAGGTCGCCGCGACGCAGCGGTAACCGGCGCGTCGCGTACGGCGGGTTGCGGCATTAGAGCTCGAACGCAAAGGCCGCAGAGAGCGCAAAGAAGCGCAGAAAAGATGGCGGTTGCTGCCGATGTGATCACTCGGCCACGCAGGGGCGTACCAACGCGGTGGCGATATGCAGGTGCTGGCGCGCGCGGGGCGCGCGCTGTTCTGCGTGCCTTTGTGCTCTTTGCGGCCTTTGCGTTCTGCTCAGAGCTTGCGAGCACCGGCCTGTCACGGCGTTTTCGGGGACAGGCCGACTGCGCGTTTAGCGGCGCGCTTCAAGGGGGACCCAGGTCCGATCGCGCGGTCCTGAATACTCCGACTGTGGCCGGATGATGCGGTTGGCCCGCTGCTGCTCGAACGCGTGCGCGATCCAGCCGCTGACGCGGCTCATTGCGAAGGTCGGCGTGAAGAGTGGCACGTCGAGCCGCAGCCCGTGGAGCAGCAGCGCCGTGTAGAACTCGACGTTGGTCTGCAGCCGACGTCCGGGCTTGTATTCCTCGAGCAGCCGTAGCGCCGTCGCTTCCACCGAACGCGCGAGCGTGTACAACGCCATGTCGCCGCCGCGCGTATACAGGCGTTCGGCCGCCGCCGAGAGCACGTCGGCGCGCGGGTCGCGGACGCGGTAGACACGATGGCCGAAGCCCATCAGCTTTTCGCCGCCTTCGATCTTGCGCCGCAGGGCCGCTTCGGCACGCGCCGCGTCGCCGATTTCGAACACCATGTCGAGCGCCGGTCCTGGCGCGCCGCCGTGCAGCGGACCCTTCAACGCGCCGATCGCCCCGACCACCGCCGACACGAGATCGGAGCCGGTCGACGTGATCACCCGGCAGGTGAAGGTCGACGCGTTGAGGCCGTGATCGACGACGGTGTTCAGGTAGGTCTCGAGACCGCGAACGCGATCGGGATCCGGCGTCTCACCGTCGAGCATGTAGAGAAAGTTTGCGGCGTGCGACAGATCGGCGCGCGGCGCGATCGGTTCTTCACGCCGGCCGAGGCGCCAGAACGCCGCGATGATGGTCGGACAGCGCGCGACGATGGCGGTCGCGCTGCGGCCGGCGATCGAAACGGTGTCGACTGCCATGCGCAGCGCGTCCATCGCATCGGCGCCGGCGCGAACCGCTTCGCGCAGCAACGCCATTGTCGCCGCCGGCAGGTCCCGCTCGCCGGCGAGTTGGCCGCGAAAGGTTGACAGCTCCGCCGCCGTCGGCAGCGCGTCGTGCCAGAGCAGCCAGGTTGTTTCCTCGAAGCTTGCCCGCGCCGCGAGCTCGGCAACCGGAAATCCGGCGATAATCAGCTCGCCGCGTTCGCCATCGACGTGGCTCAGGCGCGTCGACGCCGCAACGACGCCTTCGAGGCCGCTCTGCACCATGTCTCGAACGTAGCGGCCGCCGGTTTGTTGTGTCAATGTTGATTCGACAATCAAGATGACCGTCGATCGCTCGTGGATGTCGGCCGCCGACGCCTGCCGCATCCTGCGGGTCACGCCGGCGACGCTGTACGCCTACGTGAGTCGCGGGTTCGTGCGTTCCGAGGCAACGCGCAGCGCGTCACGCCAGCGGCGGTATTCGCGCGACGACGTCGAGCGGTTGCGGCGGCGAAAAGAAGGACGCCGCGATCCTGATGCGGCCGCAGCAGAAACGCTGCGCTGGGGACTGCCGGTCCTGGAGTCGGCGATCACGCTGATTGCCGACAACCATCTGTACTATCGCGGCCACGACGCCGTCGCTCTCGCGCGCTCGCGCTCGGTGGTGGAGGTCGCGTCGCTCGTCTGGACCGGAACCTTCGACCGCGCATTCGGCGAGGTGCGAACCGCTGCGCCGAGCGCACTCGCCGCCGGCCGCCTGCCGTTCATCGCGAGAGCACAGGCCGCGTTGACCGTCGCGTCGGTGCACGATCCGATGGCGTGCGACCTTCGGCCGGACAGTGTCGCGCACACGGGTTGGCGCATTCTGTCGTTGCTGACCACGGTGGCGGCGCAGCGGACCCGGCCGGCGGCGATCGAGGCGCGCCTGGCACGCGCATGGCGCGTCGACGATCGAGGCGTTGCGGCGATTCGGGCGGCCCTGGTGTTGTGCGCCGACCACGAGCTGAACGTGTCGTCGTTCACGGCACGCGCAGTGGCGTCGGCCGGCGCGAACCCGTACGCAGTGGTCAGTGCCGGGCTCGGCGCGCTCGAGGGCGTGCGCCACGGCGGCATCAGCCTGCGCGTCGAGTCGCTGCTGCAGGCCTTGCGGCACACCCGCAACGTCCGCGCCGCGCTCGGCGAACGGCTCCGCCGCGGCGAGACGATCGACGGATTCTGCCATCCGCTGTACCGCGACGGCGATCCGCGCGCGGCGGCAATGTTGCAGCAGCTCGGCGACGCCTATCCGCGCTCGCCGGAACTCGCGTTCGTGCTCGACGCCAGGGCCGCCGCGGCGGCGCTCATCCGCGAGCAGCCGACCATCGACTTCGCGCTCGCCGCGCTGGCGCGCGTGCTGCGGCTGCCTTCGGGATCGCCGCTCGTCCTGTTCGCGCTCGGCCGCACCATCGGCTGGATCGGCCATGCCATCGAGCAGTACGCGACCGGCCAGATCCTCAGGCCGCGCGCGAAATACGTCGGCGTCGCGCCGCACGCCACGTAGCGCGAAGGCTTCAGTCGAGCGTAGCGGCGCGCGGCGTCGCTTATCGCTCGGCAAAGCCTTCGCGCTCCATCGATCACAAAGTGATCCACACTTTGACAGTGAAGCGAACGGCTGACGTCGTGGTGATCGGCGGCGGGTGCATGGGCGCGTCGGTCGCCTACCACCTGGCGCGCCTCGGCATCACCGACGTGGTCGTGCTCGAGCGCGAGAAGATGCTCGGCACCGGGTCCACGGGACGCAATGCGGGAGGCGTCCGCCATCAGTTCTCGAACGAGGCAAACATCCGGCTCTCGATCGAATCGATTGCGCTGCTCGAGCGCTTCGCCGACGAAGTCGGCCAGACGATTGACTTCCACCAGGACGGGTATCTGTTCGTGCTCTCCTCCGCGTCGAGCCTCGAGACCTTCCGCCGCAACGTCGCGCTGCAGGTCAGCCTCGGTGTCGACGTACAGTGGCTTGACGCCGGCGAGGCCCAGCGCCTTGCGCCTGGCCTCAATCCCGACGGAATCATCGGCGCCACGTTCTGCGGCCGCGATGGCATCGCCGATCCGAACGGCGTCACGATGGGCTTTGCCAGAGCCGCGCAGGCGCGCGGCGTCTCGATCGAGCGCGCCACGGAAGCCACCGCGATCCGCGCCGACGGCGGCCGGGTTGTCGGCGTCGACACCTCGCGCGGCACGATCGATACACGAGTGGTCGTGAACGCGGCGGGACCGCACGCCCGGCAGATCGGCCGGATGGCGGGCGCCGACGTGCCGGTCGATCCCTACCGTCGCCACATCTTCATCGCCGCGCTCGACAAGAGCGGCGCGACGACCCCGGCGACGCACATCATGGTGATCGACTTCGACACGACGTTCTATTTCCACCGTGAAGGCGCCGGCATTCTCTTCGGCATGGGCGATCCGCACGAGACGCCGACCTTCGACACGACAGTGCAGTGGGATTTTCTGCCGCAGGTGATCGAGGTCGCGGTGACGCGGCTGCCGGCGCTCGCTGACGCATCGATCTCGCATGCGTGGGCGGGGCTGTATGAAGTCTCCCCGGATGCCAATCCGATCATCGGGCCGGCGCACGGTGTCGACGGACTGTTCCTGATCAACGGCTTCAGCGGCCACGGCTTTCAACATTCGCCGGCCGCAGGGCGGATCCTCGCCGATCTGATCGCCGGGCGCGATCCGCGGTTCGACCTGCGGCCGTTCGCCGCCGATCGGTTCGCCGCGGGCGCTGTTGCTGGCGAACGGTACTTCGTATGAGAGCGACGCTGCGGTCGCTGCTCAAGGCGCGTGAGTTCACCTTCATCGCCGTCGCGATCGTCGGCATCGGCATCGGCGCGACGACCGCCGTGTTCAGCGTGGTCGACGCGGCGCTGCTGCGGCCGCTGCCGTTCAGGAGCGCCGATCGCCTGTTCCTCGTTGCCGGCACCAACGCGAAGCGGGCGATTGTCGACGGTCCGTTTTCATATCCCGAGCTCACCGAGCTGCGGACGCGCGCGCAACTCGTCGACGGTCTGGCCGGAATCGCGCCGGAGCGCTTCAACGCCACCGGCAGCGACGCCCCCGAGCAACTGGCCGGCGCCCGCGTCTCGGCGAGTTTCTTCGACGTCATCGCGGTGGACGTCGCAGCCGGCCGCAAGTTCGTCGCTGCAGACGACGATGCCGGTAGCCCGCGCGTCGTGATCCTCGGCCGCCGCTACTGGCTGCGGCGCTTCAACGGCGGGGCCGATGCCATCGGCGCCAGCCTAACCCTGAACGGCGCGCCGCACACGGTCGTCGGCGCGCTCGGTATCGACCTGCCGCCGCCATTCGACAGCGTCGACGTGTGGAGTCCACACGTCGACGAGTTGAGCGGCTTCTCGCCGGCGCTGATCAACGCGGGATTCGGGTATCTCTCCGCGGTCGCGCGGGTGCCGCCATCGGTCGAGGTGTCGCGCGCGCAAGCGGAGATCGACACGATTGCGCACGGCTACGCGCGTGCGCATCCGACCAACACCGATGCCGATCCGGACGCGTCGCTTCGCCTCACGCCGATTCGCGCCCGCACTGCGGGGCCGTCGCGGTCGCCGCTGCTGATGCTGATGGGGGCGGTCGGCGTCGTGCTGTTGATCGCGTGCGCGAACGTGTCGAACCTCTTGCTGGTCCGCGCCACTGCTCGCTCGCACGAAGCGGCGGTCCGCGCGGCGCTCGGCGCCGGAGGCTGGGATCTCGCGCGCTGGCAGGGCGGCGAAAGCCTGCTGCTTGCGGCGGCCGGCGGCGCCGCCGGAATTCTGCTGGCGTTCTGGAGCGTCGATTTCGCCTCGACCGTCCTCCGCGACTTACTGCACGGATCCGAGGTCACAGTCAATCTCCGTGTCCTGCTGTTCTCCTGTGCGGTCACCTGTGCGGCCGGCCTGCTCTTCGGGCTCGTTCCTGCGTCGCTGGTGACGCGTCAGCGCCCGGTCGATGCCCTGCGGATCGGTGCGCGTGGCGCGGTGAGCGCGCATGCCGGGCCGCGGCGTCTGCTCGTCGTTGCCGAGATCGCGCTGTCGCTCGTACTGCTCGTCGGCGCCGCGCTGCTGCTGCGCAGCTTCACCCGGCTCACCCACGTGCCGGTCGGGTTCGACCCGCGGCGGTTGCTGACGTTCCGCGTGTCGCTGCCGACGTCGAGCTATCCCGATCCGCCGGCGATGCGGGCGTTCATGGCGCGTGCGGTGCCGCGGCTCGAGCGCATGCCGGGCGTGTCCGCGGTTGGCGCATCGATGGCGCTGCCGCCGGCGATCACCACGATGGCGCCGTACCTGGCGAACGGGCAGCCGAACGTCGGCATCGGCGAGCGGCCGGTTGGACAATGGTCGGCGATCACGCCCGGATACTTCACGACGCTCGGCATCGCGCTCCTCGCCGGACGTTCGATCACGGATCGCGATACCGAGGCTTCGCCGCTGGTGGTGGTGATCAGCGAGGGGCTTGCGAAGCGCGTCTGGCCGAACGAATCGCCACTCGGCAAGAAATTGCTGGTTGGCCGTTTTCCCGGCTTCGCGGACGTGATCGGCGTCGTCGCCGACGTCAAGAACAACGGCCTGGCGCGCGAGCCGATCGTCGCGATGTACACGCCCTATCCGCAGCGGCCGTGGCCGGCGATGGAGTTCGCCATTCGCGCCGCCGGCGACCCGATGGCGCTGCTCAACGCGGTGCGGGCGGCGATGCGCGACATCGACGGCAACCTGCCGATCACTCGCGTCGAATCGATGGACGCGGCGCTGGCCGACTCGATCGCGACCGAACGGTTGATTGCGTCGCTGCTCGGCGGCTTCGCCGTGGTGGCGCTGCTGCTTGCGGCCGCGGGCGTCTACGGCGTGATCGCCTACGCGGTCGCGCAGCGGACCACCGAGATCGGCGTCCGCGTCGCGCTCGGCGCCGACCCAGGCGCGGTGCTGCGGCTGGTCGCGAGGGAAGGGTTCGCGGTGACCGCGGCCGGGATGATCGTCGGCACGCTGGCCGCGGCGGCGGCGAGCCAGGCGCTGCGCACGCTGCTCTTCGACATCTCGCCGGCCGATCCGCTGACCTACGCGGCGGTGCTGGCGCTGTTTGCGGCGGTTGCGTGCGCCGCGGTCGCGATTCCGGCGCGGCGGGCGCTGCGGGTCGACCCGCTCGTCGCCTTGCGCGCTGAGTGATCTGGTGCAGCTGGCGCTGGAACGCTCGGTCGTGCGTTCGTGGCGGCCGGCCGACGCCGAGGCGCTGGCGCACCATGCCAACAACCGGAAGATCTGGATCAATCTGCGCGACGCGTTCCCGCATCCGTACACGATTCACGACGCGCGCGAGTTCATCCGCGCGATGCGAACGCGGACGCCGGAAACCACCTTTGCGATCACCGTCGGCGACGAGGCGATCGGCAGCATCGGGTTCGTGCTGCATCGCGACGTCGAGCGGGTGTCGGCGGAGATCGGCTACTGGCTGGCGGAGCCGTTCTGGGGCCGCGGCATCACGGCGGAGGCGCTCGTCGCAGTGACGACGTTCGCGATCGAGCACCACGGCCTGACCCGCATCTACGCGGTCCCCTTCGCCTGGAACAGCCCGTCGTGCCGCGTTCTCGAGAAGGCCGGCTACGTGCTCGAAGCGCGGTTGCGCAACAGCGCCATCAAGGACGGCAAGCTCACCGACCAGCTGCAGTACGCGTTCATTGCCGGGCAATGACGGGGCTTGAGGCTTGGGGCTTGAGGCTTCGGCAAGCCCCGAGCCCCCAGCCCCTTCACCTCACGCGATCGGCGGCGACGCGAAACCCGAGACTGAATCCCCTGTCCGGCGGGGCGTGCGTGTAGCGCAGTCCACAGCGTGCGCTGTTGGCGTCGAAGTACCAGCTGCCGCCGCGAATCACGCGCTTCTCGCCGGACGCCGGACCGTGCGGGTCGATGTTCGACGAGCTGAGATCGCTGTACGGCGCGTACCAGTCCGACGTCCACTCCCACACGTTGCCGTGCATGTCGCCAAGGCCAAACGGGTTCAACGGAAAGCTGCCGACGGGCGTCGTCTTCTGGCGGAATTCGCCGGCAGGAAACGATGCGTACGGGAACTTGCCGTTGTAGTTGGCCTGCGCGGTGGTGAGGTTCTCACCGGTCGAGAACGGCCCCGTCGTGCGGGCGCGGCATGCGTATTCCCACTCCGCCTCGGTCGGCAACCGATAGCGCAGCGACGCCGCCTTCGACTGGGGCGGCGCGACGTGCGCGTTCATCTTGGTCAGGAACTGCTGCACCTCGACGTAGTTGACGTTTTCCACCGGACAGCGCGCGCCGCAGGTGCTGAAGTGGCTTGGCGTCGTCCCCATCACGATGTGCCATTCCTGTTGTGTGACTTCGAACTGCCCGATGAGAAACGGCCGCGTGATCTCGACGTCGTGGACTTCCTCGTCGTCATTGCGTCCGATCTCGGCCGAGCCGCTGCCCATCGTGAATCGTCCGGCGGGCAGTTCGACCAGCGTCATGCCGGTCCATTCATCGGCGATGGTCGCGATCGGCGTGCGGATGTCTTCGCTCGCGCTGACGTCGAAGCGGCGGAACCGCCCGTAGGTGGCGATCGTCGAGATGCGGTTGCCGTTGGCGAGCGTGTACTGCTCGCGCATTTCCACCGGCACGCCGATGCCCGAACGCTCTTCGAGGCGGAACAGCGTCGTGACCGTCGCGCGGATCGCCGGTTGCTCGACCTGCAGTTCGGTCTTCAGCACGCGGCCGGTCGGCGGGTCGATCCAGAAGCGGCCGTGCGCCATCAAATCGCGTCCGGCCTCGCCGCGGATCATCGCCGGTGAGGTGGTTTCCTTGAAGTCGATCACGATCGCCGATGCGCCTGCAGTGCGGTCGTCCTTGCCGAGCGAAAAGCGGAATCGCTGCTGGTAGCTGCGCTGCAGGACGCCGAGTCCGAGCACCGGGTTGCCGAGCGTGCTGCGCATGTTGCCGAGGTTGTAGCGCGCGCCTTCGGCGCCGATCCGTTCGGCCTGCTCCATGATGCTGCCGCCAGGGCGGTTGGACAGGAACAGCTTCGCCAGGCGCGCCTCGCGATCGCGAACCGGCACGCCGTCCACCTCGAGGACGTCGCGAAACGGCACGAGCGCCTCGGTGTCGGGCGATTTCACGAGCAGGAAATCGGATCGCAGATCGCGGTGCCTGGCACGCGCCGCGTCCGACGGTGACGGCGGCGGCGGGAACGCGCCGCCGCGGCCGCCCGGCATCGGTGAAAACACCGGCAGCATCGTCGACGAGTCCTGAATGTAGGTCTCCTCGGCGACGACGTTTTCGAACTCGTCCACGAAGTAGTCGAGATACCAGGCGGCGCGGTCGAGCAGTTCGTCGAGCGGGACCCGGTCAGCGGCGGGCGGCGCGGCGACGACGAGCGTGGCGCCGACCAGCGACACGCCCGCGGGAGCCGCCACGAAGACACGAAAGCACGAAGAGAAGATCGTACAAATTGGTCTTCGTGTCTTCGTGTCTTCGTGGCGTCCCCGCCACGTCGGTAATCTCATCGGGCTGCTCGGAGGGCTCCGCTGCACTATACTGCAGCTTCGCAAGGAGATATCCGATGCTGAAGCGCGCGCTTCCAGTCCTTCTCGCCGCCGCCGTGGTCGCGCCGATACTGGCGCAGCACCGGAACGTCCGCGGCACGCCGATCTTCTCGTCGACGTTCGAGCAGCGCGCCACCGCCGCGCAGGCCGCGCCCGCCTACTTCCCGGAGCGCTTCGACTGGCAGCACAAGAAGCCCGAAGAAGTCGGGATGAGCACCGGCGCGCTCGCCGACGCGGTGCAGCTGGCGATTGCCGCCGACACGCCCGGCACGCACGACATGGCGCTCTTCCTGCACAACAGCTTCGGCAAGGAGCCGTTCAGCACGATCATCGGACCGATCAAAGATCGCGGTCCGGCGAGCGGCCTGATCACGCGGCACGGCTACATCGTCGCCGAGTGGGGCGATCCGAAGCGCGTCGACATCACCAACAGCGTCACCAAGACGTTTCTCACCACGGTCGTCGGCCTCGCGTGGCAGAAGGGGCTGATTCATGACGTCAACGACTACGCGCGCGACTACATGCCTCCCGACGTCGATCTCTTCGAGTCGGAACACAACGCCAAGATCAAGTGGGATCACCTGCTGCGGCAGACGAGCGACTGGCAGGGAACGCTGTGGGGCAAGCCCGACTGGGCCGATCGCCCCGTCGGCGAAACGCCGGACGAGTGGTCGAAGCGCAAGCTGTACGAACCGGGCACGCACTTCAAGTACAACGACGTCCGCGTCAACGTGATGGCGCTGGCGGCGCTGCAGGTGTGGCGGCGGTCGCTGCCCGACGTGCTGCGCGAGGAAGTGATGGAGCCGATCGGCGCTTCGTCGACATGGCGATGGTACGGCTACGAGAACGCGTGGGTCGACATCGACGGCAAGAAGGTGCAGTCGGTGAGCGGCGGCGGCCACTGGGGCGCCGGCATGTTCATCAACTCGTACGACATGGCGCGGTTCGGCTACCTGTTCCTCCGCAACGGCACGTGGAAGGACCGCAGCATCGTGTCCGAGAAGTGGATCCAGATGGCGCGGACACCAGGGCCTGACAACAAGACCTACGGCTACGCGAACTGGTATCTCAACACCGATCAGAAGCCGCTCCCGGCGGCGCCGGCCACGGCCGTCCGCTTCGTCGGCAATGGATCGAACATCATCTATATCGATTGGGACAACGACATCGTCGCCGTCTTCCGCTGGATCAAGAACGACAAGGCACTGAACGACGTCATCGCCAAAATGACAACGGCGCTGAAGACGACGTCAACCGCCGCGCAGTGAGCGCCGGCTGGAAAGGTAGAAGTGAGAAGTTAGAAGTCAGAAGTACGGACTCTCGGGTGATCTCAGCATATGGTGGTCCCCATTAGAAAGCGTCGAGAGAGCTGCGACAAACGATGGGGACCATCACACGATGAGATCGCCCGGTTTTCGTACTTCGAACTTCTGACTTCTCACTTCTAACTTTTCAGATGTCCAGACACACGGGGTTTGCGTCGTTGCCGTTGCACGGGGGCAAGGCGCCTGCGTGGCTGTTCGGCCGCATGGTTCGGCTGTCGCGCGAAATCGTCGTCTACCTGGCCAGCGAATACGGGACGCGCGAGGTCTTGCGGCGGTTGTCCGATCCGTTCTGGTTCCAGGCGTTCGGGTGCGTGCTCGGGTTCGACTGGCACTCGAGCGGAGTCACCACGACCGTCTGCGGCGCGGTCAAAGAAGGCCTGAAGGACATCGATTCCGAGCTCGGGTTGTTCGCCGCCGGCGGCAAAGGCGGCGTATCGCGAAAGACGCCGCAACAAATCGTCGACGCCTGCGAGCGGATTGGCCGCGAGGCGCAGCCGCTCGTCTACGCCAGCCGCACGGCCGCGAAAGTCGACAGCGCCGCGGTGCAGGACGGCTATCAGCTCTATCACCACGTGTTCTTCTTCACGGCGGCCGGCGACTGGTGCGTCGTGCAGCAGGGGATGAACGACGCCAGCCGCACGGCGCGGCGCTATCACTGGCTGTCGGACACGGTCGAGAGCTTCGTCGACGAGCCGCACCAGGCGGTTTGCTGCGACGCGCGCGGGGAAACGCTGAACCTCGTCGCGCATGAAAACGACCCGGTGCGCCGCGCCGCGGCGGAACTCGCCGCCCAGGAGCCGGCGGTAACGCTTCGCGCGCTCGAGAAACTGCCGGTTCTGACGATGCCAGCGCGGCATCCACTGCTGCCGGAGCTCGACGTCGCGTCGCCGTACCTCGAGAAGATCCTGTTGAAGACCTACGAACGGGCGCCGCGGGATTTCGAATCGCTGCTCGGCATCGAAGGCGTCGGCCCGAAGACCCTGCGCGCGCTGGCGCTGGCGTCGGAACTGGTCCACGGCACGCCGGCGGCGATGCGTGATCCGGCGCGCTTTTCCTTCGCGCACGGCGGCAAGGACGGCACACCATACCCTGTCGACAGGATCACCTACGACCGAACAATCGAGATCCTGAACACGGCGATCAATCGTTCGACCATCGATCGGTCCGAGAAGGCGAAAGCGTTCCGCCGCCTCGCTGCCTTCGGCAATTAGTACGAATTCTTTAATTCTTAATTCCCAATTCTTAATTGCATTAGGCGCGCGGCACGCCAGGCGGGCACGGCCGATGCGACTGCGCAGACCACCACCATCGCAGCCGCGACCGCCACGAGGACGACCGGGTTCCACGCCGCGACGCCGTACACCGTCGCGTTCAGCAGCCGGAACGAGAGCGGCACCGCCGTCGCGCCGATCGCGACGCCGACGCCGGCGAGCTTCAGCGCGTCGCTGACGATCAGCGTGACGACATCGCGCTCGGCGGCGCCGAGCGCCATCCGAATCGAGATCTCTCGCGCGCGCGCAGTCGTCATGAACGCCATCACGCCGTAGACGCCGATGGCGGCGAGGAGCAGCGCCAGTCCGGCGAACGAGCCGATCAGCCAGGCGAGCTCGCGCGGCCGCGCGAACGTTTCTCGCACGACCTCGTCGTACGTCATCTCGTACGAGACCGGCAGCTGCGGATCGACGGCGCGCACGGCGTTGCGAATCGCAGGGGCGGCCGTCTCCGCCGGGCCGCGCGCGGCGCGCGCGACGAGGGTCGAGACGACCGTCGGAGCCTGCGCGTACGGCACGTACATCTGCGGGAAGCCGGCCGAGTCGAGGATCCCTTCTTCGCTGACGTCTCGCACCACGCCGACGACGGTCATCGGCCCGCCACGGCTTCGCGGAACCCAGAACGCCGTGCTCTCGCCGAAGTTCGGCGTGATATGGCGGCCGACGACGTCAGTCGTGTTCCAGAACCGCCGCGCGAACGTTTCGCTGACGATGGCGACGCCGCCGTGCATCCGATCATCGGCGGCGTGGAAGTCGCGACCGGTGATGAGTGGGATGCCTACGGTGCTGAAATACTCGGGGCTGATCACGAAATAGCGGGCGATCCAGGGCCGATCGAGCGACGGCGGCGGGACGCCTTCGACGGCCACGCGGGCGCCGACGCGAATCAGCGCAAGCGGCACGTAATTCACCAGCGCGGCCGCATCGATGGCCGGCGATCGGCGGAGCCGCTCGACGATGGCATCCACCGTCTGCACCATGAGCTCGGGGTCGGCATAGCGTGGATCGTTCAGCGCGATCTGCGCGGTCATCACGCCGTCCACCGACACGCCTCGTGTGAGATCGTGGAGCGCGATCGCACTGCGGGTCAGCGTGACCGCCGACACGGTCAGGACGATCGCGAGCGCGAGTTCGGCGACGATCAGCGCCTGGCGCAGGCGGCGTGCCGTCGGGCCGCCGGCCACGGCGTGCGCCGATTCCTTCAACGCGCTGGCAAGGTCGATCGCTCCCGCCGCTCCCGCCGGAAGCAGGCCGAACACGAGGGCGACGGCGATCGCGATCGCAGCCGTGAACGCCAGCACCCAGACGTCGACGCGAAACGGCTCGAGCCGGTTGATGTCCTGATAGCTGACGACGGCGTTGAGTGCGGAGACGAGCCACAGCGCGAGCACGACGGCCAGCGCGACACCGGCGGCGACGAGCGCGATGGTCTCGCCGGCGAGGTCGCGGGCGATGCGCCACCGACCGGCGCCGAGCACCTGGCGAACGGCAAACTCGGTACGGCGGCCGGCGGCGAGCGCGAGCAGCAGGTTGGCGACGTTGGCGCAGGCGATCAGCAGGACGAACGCGACCGCCCATTCGAGCGCGACCAGCACCGACTTCGGCCCGGAGGCGAAACGCGTCGACAGCAGCGCCGCCGTCCCGATCCAGTCGCCGTCGCGGAACGGCAGCGAAGGATATGCGGCCTTCAGCTGGGCATCCGCGGCTTCGACCGGCACGCCGGGGTTGAGCTTCGCCCACAGATTCAGCGACTGAATCCTGTCCGTCGGATCGATGACCAGCGGCCTGAACAGATCGACATCGCGATTCAAGACATGGAAGATCTTGAAGCTTGCCGGCAGTACGCCAACCACGGTGCATGGCGTGCCATCGACGATCACTTTGCGGCCGACGACCGACGGATCACTGTCGAATATGCGGCGCCAGAGCCCGTCGCTGAGCATGACCACATCGTCGCGGCCGGCTGTGGCCTCGGCATCGTGGAAACCGCGGCCGCGCGCGGCGTCGATCCCGAGCATCGGAAAGAAATTCGCCGCGACCAGAAAACCTTCCACCTGGATCGCGCGCGCCGGCACGCTGATATTGAACTGGGAGCGACGAAAGTACGCCGTCTGTTCGAAGGCGGTGACGCGCTCGCGCCAGGCTACGTAGTTCGCCGGTGACACACCGCCGATGTCCCGGGCTAGCGACGCGCTCATCTCGCCCACCTGCACGAGCCGATCGGCGTCGCGGTAGGGCAGCTCGCGCAGCAGTACCGTGCGCGTCAGCGAGAAGACGGCGGCGTTGACCCCGAAGCCCAGCGCCAGCGTCGCGATCGCAACGATCGTGAACGCGGGGCGGGCAACCAACGCACGGGTGGCGCGTCTCATGGTGATCGCTCGGCTAAAGCCGTCGCGCTACGAAGCGTAGTGTAGCGCGATGGCTTCAGCCGAGCGTCCGTTGACATGTGGTTTCAGAACCGTCGTGATGAACCGATGAATCGGCGTCGCGACACCGACCTCTTCGCCGATCCGCACGACGGCGCCGCTCAGCCACGGCAGCTCGAGGCGCCGCCCGCGCTCGAGATCCTCGAGCATCGAGGACTTCGTCTGCGCCGGCAGCGCCGCGTACGCCTTCGCGACTTCGTCGACCGTGGCCGGCGGCACCGCAACGCCCTGTGCGTGCGCCACGGCCAGCGCTTCGGCGACTGCCGCCTTGAGCATCGCGAACAACTCGGGATCGGCGCAGATCACGCCGAGCGGGCTGCGCGTCACGGTGGTCATCCCGCTCATCACGGAGAGGCGGACGAACTTCGTCCAGATGTCGACGGTGACGTCGGCACTGAGCGTCGCTCGAAAGCTCGCGGGTTCGCAGGCGTGCCGCAGCGCTTCGAGCCGCGGCGAACGCGATCCGTCGAGCTCGCCGAAAATCAGATGATCCATCGCCGTGTGCCTGATGACGCCGGGCTCGGCGATCACCGCGGAGACGTAGCAAGTCCCGCCGCCGGTGTGCGCGCGTCCGACCGCGTCGGACACCATGGCGACGCTGTCGACGCCGTTCTGCAACGGGACCACGATGGTGTTGGCGCCGATGAGCGGCGGCAGCGCGGCGAGCACGCTGCCTGTGTCGTACAGCTTCACCGCGAACAGCACGACGTCGACCGGGCCGATCTCGCGCGTGTCGCCGGCCGCCTGGACGCGCGGCAGATGGACATCGCCCTTCGGGCTGGCGATGCGGAGCCCGCGCGCGCGCATCGCCTCGAGATGCGCGCCGCGCGCCAGGAAAGTGACGTCGGCACCCGCTTCCGCGAGCCGGCCCCCGAAGTACCCGCCAACGCCGCCACTCCCGACCACGGCGATTCGCATCGGGCGAATGCTATCACCACGCGCGCAGCCGGCGCGGGCGCGCGCGGGCAATTAAGAATTAATTCCAAATTCTTAATTGGCTGCTATTGAACCGGTGTGGCCATGTCGACCTGAATTTCTGCTGCCGAGAGCGGCCGGTCGTAAATCCGGACCTCGTCGATCAGGCCTTTGAAGTACTCCCCCCACACGGAGTTGCCGCCGATGCGGAGCGCGCTTGTACTCGAGGCCATCGGGCCGGCGAGATCGGTTGTAGACACCGGCGTGCCGTTGACGTAAAGGCGGAGCGCGGCGCCGTCGTAGGTGAGTGCGAGGTGCGTCCAGGCGTTGAGTGGTACAGCCCCAGTTCCGGTCACCGGAATGTCGCCGCCGACATGCGCGTAGCCAACCGGCCGTGAGGCGTTGTTGGCGGTGTACAGCGACCACGCCAGTCCGCCGGTCTTTTCCTTCAGGATGGCGGTGCGCCAGCCGGTTCCCGACGTCGGCCGAACCCAGGCTTCCAGCGTCATCGCGGTCGTGAGGTGCAGCGACGCCGCGTCGGCGATTGTCACCCATGCCGTGCCGTTGAACGACAGCGCCGCGCCGTACTTGCCGGTGGCGCTCCATGTCGCGTTGGTGAGCGTGCCGGTGTTGCCCTGGCCGGACGTGTCCCTGGTCTGCACGCCGGCGCCTTCGTTGAAACCGTAGGCGGCCACGAGGCCAGCCGGAACCGGCGACGGGTTGTTCACCGACACACTGACCGTCGACGTCGAGCGATTGCCCGCGGCGTCGCGCGCGACTGCGCTGATCGTGTGCGGTCCGTTGGAAGTCGTCGCCGTGTTCCACGAAATCGAGTACGGCGGCATGACCCGCTCGGCGCCGAGCGCCGCGCCGTCGAGTTGGAACTGCACACCCGTGACGGTGGCATCGTCGGAGGCGAGCGCCGCGATCGTTGTAGAACCCGAGAGCGACGCCTGATCAGCGGGCATCGTGATCGTCACCGACGGTGGCGTCGTGTCGGCGAAGACGATCGCCATCGCCTCGTTCGACGGCGCGCTGAGGTTCTGCGCGACGTCCTGCGCCGTCACCACGTAGAAGTAGTTGCCGGCGGCCACCGTGTCGGTGAACTGCGTCGCCGTCGCCTGGCCGATCTTCGTCGCGCTCGACGGCTGAAAGCCGGAGGTCGCCGACCGGTAGATGTTGTAGAGGGCGACGCCGGCATCGTCGGTCGCAGCGGTCCATGTCAGTGTCGCCGTGCCGAGCGCGCCCTGCGCGACAAGGCTCCCGGGCGGCGTCGGCGGCAGCGTGTCGGCCGCCGGCGAACCGAGCCGGACGAACGCGGCGGTCGACGGCACGCCGTTCCCGTTGACGATGAACAACATGTAGTACCCGGGCGGCGCCAGGTTCGCATTGGCCGGCGCCGTGGCGTTGACAACGCCGCTGTTGATCGAAAACGCCAGTGGAATGTAGCGCTGATCTTCGTCGAAGCCGTGGGTGACCGCGCCGGGGCGCATCAGCGCCACTCCCGCGATGCTCGGCGCATCGGCGGTATCGATCGCGAACTTCCCGCCGTACTGGATGGCGTCGACCACCTGCGCGATCGCCGGCCGGACGCCTTTGAACAGGTACGGCGGCGAGAAGATCTGCGCGGTCGTCTCGTCAACGGCGCCGCTGTCGTTGCCACCGCCGGCCGAGAGCACGCGGCCATCGGGCAGCAGGAGTGCCGTCGAGTGATAGAGCCGCGGCACCGACGCCGACGCGAGAGTCTTCCAGGTCTCGGTTGCGGGGTTCCACAACTCGGCGCTGTAGACCGCCGTCGCCGTATCGTGACCGTCGAGCGTCGTGCCGCCGCCGGTCACCAGCACGCTGCCGTCGGGCAGGATGGTCATGTTGTGGTACGCGCGCGGCATCGTCATCGGCGCAACTTCGCGCCATGCCGGCGTCGGCTGGGTCATGTCGATTGCGTACGCGGTCGCTGCCGCGTTGCCGCTGGCGCCGCTGTCGGCGGCGGTTCCAGTCTTCAGAACCTTTCCCGGCAGATACATCGCCGCGCTGTGGCCGTCGCGCACGACAGGATCGACAGTCGACCACTTCCCGGTGGTCAGATCCAACTTGCTGGTCGCAACGACCTCTTCGTTCGCGCCGGCGTCGAGCACCGAACCGTCCGGAAGCACGAACATGAACGGGTAGTACGGGACCGCGAGCCGCGCCGACGTGACCGTGGTGAACCGTCCGGTCGCCGGATCGAAAATCTCGGGCAGCTCGGCGAGGCATGTCAGGCATGTCTGGCCGCCGGATGTCACCAGCATGCGGCCATCGGGCAGCGTCGTCGCCGTTGGGTACCACCGGCGATACGACATGTTCGGCAGCGCCGACCAGGACTGCGTCTTCGGATCGAAAATGTTGGCGTTGGCGGCGCCCAGCGACGGCGGATCGTAGCCGCCGACGACGAGGATGCGTCCGTCGGGCAACTGCGCCTGGCCGGCGCAGAACAGGTTGTAGTACGGGTTCGGGACTGCGGTCACCGATCCGGTCGCCGGATCCCACACCCGCTCGGTCCACGACCCGACGTACGAGCCGGAGAAGAGCAGGACCTTGCCCGTGCGCATCAACACCGCGTTGACCGCGACCATGCCGAGATCGAACGGCGCGCTCCACTGACCCATCGACTGCGAACTGTTCAACACGGTGACGATCACCGGCGCCGAGGTCGTCACGTTGCCGGCGGCGTCGCGTGCAACGGCGGTGAGCGTGTGTGAACCGTCGGCGACCAAGGTCGTCTTCCACGCGATCGAGTACGGGGCCACGATGGCTTCGGCGCCGGCGTTGATGCCGTCGATTTGAAACTGCACGCCGGCGACGGCAACGTTGTCGGTGGCGGCGGCCGCGATCGTCGTGGTGCCGGCGACCGTTCCTGGCGCCGGCGCGGTGATCGCGACCGTCGGCGCAATCGTGTCGGTCGAAGGCGCAGTGGGCGCCGGCAGGACTTCGCAGATCGCGAGGTTGAAGCGGTCGGTCGTCGGCGCCGTGTCGCTGATCGACACCGTCGTTCCGGCCAGCGCCGTCGGCGCGTTCTGCTTCTGGACCCAGTAGGTGTCGCCGGTCGTCGACATCGTCTCGTGGACGAGCGACTGACCTGCTGCCGGTGTGCGCGAAATCGGATTGTCCCAGTCGTTGCCGACGCCGAACAGCCACGAGCCGGCGCGCGTCGTGACCAGCGACGCGCTCGGCGCGCCCGACGCAGCGTTGGCCTTCGCGGTCGCGCCGATCGCGCCGGAGCCGCCGGTGCCCGACGCGTCGACACCGGTGAACGACAGCACCGTGATCGACGACACCGTCGCCTGCGACACCGTCGCGGCGACGCTGACGTTGACGAGCGGCGCCGGTGCGAAGGCACGCCAGATCTCCGACGTGCCACTCTGTGCATTGTTGCGCACGACGAGCGACCACGTGAGGCCGGCGCCGGCGACGCCGGTCACCGTCGCGGTCGTGCCGTTGGCCGCGTCGGTCGCCACGAAGGCGAGCAGCAGCTCGTTGGCGGAGGCGGTCGAAAACGACGGCGACGCCACCGACGTTGACGCGGTGGTTCGATCGGCCGACGTGTTGACGTCGATGGCGACGGCGGCGGCGGCGGGCAGGGCGCTGAAGGTGGCGAAGACGAAAAATGCGGCGGCCAGAGTTCGGTACAGGCGACGGTTCATGAGATCCCCGGACAAATGTGAAATCGATGATGGCGAACGCGAGGGCACACGCTGCTTAGCACGGACCGTGCTAACGAGAGATCTCGATGTCGCGGTTCATTCAGCGAAATTCGATGCGTGTCGCCACTGCGGCTGCCGTCGGGCAGACATTTATCCGCGAGCGCCCGGAAACGGCGGATGTGCAACGCCGTGCACGACGCGCACTGCTATCTGCGGCGATCGGCGCGGCGATGCTGATGTCCGGCGGATCGGCGCCGGCCGCGCACTCGCGCACCACGCAGGTGACGTGGAATGGAGACGTCGCGCCGATCGTCAGCGCGCGCTGCGTGCGCTGCCATCAACCACACGGGTTCGCGCCGATGTCGCTCGCCAGCTACCACGACGCGAAAACGTGGGCAACCGCGATCCGCACCGAGGTGCTGTCGGCGCGGATGCCGCCGTGGCCGGCGGCGCCGGGTTACGGCGACTTCAGCAACGATGCCCATTTGAGCGCCATTGAAATGGAACTGCTCGCGCGGTGGGCCGACGGCGGCGCACCGCTCGGGTCGCCGGCGACGAGAACGGCGACGGATGCGCAGCCGGTGCGCGGCGTATCGATGCGCATCGCGTTGCCGTCGGTGACTGTCGCCGGGACGGAGCGCCGCGTCGCGCTCCCGCTCGCGTCCGATCGCAATCGATGGCTGTCGGCGTGGGCCTTCGAACCAGGCGATCGCTCGCTCGTCGAGGAAGCGACGCTGAGCATCAACGAGATCGCCGTCGGTTCGTGGACGGCGTTCGACGATCGAATCGTGTATCCGCGGCAGATCGCCGATCGCGTTCCACGCGGCGCCGCGGTCACGCTCGCGGTGCGATACCGCAAGACCTCGTCCGCCGTCGTCGATCACAGCGCGATCACCCTCTACTTCGATCGCAAACCGTCCCGCGAGCTGCGCCACGTGGTCGCCGGCTGCGGGCCGCGGGCGTTCGATGGTGATATCGACCTGCTGGCAGTGAAGCCGATTGCCGCGGCAGCCGGGGACACGATCGAAGTGGTCGCGTTTGGGAGCGACGAGGTGGTGACACCGATCTCGGTAGTGAGCCGCTATCAGCCCGAATACCCGGTCACCTACCGGCTGCGGACGCCCGTGCACCTCGCGAAAGGGTCGCGCGTCGAGATCCGATCGTCAGCTCCGGGTTGTTCCGCGCAGATCGATTACGTCGAGCGATAGTGACGGGGCTCGGAGCTAGGGGCTAGCAGTCAAAGGAGCGCGAAGGCTTCAGCCGAGCGACGGCTAGCCCCCAGCCGGCAGCCCCGAGAGTGACGCTCGGCTAAAGCCTTCGCGCTCCGTTGGAATTCAGCCGACGTCGTCTATTCGTACCGTGAACGGAACCGTGGCGAGGCGTCCGCCGCGCTGGAATTGCGCCCACAGGCGATACATGCCGGCCTGTGGAAACAGGACCTGAAAGACGACCGTCGGCCCGTGTGCCGACGACACCTCGGCAACCGGGTGACTGTGGAACACCGCGGCGAAGTCGGCGCTGGCGATCAGCAGGTGTCCGTTTGCACCAAGGTACGGCTCGATGTCGGTGACCGGCGCGCCGCTCGCCGGATCGTGCAGCTCGAAGGTGAGAAGCTGCTCGCGCCTCGCGCGCGGATCGGGCGGCGTGAGCCGCACGCGCACGTTCCCATCCATCTTCTCGGTCAAGTCTGGCGCGATGGCTGCGACGGCGCTCAGCGCCCCCGTGTACCCGGCCGTGACGACAGCGCGGTGGATTAGCTGCGGTGCGCCGCCTTCAGGCATGAAGTCGGCGACCAATTCGTACGGGCCGGCCTTCGGTACGGCGATGTCAACGCCGAGCGATCCGTTGTCACGTAGCACCGGATGCAGGTGCGCGAAGTACTCGAGGTCGCGGCCGACGACGAACAGGTGAAAGAGGCGCTCGTGGACCGTTTCGAAGTGCCGCACGACGGCGCCGGTGGACGGCCGCCGCACGAAAAAATCGACGTGCGTCATCTGCTTCGGCCGCAGCGTGCGCGGCTCCAGGCTGAAATCGAGCGCGTAGGGCGTATAGTCGCCGGCCGCCGCCACCAGGGTCATACCGCATCTGGGGCACGCATCGCCCGCGTTGCCGCGTACGTCCGGATGCATCGGACACATGTACGCGGCAGGTTGGTCGCGGGTAGACGACGGCGGCTGCCGCGCCGCACTTGCACCGGCTGCGCCGATCAGCAGGCCGGCGGCCAGCGCCGGCAGGACTTTCACTCGTACCTCAACGCGAGCATCGGATCGACGCGCGTTGCCCGCCGGGCCGGCAGGTAGCCGGCGACCAGCGCCACGAAGGCCAGCACCGCGGCGGCGCCGACGAGCGCGATCGGATCGTGCGCGGAGAGCGCGAACAGCTGCGACTGCACGATCCGGCTGAGCGCGAACGCGAGCGGAATGCCGACCGCGAGGCCAACGCCGACCATCAGCGCGACTTCGCGCAGCACCAGCCACAACACCGAGCCGCGCTCGGCGCCGAGCGCCATGCGGATGCCGATCTCGCGCGTCCGCCGCGCCACCGTGTACGACATCACGCCGTACAGCCCGATCGCCGCCAGCAGCGTCGCCAGCGCGCCGAACGCGATCGACAGCGCGGCGACCATCCGCTCCATGAACAACGAGTCGTTCATCACGGCGCTCATGGTCTTCATCTCGTAGATCGGCAGATTGGGATCGACGCGCTGCGCCGCCTCGCGCACCGACGCGCCGATGGTCGCGGCGTCGCCGCGGGCACGGACGTAGAAGGTCATCGACCCGACTTCGTCCTCCTGCGGATACGGGATGTAGACGAATCGCTTCACCTCACGGCGCAAGGTGGACGTCTTTGAATCCTTGACGACGCCGACGATCTCCATCGGCGCATCCTTGTCGCGTCCCCAGCCGAGACGATGGCCAATCGCGCTGCCGCCGTTGCCGAAGAAGTACTTCGCCATCGTTTCGTTGATGATGGCGACGCGCGGCGCGCCGGATGCGTCCTTCACCGTGAACTCGCGGCCGGCGATGAGCGGCAGGCCCATCGTCGAAAAGAAGCCGGGGCCGACGCCGTTGACGTCGGGGTTCATGTCCTCGCCTTCTTTCGACTTGTAGCCCTCAACCCTGACCGTGCTGCTCCAGTTGCTGTCGGTCATCAGCGGAATCACCGACGCGGTTGCGGACTTCACGTCCGGCAGCCTCGCGAGCTCCTCTTCGAGCCGCTGGAACAGCGCCAGCGAGCGTTCGCGCGAGTAGCCGTTGAGCGACGGATCGAGCGAAAAGCCGAGCAGCTGGTCGGGGACGAACCCGGGGTTGAGCGTCTTCAGGTTGTAGAGGCTCCGCGCGAACAGCGCCGCGCCGGCGAGCAACAGGACCGACAGGCACACCTGCGCGACGACCAAGCTCTTGCGCAGCCGCGCGTGCCCGGTCCCGCCGATCACGCTACCGCTCTCGTCCTTGAGCGTCGAGGTGAGCGCCGGACGGGTCGACTGCAGCGCCGGTGTCAGGCCGAACAAAATCGCGGTCACGATCGATGCCGCCAACGCGAACGCCGTGACGCGCACGTCGGGCGCCGCCGACAGCGTTCGCGCTGCTTCATCGAACGGCAGCGCGCGCAGCAGCAGCGATCCGGTCCACCACGCGACGGCCAGGCCGGCGGCGGCGCCGGCGGCGCCTAGGAGCAGGCTTTCGATCAGCCGCTGGCGGACGATCGCGCCGCGGCTGGCGCCGAGCGCGAGGCGAATCGCCACCTCCTTGTGGCGCGCGGCGCCGCGCGCGAGCAGCAGGTTGGCGACGTTCGCGCAGGCGATCAGCAGCACAAGACCGACCATCCCCATCAGCACGAGAATCGGCGTCGAGAATTGATCGCGCAGATCGGAGCGGCCCTTCTGCCCCGGATTGAGGTACAGGTGCTTGGTGACGAAGCGCTGCTGGAAGGTGGCCGACGGGTTCTTGATCTCTTTCAGCTCGTCTTCGTTGATCTGCCGGTAGAGAACGTTCATCGCGGCCTCGGCCTGCTCCCGCGACAGGCCGTCCTTCAACCGTCCCATGATCGTGAGCCAGCGGCTGCGGCGATTCTGCAGATCGTCCCAGGTCGGCGTCATCTGCGCCTTCATCGCCACCGGCACCATCACGTCGGGGTTCTCACCGACGACGATGCCGTGAAAGCCAGCCGCCGTCACGCCGACGATCGTCATCGGCAATCCGTTGATCGTGACGGTGCGATTCAGCACACCGGCATCGCCGCCGAAGCGGCGCAACCAGTAGTTGTGGCTGAACATCACGATCGGATGTCCGCCGGGCGTCCGGTCGTCGTCCTGCGTGAACGTGCGGCCGATCTGGGCGCGGACGCCGAGGACGTCGAAGTAGTTGCCCGACACCAGCTCGCCGCTGACGCGCTCCGCCTGGCCGTTGGCCATCAAGGTCAGCGGCGCTGGAAAGCGGGCGAGCACGCCGTCGAAGACCGTGTTGCGGTCGCGGAAGTCGCGATACATCGGGTAGGAGAACGTGCCGTTGTTGAAGGTGCGGCCCTGGAATGCACCGGGGCCGTCGAGGACGACGAGCCGTTCCGGCGATTTCACCGGCAGCAGCCGCAGCAGCACCTGGTCGGTGAGCGAAAAGATCGCCGTGTTCGCGCCGATGCCGAGCGCGAGCGTCGCGACAACCACCAGCGTGAACGCGGGCGTCGTCAGTAGCGTCCGCAGGGCGTAGCGCAAGTCCTGAAGCATGGATTCGAGTATTTCGCGAACCGGACCGGCGTGTCAACGAAGGTCTTCGTAGAAGACTCGGCAGTTCGGGCAGCGCGTCACACCGCAGCGGATAAGATTTGAACGCAAGGCGCGGATAGTTGGGGTCGCACCCGGCGGGCGATACTCCGCGCATGAATACCATGGCCATCGAACAACGTCCGGCTGAAGCCGGCGCCCACGACGGTCCGGCTGCAGCCGGACACTACGGAGACCACGACGAGATGCGCTGGCGGCTGGTGAGCGCGCGCGAGCGGACCGCCGATGGAGCGTTCGTCTATGCCGTGACCTCGACCGGCATCTACTGTCGGCCATCCTGCGCGAGCCGGCGGCCGCGCCGCGATCGGGTGGTCTTTTTCGATACCGCGGGCGCCGCGCGTGCGGCGGGATTCCGCGCCTGCAAGCGCTGCAGCCCGGACAGCGTCGTCGTTGCAGCCGATCCGTGGGTGGAGAAGATCCGCCGCGCGTGCGTGTACCTGTCGAACGTGGATGGGCACCCAGCGCTCGCCACGCTCGCCCGACGGCTTGGCGGCAGCCCCTATCACCTGCAGCGGAATTTCAAGCGGCTGGTCGGCGTCACGCCGCGTGAATACGCCGAAGCGTGCCGGCTCGGCAAGGTGAAGCGGCAGCTGCGCGGCGGCCGCGACGTTACCGGCGCAATTTTCGAAGCCGGCTACGCCTCGAGCAGCCGCTTCTACGAGCGCGCGGTGCCGAAGCTGGGGATGCCGCCGTCGGTCTATCGGCGAGGCGGCGTGGGGACGACGATCCGCTACGCCATCGTCGACACGCGGTCGAGAGCGCTCGGCCGTCTGCTCGTCGGCGCGACCGACCGCGGCGTGTGCGCGGTGGCGATGGGCGAGAGCGACGCACAGCTGGCCGCGTTGTTATCGCGCGAGTACCCGGCGGCGACGATTGTGAACGATGCCGGCGCGCTTGGCGACTGGAGCCGGGCGATCGTCGCGCACCTCGTCGGCCGGAGTCCGAGGCTCGATCTGCCGCTCGACGTCCAGGCGACGGCATTCCAGTGGCAGGTCTGGCAGGCGTTGGCCGCGATTCCCTACGGCGAAACGCGCACCTACGCGGAAGTCGCCGCCGCGATCGGCCGTCCGCGCGCGGTCCGCGCCGTGGCACGCGCCTGCGCGACCAACCCGGTTGCTCTCGCCGTGCCGTGCCATCGCGTGGTGCCAGCCGCCGGCGGCGAGGGCGGGTACCGGTGGGGAACGGACCGGAAGAGAGCACTCCTCGCGCGCGAACGAGACGGCCGGCCCTGATCTGGCCACACTTGTCAGCAACCGCAGAGGCCGCAGAAACCGCAGGGGCGAGCGCGCGAGGCTTTGCTTCGCGTGCCTTCGCTCTCTTCGTGCTTTCGCGGTTCCGGCTCGGCGGTCGGCGCGGCGCGCTGCCGGCTGTTCGCTCGGCTAAAAGCCTCCGCGCTCCATTGTAGAATGCGCGTGCATGTTCGGGCGCGTTGCGGTCGCTCTCGTTCTGTCCGCCTCGTTGGCGCAGGCGCAGCCGCGGCCGCGAAAGATCTTCATCTCCGTCGACATGGAAGGCATCTCTGGCGTCGTTCAGCCGGCGCAGCTTGGGCCTGACGGGTTCGAGTATCAGCGCGCGCGCGAGTGGATGACCGGCGAGGTGAACGCAGCCATTGCCGGCATTCGCGAGGCCGGTCCGGCCGAGATCCTCGTCTGCGACTCGCACGGCAACGGCCAGAGCCTGCTCATCGACAAGGTGCCGGAGGACGTCCGCATCGTGCGCGGGTTTCCGCGACCGCTCGAGATGATGCAGGGGCTCGACGACACGTTCGCGGCGGCGATGTTCATCGGCTACCATGGCAGCGAGTGGACTCCCGGCGCGGTTCGCGGTCATACGATTTCGAGCGCGCGCCTGCTCGGCGTCCGCCTGAACGGCGCCGAAGTGTCGGAGGGGATCTACAATGCCGCCCTGGCCGGCCACTTCGGTGTGCCGGTGGCGTTGGTCTCGGGGGATCGGCTCGCGGTGACGCAGGTGCAGCAGGTCGTCGCATCAGCCGAGGGCGCGATCGTCAAGGAACCGTACGGCTATCACTCGGCGAACACGGTCACGCCGGCTCGCGGGCAGGCGATGATCCGCGAAGGCGCGAAGCGTGCGATGGGCAAAATTGGATCGCTGCAGCCCTATCGCATCACGACGCCGGTTGCCCTCGAAGTCGGCTTCAAGCTGACCATCGACGCGGAGCGCGCCGCCTTCGTGCCGGGTCTGGCGCGGTCGGACGCGCACACCGTGAAAGGCACCTTTCACGACATGGTCGAGGTGACCAGGCTGCTGCAGGTGCTCACCAGCCTCGAGCTGCCATGAACAGACGGATCGAAATCGCGTGCCGATGACGAAGTACGGGCGCTCGCCCTGGATCGATCAGTTTCCGCGCTCGCGCGTTCCGTCCTATCCGAAACATAAAGGCATCACGCCCTTCGACGTCGTCGTCATCGGCGGCGGCCTGACCGCGTGCACGACCGCGTACGCGCTGGCGGCAGCGGGCGTGAAGACGATGCTCCTCGAAGCCGGGCAAATCGGCCGCGGCACGACGGCCTTTTCCGCCGGCCTGATCACCGACGATCCGGGCGTGTCGTTCGCCGACCTCGAGAAGCTGGTCGGCCTGCGCAGCGCGCGGCGATCGTTTCAGATGTGGCGCCGTTCGGCACTCGACTTCGCGGCGCTGCTGCGGCGGCTCGAGATCAAATGCGCGCTCGAACCGCGTACCACGATCACCGTCGCGACGACGGCCGAGCAGGCGGCGCGGTTGAACAAGGATCAGAAAGCGCGGCGCGACGCGGGACTCGACGCGCCGCTGTTGAACGCGCGCGCAGTGCGCGGCGACGCTTCGCTCGATGCCGCCGCCGGCCTGCGCACGAAAGAAGCGGCGTCGATCGATCCGTATCGCGCGTGCATCGGCCTGGCGGCGGCCGCTGCCGATCGCGGGACGGTGATTTTCGAACGATCGCCGGTGCGTCGAATCACCTTCGATCGCAAGACGGCGGAAGTCTTCACGGCTGGCGGTTCGATCCGCACCTCACGCGTTGTCGTCGCGACCGGGATGCCGACGCCGCTCTTCAAGTCGCTCGCGCGGCATTTCTGGTTCCGCTCTGCGTACATGACGACTACCGAGTCGCTGCCGGCGAAGCTGCGGCAGCAGATGGCGCGCAGCGAGACGGTGATTCGCGACGCCGCCGAACCGCCGCACACCATCCGGTGGATCGGCGACGATCGCGTGCTCGTCTGCGGAGCCGATACCGAATCACCACCGCCGCGGCAGCGCGACAAGTTCGTCGTCCAGCGAACCGGGCAGTTGATGTACGAGCTGTCGACAATGTATCCGGATATCTCCGGGACGCAGCCGGCATACGGTTGGGCGGCGGACTATGTTCGTGCGGCGAACAACCTGCCGTGCATCGGGCCGCACCGGAATTTTCCCCATCACCTGTTCGCTTTTGGCGATTCGAGCCACAGCGTCACCGGCGCATACCTCGCCAGCCGGATGCTCCTCCGCCATCACTTCGAAGAAATGGATCCCGGCGACGCGGTGTTCGGTTTCCATCGTTAAACCGCGCATCGGCCAACTCTGGTGCTCGCGATTGTTTGTATACTCGCGAGATGTTTAGAAAAATCGCAGCATTTATCGTATTGGCGCTTGCGATGTCGGCGGCGGCCTTTGCGCAGTCGACGGCGGCGAATGGCGCCATTGAAGGGACGATCCTCGACTCGTCGGGCGGTGTCCTGCCGGGCGTCACTGTGACGATCACCAACGTCGACACCGGCGCCGATCGCTCGGTGACGACCAATGAGAAGGGGATCTACCGCGCGCCGCTTCTCCCGCTTGGCAAGTACCGCGTCGTCGCGGAGCTGCAGGGCTTCAAGAAGTTCGAGCGGACCGACATCTCGCTCTCGGTCGGGCAAACGGCGACCGTCAACGCAACGCTGTCGGTCGGCACGGTCAGCGAAACCATCACCGTGAGCAGCGCCGACATCCCCGCGCTCGACACCGCGCGCATCGACGTCGGCCACACGATGAGCGACCTCGAGGTCCACAACCTGCCGCTGGTGGCGCGCAATCCGTACAATTTCGCGCTCGTTCAGCCGGGCGTGACCGGCATCGAGAATGTCGAGTTCGGCGTGCCGCGCCTCGCGGCCAACGGCGCGGCGATGCGCATCAACTACCAGATCGACGGCAACACGAACACCGAGAAGGACCGCGCCGGTCTCCGCCTCCTGCCGATGTCGGAGGTGATGATCCAGGAAGTGAAGGTCGTGACCACCGGCTTCGCGCCCGAGTTCGGGCAGACCATGGGGATGGTCTACAACGCGGTGACGCCGTCGGGGACGAACACCTTCCGCGGCGAAGGCACCTACCTGTTCCGGCGCAAGCCGTTCAGCGCGTTCCCGTTCTTCTTTGGCTGTGGCAGCACGACGGCCGCGGCCAACTGCCCGGAGATCACCGCGCCGGCGGATCAGAAGCCCGACACGCGCACCGACACCGGCACCGCCTCCGTCGGCGGGCCGGTGATCAAGAACACGCTGTTCTTCTACGGCGGCTGGGAGCAGACGCGCCGCGATCTGTCGTCGGGCAGCCTCATTACCGTCGATCCGACGCTGGTCGCCGCCGTCGGCGTGAAGCCGCAGCCGACCGCGGCGCCGAACGTGCAAACCGCGAAGTTCGCGATTGCCAAGGCCGACTACCAGATCAACGGCAGCAATCGTTTCACCGGACGCTGGATCCAGTTCCATAACGATGCGCCGTACAACGGCGGTGCCGGCACGAATACGCTGGAGACGCAAACCAACTTCCTCGACGCGATGGACTCGGTTGCCGGTCAGCTGGTCACGTCGATGAGCTCGAGCCGGTTGAACGAGCTGCGGTTCCAGTACGCTCACCGTCACCAGAGCTCGGTCGCCAATGGCGATTCAGGAACGGGACCGGCGATCCGAATCACCACGCCGTTGATCACGTTCGGCGGCCCGTGGTCCGGGACCGGCCAGGGTAACGCGGGCTTCGACTTCAAGCAGAACATCACGCAGGCGATCGACAACTTCACCTACATCCGGGCCGCGCATAGCTACAAGTTCGGCTTCGACTGGCAACACATTTACGACGAGCGGACGTCGGCGCCGCAGTTCATCTACACGTTCCCGACCGTCGCCGCGTTTCTGGCGGCGAAGTCTGGCGCGGTGCCGTTCGGCTACACCAACATGTCGCAGATTACCGGCGATCTGTCGTTCAACATGTCGACCGACGTGTTCAGCACGTTCGTGCAGGACGACTGGCAGATCGCGCCGACGGTCAAGATCCTCTACGGCCTGCGGTTCGATCTCTACAAGTATCCGAGCGGCATTGCCGATGCGCCGCTGGTGCAGTCGCACGAGTTCAACATCGACAAGAACAACTTCGGGCCGCGGGTCGGCGTGGCCTGGTCGCTCGACGCGCAGAGCGTGCTGCGGGCGAGCACCGGTATCATGTACGACCAGCCGATCCTCGGCGGCTACGAGCAGGCGTTGCAGTTGAGCGGCTCACCGCGGTCACCCACTTACACCTTCAGCGGCACGTCGGCGGGTGCGCCGTCCTTCCCGAACGGCATCTCCGCCGCCGGCTCGCTGGCGCAGCAGTCGCCGTGGGCGATCGATCCGGAGTTCGAGGTCGCGCACACGTGGCAGAACAACGTCCAGTACGAGCGGGCGCTCGGCCGCGATTTCACGGTCAGCATTGCCGGCATGTATGCGCGCGGCAACCAGCTGCCGGTGGTCACCAACATCAACCCGATCAACCCGATCGGCACGCTGGCCGACGGCCGGCCGATCTACAACACGACGCCCAACGCCGCGACCCGTCTCGACCCGCGGTTCAACCAGATCCTGGAAGTGCAGTCGATCGGCCGATCGACCTTCAAGTCGATGACGGTCAGCGCGTCGAAGCGCTACTCGAAAGGCCTGTCGATGAACGTGCAGTATTCACTCGGCAAAGGACTCGACAACACGCCGCTGCTGACGCAGCTCACGGTGCAGTCCGAGCCGGGCCGCTCCGATCCGAGCAACCTCGATCGCGATCTCGGTCCGAACCCGCTCGACACGCGCCATAGCTTCAACGGCAACATCGTCTACCTGACGGAAAATCACTCGTCGAACGCGGTTGTGCGTCAGTTGTTGACCGGCAATCAGATTGGCGTGCTGCTGCAGATCAACAGCGGCCTGCCGGTGAACGTCCTCGCCAACCGCGATCTGAACGGCGACGGCGTCAACAGCGATCGGCCGCTCTTCGAGGCGCGCAACCCGCTCTACCTGGCGGCCCGCAAGAACGTCGACCTGCGCTACACGCGGTTCGTGCCGATTCACAACAGCGTCCGCGCCGAAGTCATTGCCGAGCTGAAGAACGTTTTCAACACCGAGCAGCTGTCGAACATCAACACGAACACGGTCGTCGACCTCCTCGGCAATCCGACCGCAGGCGCGATCCCGACCGACCCGTATCAGTTCGTGAACCCGACCGGCTACGAGCAGCGCAAATTCCAGCTCGGCTTCAAGCTTCGCTTCTAGGTCGGGCGGGTCAAGCAGGTCGGGCAGGTCTGGCAGTCGGAGCGATCGGTAATCCGACCCGCCCGGCCCGCCCGACCTCCTGACCTGCCACACCTGGCCGGCCTTGTAGAATTTGATCATGAAGCGCGTTCTGTTCGCCTCGATTCTCCTCGCCTCCGCACTCATTACCGTCCCGCGCGCGCAGATGCGCGTCGTGCCGATCGACGAAGAACAGGGCCATGTCGCGCTCGGCCTGGCGCTGCGGCATCTCGTCAACACCGGCATCTTCATGCACACGACGGCGCACCCCGACGACGAGAACAACGGGCTGCTCGTGATGCTGAATCGAGGGCTCGGCTATCGAACCGCTCTCGCGACGGCGACCCGCGGCAACGGCGGCCAGAATGAAATCGGTCCGGAAATCTTCGAGGCGCTCGGCGTCCTGCGCACTGGTGAGCTCGCGGCGCTGCATCGCTTCGACGGCGCCGAGCAGTACTTCACACGCGCGGTCGACTTCGGCTACTCGTTCAGCATCGACGAGACGTTCGAGAAATGGGGCCGCGAGGAGATCACCGCCGATTACGTGCGGCTGATCCGAACGATCCGTCCTGACGTGATCATCACGCTGCCGCCGACCGGCAACGCCGGCGGCCAGCACCACATGGCGTCGGCGGTGATCACGCGCGAGGCCTACAAGCTCGCCGGCGATCCGACGAAATTCCCCGAGCAGATCAAGGACGGGCTGCGGCCATGGCAGCCGAAGAAGCTGTATCACAGCGCCGGCTTCGGCTTCCCGGGTGAGCCGCCGGTGCAGGGGAAGGTCACGCGGGTCAACGCCAGCGTCTACGATCCGCTCCTCGGCAAGACCTACTTCGAGATCGGCACCGAGGCGCGCAGCATGCACAAGTGCCAGGGCATGGGCCAGCTGCTCGCGCTCCCGTCGCCGGCGATGACCGCGTCGTACCAGCTCGTCGAGACGACGCTGCCGATGCAGCTGCAGAAAGACGAGACCTCGCTGTTCGACGGTGTCGACACGACGATTGCGAGCCTCGCGTCGTTTGTCGGCGCGAAACCGCCGAAGGATCTCACCGAGGGCCTGAAGGTGATTACCACCGCGGCGCTCACCGCCCAGAAGCTGTTCGACGCCAGCACCGACGAATCGACGCTGAAGCCGATTCTCGACGGGCTGTTCGCGATCCGCGTGCTGCGCCGCGAGCTGCGCGGCATGCAGATCGACGAGGGCGGCAAGTACGAGATCGACTTCCGTTTGCGCCAGAAGGAAGGGGAGTTCCAGCACGCGGCGCTGCTGGCAAGCGGCGTCAAAGTGGAAGCGCTGGCCGACGACGGCATCGTGGTTCCCGGCGAGCCGGTGAAAGTGAACGTCATCGTCGCCAACTATGGCGCGGCGCCGGTCGCCGTGAAACAGGTGCGCTTCGAAGGATTTGAAGGCGAGGCCGCCTGCACGATGACGGCGTTCACCGGCGGCGGTTTCGTTTTTCCGGGCCGCGGCCGCGGCGCCGCCGCCGCGCCCGCGGTGCCGATGCCGAGCGTCGCGAAAGGCCAGGTGACGCACTGCGAACCGGCCTTGAAGGTGCCGGACAAGGCGCGCATCACCGAGCCATACTGGCATCGCAAGGGCGAAGAAGGCCGCTACACGTTCGACCAGGATGCGCCCTTCGGGTTGCCGATGCGGCCGACGCCGTTTTACGTGCAGGTGATTCTGACCATGCCCGGCGGCGAGGAAGTGATCAGCGGCCTGCCGGTCGAACACCGCTACGAAGGCAACATCTTCAGCGGCGAGAAGCGCACCGAACTGCTCGTGGTGCCGGCGTTGTCGGTTCGCGTCACGCCGCAGGTCGCAATCGTGCCGGCGTCGGCGATCCGCAGTGCGCCGCCGCCCACGCCGACTCCGGCAAAAGCGCCGACACCGGCCGGCGGCCGAGGCCGCGGCGGCGCCGCGCGTCCTGCCGCGCCGGCGAAGCAACCGGCGCCAGCCCGCCAGTCGGCCCCGCCGCCGCGTGATACGTCGGCGCCGACCGCCGACCGCGAGATCCACGTCACCGTCGTCAACGACACCCCGGGCGCGATCGACAGCGACGTGCGTCTCGAGCTGCCGAAGGGCTGGGTCGCGACGCCGCCGCAGCAGGCCGTGAAGTTCACGCGCCCCGACGAAGCGTTGACCGTCCGCTTCGTGGTGAAGCCGGCGCCCGGCACCGATCCCGGGGAATATCGCGTACGCGCGATCGCGACCGCCGCCGGCACGGACTTCGACCGCGGCTACGAGGTGATCGAGTACCCGCACATTCGCCGCTACCACATCTACGATGCCGCCGAGACGACGCTCAAGGTGATCGACGTGCGCACGCCGTCGAACCTCACCATCGGCTACATCATGGGCGTCGGCGATCAGGTGCCGCCGGCGATCGAACAACTCGGTGCGAGGGTCCAGATGATTACGCCGGACGAGCTCGCGTGGGGCGACCTGTCGCGGTTCGACGCGATCGTCACCGGCGTGCGCGCCTACGAGCGGCGCGACGATCTTCGCGCCAACAACAGCCGCCTGCTCGAGTACGTCTTCAACGGCGGCACGGCGATCGTTCAGTACAACAAGTTCGAGTTCAACGACGCGCAGTACGGTCCCTATCCGGCAAAGGTAAGCTCCGAGCGCGTCACCGACGAGCACTCACCGGTGCAGATCATCGCGCCGCGCGATCCGTTGATGACCACGCCGAACGAGATCAATCCGGAGACGTGGCAGCACTGGGTCCAGGAGCGCGGGCTGTACTTCCTCGACGACAAGGACTCGCGCTATCACGACGTGATCCAGCTCGAGGAAAACTTCACCTACAACAAGGGGACGAAAACCGGCGCGCTGGTCGAGACCACCTACGGCAAAGGCCGGTGGGTGTATGTCGGCCTCGGCCTGTGGCGGCAGTTGCCGGCCGGCACAGACGGCGCCTATCAGCTGCTGGCCAATCTGATCTCGCTCGGCAAGGCTCCGCCGCGGTAAGTTAGAATTCGCGCCATGGAAGTGGCGCTGACCCCACTTGAATTCGCGCGGCGAACGCGCGCGCTCTATCCCGACCGCGACGCGCTCGTCGACGGCGCGCTTCGCCTCAGCTATGCGCAGTTCTTCGCCCGCTGCGACTGCTGGTCGGCGGCGCTCCAAGGGCTCGGCGTGGCGAAGGGTGACCGCGTCGCCTATATCGCGCCGAACACGCACGCGCAGCTCGAGTCCTTCTACGCCGTGCCGCAGATCGGCGCGGTGCTGGTCCCAATCAACTACCGCCTGAGCGCCGGTGAGTTCGCGTACATCATCAACCATTCGGGCGCGACGGTCGTCTGCGCGCACGAGGACTATCTTGAATGTGTCGACGAGATCCGGCCGCAGTTGCCGAACGTGCGCCATTTCGTCGCGCTCGAGGGATCGCGGGCCGCGTGGCTCGATTACGAGCAGGTCGTCGCGTCGGCGACGCCGACCTTCACCCCGTCGCCGATCGATGAAGGCGACCTGCTGACGATCAACTACACCAGCGGCACCACATCGCGGCCCAAGGGCGTGATGATCACGCACCGCAATGCCTACATGAACGTGGTCGGCACCTTGCTGCACATCCCGATGCAGATCACCGACCGCTACCTGTGGACCTTGCCGATGTTTCATGCGAACGGGTGGACGTTCGTGTGGAGCGTCACAGCGGTTGGCGCGGCGCACATCTGCCTGCGCAAGGTCGATCCGGTGAAGGTATTCGAGCTCGTCCGATCGGAACGTGCGTCGATCTTCTGCGCCGCCCCGACGGTCCTGATCGGCGTGGCCGGCGCATCGGCTGACGTCCGCGCCGGCGCGCCAAGAGGACTGCGAGTGGTCACGGCTGGCGCGCCGCCGGCCGCGGCCACAATCGAGCGCGTCGAAGGCGAGCTGGGGTGGACGATCACGCACGTCTACGGCCTCACCGAGACGGCCCCGTTCATCACCGTCTGCGAGCCGCGTCCCGAACACGACACCGTCAACGCGACGGAACGGGCGGTGCTCAAGGCGCGGCAGGGCGTCGAGCTCATCACCTCGGGCGAACTCCGCGTCGTCGACGAGGAGATGCGCGACGTGCCGCGCGACGGCCAGACCGTCGGCGAAATCGTCGTCCGTGGGAACGTCGTGATGAAGGGCTACTACAACGACCCGGAAGCGACTGCGCAGGCGCTGCGCGGCGGCTATTTCCACAGCGGCGACGCCGCCGTCGTCCATCCCGACGGCTACGTCGACATTCGCGATCGGCTGAAGGACGTGATCATCAGCGGCGGCGAGAACATCTCGTCGGTCGAAGTCGAGGGCGTGCTGCTTCGACATCCGGCGGTCCAGGAGGCCGCGGTGGTCGGGCTGCCCGACGCACGCTGGGGCGAAGCGCCCCATGCCTTCGTCGTGTTGAAGGCGGGCGCGAACTGCTCGCCCGACGATCTCCGCGCCCACACGCGCGAGCGGCTGGCGCACTTCAAGTGCCCGCACAGCTTCACGTTCGTCGCCGAGCTGCCGAAGACGGCAACCGGCAAGATTCAGAAGTTCGTCCTGCGCGGCAAGCGGTCAGCCATCGCGGCGCAGTGACGCTGACTCGCGCTTCGGACGACTCAGCCACCTGAAGAATACGATGACGAGAGCAGCCGGGATCAGCGGGCCCCACCACGCATCGAGACCGACCGCGACCAGCGTGCGTGAGCCAAGCTTCACGAACAGCATGATCGAGCCGGCCCACGCGAAGGCGCTGACCAGGTTCAGCGCGCTGAATTTCAGCGGCCGTACATTCGCATAGGCGCACGCGACCGGAATCGCCGTGCGCAGGCCGGGCAGGAATCGGCCGGACAGGACCATCAGCGACTCGTGCGAATGCACCCGCTCACTCACTGCCTCGCGGTAGCGGGTGAGCTTCGGGAATCGATCGAGCCAGTGGATCCGCCCGCGCAGCAGGTAGAACCAGATCTGATCGCCGGCGGCGCCGCCGATCGCGCCGGCGCACCACACGGCCGCCCAGTTCAGCTTGCCGATCATCGCGTCCGCGCACACCTTGCTGTAGTAAATCTCGCCTTCGACGATCGCGAAGATGATGATGGTGAGATATTGCGCGATCACGACGCCGTCGTAAGCACGCCGCGGACCGTCGTCGCGACCCGCTCGATCTGCTCGCGGGTGAGGCCGGCATACACCGGCACCTGCAGCGCCTGCGCGGCACGCCGCGCGCCGTCGGCTTCGGCGCGGACCGTGCCGAACAGCTCCATGTCGGGCGGCACGTCGACGTGCAGCGTCTCGATGTCGATGCCGCGGCGGACGCAGCGGACGACGAGTTCGTCGCGCTTCGGTCCTTCCGGCCCATACACGCAGTACTGGTAGTAGACGTGCGTGCGGTCAGGCGGCACGATCGGCGGCTGGATGCCGGGCACGCCCGACAACGTGCGCGTCACGTATTCCGCGTTCGCGCGCGCCTGCGCGGTCCAGTCGTCCAGGTGCTTCAACGCTTCGAGACCGATCGCCGCCTGGACGTTCGGAAACCGCTCGGTGTACTGCTCCGGCAACGGCTGCAGCGAGCGGATCTTCTCCCAGAGAAACACGTCCGGGTTTGCGTCGATCAAGGCCGAGACCCACAGCACCGGAAACAGCGAGATCGAAAACACCCACGGCTTGATGAAGATCCGCTGCAGTCGGCCCATCAACAGCCGATCGCGGACCCGCTGCTCGCTCGGCCACGGCAGCGCGTCGACGATCTGTCGCACACGTGTCGCGACAGCACGGTCGCTGACCAGGGCGAGCCCTCCGCCGTAACAGTTCAACGGCTTCAAGGTCTGGAAGCTGAAGAGCGCGCCGGTGCCGAAGGTGCCAACCAGCTTGCCCTTGTAGGTCGCGCCAAGCGCGTGCGCGCAATCCTCGAGCACGATCAGGTTGTGGCGTGCGGCGATGTCGATGATCCGGTCCATGTCGCACGGCAGGCCGTAAAGATGCGTCGGCACGATCGCGCGCGTCCTGTCGGTGATCAGACGTTCGACCGAATCAGGATCGATGTTGAAGGTCCGCGGGTCGACATCGGCGAAAACGACCGATAGCCCGGCGACACGCGCCAGTTCCGGCACCACCCAGAAAGTCAGCGACGGGAAAATGATCTCGGAGTTGGGCGGGAAGTCGAGCGCCTTCAGGATGTAGTAGAACGCGATCCGTCCATAGGCCGCGGTGATTGCCGCCGCCGGGTCGAGCGCGTGCCGGCGCGCGAATGCCGCTTCGAATTCCTGTATCTGGGGGCCCTGGATGAACTCGCCGCGGGCCTTGCACGCCGCGGCGAGTTGTTCGGTGTTGGTGAGGACTCGCGCGCCGTAGCGCGAGATCGCTGCATGCATCAGCAGGCCACGGGCCTGGAGAAGTCGGCAATCTCCTCGCGCGAATGGTGATCGTTGACCCGCCGATCCATCCGGCTGACCCACTCGCGGATCGCCGTGTTGTGGATCTTGAGGAAATTGGCGAGATACGACGGCCGCATGTAGAACCGCTTGTAGGCGGCGCCGAGCAGGAATCGGAGCTCGCGCTCGCTGAGATTGGGATGGTTGAACGTCGGCGTATAGCCGTCGAACTTCTCCCAGTCGCTCTCGGTGAGCAGCGGCTCGATCTGCTTGAACATCGGCGTGCCGGGATACGGCGTCAGCATCTTGAACTGCGCGAAAGTCGAACCGAGATCGGTCGCGTAGTCGATGGTCGCTGCGATCGAATTCCAGTCGTCCTGGAGGAATCCGAGCACGTAGAAGGCGGCGGTGACGATGCCGAGCTCGCGGCACTGCGCCATGATCTGGCGCTGGTGAGTCTGCGGGATCGGCCGCCGTCCCGATTTCTTCAACGTCGCCGGATCCAGCGACTCGACGCCGAAGCTCATCGCCCGGAACCCGGCGCGGTAGAGGATGTCGAGCAGTTCGACGTCCAGCCGATCGAGCCGCGTCTCGGCCTCGAACGTGAGCGTCAGGGCGCGGCGATGGATTTCCTCGCACAGCTCGACGACCCGCTCGCGCTGCTCCGTGAACAGCGGATCGCGGAAGATCACGTACGGCCGCGGCACCTGGTCGCACAGCCGCTCGATCTCGTCGACGATGTTCTGGATCGAACGGGCGCGATACCCGGCAAGGATCCGGTGCGGGCAGTAGGTGCAGAATTCCGGGCACCCGCGGCTCGCCAGCAGCGGATAGCCGCCGCCGACCGGCCGCGACGACCACTTGATGCCGAACTTGGGCCGGCGATCCTCGGTGACGAGATCCCAGCGCGGAAAGGGCAGCGAATCGAGATCGTCGATTTGCTCGCTGACGACGATGCCGGATGGCACGTCGCCTTGCGACAGGCGCATCACCGCCGCTTCCGGCTCGCCGTTGACGATGAAGTCGCAGTGATCCTGGAAGAGCTGCGGCATCTTCGACGCGGTGATGCCGACGAAGCCGACGCGCACGCCTCGGGCGCGCATCTGGTCGGCCCATACGGTTTCCGCCTTGTGATCGACCAGGGAGGAGAGAACAAGTGCGACGTCGCCGTCGGCGAGGTCGCCACGCGTCCACTTCACGTCGTGGCCGCCGCGCGCGAGAATCGCGGCGATATAGGCCATGTGAACGCTCGGGACGTCGTGGAAGCGTTTCTTGACGTACGCAGCAACGGCCGTGACGCGCGAGAACGGATCGAGCCGCGATCCGTAGCCGCCGACGACCGTGTCTTTACTGACGAACCCTCGACTCGATTTCAGGTCTGCGAGCACCACTCGCATCAGGCACCTCTACATTGGCAACCGGCACCACCACCGCGTGAAACGACGCGCGTCAGGCGGCGGGCGGCGGCCCTCGAGGTGCGCGTGGCGTGAATGTGAGGCTGCGGGGCCGGAGATCGGCCGCATGAGGTAGCACGCCAGCGAAGAGGAGCGACGGATCCGGGCGGCCGTCGTCGTCCAGGTGCGCCGCCGGCGCATCGTTCTGGATCGCCGCATCGTCGGTGTCGAAATTGGTGTGGGTGGCGTGGCGGACGCGCGCGGTCGGATCGGTCAGGCCGAATTGCAGCGGTGCGCGCCGTTTGAGCGGGCCGCCGAACGATCGCGGCTGCCGGCCAAGTTTCCCGGTTGCCGTCGGGTGCGCTTCGCACGCGGACACCTGCGCGCTCACCGGCGCCGCGGCGGCCGGCGACACAGATGCCGACCAGAGCAACGCGACGCTGCAACAGGTCGTCAGCGTACGGACAATCGATGACAAGTGGCGCATTGAGCCGAAATGGCAGAGCGGGACGGGCATCACTATCCCATACGCGGCGTGCAGGCGCAACCCGACAAACGACATACGGCGTTCAACTTATAATGCGCCTTCCGTGCCGAACCGCGCAATTTTCGTCGAAATTCAGCCATGATCGCTGTTTCTTCGCCGACAGATTCCGTGATCGTCGTCGGCGCCGGCCCGGCCGGCGCGACGGCGGCCCGTGCGCTGGCCGCAGGCGGTGTCGCCGTGCGCCTTCTCGATCGCGCGACGTTTCCGCGCAACAAACCGTGCGGCGGCGGCATCAGCGTTCGCGTGCTGACGCGATTTCCGTATCTCGCCCGCGAACTCGCGCGCATCGCGACGCACGCGGTGTCGCGGCTCTATCTCGAAGGTCCGGACGGCGAGGCTACCGTCGTGCATTCAGACGCGCCGGCGGCGCTGATGATCCGCCGCGTCGAGTTCGATGCGCTGCTCGTCTCGCTGGCGCAGCAGGCTGGCGCGGAACTGGTGACCGGCGCGGACATCGTGCAGGCGCGCGAAGATGACGACGGTGTAACGCTGACCGCGCGCGACGGCCGCGGCTTTCGAGCGCCGATCGTGATCGCCGCCGACGGCGTGCACAGCGTTGTCGCGCGGCGCCTCGGGATCAACCCGGGTTGGAGCAGCGCCGCCGTTGCATTGGACATGATGGAGGAGACGCCGCGGTCGGCCTTGCGCGATGTCGATCCGTCGACGCTGTGGGTGTCTTACGGATTTGATCCGGCCGGCCCACGAAATATCGGAGGGAGGAGCGCCGCCGAGGGCTATGCTTACATTTTTCCGAAGCGCGATCACGTCAACATCGGGATCGGCTTTGTGCTGTCGCATTACCGCGCCGCGGTCGATCGCGCGCCGTACGACCTGCAGCGTGGCTTTGTCGCCGCGCTTCGCGATCGCGGCATCGTCGTCGGTGACTCGGTGCGGAAGAACTTTACGCCGTTCCTGATTCCGGTCGGCGGACCGCTGCGCGAGCCAGGCCGCGGCCGCGTGCTGGTGGCCGGCGACGCCGGTGGGTTCGTCAATGGCTTCACCGCAGAAGGCATCTACTACGCGATGGTGAGCGGCGAACTGGCAGCGAAGGTGATTGCCGGAAGTCGCGACGTTGCGAATCTCGCGGCGCGGTACCGGCGCGTGTGCAATGACGAAGTTGGTGCTGAGCTTCGCGATTCGGTCTTGATCCAGCGCTACCTGTTCGCCGATCGACGACGGATTGCGGCGATGATCAACGGCGCCGACCGAGCGGCCCCGACCACGCGCGCGATTCTGGACTTCGTGATGGGGCTCCGCTCGTATCGCAGCCTGAGGCGTTCGATTCTGACCCGATCGCCGCTCCTGGCCGGGCGGGTCTGCTGGGAACAGCTGCGCAAGAATTTTGTTCCCTCGCGCGCGTCGCGTTCTAGGATCTGACCGGGAAACACCATGCCCCGTACCTCTGATCGCGAGATCGAACACCTGCTCCGGCGCGCCGGTTTCGGGGCCCGCCCCGATGAACTCGACATGTACGGGCAGATGTCGATTCCCGACGCGGTCGATCTGCTGGTGAACTTCACCGACATCGCGGACAACGTCGACAGCTTTATCGGAACGGCCGGCTACGCGAACACGACCAGCCGCGGTCAGTTCGCGCCGCAGTCCAACATCACCGATTCGCGCCAGCGATGGCTGTTCCGGATGGTGCACACCGACCGGCCGCTGCAAGAGAAGATGACGCTCTTCTGGCACAACCACTTTGCGACCGGCTACAACAAGATTGCCGGCGCGCTGGGTGCGACCGAAGGCGCGCGCTACATGGCGGTGAAGTCGACGGAGGATCCGGGCCGCGTTCGCGGCCAGATTGAGATGCTGCGCGAGAACGCGCTCGGCAACTTCCGCGACATCCTGGTGAACATCGCGAAAGACGTCGCGATGCTGGTCTGGCTCGACGGCCGGACGAATACGCGCGCCAAGCCGCAGGAGAACTTCGCGCGCGAAATCATGGAGCTGTTCACGGTCGGCGTCGGCAACTACACCGAAGACGACGTGTATGCCGGCGCGCGGGTGTTCACCGGCTGGAACATGCAACAGGTCGGGTCGGCGGCTGACGGCTCGCGGCACCAGGAGTTCGTCTACGTCGCGAGCGAGCACGAGACCAGCGCGAAGACGTTCAGCTTCGCGATCGGATCGGGCGGCAGCCACACGATACCGGCGCGGTCGGCGGCCGAGGGCATGCAGGACGGCCTCGATCTCATCGACGCGCTCGCCGCCAACCCGAACACCGGCCGGTATCTGGCAACGAAGCTGTATCGCTTCTTCGTGTCCGAGACCGGCCCGGTGAACGCGGCGTTCGTCCAGCGGATCGCGGACGTCTACCTGCGGAGCCGCTACGACATGAAGGCGGTGATGCGCGAGGTGCTGCTGTCGCCGGAGTTCTGGGATCGCAGCGCGTACTTCGCGCGCTACTCCTGGCCGGTCGAGTACGTGGTGCGATCGCTCAAGGACGTTGGCTGGACGGGATTTTCGGTGAACGACGCGCTGACGCCGCTGTCGAACATGGGGCAGATTCTGTTCGAGCCGCCGGACGTCAGCGGCTGGGACGCCGGGCAAACCTGGTTCTCGACCGGCGCCATGCTGGCGCGTCTCAATTTCGCGGCGACGCTCGCCGCCAACCAGAAGTTCAGCGTCGCCAGCGCCGTCAAGGCGGCCAACGCGCATCGGACGCCAGACGCGCTGCTCGCCTTCATCAGCGACGCGCTGATCACCGCGCCGCAGGACGCGAGCGTCGGCGCGGAACTGTCGGCCTACCTGCGGGCCACCGGCGCGTGGTCGGGCACCGACGCGCAGATTCAGAGCAAGGCCGCCGGCCTCGTCCACCTGATCGCCGGATCGCCGGAGTACCAGCTGATATGAAGGTCACCCGACGGCAGTTCGTCAAAGGCGGCGTCGCCGCGTTCACGGTGACGTTCGCCGCGCCGGAGTTTCTGTCGGATCTCGCGCAGGCGCAGGGTGCGCACACGCGCAACTTCGTGGTGCTGTATCTGAGCGGCGGCAACGACGCGCTCAGCATGCTGGTCCCGTACAACGATCCGTTCTATTACAACCGCCGGCCGACGCTGGCTGTTCCGGCGGGCCAGGTGCTGCAGATCGGCACTGATGCGTCGCGGGTGTCGCTTGGCCTTCACCCCCGTCTCACTGGCCTCAAGCAGATCTTCGATCAGGGGCGGCTGGCGCTCGTTCAGCGCACCGGGTACGAGAACCAGAGCCGTTCGCACTTTCTCGGCACCGACATCTGGTCGACGGCCGATCCGACGAATCCGCAGGCGCTCGGCTGGGTGGGGCGTTATCTCGACTCGCTGCCGTCTCCGGTCGATGCGCTGGTCGGCTGGAACACGACGTCGACGCTGCCGCACGTGCTGCAGGCGCGAACCGCCGTGCCGGCGATCGCCAACCCTGCGGGCTACGCCTTCGCCAGCCCGAACGCCGGCGTCGAAGCCACGGCCGAGCGCAATGCCGCGATCCGGATCGCGTCGCACGTGCCGGTCGATCGGCCGGAACTGGCGTTCGTCTACGGCAGCACGCAGGCCGCGCTCGGCACGCTCGATCGCGTGGCGACCGTCGCGCAGTACGCGCCGTCGGTCACCTATCCGAACACCGGCTTCGGACAGGCGCTGCGCGCCGTTGCCGGCGCGATGAACCGCGGCATCGGGACGCGCGTTTTCTACGTGACCACCGGCGGCTTCGACACGCACTCCGGCCAGGCCGTCAACGCGGCGAATGGCGCCTACTTCAACCTGATGGCGACGCTCAACGATGGCCTGATCGCGTTCTACAACGATTTGAAGAACCAGGGCATGCTCGAGGACACGCTGGTGCTCAGCTTCTCGGAGTTCGGCCGCCGAATCAGCGAGAACGGCAGTCAGGGTACCGATCACGGATCCGCGTCGGTCATGCTGGCCATGGGTGGTCGCGTCAACGGCGGCGTCTACGGCACTGCCGCAAACCTGAATACCGATCCCGCCAATCCGACGCTCGAGAATGCCGCCGGCGACATCCGCTACGAAACGGATTTCCGCTCGGTGTACGCTCGGGTGATCGACAACTGGCTCGGCGGCGACTCGACCCGGCTGCTCAATGGCAACTTCCGCAAGGCGAGCCTGACGTTCGTCTAGATCGACCGAGCGCGAAGGCTTGAGCCGACGCGATCACCGTTATCCCGAAGCTTCCGGATTAGAATCTCCGGATGCCGCCAATCAAACGGACCAAATTCAAGCTGTCGTCCGAGCAGCTGCTCGAGATGTTCTACTGGCTGAAATTGATCCGTGCCTTCGATCTCCGCCTCAGCACGCTCGTCAAACAGGGCAAGGTCCGCAGCGGCGTCTACACCGGCATCGGCCAGGAAGCGATCATCGTCGGCACCTGCTTCGGGCTGCGGCGCGAAGATTTCATCTGCCCGCTGCACCGCGATCTCGGGGCGTTTCTGATGAAGGGCGTCGACGCGCGGACGATGATGTCGCAGATGTTCGCGAAGGCGACCGGGCTCTCGAAAGGCCGCGATTCGGCGCTCCATAGCGGCGTCAACGAGCTCGGCATCTTCGGCAACACCAGCATGCTCGGCGCGAACCTGCCGGTTGCCGCCGGGATCGGCTTCACCTTCAAGATGGAGAAGTCCGACAACGTGGTGATCGCCTACTTCGGCGAGGGCGCGAGCAACGTCGGCGACTTTCACGAGGCGCTGAACTTTGCCGGCGTGCAGCAGTTGCCGATCGTCTTCATCTGCGAGAACAACCAGTACGCCTACTCGGTCCCGCTCGAGAAGACGATGGCGATCGACGACGTCGCGATCCGGGCCGAAGGCTACGGGTTCGAAGGCGTCGCCATCAACGGCAACGACGTCCTCGCCGTCTATCAGGCGATGCAGGGCGCGCTGGCGCGCGCCCGCGGCGGCGATGGCCCGACGTTGATCGAGTGCAAGACCTACCGCTGGCACGGCCACTCGGAGCACGACAAGGCGTTCTACCGCACCGACGAAGAGCTTGCGATGTGGAAGAGTCGCGATCCGATTCCGACCTTCACCACCTACCTGCGTGCACGCCATGTGCTCGACGATGCGAAGCTCAAGGAGATCGAAGATCAGGCGGCGCACACCATCGACGACGCCGTGGAATTCGCATCGAACGCCCCCGATCCGGCCGCCGCGGACGCCGTCACCGACCTCTACGCATAGTCATGAGTAAAGAGCTGTCGTATCTGGAAGCGATTCGCGAGGCGCTTGCCGAAGAAATGCGCCGCGACCCGAAGGTGTTCGTCCTCGGCGAGGACGTCGGCGCCTACGGCGGCGCGTTCGGTGTGACGCAGGGACTCCACGAGGAGTTCGGCGACTTGCGCGTCGTCGACACGCCGATCTCCGAGTCGGCGATCATCGGGATCAGCGTCGGCGCGTCGCAGCGGGGCTACCGTCCCGTCGCCGAGATGCAGTTCGCCGATTTCATTTCGTGCGGCTTCGACCAAATCGTCAATCAGGCGGCGACGCTGCGGTTTCGCTACGGCGGACGCGCGACGGTCCCGATCGTCGTCCGCGCGCCGAGCGGGGGCAACGTCGGCGGAGGCCTGTATCACTCGCAGAACGCCGAGGCCTGGTTCATCCATCGTCCCGGCCTGAAAGTGGTCGCGCCGTCGACGCCCTACGACGCCAAGGGCCTCCTGAAGGCCGCGATCCGTGACGACAACCCGGTGGTGTACTTCGAGCACAAGTATCTGTACCGGCGGGCGAAGGGACCGGTGCCGGAAGGCGACGACGAGATCGTGCCGATCGGCGCGGCCGCGACCCGCCGCGAGGGCAACGATGCGACGCTGGTCGCCTACGGCGCGATGATGCTGCCGTCGCTCGAAGCCGCCGACCGGCTGGCCAAGGAAGGCGTCGAGGTCGAGGTGATCGATCTGCGGACGCTGCTGCCGTTCGACAAGCAGGCGATCTTTCAATCGCTCGACAAGACGAGCCGGCTGCTGATCGTCCAGGAGGACGTGAAGACGCTCGGGATCGCGTCTGAGATCTCGGCGGTGATCATGGAGGAGAAGTTCGATGCGCTGGACGCGCCGGTGATGCGCGTCACCTACCCGGACACGCATCCGCCGTTCTCGCACATCCTCGAGGCGGCGAATCTGCCGAACGCGGACACGATCGCCGCGGCGCTGCGGAGGCTGGTTGAGTATTGATATGGCGTTGCAAAATGACCGTAGCGCAGCCCTTCGGGGCTGCCCGTGCGGCCGACGCAGGCCTAAAGGCCTGCGCTAGAAAGGCCGGGTGACCGGTCAAAAGATCGAATAGACCACGCCGACGCGGAACTGGAACTGGTCGGCGCGCGCCGTCCGCTTGTCGATGCCGTTTGTCGTCGTGATTGACACATCGGGCCGCGCGACCATATAGCCGACGTTCACATTGAGGCCGAACCGGTTGTTGAGGTCGTGCCAGAAGTCGATTTCAGGCCGGATTACGAACGTGTTCGAGGCATCGGCGTCCTGCACCGCGATCCCCGTGCGCGCCTGGTAGGCCGCCTTGAGTCCGTCGTCCAGGCTCATCGACGAGAACGCATAGCCGGCGAGCACGCCGGTCGAAATCGCGTTCTTGCCGCGCAGCCAGGTGTAACCGTAGCCACCCATGATCGGCCGGATATGTACCTTGCCGAGCATGATCGCCGACCCGGCGACCGGTCGTTCGAGGGCGAGCTCATACCAGTTGAGACCAAAATGTGGTCCCCAACCGGCCTCGAGGTCGCCGAAACGCCAGAGCGGTTCAGCTGAGAACACCGCCCGCGCGCGGTCTTCGGTGGACGCATGATCGCTTGCGCCAATCAGGAAATCGGCGCCGATTGCAAATCGGCTCTCGGTCTGCGCGGCCGCCGGCGTGACCGTCGCCGCAGCGATGACAAGTGCAAGGACAGGGGCGATCAGCTTCACGGCGCGTTTTAGAGCAAGCGACGTTCCAGCCCGGCGGGGCTGTCGGGCGCCTTGACCGCACCACCGGCCGGATCAGCTGGGCTGCGTCAGAATGTCTGGCGGGCCACCCACTCGCGTAACAGCGAATCGACGACCACATAGCGGTCGCTCTCGCGCGCGACGACGTCCTCGCGCGCGAGCGCGAGCAGCGCGGCCTGAACCGTCGAGGGTCCGCCAACGCGATGCCGCGTGCGCGTGTCGGCTGACATCAGGTTGCGGCCGTCTTCAACCACCACCGCGCGGAGCACGGCGCGCTGCGCCAGCGTCAACCGCTGCCAGACCGCCTCGAACATCGTCTGCTGCTCGAGCAGCAGCCGCTTCAACGCTGCGTGCAGATCGTCGAGCGACGCCTTCCTGCGGCCGCGCGCGTGGACCTCGTCCCACGTTTCATGCGCGAGCCGCTGCACGTCGTACGGCAGATTGCCGGCGAGATCGACGATCGCCGCGCCGAGACCGTCCTCCGGTCTGAAGCCGGAGCGAGCGAACCGCGTGTCGATGAACGCAGCAAACTCGTCGGCTGGAATTTTCTCGAGCCGCATCACCGGCCCGGCTTTGTAGAACGGGCGCTTCGGCCCGAGCATCCGTTCCATCAGGCTCGGCTCCGATCCGGCAAACACGTACCCGACGTCGCGCTGATGCTGAACGGCGGCGCGGAGCGCCTGTTCCACCGATCCGCCGTTGAACCCGGCGATCGCCTGAAATTCGTCGAGCGCGACCACGACTTTACGGCCGCGCGCGGCGGCGAGCTTCGCCGGCAGATCGAAGACGTCCTGCGCCAGCCGCGACACGTCGCGGTCCGACCGCACGTTGGGAAAGGAGACCGTGAGCGCGCCGAGCGGCGACTGATCCGGCGCGTAGCGGACCTCGGCGCGAGCGGAGCGGATCGCCTCGCGCAGCCACGACCGCGCGCGGTCCCAGCGCATTTCGGCGGCGGCGATCGCGCGGGCGTAGCCTTCGAGGAAGCCGACGTAGGAGCTGAAGCTGGCGACGGTCAGCTCGATGGTCACCGCGTCTTTTCGCGCCATCGCCGCCAGCGCGCGGCGAATCAACGACGACTTGCCGTAGCGGCGCGGCGAGATGAGGAAAATCTTCTGCCCGGCAGCAAGGTCGGCGACCAGCCGCCGCAGTTCGTCGACGCGGTTGACGAAGGCGGCCGCCGGCACCACCTCGCCGTAGACGAACGGATTGCGCGTTACGTCGAACACCGTAATCGCTACGCAGTATACCGTAGGGGCACGCTTGGCGCGTGCCCCGGGGCGGGCCTCAAAGGCCGCCCCTACCACGCGCCGCGCGCACCGCCACTAGTAGTAGCGCTTTGGCAGATCGACAATCACTTTGCGGCGCAGCAGATCGGCGACGTCGCCGGAGATCCGGCCGGATTCGATCGCCGCGAGGAGGCCGCGGCCGACGACGATCTCCTCGGGCAGGTAGCGCCGGCAGGCCCCGTATTCATCTTCGTATTCACTATCGGGGAACTTGAGGCGCAGCCGCAATTGGTCGCCGTCGGGCGTGGCTGCATAGAGCGGGTTCAGCCGCAACTCGCCAGCCGGTGCCTCCGGAATCGGCGGCAGCGGATGCGCCGCAAAGACGCGCGGATCGCGGCTGGCGACAATCGCCAGCGCCGGATTCGAATCGAGCGTCTGCTGGTCGTCGCGCCGCGACAGATCGAGCGGTCCGCCGGCGACGACATCGTTGAACAGGCCCAGCTCGCCGAAGACACGCGGCTCGATCGTTTCGAACAGCGCCGCGTAGCCCTCGGGCGACAGCGGCTGGCCGTGCGACGGGCTCCAGGTCCGCTCGTTGTGGGTGTGACCGATGAGGATCGCGCCAGGCGCCGCATCGCGCCGCGAGATGTCGATCAACCGCTCCATCTCGCCGACGAATTGCCGCTTCGTCCAGATATACATGAACGCGTCGGTGCACATGGCAAACGCGAAGGCGCCGCGTGCGAACGGCATCGGCGCGTTGCCGTCGCAGCACACCGGTTCGCAGCCGGGAGCCGTGAACTGCCGCGCCAGCCAGATTTTCGCGAAGTACAAATCGGCGAGGACCGGCGGCGCGCTCGACAAGTCGAGCAGCGTCCGCGTCACGTGGCCGGACCCACCGCAGATGTCGACGGCGCGCCCGCCCCCGGCCAGCACCGTCGATCCGATCGCGCGCACCAGCGCCTGCGCGACCAGGTAGGTCGGATCCGAGAAGCGGTAGAGGAAGTAGCCGCCTTCGAAGTTCGGGCCGAACGCCTCGACCGTCTCCCGGTAGGTCGCGGTCGCCGACGACGCGACGGCGTCGAACGCCGCCGCCTGCGCCTCGTCTTCGAGGCCGAACATCGTCCGGCGCGCCAGATCGGCGCGGCCGCCTTTGATCTGATCGAGCGCCCGCACCGACGCCGGCAGCAAGTGCATCACCGGGATGCCGTCGACCACTGGAAACAAGCAGCAGTGGCAGCCGAGGACGCCGTGTTGAATCGTGTCGCCGCTGGCCTCGTGAAACAGCGAGTCGACGAGCGTCAGCTGTCCGCCGCAGTACGGGCAGCGGAGTAAATCGAGCGTGTCAGTCCGCATGCTGGATCTGGATCTCGCCGAGATCCTCGAGCACGCGGTCGCTGGTTCCTTCAAGGGTGGCTCGGCGGAACTGCTCGGTGCCCAGCCACCGGCGCGCTTCGTCCTCGTCGATCCACGAGACCGGGTTGTTCGGTCCCATCTGCGTGCGATGACACCGCAGCGCCGCGAGCTTGCGCGTGACCCAATCGCGGACGTCGACAACCAGCGTCGGCGGCTTGGCGCTGTCGCCGAAGGCGTCGGGCGCGATGCCCCAGAAGCTCGAATCGGGCGGCGCGCCGCCCTTGGCATGCGCCGCGTTGACCAGTTCCCGCATCACGCCGTGCTGAATGGTGACGTAGTAGAGCGGCGGCGCGTCGGCGCCGAAGGTCCGCACGGCCGTGTAGGTCCGCTCGTGGACGCCGATGTGATCGAGGTGCCAGTACAGCCCGTCTTCGGCGAAGGTGATCACCGCGTCGGGCCGGTAGCGGCGGATCGCGTCGACGATCTCCTCGTGCAGCTCCGCCACATCGTCCCACCGCAGATCGCCGTCCGGATGGTCGAGGACGATCACGTCGGCGACGCCGAGCACGGCGGCGGCGTCGCGCAACTCGCGCTCGCGAACGCCGCCGAGATCGCCGTTCGGGACGAGCGCTGGATCGCTGATCGATCCGGCCTCGCCGCGAGTCGCGCAGAGGACGACGACGCGGGCGCCGGCGTCGGCGAGGCGGGCGAGCGTGCCGCCGCACGCGAGCGACTCGTCGTCGGGATGCGCGAAGATCCCGAGCACGGTGCGCCCGGCGAGTGGAAGGCGCGCGGCACTATCGTCCGCCACGACGCCCCTCCGCGAGACCCGAGTACACGCCGATATAGCCGTCGACCATCCGTTCGACCCCGAAGCGCGCGACCGCCTGCTTGTGAACGCGTCGGCGGTCGAGGTCGAACACGCGCGGCAGTTCGTTGGTCATCTGCTCGAGGTCTTCGAAGATCATCCCGGTCACCCCATCGTCCACGACTTCGCTGACGGCGCCGCGATCGAGCGCGGCGACCGGCGTCCCGCATGCCATCGCCTCTGCAAGCACGAGTCCGAACGGCTCGCGCGCTTGAATCGGGTAGAGCAACGCGCGCGCGGCGCCGTACAGCTTCACCTTGGCGTCGAAGTCGGCCTCGCCGTAGTAGACGATGTGGCGGCCGTCGACGTGCGGTGCGACGCGCTCGCGATAGTAACTGTCTTCGGCGGCGGCGAGAATCAGCTTCATGCCGACGCGTTTGGCGATTTCAATCGCCTGCAGCACGCCTTTTCCTTCGGTAAAGCGGCCGAGGAACAGCAGGTAGTCCTCCGGCTCTTCACGAAAGATGAAGCGGTCGGTGTCGATGCCGTGCAGCACGGTGCCGACGACGTTCAACCCGGCGAGCAGCCCCGCCTGCTCGTTGGAAATGGCGACGAACGGCGCTTCCGGATAGCGCGACCACAGGCTGACTTCCGCCTTGCTCGGCGAATGGTGGAGCGTCTGGACGATCGGCGTTGGCGACAGACGCGTGAAGGCGAGCGACATCGGGTAGTACGCCGCCTCGTAGTGGATCACGTCGAACTCGGCGGCCCGCTCGACCGCGCAAGCGAGATTCAGCATCTCGTAGAGCTCCCAGGGCCACATGTGCTCGTCGTGCCAGTAGCCGTGCGGATAGATCGCATTCAGCTTCGCCGAGGTCTTCGAGTCCGCAGTCGCGAAGAGCGTGACGTCGTGGCCGCGCCGCACCAGGCCTTCGGTCAGCAGCGACGTCATCGTCTCGACCGAACCCGACTTGGGCGGCGGGATCGTCGTGGCCACCGGGGCGATGTGTGCGATCCTCATGAGCACGCCGTATCGAGCAGACGCGGCAGCACCACGGCAGCGTCGAAATGCGCGTCGGCGATCTCGCGGGCGCGGCGGGCGTGGCGATCGTAGTCGGCGTTGATGCGGTCGATACACGCCGTCGCGTCGTCCAGCGTCGAGAACGCGAGCAGCCCCTCGCCGGCCGGCAGGTGCGCCGTCCAGCCGGTGTCCTGCACCAGCGCCGGCCGTCCCGACGCGAGATAGCATTCCGTTCGATCGCTGAACCAGCCAGAGCGGGTCGCGACGTAGGTGTGCTTGGCGACGCCGAACTCGGCCTTCGAGCCCTGAATGAAGGCGCGGTACTCGCCGGGCGTCCGCGACACCTTCATCGCCTCGACGGTGTCCCAGCCGTACTGCCGCAGCAGTTGCTGCGGGCCGTTGATAGCGAGTTCGAACCGCTGCGTTGTCTTCGACGGCAGCTCGATGAACTTGACGAACTCTTGATCCTTGTTGCCGCCGACGTCGGTGAAGCTTTCGATTTGCCAGGTCATCACGGTCGTGAACCGATCACGCGGCGCCGCGGCGGTTGCCCAGTCGGCCATCGTGATCGGCTGCCATGTCTTGTGCCAGTTGAACTCACCGGTCGGAATCGCCGACGCCGTGGTCCCGATGTTGGCGCCGAACGTGAACAGGTGATCGAAGCGCTTGAAGAAAGCGACGTACCACGGCTCCGCCTTGGCGATGGCGAGCTGCGTGAATGCCGGGTCGGAGTCGATGAAGATCTTGTGCGGGATGGCCGCGTACTCGTCGCGCCAGAACCACGAGCCGCCGGACAGATTGATGAAGAGGTCAGCGCCGGCTGCGTAATCGCGCACCGTCCCGACGCTCTGCCCGTGGTAGCTGCCGTCGTAGTTGACGAACGTCCACCGATCGCCGAGCCCGTAGGGCGCCAGCGCGTCGTTGATATAGGTGGTGCCGTAGCCCGGGTCGGTGGCGCGCGTGTTGGCGACCGGATCGTAGACGCACTCCCCCGTGTCTTCGATGTAAAAGACCTCGTGTCCGAGAGCCCTGAGACCGAGCAGATACATGAGCGAGCACCAGGTCACGCCGCCAAAGGGGTAGCGGGCGATGATGCCCGCGAAAAGAATTCTCATCGCATTGATCGCGTCAACGTTTCGCGGCTTCGATCAGCTCGTCGACCGTTTCCGGATCGTCGAGTGACTTGCCGACCGACAGCCGCGCGCACATCCGCCGATAGAGGTCGCTCTTCTCGAGGAGCTCTTCGTGCCGACCCTGCGCGGCGATCTGACCGCCGTCGAGCACCAGGATGCGGTCGGCGTCGCGGACCGTCGAGAGCCGGTGGGCGATCACAATCGTGGTGCGGCCGGCACGCAGCCCCCGGATCGCGGCAAAGACGATCTCTTCGGAAATCGCATCGAGCGACGAGGTTGGCTCGTCGAGGATGAGGATCGGCGCGTCCTTCAGGATGGCCCGTGCAATGCTCAGCCGCTGGCGCTCGCCGCCGGACAACCCGCCGCCGGCCTCGGCGACCTCGGTGTCGTAGCCCCTGGGCAGCCGCGCGATGAAGTCGTGCGCGTGCGCATCGCGCGCCGCCTGTTCGATCTGCTCGCGGGTCGCGTCGAGCCGTCCGTAGCGGATGTTGTCGGCGATCGTCCCCTGGAAGAGCATCGGATCCTGGAGCACGATCGAGATCCGCTCGCGCAGCGAGCGCACCCTGTACTTGCGCACGTCGGTGCCGTCGATCGTGACGCGGCCGACGCTGGCGTCGTAGAACCGCGGGATCAGGCTGACCAGGGTCGTCTTGCCGGCGCCGGTCAGGCCGACCAGCGCGATCATCTCGCCCGGCTTCGCGGTGAACGAGATGCTGCGCAGCACCTCGGTGCCGTTCGGGTAGGTGAACCCGACGTTCTCGACGCGGATGTCGCCGCGGATGCCGCTCGCGTCAATCGCGTCCGGCTCGTCGACCGTCTCCGGCATCAGCGCAAACATCGCGCGAACGCGCCTGGTTCCGGCCAGCGCGCCCTGCAGCTGCCCGGTGGTGTGCGCGATCGCCGAGAGCGGTCCATAGACGGCACCGAGATAGTTGATCACCACGTAGAGCTCGCCGATGGTCAGGCGGCCGTTCAGCACGTAGCTGCCGCCGACGATCACGATGAGCGCGGTGCCGAGGATCGTGATCGTGCTGACGACCACCGAGAAGAGCGAACTCTGCCAGGTGATTGCGATCCGCGCCTTCATCGTCGTCTCACCGGCGGCGACGTAGCGCTCGAGCTCGTGCGTCTCGCGCGAGAAGCTCTTGACCAGGCGGATCGCACCGAACGTTTCGTAGAGCCGCGACAGCAGCTTCGACTCGAGTTCCTTGACGCGCTCCTCGCGATTGACCAGCGTCGACGTGTAGTAACGCAGGCACATGTAGAGGAACGGCACGACGGTGAGCGACAGCAGCGCGATCGTGAGGTTCAGGCGCACCAGGATCACGAACATCACGGTCAGCGCGGTGACCGACGTGATCAGCGGGAAGATGCCGCTCATCACCAGGTTCTCGATCGAGTAGGCGTCGACGTCGACGCGGTAGACGGCGTCGGCGGTGCTCGTCGTCAGGTGGTGGTGAAGCCCGAGCCCCGAGAGGTGTTCGAACAGCCGGCGGCGCAGGTCGTAGACCATCCGCTGCCCGGTGTCGACCTGGACCTGCGTGCCGTAGGCGGAGACGAACTGGTTGACGACCTGGAGCACCACGCCGCCGATCACGACAACGATCAGCAGCGCGAAGCGGTGCGGCGCGATCGCCGCGAGGTAGGGCGCGAGCGCCGCCGGGAACGGTTTCGAGCCGAGCACGTAGTCGATGACGATCGCGAGCGGCCACGGCTGCAGCGCGCCGAGGCCGATTTCAGACACGAGCAGCACGGTGAGCAGCGCGACGCGCCCGCGGTACGGACGCAGCGACGTCACCACCCAGCCGAGCAGGCCTTCCGTAACGCGTTCGCTCATCCGCCCACCCTGCGCGGCGGCAGCAGCGGCCGTGGCGGAACGAGGTTCGGCGCAATCCTCGGAATGATCAACGGCACCACGCGATCCTGACTGGAGTCGGCGACATACAGGAATCCGCGGCGCGGGTCGTAGGCGAGCCGCGTCGGCGCGCCGAACGCTTCGCGCCCTTCGTCGCTCAGATCGCGGATGATGCCGTCCGGCCCGACCGCGCGCACGTGGCCGTTGTAGTAGTCGGCGATGAAGAGCGTCACCTTGCCGTTCGGCTCCGGGACGACGGCGACGCCGGCCGGGCCCGCCAGCCGCGCCGCGGTCGCCGGTCCATCGTCGCCTGAGTACCCCCACGCGCCGCTGCCGGCCACCGTGGTGATCGTGTGCGTTTTCGCATCCACCTTGCGGACGCTGTTGTGGTGCATGTCGGCGATATAGAGATCGCCATTGCGCGGGTCGATGGCGACGTCGCTCGGCATGTTCAGGTGCGCATCGGTCGCCGGACCGCCGTCGCCCAGGTGCTGGCCATCGCCTGGCGAGCCGTCGCCGGCAACCGTATGAATGAGGCCGGTCTTCGCCTCGATCATCCGGATGCGGTAATTGAGCGTGTCAGCGATGTAGATGTCGCCGTTGGCCGCCGTGGCGACGGCACTCGGCGTGTTCAGCGCCGCTTCGATCGCCGGCTTCTCGTCGCCGTCGTAACCGTTCTCACCCGAGCCGGCGATCGTCGTGATCACCCGGGTCGGCCGATCGACGCGGCGGATGCGATCGTTGTGCGAGTCGGCGACGATGAGATCGCCGTCGGGCGCGATCGCGACGCCATCGGGGGTGTCGAGCTGCGCGACAATCGCCGGTCCGTTGTCGCCCGAGAACCCGGTACCGAGATCGTGATTCCCGGCGACCGGCTCGATGTCGCCGCTGCGGTTGACGCGCCGGATCACGTCGTTGTTCGAGTCGGCGATGTAGACGTCGCCGTTTGGTCCGACGACGACGCCGCCCGGGGTGTCCAGCCACGCTTCGATCGCCGGGCCGTAATCGCCGGCGTAGCCTTTCGTGCCATGCGCGCCGATCACCGGCCCGACCGCCGCTTCTCGCAGCAGGAACGTGCTCGCGCCGAGCGTCACGATCATCAGCACGAAGAAGATCCCGCTGCGCAGGCCGTACATCCTGAGCATCGCCGGCGCCACCAGCGGCGCGCGCGTCGAGTGCGAGGGCATCGCGATCATCCCGTTGCCAATCGTCACGCCGGCGATCGCCCGCCGCATGATCGCGGTAGTCTGCGCGGTCCGCCACAGCACGAACATGATCAGCAGCACGGTCAGCGACGACACCAGCGAGCCGGCGATCCGCCAGTTGCGCAGCGTGTTCGAGGTTGCGCCGGCCAGCAGGGCTGCGCCGGTGGTGGCGCCGAAGGTGGCGCCGGCGAGCAGCACGCCGCCGATCGCCAGCGCCGAGACGATCCCGAAGGTCGTCGGCCGCAGGTGCGTGCTGATCCGGACGAGCGCCTTGCCGCCGGCGTGCTCCTCGACCAGGGCGCGGACGTCGAGCCACGCCCAGCGACCGACGAACGCGCTGACGTCGCGGTCGTCGGACCAGCCTTCGTCGATGGCGATCGTCCGCACGGCGCGCGAGCGGCGCAGCCAGTCGGCAAGCTGGGTGAGCACGCGATCGGCCGACGTCCACGTGTCGCTCCAGAAGCGGTCCTCGGTGACGTTGCCGGAGATCAGCAGCAGCGCGCGCCACGCTTCGCGAAGTGACGGTCGCGGGCCGCGGCTGGTCTGCGGATGCGCCGGTGGCAGCGCGACTTCCGGCGGCGACAGCACGCCGCGGATCCGCCCGCGGACGCGCGCCAACGGCTGGATGAAATGCAGGTAGGCGACGACGGCGCGATACCACAGCTTGCTGCCCGGCAGCGTATCGACCTGCGAGCGCATCGCGTAGGCGATGTTCTTCGCAATCGTTGCCGCCACGCCGACCAGCCCGGTCGAGAGCAGCAGCACCGCGGCCCAGTAGTGTGCGCGCGTTGCCGCGACCACGCCGCCGCAGAGCGTCAGGACGAACGAGACGGCCTGCCAGCGGATCGAATGCGGCAGGAACGCGAACGGGTGGACATCAGTGCGGTACACCGAGGGGAACGGCGCCGTTCCCCAGACGCCGGCGTTGATGCGTGTGCCCCACAACGAGCGGACGAACGGCAGCGGGCTGTAGATCCGGCCGCGCCACAGCATGTGGCCGTCGAGAAACTTCTCGGGATGGTGCGCCATCAGCCACGTTTCGCCTTCACCGTAGCCAAGCTGCTGCTTCCAGTAGGCCTTGATCGACGCGCGATGGTGATGCCAGACGAGCGCCGCCGACGCAAATCCGATCTTTCCGCCGCGCGCCTGCAATCGCCAGCACACATCCACATCGTCACCGGCGCGCAGGTAAATCGGGTTGAAGCCGCCGATCGCGAGCAGCGCGTCGCGGCGGAACGCCATGTTGCAGCCGGGCACGTGTTCGGCAATGCGATCGTCGAGCAGCACGTGCGTCGGGCCGCCCGGCGCGCGCGCGATGCATTGGGCGATCGGCGGATCATCCGCCGGCACGACGTTCGGTCCGCCCGACCCGACGACGTTGGAGGTGAGGAATGGCTGCACCAGATGCGTCAGCCAGTCGCGATCGACGCGCGTGTCGGCGTCGGTGTAGGCGACGATCTCGCCGGTCGCTTCGGCGAGGCCGACGTTGCGGGCGGCGCTCAGCCCCTGGTTCGGGGTGTCGATGACGCGGACCGTCGGAAAGCTCCTGGCGATTTCGCCGGTCCGATCTTTCGAGCCGTCGTTGACGAGAACGATCTCGTAATCCGGGTACGTCAGCCGTTCGAGCGATCGCAGGTTGTCTTCCAGCGTGTCGGCGGCGTTGTAGGCGCAGACCACGACCGAGACTTTCGGCCACGCGCGCTGGCGCTCCTTCGAGAACGGCGCGTTCTCGAACGCCGAGGCGACGGCAAACGCCGCCGGCTTCGGCCGCCGCTCGCGATCGACCAGCCCGAAGTTCCAGTCGTCGACGGAATGTCCGCCGCGCCACCACTCGTCGGTCCACGCAAACGCGATCGCACCGCACGCGCCTTCCTCGAACGCGGCGCGAACGTGCATCGCGGTGATCTCCGCCTGGCCGTCTTCACCTTCACGAATGCTGTCGGCGCCCGCTTCGGCGAGCAGCATCGGCTTCTGTCCCGCGATGTGCTGCAGCCGCGCGAGGTAGGCGCGCAGCTCGGCTTCCCGGTGCAGATAGACGTTGAACGCGCAGATGTCGAAGAACGAGAGGTCGAGGAATTCAGTCGGCGGAAAGTTGACGTAGGTGAACAGGCTGTCCGGTGACTTCGACTTCGCCGACTCATAGAGGCCGCGGAGGAACCGCTCGACGCGCATCCGTCCATGCCAGCGGACGACGCCCGGCGGAATCTCGTTGCCGAGCGCGAAGGTGAGCACCGCCGGATGATCGCCGAGCTCGGCAACCTTCGCGGTGATCTCGCGGCGGATCGTCCGCTTCAGCGATCGATCGTCGAGGAAGGCGACGTGCTGCGACCACGGCAGCCCGACCATGAC
>Ga0075425_100000093_pt1 | contig 74277 bp, 54 predicted proteins | sample SoiMethybrSBSTD4_FD_75300 | JGI IMG/M metagenome (GOLD analysis project Ga0075425, IMG submission 75300) | Bulk soil microbial communities from a Populus tree surrounding site in Tennessee, USA - Soil MetaG P. TD hybrid SBSTD4 | ecosystem: Environmental > Terrestrial > Soil > Tree plantation...
GACTATGGAGAGCGAACCGGCCGGCTGACCGCAGCGGTGGAGTCGGTAGAGAACAAGCTTGGCAAGGCGCTAAGAAAATAACGGGTATCGAGGAGGGTCTAGGGACTCGCACAAATCCCTGGTTGTTGCCTTCAAAGAAAGGCTAGCGACTTTTTGCCATCGCTCGAAAAGATCGGACAGAGTCATTTCGACCGTCGGTTTCTGTGATGCTTCGATGTGCTGCCTCTGCGAATTGCAGGGTCTCGACCACGTCCGCTACTGGATCGTAACTGTGACCTGAGTCGTGTGCTGGATCGTCCCGAAGTGGCTGTGCCTGTGACGGTGACGGTATAACTCGTCGGTTGTTTTGCCACGCTGTTGCTGCTGGCACCGCCACCACATGCCGCCTGCAGAAGTACTTGTCATTGGTTATGACACGATGTCCAGGCAACTTGAAAGCAGCCTCGGCTTCCCCCTGTGGACCGGACAGAACCATGTTCATCATGCGGGATCCGGCTCCGCGCTCAAAAAATACCTTGATCGCAGGGGCCATTATCTCCGCCTCCGTGCGCCCTGGAGCATACGACGCGACCAGTGACCAAAAGCCGTCGACGATGATGTCCATGCTGTCTCGGATCTCAGGCATTTCCTCTCCGCTCTTGACGGCGCGTGCCAGGTCAAAATGGAAATCAAACGGGACCAACTCGACCCTGCCTTCCAACTCACGATAATCACGCACGGCCATGACGAAATCCATACCGACAACACCGATGCGTTTCCAACCGTGTTGCAGAGCCGCATCGCGCAGCCACTTGCCGGAAACTTCGGTCCATACCTGCTGCTGTACCCACGGTTTCTTCTTATCGCCGATCCAGCGTGACTCCGTTGGGAAAAGGAGCGTGGGCTCCCCCTCCATTGGAAACAGCACATATGCATAGCGGTGGACGATCTCGAAACCTGACACATATCGCACACCACCTTCGAATCCGGCGTATTGGTTGCCGCACACGACTAGCGCGTCAATGTTCTGCGCTATCATGGCTTCACGCAATCTCTTGTAACGCCGCTCAATTTCAGTTTTGGAGGTGTTCATCGATAAGATCCAGGTCGGACTATGTGCAAGTAAATTCACGACAGCGATCTTTTCGGACTGTTATGACGCGCCTGCAAATTGGGGTTCCTTGGAGTTGCACAGGATGCATCAGCCTTAGAAGATGCTCAATTCATCGCGGGAGGTGTCTTGAACTGGCGAAACCAAGCCGGTCAATCCCCTGCCATCGCGAACCGATACGAAGCGCCGTGAAGAAGAGCGCAACAGTCCTTGTACGGAGTGGAGTCGGCTCTCACCGCTCACCTCGCAACCATCCCGGACGTTTGTAGGCGGGATCAGGATACGTGTAGAAACCCTTTCCCGACTTTACGCCTAGATGGCCCCGCTCAATCATCTTGTGCAGCAAGGGAGGCGGTAGGTCCGAAGGATCTCCGCTGGCCTGGTAGTACACCATCTCGATATCGCGGATCACGTCCAATCCCACCGTGTCCATGAGCCCACAGGGGCCCATCGAGGTTCCCCAGTCCAACACCCAACCGCGATCAATGTCGTCGGCAGTTGAATAACCTCGATCCAGCAGAAACAGCACCTCCTTTTTCACCGCTCGCCACACCCGATTGGTCGCGTAACCGACAATCTCACCCCTTACCAGGATCGGAATCAGTCCGAGATTGCGCAGAAATTTTTGCACTGTTTCGATAGTCTCAGGAGCAGTCCCAGGGTGGCCCATAACCTCAACCTTCAGGTCATCAGGTTTGCCGAAATTGAAGTTGAAGACCTTTCCCGGGCGCTTCGTGGCGTCTGCTAGCCACGATCCTGGAATTGATGACGTGTTCGTCCCGATCAGCGCCCCCGGCTCAGCCGCTGCGTCTATGTCGGCGAAGACACGGCGTTTCAGTTCTATATTCTCCGGCACCGTCTCTATAATCAGATCAGCTCCTCCGACGCAGGCGCTTAGTGAACTGGTGGCGGAAAGCGTACTGCAAGCGAATCCTAGGACGGTGGAGCCAAGCGTTTGCCTAGCAACTCGCTCCTCGATCAGATCCTGCACTGCCTTCACCGCCTGTTCACAGACTCCCGGGGAGTTATCGAAAATACGAGTCTCCATCTGCCCGAGAATGCAACCGAACGCGATGCGACGTCCCATTGTCCCCGCGCCTATGATCGCGACTCGCTTGATGTCGTTCATAATGACAATCCGATTTGATAGTTGCCTTTTCGGCCGCAGCTCATTTTGCGCGCTGCCGGCTCTATTGCGGAGTGATGTGCGAAATGAAGATCAACCTGGATGCCATCAGCAACTTACTCCGGGTACAGGCGGAAGGGCATCCGAGGGTCGGCATCGCGTATCGTTCTGGAATCCGCATGGAGATAAATTGCCACCATAACGACAAAACGTTTGAAAAAACGGATGGAGATTGGTACAGTAACCCGCCATTTGTGTCAAGAAAAAACCGGTCCAGCAACAGCACATATCTTCCATATCATCGGGAATCGCCTTTGTAGTGTCCGTGCCGGCGATTGTCCACGATCTCACTGCACAGAGTCGCTGGACGACTGAGGAACTCGATCGCGAACCGCAGCATAAGTTAGTGAATCCACCGCTGGTTGAGGAATTCGTCAAATGCTGAGCGCCGCCGACCTTCTCAATCCCTCTGCGCCAGACAGCCCGTCTGTGCCCGGTGGATTGAAAAAAGCAGTCGGGGCAGGAGAGTTTTTCACGCTGTCTTTTGCGGCCATGGTGGGGATCGGCTGGATTGTGGTTCTCGGAGAGTGGCTCCGAGACGGAGGCCCCCTGGGCGCAATTATCGCGTTTTTGCTGGCTGGTGGAGTCATGATGTTGGTCGGCCTCTGTTATGCAGAGATGGCCACCATGATTCCTGCATCAGGAGGTGAGGTCGCTTACGCGTATGAGGTATTTGGTCTGCGCAGCAGTTTCGTTACGGGTTGGTTTCTGGCATTGGTGTACATTTCCGCGACTGCATTTGAAGCAATCTCGGCGGGTTGGATTGTAGGAATACTTTTCCCGCCCCTTCGCGGAAGCGTGCTGTATACAGTTCGGGGAGCACCAGTCACATCTGGCGCGCTAGCAATTAGCTTAGCCGGCACCCTGTTCTTCACCATCCTGAATTGCCGCGGCATGAAGGGTTCAGGTCGATTCCAGAACATCTTCACCTGGACGAAAATCTCCATTTCGGTGCTACTGGCGAGCGTTGGAATCCTGTGGGGCAGTGCTAAAAATCTCAAGCCACTTTTCCCAGAGAGCAACGCGCATGCCAATGCCTGGACCGGAATTCTAAGCGTCTTGGTGACAGCGCCTTTTTGGTTGGCCGGCTTCAACACGGTGATACAGGTGATGCCGGAAAAGAAAGAGCAGACCTCACACCGCCGAGTCGCCTTCGCGCTGATCTCCTCCATCGCGTTAGCAGCGGTGTTCTACGCCTTGCTGATCCTTTCCTGTTCTATGGCAATGCCATGGTCACAGATCACCAAACTGGAATTCCCGGCGATCGGGGCGTTCGAAGCCGCGCTTCGCTCCAGTTTCTGGGCCAAGATAGTTGTGCTATCCGCTCTACTGGGACTGCTGGCAACTTGGAATTCGATCTTCGTGGCTGCATCCAGAGTGGTGTATTCGCTGGGGCGGGCCCATATGATTCATCCTTCCTTCGGCAAGGCTCACCCTCAGTACGGCGTCCCAACCGTTTCGATATTATTCGTCGGTGCGCTATCTGCTGGAGGGATTTTGCTGGGCCGCAGCGCGTTGGTTCCGATCGTGAATATGGACTCGAGCTGCTTCATGTTGATGTATGTGATCGTCTGTGTAGCACTCATCACGATGCGTTGGACCGAGCCTAACCGTTTTCGTCCCTATTCCGTACCCGGTGGCACAGCCACCGCACTGATTGCGGGTTTGGCTTCCTTATTCATGCTGCTTGACTCGTTCTACCTTCCCTACGCCGCCAGTAAAGACCGCATTCCGCTGGAGTGGACGTTCTTCATCGGGTGGGCAATGTTGGGAATGCTGTTCTGGGCGGTATCGCCAGGGCGGCGAGACGTAAGTGATGCCGAGCGCAGGATGCTCATTATGGGAGAGAGATCCATTCCACGCTCCTCTGACACCACGTCTTCCGTGCACGCCGAGTCGAGGTGAACTTGGATCTTCTTTCACAGAGCGAGGTCTTGAGCAGTGCAGGGAGCTTCCGCACTATGCCGCTGCGATACAAAACGGCGCCCGGTTGCCGTTATTCGGAATGAATGGATTGGTGGAGTGGGCTTACTATGCGACGATGCGAGGACCTATGCAGGATTTGTGTGAACGGGCAATCCCATTCGTTCGAGGAGCAGCCCAAAGCTGGGATCGGAGTGCAGGTTCTTCAGCTTAGGATCGACTCCCATGAAGGGCAACCATATCGAATGTTCTTCGTACGCCTTACGAAGCCAGGTTACGGAAGATTCGCGCTGGTTTAGCCCCGCATATACAGTTGCAACATCGTACGCAGCCACATAGGCCCGCTTCGATAGGGAAACTAACTCATCGATAATCTTGATAGCCTCGTCTTCCATTCCCGCCTTGGCATAGGCGTGGCCTAAACCGGCGAGCATCCTAGTGCTGCCACCGCCCAGTGCGACGGCCTTCCGCAGCTCCTCGATGGCTTCACCGTAGAGTCCTTCCTGAGCGTGGATCAGTCCCAGAGCCCAGTGTGCCAGCGGGTAATCGGGATCTATCTCCAAAGCTTTACCACACTGATCTGCTGCTTTGTCATACTGTCCGCAGTGATAACAGATGATTCCTACCCACACGTTGATGATCGGAGATAGCGGGTCGAGCTGCGTTGCCTGCGACACCTCAATCAAAGCTTCAGACTGCCGATCCATCATGGAAAGAAAATTCGCGTACCAGTGATAGCCGGTGGCATACCCAGGGTTTAGTTCGATGGCGCGCTGATACTCTCTTTCCGCACCGCTCCAGTCCCATTCGAAAAATGCCTTGACCTCGCCGAGAGAAGCATGGGATTCCGCCAGGCTGTTATCAAGCTCCACGGCCTTTATGGCCGCCCTCTCTGCCCTCTTCATGGCGTCGGCTGGCGGTAGAAGGCCATACGCGGCGAGCAAAATGTATGTATCAGCCAGTCCGCTATACGCGAGCGCGTACGACGTATCGTGCAAGATGGCTTGCTCGAAGTAGCTAATGGCCTTCTGGAGACCTTGTCCTGTTCTCTTGTTCCAGTAATATCTGCCCTTCAGGTAGACCTCATAGGCAGCGGGATTAGATGTGGCCCTGGTGGTCAGCATCTCCCTGGCTGAGGGTAGCAGTTCGAACTTCAACGATTGTGCGATCCGTCTGGCAACGTCACATTGGATGGCAAAAACGTCGGTCACGGTGCGTTCGTAACTTTCCGCCCACAAGGTCGTTTGATCCTGAACATCCACCAGTTGAGCGGAAATGCGTAGCCGATCGTCGGCTCTGCGCACACCCCCTTGCAATACGAACTTCACATTCAACTCGCGGCCGATCTGGTCAATGCCCTTGTTGCTTGCCTTGTAGTGCATCGCCGACGTGCACGCGATCACCTCAAGTTGTGCGGGACAAATCCGGCTCAACTGAGTGATCATTTCCTCGGTCAGCCCATCACTAAAAAATTCCTGCTCAGCATCGCAGCTCAAGTTCTTGAAAGGCAATACCGCCAGCTTGATTGGATCCCGGCAGCGCCCGGGCGAGCGCTGACTCCACCAAGAGTCGAGTTCCGACCTAAATGCGTATACCGAACCACGCAGCCGGTGCAGATGCCGGTAGACGGGAAGACCCTCTCTCTTCTCCCAAATTCGCACAGTCCTCACTTCTCGTTTCAAATAGACAGCTATTTCCTTCCAGGAATCCAATCGCTCGCTGTGTTCGAGAAGAGGGGCCATTTGATTGATCGGGATTTTACTTCGGTGGGGTGAGCTGATCAAGAGCTTTCCCGGGAGCGGATTTCTCATAATTTCCCCTAAATTCCCTTGTCGCCGCCGACACAGTTTGCTAAACCACGTTTGGTTTCGGGTGTGCCTCGCCTGATGCTCAGGGAAGATCGACCGGCTGCAGAATGAAATCGAAAGTTCGAGGGCCGATCATTGACACCGTCGCTGTCGTCGGCACGGGTGTCATTGGACGTAGCTGGGTGCGAGTGTTCGCCCAAGCAGGGTGCAATGCTCGAATCTACGACTCCGATCCGCAACAGACGCAAAAGGCTTTGCGCTGGCTCGAACAGGACCTCCGCCTCGATCGTAAGGAGGGTCTCATTGGCGCTAAGGCAGCGGCGGCGGTTCGTGGCCGGGTTACCGCGTATACCAACCTCGGCGAAGCAGTAAACGGAGCGGGCTATGTTCAGGAAAGCGGCCCGGAACAGCTGACGGCGAAGCAGGCCGTTTTGGGAGCTTTGGACCGCATTGCTGCTTCCCGAACGATTCTTGCCAGCAGCACATCTGGGATCGATATGAACGAGATCGTCGGGAAGTTGCCTGGTGCCCACCGCTGCGTCGTGGCTCACCCCATCAACCCTCCCCACGTGATTCCGGTCGTGGAGGTTTTGGCGGGGCAGAATGTGGATCTCTCAGTTGTCAGCCGCACGTGTGCGTTCCTGAGCAGCGTCGGGCAAAAGCCGGTGGTTATGAAGTCCTACATCGCTGGCTTCTTGCTCAATCGAATGCAGGCCGCGCTGGTACGGGAAGCGATCCAGTTGGTGGAGCGCGGCGTGGCCGACGTAGATGCGGTGGACACAACCATCCGCGAGGGACTTGGTCTGCGCTGGGCGCTGATGGGTCCATTCGGGGTAGCCGACACGAATGCAGATGGCGGCGTCCGGGAGTATTACACCCGGTTTCGTGACTCCTACATTGAGTTCATGAATGATTTGGCGTCAACGCCGTCGTTCGACGATGGAATGATCGAGCGACTCGCGCTAGGAACGGACGCAATGATCGGCAAAACAAAGCGCGCTAAGATCCGTCGATGGCGTGACCGCACGATCCGCAGAATCCGAGCCCTTAAGGACAAAGATCCGCAGCCATGGGGATAACGAGAAGTGATTTGCTCGTTATACACCCGACGGAGGTGGTGTGAAGAATCTCAGCGAATACATTTGGCAGTACACCGATTCGTACGCCTTCATGGAAAAGCTACGTGCCGGCATGCCGCCGGTGATAATTTGTTGTGCCTGCAATGGTGGTATTCAGGGCAAGGAATCAAACGAAAACATTCCCGAAACTGCAGACGAGATCGCAGACTCGGTTTACCTCGCCTATCGCGCGGGCGCATCTATGGTGCACGTCCACGCTCGCGACCCGGGAAACCTGCCCGGACCCGCCAGGACCACAGAAATCTGGTACGAGGTCAACAAGAAGATCCGTGAACGCTGCCCGGACATAATCATCAACGATACCACCGGCGGCGGGATGGAAATGACCATGGAAGAACGTATTTCCTGCCTGGCTGCCCAGCCCGAAGTAGCTTCTCTCAATCTGGCACCGGACATGAGCAAATTCAAAATCAAAGAACGCAATGCTCCACTGCCGCATCCCCACCCTGCGATTGAATACGACGACTGCATTGCTTTTACGTACAAGCAGATCAGTTGGTACGCCGCTGAAATGAAAAAACGCAATATCCGGCCGGAACTGGAGATCTATCATCCCGGCTGCACCTGGGTGGTCAATGACCTGATCAGCAAAGGCCTGATCGACAAACCCTATTGGGCACAAACCGTCATGGGCTATCAGACGTCAAGCTATCCGACGCCCCAGAATGTGCTCGACATTCTGAGGGAACTTCCCGACGGATCGCTTTGGCTCTGTTCTGCCATCGGACCGTTCCAGCTTCCCTTGACTGTCCTGGCAACACTCATGGGCGGACACGTGCGCGTCGGCCTGGAAGACAACGTCTATTACCGCCGCGGGGAGAAGGCAAAGAGCAATGCCCAACTGGTCGAACGCGCGGCGCGAATTGCTCACGAACTCAATCGCGACGTCGCAACCTCCGCACAGGCCCGACAGATGATTGGTTTGTCACAGACACCCACCCAATATCTGGCAGCTTGTGTGACAGGTTGATTCATATTTATGCGCGGCAGACAAAAAGGAATTCGACAACTATGAAAGCTGCACGACATGAAGTTGTCGTGCGTTTTCGTGATCTTGATGCGTTAGGACACGTCAATTATTCGGTTTATTTGAACTACCTTGAAGACGCGCTAAATCGCCTCTGGGTGAAAGCACTTGCAGCGGTTGACCAGGTTTTCGATCCGCAGAATCCGGGAATTGTAAGTGTGCGAGCCGAAATCAACTACCGCGCATCGGCTTTGTGCGATCAGACCTTGGCTGTTGATGTTTGGATCACGAGGGTCGCCAACACGTCATTTACTGCGGGTTATCGAATTACTGAGAAAGCAACCGAGCGACTGATTGCCGATGGAATCACCACGCAAGTTGTCAGGCTGCGTGGAGAAGAAGATCGACGAATGCCAAACAACATTCGATCGGTGCTGGAAGGCTATCTCGCGTGAGACTCAAGGAGAGAGTGTGAGGGCCATTAACCTTACCAGCCATGCTTGTGAAACCCGGTTCGCGGCAGAATCGTTGCTATGCCTTAAGCTCCTCGTGCCGGCACTTGCGGTGCTGTCACTAGCGGTGGTCGCATCTGCGCAATCTTCGCAAAGCCGGTTTTCCTGGCCGTCACCCATACACGAAGTGCGAGTTGAGCGCAGTGTCTTAGTGCCCATGCGCGACGGAGTGAAGCTCTCCACGGATTTGTACTTTCCAGACAGATCTACTGACAAACTACCGGTGATTTTGGTTCGCACACCGTACAACAAGAATCTTTGGCGAGGAAGCGGCGCTCCGATTTACGGCTGGAGTCAGGGGGACTCGCCTGCATACAAATTTGCCGGGCAAGGATATGTCGTCGCAGTTCAGGATGTGAGGGGCAGATTTGAGTCGGAAGGCAACTATACGATTTCCACCCCGGACGCAGAAGACGGCTACGACGCTACGGAATGGATCTCCTCGCAAGCCTGGTCGAATGGCAAGGTAGGAACCTACGGATGCTCGTATGTCGGCGATGTGCAAGTTATGCAAGCCAGGCTGCGAAATCCGCATTTGGCCGCCATGATTCCACAGGCTGCGGGTAGCTCAATACCACGACGAGCCTTTGGCGTAGAGAATGGCGGAGCCATCGAACTTGCGGCTGCATTTGGATGGTTTACGGCAGAGGGCAGCAAGCTTTTTCTTCGTCCTCCCGCAGGCGCCGGAGCTGATTTCTGGGCCAAGTGGGGGGATCGCTTTTACCCCGGGCCCAACTCTCACAAGCTCGACTTTCGCAAGCTTTGGAACACACTTCCGTTGGCGGACATGCTGAAGAATGCAGGTGTCCCTGACACGGATTTCCCCAGTGTGCTGACCCACGGACCTGACGACGACTGGTGGGTCCAACGCGGCTATCTGGTGGAATCAGACCGCTTTGACACTCCTGCGCTGCAGGTGAACTCCTGGTACGACTTCGGTGTGGGAGAGACGCTCTACCAGTTCAACCTGATGCGCAAGAATGCCGTCAGTTCGCGGGGCAGTGACAATCAGTTCATCATCATTTCTCCTACAAGTCACTGTCGCTCGGAACTCGCGACTGCGGAAACAATCGTCGGCGAGCGCAATGTTGGTAATGCTCAATTGGATTTCCCCGGCATATATCTTCGTTGGTTCGACTACTGGCTGAAGGGCAAGGACAGTGACGTAACCAAAATGCCCAAGCTACAGATCTATGTGATGGGGAAAAATGAATGGCGCGGCGAACAGGAGTGGCCGCTTGCCCGCACCAGGTTTACAGATTACTACCTGCATAGCAACGGCCGCGCCAACAGCCGATCGGGAGACGGTAGCCTCAGCCCGCAGGCCCCCGCTGAGGAAACAGCCGATAAGTACACCTATGATCCTGCGACGCCAGTTCCTTCACATGGTGGCCCCGTCTGCTGCACTATGACAGACGAAGCTCCCGAAGGTTCTTTCGATCAGTCCGACGTAGAAGCACGAAGCGACGTCTTGGTCTTCACCACTCCAGCCCTGACAACAGGAGTCGAAATCACGGGTCCAATAAAGGCAACGTTGTACGTTTCCTCCTCCGCACGCGACACCGATTTCACCGCGAAGCTTATAGATGTTTATCCCAACGGCAAAGCCTACAACGTTCAAGAGGGCATTCTGCGCGCCCGTTATCGCGAAGGTTGGAACAAGAAAGTGTGGATGAAGGATGGCGAGGTGTATGAGGTGAGCATCGACATGGAGGCAACCAGCAACTACTTCGGACCTGGCCATCGTATTCGGCTTGAAGTTTCCAGCAGCAACTTCCCGCGCTTTGACCGAAACTTGAACACCGGCGGCAATAACTATGACGAAACCAAGTGGGTCGTCGCTAACAACAAGATTCATCACTCCAGCAAGTATCCCTCACACCTGATCTTGCCGGTGATTCCATGATGGGTACAAAGCATAGGTGCAATCACCTTTCGAGGAGCCTTCTTATGCGGTCTTGGTCTCGCGTAGTAAGCACTGCATTGATAGTAGCTGCAGGCTGCGGTGTCGTATGGAGTCAAGCGACCTCTTCCCTGACCGGCACTGTCACAGATCCTTCTGGAGCGTTGGTTCGTGACGCTGACGTTAAGCTTACCAATCCTGCCGTGGGCATTGTGCGCACCACCAAAACAGGAGTCAATGGCGTCTATGTGTTTCCCCAACTCCCCCCCGCGACCTATGGGCTCGAAGTTAGTGTGAAGGGATTCAAAACTGCTGTCCAGGGGCAGGTGCCCGTGCAGGTCGGGTTGACAACCACCTTTGATGTCCGGTTGGCGGTTGGCGCGGTGGAAGAAGTGGTTCAGGTGGAGTCCATCGCGGCAGCCATCAACACGCAGGACGCTTCTTTGGGTACGCCGTTCGGCGAGAAGCAGATAATGCAGCTTCCCCTGGAGGGACGGAACATCGTAGGTTTGCTGAGCCTGCAGGCAGGCGCTGTTTACCTTCCGACTCAAGATATACGAAGCGGGAGCATTAATGGTGGCCGCAGCGACCAGGCGAACATCACCTTAGACGGTGTTGATGTCAATGACCCAGACAATCAAACCTCGGCCTACGAGAGTTCGCTGCGTACGCCGCTCGACGCTGTGGCGGAGTTTCGCACGACCACGACCAACTATGGTGCGGACCTTGGACGTTCGAGTGGCGCCCAGGTGCAGCTTGTGACCAAGAGCGGCACTAACAGTCTGCATGGGTCCGCTTATGTGTTCGACCGGGACACGGTTTTTTCGAGTAACGAATACTTCAACGAACTTGCTGGCGCACCGACACCGAAACTGAATAAACATATTTACGGTGGATCGGCAGGGGGCCCCATCGTCAAGAATCGACTCTTCATCTTCGCTAACTATGAAGCATTGCGCGAAACCAGCGAAGAGCCTGCCCTTCGCTCGATACCCTCCGACAACCTGCGCGACGGTGTGATCATTTACCAGTGTGCCGACCCCACACAATGCCCTGCTAACAGTGTTCAGGGACTCACCACAAGCCACTCTGTGCCGGCCGGATATTTCGGACTCACGCCGGATCAGTTGGCTGCTATTGATCCTCAGAACATTGGCCCGAATCTGGCCGTGGTGAGTCACTTTAACGATTACCCACGCTCCAACGATCCCGGACTCGATGGCCTGAATGTGGTCGGCTTCCGGTTCGATGCTCCTATCGAAAACAGTTTGAACACGGCGGTGACCCGCCTCGACTTCAAGGTGAACCAGGCGGGCAGTCACAGCTTCTTTTGGCGCGGTAATTTGCAGCACGACAACATAAGCAGTGCGCCGCAGTTTCCTGCGCAGCCACCGAATGCGGTAACTCGTGTAACCAGTAAAGGCATGGCACTCGGTTATGAGGCAGTCATACGGCAGAATGTGGTCAACAGTTTTCGCTGGGGTTTTACCCGCATTGAGCAAGCCACTATTGGTGTGCAGACTCAGTCACAAATCAGCTTCTTGAATATTGACGATTTGCCCTCGAAAACCCCTACTAATGGCCGGCACATACCAACGCATGACTTTCGCGATGATATTACGTGGCAGAAGGGGCGTCACACGTTACAGTTTGGCACTGACGTGCGGTTCACCCGTATCCCGCGATTTACGAACGGGCACTCTTTTAACAGCGTCCTGGTTGACATCACCTGGGGGACCAACTTGGGCCGGACGTTTACGCCGGGGCAATCCACATGCACTACTCCTGGTTGCAGCGCCGTACCAGTTGTTGCAGGTCCCTTCGTCTCCGCTTTCGACTACTCCCAAGGGGATCTAATGGGGCTGTTGATCCGGGGAGCTGGGAATTACAACTACGACAAAGATGGATCCGTACTGCCCAATGGAACGACGGTCAACCGCCGCTTCGCGTCCAACGAATATGAATGGTACGCGCAGGATACCTGGCGCGTAACGCCGAGCCTGACGGCTACCTACGGGCTTCGCTATAGCCTGTTTTCACCGCCCTGGGAAACCAACGGTCTGCAGGTCTGCCCTACTCCGGGGTGGAAGGAAGTTTTCAACGCGCGCAAGAATGGCGCGGCCAACGGTATTCCCTCCAACCAGGCCGTTCCTCTACTCAGCTTTGACCTGTGCGGACCCGCCAACCACCGCAAGGGTTTTTATCCCTGGTCAACCAAGGACTTCGCTCCACGTGCGGCTTTGGCTTGGAATCCACATTATAAGTCTGGCTTTTTGGGACATCTGTTGGGTGACGGCAAGACTGTCATTCGGGGAGGCTACTCTCTTGTCTATGATCGTGCCGGGCAGGCGCTCGCCCAGGCCTATGACGCCGGCACCGGAGTCGCTGGCGCCGGGGCGTTCGGACTATCGGCAACTCTGAGTGCGCCGTTTGGAATTCTGGACCCGACAAATGCACCAAGGTTCACCGGCTTGAATGATTTACCCGGTTCACCGGTTATTCCCCCAGCACCTCCGGGGGGCTTTCCCACCACTCCAGATGCCGACCAGTTTATCGTCACTAATAGCATCGACGATGGGATAGTCAGCCCCTACGCCCACCTCATCAATTTCACCGTTGGTCGGGAGCTGCCACACAACTTTAGTCTCGAATTGTCTTACGTTGGCCGTAAAGGTCGCCGTCTGCTGTCGCGCCGAGATGTCGCACAACAGGTGGATCTGGTTGATCCGACATCTGGGATGGACTATTACCGAGCTGCCGGGATACTGGCCAAGGATGCTGCAGTTGGTGACCCCAGGGGCCTCACCCAGGGCCTCAACACTGCCCAGGTAGCGCCAATTCCTTACTGGGAAAATCTGTTTCCCGGAGCTGCTGGACACCCCATCTGTGACATTGATGGTCTGGGCGCGAGCGCTACCGCCACCCAGGTGGTCTACGACGCCTTCAAGTGCGTAGTGGGCGACTACAGCACCGCTCTGGCGCTAATCGACGCTGGTTTCCTGTGTCAGCAGTTCGGAACGTGCAGCAAATTTGGACCCTACGCTTACTTCTTGAGTCAGTTCTGCTGCGACCCGGCCCAAGCATCGATTGGAGTATCAAACTACGATAGTTTGCAGGCGGTATTGCGCAAGCGCTACAGCCAAGGTCTCCAGTTCGATCTTACCTATACCTTCTCGAAATCGCTGGACTACACTTCCGACGTTGAACGGGGAGATCCGGCTCTCGGCACCACGGGTGGGTCGAACAGCTTGGGTCTCGGCACCACTAACGGCGGAACGAACAGTGGGATCGGTTCGTATATCATCGACGCCTGGAACCCCGGCCGACAGTATTCGCCCTCCGATTTCGACGTTCGCCACCAGATGAATGCAAACTGGATTTATGAGCTGCCCATCGGTCGGGGTAAGGCTCTGGGTGCGACCGCACCGAGATGGGCGAACCTATTGATCGGTGGCTGGCAGGTTGCCGGCGTCTTCCGCCTGACCAGCGGGTTCCCTTTCAACGTGGTCGGTTGTACGTGCTTTCCGACTAATCAGACCCTTATCGGCAACGCGGAACTCCTTCCTGGCGTCGGTTTTCCCGCGACCCAAACGACTCGGAATGTGGTGCAGGGCTTCCCCAGTCCGTTCGCCAATCCCACAGATGCGATCACACGCTTCCGGCCGGCAATTCCTGGCGAGGTAGGACTTCGCAACGCGCTGCGCGGCGACGGCTACTTCTCGATCGATCTTGGTGTTGGAAAATCGTTCGACCTGCCGTGGAAGGAGCAAAAACTGCAGTTCCGCTGGGAGACCTTCAACCTGACCAATACGCCGAAGTTCGATAGCGCGTCGGTGAATGCAGCACTATATGCACCTAATGGTTTTGGGAAATACACGAGAACCCTGGCTACTTGCGATGCCCGGGCAGGGCGCTGCATGCAATTGTCGCTGCGTTATCAGTTCTAGATCGGTGCTGACTGGAGAACTAGAATGCGACTGGTACGAACAGCAGTACTGATCGTCCTCGGCTTGGCGGCGTTGCCTCTTGCTCAGGAGAAACAGCGTTACCCTCGCCCGGAACCAAAGTTCAAAGTACGTGTAGACCGAAGCGTGATGATTCCGATGCGCGACGGCGTTAGGCTTTCGACGGACTTGTACTTCCCCGAGGGGGCAGGCGACAAGTTACCTGTCATCCTCATTCGCACTCCGTACAACAAATCGGTGGCTTGGGTAACACCTGCGGCCGAAATGTTTGCTGGTCAGGGCTACATCGTCGCCCTCCAGGACGTGCGTTCACGATTTGAATCCGAAGGCAAGGATTTCCTCATGAACGCCGCAGAGCCGAAAGACGGCTACGACACGATCGATTGGCTGACAAAGCAGCCTTGGTCAACCGGCCGCATAGGTACCTATGGCTGCTCTTATCTTGGCGAGGTGCAATATGGTCAGGCCCCACTGAAGCACCCTAATCTCACGGCGATGTTGCCCCAGGGCGCAGGGCCAGTAAAGTACCACAACTTTGGCGTGATGACCGGAGGAGCTCTTGAACTGGTCACTGCCTTCGGCTGGTTCCGCGACTACGGCAGCAGTGTCTATCCCAAGTTGCCGGCGGACCTGCCCCACGACACTTACGCGCAGGCTGCGAAGTATTTCAGTCTGAATCCTGTCCTTCCCAAGATCAGTCATCGAGCTTTGTGGAAGACACTTCCCATCATTGACATGCTGGATAAGGCGGGCGCCCCACCTTCACACTGGAGTGACATTGTTGACCATGAAGCCGGCGATGTGTGGTGGGAAAAACTCGGCCTGGTCAAGCCCACCGACACATTCGACGTTCCTGCGCTGCACGTGAATTCCTGGTACGACTGGGGCGCCATGGAAACGCTTCAGCTGTTTAACCAGTTCCGTACTAACGGGGTCAGTGCTCGCGCTCGGGACAATCAGTTCGCGATCATCTCTCCGACTGCCCACTGTAGCTCGGAAACAACTACCGAGCACACCATCGTGGGCGCGCGCCCAATGGGTGATGCCCAATTCGCCTACTGGACGACCTACCTCCATTGGTTCGACCACTGGCTGAGGGACGCCGACAACGACATCACCAGCATGCCCCACCTACAGTACTACCTTATGGGCAAGAACGAGTGGCGTAGTGCTCAGGAATGGCCCGTCGCCGGTACCAACTTCACCGATTTCTATCTGCACAGTTCTGGGCGGGCGAACAGCAGGATGGGTGATGGCACGCTCAGCGCGCTTGCGGCCCGGAGTGAACCGGACGACAAATATACCTACGACCCCGCTTCACCGGTACCGTCCCTTGGTGGACCGCAATGCTGCACTGGGACGGATGATGCGCCGGAAGGTGCCTTCGACCAGGCTGATGTCGAGATGCGGAACGACGTCCTGGTTTACACCAGCGCTCCACTGCAGGAGGGTATCGAGGTCACGGGACCGATCAAGTTGGTGCTGTTTGTTTCCTCCTCAGTACGCGATACCGACTTCACCGCCAAGCTGGTAGACGTTTATCCCGACGGAACCGCCTACAATGTCCAGGAAGGCGTCATTCGAGCCCGCTATCGTGAAGGCATGGAGAAGAAGGTGTGGATGGAAGCCGGCAAGACCTACAAGGTTGAGATGACAATTGGTGCTACTGCCAATTATTTCGGCACGGGTCACCGGATCCGCGTTGAAATTTCGAGCAGCAACTTTCCTCGCTTCGACCGTAACATGAATACCGGCGGCAAGAACTATGACGAGAGCAAATGGATTGTCGCAGAGAATCAATTGCACCACTCACAGCAGTACCCGTCGCGCGTCATCCTTCCCATTGTCCCCGCGGAGGACCGGAAGGGCGGGTTGACTTCTACTCAAGGCACAGTGGCGCTTACGGCAAGGTCTCAATGAAGGCAGGCAGCAACCTGCGGACGCTCGTCCTAGAGCACAATGGCCCAGTTGCAAATGTCTGGCTGAACCGCCCTGAGCGTCGCAACGCCATGAATCAGGAGATGCTGGAGGAACTCACGCAGGTCTTCCGGCAACTCGAGACCACGTATGAAACCCGGGTAGTAGTGCTGGGTGGGAAAGGTCCGACATTTTGTGCCGGCGCCGATCGCAAGGATTCCCCTGGTCTCGACCGGATGTTGAATGGGACAGACGTCTCAGCGCGGGAAAAAAACTGGCTAGCGGAGTTAGGGCCACGCACGATGACTGCAATCGAAGAGTGCAATGCCATAACTATCGCGCGAGTGCAAGGACACGCCGTGGGTGGCGGCCTGCTGCTCGCGGTCGCGTGTGATTTTCGTATCGCTGCTGAGGGCACACAGTTTTGGTTCCCCGAGGTGGAACTCGGCACTCCCCTCGACTGGCGTGGCGTTCCCCGACTAATGAGCGAAATTGGTGTCAGCCACGCGCGCGAGATGGTGCTTGCCTCGGCGAGGGTTGATGCGCATCGAGCGGAGACCATGGGCCTCGTAAACCGAGCCGTGCCCATGGAGCAACTGGACTCGACCGTGGAGAATTGGGTTTCACGGATCCTGGGAAGGCAGGAACTCGCTCTGCTGCTCACCAAAAAACAGTTTCGCGCCTATGCTGCCCGGGCCCTTATGGGCGATGCTTCGCAGTTCGATGCAGATCTCCTGATAAACAGCTTGGGCAGCGATACGGCTAAGGAGAGCTTCGGAGTCCACCAAAATGAAGCCAAGGGCGACGCCAAGGCCTCAGTCCAGAAGAAGCGCTCAACAGAGTCTTAGCAGACGAGATTGACCCGTGGACAACACTAATGCAGTCCGGCTACAGCAGTGGGATGCGGTATTGGAAATCACGCTGGACCGTCCCAAAGCGAACGCCATTGATTTCGTCACCAGCCGACTCCTCGGCGATGCCTTTATCCGTTACCGTGACGATGACAGTTTAAGGGCTGCAATCGTCACCGGTGCGGGAGACAAGTTCTTCTCGGCGGGATGGGACTTGAAATCTGCCGCCCACGGAGATGAGGACAACCAAAACTATGGTCCCGGCGGCTTCGCCGGACTGACCGAACTGTGGGATCTGAACAAGCCCGTCATCGCGGCAGTTAATGGAATCGCCGTAGGCGCCGGCTTTGAGTTGGCCTTGGCCTGCGACCTTATTATTGCCGCAGAGCACTCAGAATTCTTCTTGCCGGAAATGGCTCTGGGCATCATGGCAGACTCGGGTGGCGTGCAGCGTCTGCCCAGGCGCCTGCCCTATTTTGTCGCTATGGATCTCCTGCTCACGGGCCGCCGCATGAAAGCCGCGGAGGCTGTGCACTTCGGCTTGATTAATGCTATCGTACCATCGTCTGAGGTACGCTCAAAAGCGTTATCGCTCGCGCATGAGCTGGGGCAAAAAGCTCCGCTCGCCATCGCAGCGATGAAAGAGATTATTCGATCCACCGAGCATCTTAGCGTCCAGGAAGCATTCGCCTTAACAAAAAGCGGGAAGCTTTCCGCCTACCAGCGCATGCTCGCATCAGAAGACTTTCGTGAAGGTCCACGCGCATTCGCTGAAAAGCGCAAGCCCAACTTCACTGGCCGATAGATTCACAGTAGGCAGCGTACACCTTCATATGTTGCACGAAAACATTGGCTCATTTCTCACGCGCAGGGCACGGCGAGGTCCCAATCTGGAGGCCATCGTGGAACCGGAGAAGGGGCGGCGTTCTACCTATGCGGAGCTCAACGCGCGCTCAAACCAGGCTGCGGCTGCCTTACTTGCGAACGGGATTCGGAAAGGCGACCGCGTAGCGATCCTCCTTACGAACCGAGCGGAGTTTGTGGAAAGCTATTTCGCGGCCGCCAAGATCGGAGCGATCGTGGTTCCTCTGAACTGGCGCTTGGTAGCTGACGAACTGCAATTCATCTTGAAGGACTCGGGAGCCATCGGTCTCATATATGACTTGGTCTACGATGCCACCGCCGAGACATTGCGAGCGCGTGACACCGACGTGAAGACGTGGATCCGGGTCGGTGGGACAGACTCTGAGCCGCACTTTCGCAAGAGTTACGAAAATCTACTGGCTGCCCACCCCTGCACTGAGCCTGCTCTCGGCGCTTCCGACGACGACCTCCTCTTCATCATGTATACGTCCGGCACGACCGGCAGGCCAAAGGGTGTGATGCAAACCCACGAGACCATGCTCTGGGCATCGACCACCTGGAACATGACTTGTGATATGCGCTATCTGGATCGTCATCTCATCGTGCTGCCCTTGTTCCACATCGGCGGCTTGCTTCCGCTTACTGCTGCAATTCATCGTGGCCAGACGGTTGTGGTGTTGCACTCCGCGGACCCCGACAACATACTGCGCACCATTGCACAGGAAAAGGTTAATGTGACTCACATCGTCACCACCATGCTGCGCCGGATACTGACCCAATCGGTTGAGCAGCCGGACCGCACCTCGCTGCGCTGGGCCATCGTCGGCGGCGAAGCCGTCCCGCCGGGGTTGACCCGGCAGGCGGCTAACGCCGGAATTGAAGTTCTGCAGGATTACGGGCTCACCGAGGCTTGCGGGCCGGTAACGATTGCAACTTCTGAAGATGCTCGGGAGAAAGCCGACTCTTGTGGCGGCCCGCATTTTCACACAGAGGTTCGTGTGATCGCACCCGATGACCGCGAGGTAGCGCCAGGAGAGGTGGGAGAGGTGGTTGTTCGTTCCCGTCACATCATGAAGGGCTACTGGAATCGTCCCGACGCAACGGCCGAAGCACTCAAGGATGGATGGCTTTACACTGGCGACCTTGGAGCCATTGATGATGATGGATCTCTCTCCATTCGAGACCGCAAGAAGGACATGGTCATCTCTGGCGGGGAGAATATTTATCCTGCGGAGGTCGAGCGCGTGATTTCGTCCCATCCGAAGGTTAAGGAGGTCGCTATCATCGGACAGCCCTCGGGGAAGTGGGGCGAGTCACCGGTTGCGGTTGTCGTCACCAAGAATGGTGCCGGGCTGAATACCGAGGAGATCATTGCGTTCTGCCGAGGCAAAATCGCCGGCTATAAGATTCCGCGCCATGTAGAGTTCGTGGACGAACTTCCACGTACCCCAACCGGCAAGATTCAGAAGCACCTGTTGCGCGTGCGCTTCCCAGGGCCCGCACCGCAATAGGCCAGAAAAATGCACAGCATAGGAAAAGGAACCGATGAGCGGACCGTGGCAGCGCCACAACTCAGCCGAGCAGTAGGCGCCAGCAAGTTCTTTACGCTTGCTTTCGGCGCAATCGTCGGAGTCGGATGGGTGGTCATGCTGGGAGAATGGTTGCGCCAGGCTGGACCATTGGGAGCGATTCTCGGGTTCGTCGGTGGCGGTTTGCTCATGTCTCTCGTCGCGCTTTCCTACGCCGAAATGGCCAGCATGTTCCCTGTGTCCGGCGGAGAAGTTGCTTACGCTTACGAGGTCTACGGTGTGCGGACCTGTTTTGCTACTGGTTGGTTCCTCGCTCTCACGTATATCGCATTTGTCTCCTTCGAGGCAATCGGCGTGGGATGGATTGCCAGCTCTCTCGTAGCGGGGCTACGCAGATTCGGCTTCACCCTGGCGGGTCAGAGAATCGGCGCTGATCTGATGCTTGGAATGGCAGGAACGGTAATTATCACCGCCATGAACCTGCGCGGAATCAGGACTGCTACGACGCTGCAAGAGTTTCTAAGCTACGGGAAGATCGCCGTGGCTCTCGTATTCATCATGTTCGGCATCCTGTGGGGCAGTGGGTCTAATCTGGTGCCGATGTTTCAGGAGTCCTCCTCCGGATCGAAATTGACAGGATTCCTGGCGGTATTTGCGACCGCTCCGGTCTGGTACGCGGGATTCAATGTGATTCCCCAGGTCATGGAGGAGAAGGCATCCAATACTTCGTGGAGAACCGTCGGGCGGATCTTTGCGATCTCGATTGCCGCGGCTGCTCTGTTTTATTGTCTGGTCATCCTGTCGGCGTCCATGGCGGTTCCGTGGCGGACACTCCTGGATCGTGAATTACCGGCAGCGGCTGCCTTCGAGGTCGCATTCCATTCGCGATTTGCGGCCAGCATGGTGCTGGCTACGGCCTTGCTCGGTCTGCTGGGCACCTGGAATGCCGTATTCATTGCCGCTTCGCGCGTCTTGTTCTCACTTGGGCGGGCCCAGATTATCCATCCGGCATTTGCCCGGCTGCACCCGGTGCATCGAACCCCCACGATTGCGATCGCTTTTGTAGCGGTGGTTGGCGCTTTGGGTGTGTTACTCGGTCGCACAGCAATCGCAACCATCGTCAATGTCGGGGCAAGCTGCTTCGGGCTTGTGTTCTTCCTCACTTGCCTGGGAGTCGTGACAATGCGGCGCAGAAGTCCGGGGTATGACCGCCCCTACCGGGTACCTGGAGGCACCGTTACTGCGAGCGTCGCAGCATTTGTCTCGTTATTGGTATTTTGTGTTTCCATTTACGCTCCGTACGCCAGCGCCTCTCACTCCATTCCTCTGGAATGGATCTTATTCGCAGGATGGGGGCTCTTAGGAATTGTCTTTTGGACCGTCGCTCGTCGGACTCGCAACGGCGTGAGTGAAATGGAGAGGCGTAGATATATTCTCGGAGACGCCACCCTCGACTAGCTGCCCCAATGGAGTTGCTCGACGCAGCCGTCACAGGGACGGCTGGTATTTGGGGCAGCTTTTTTCAGCGTCCGCCTCATCGCTGCTGATCATCGTAAGTATCACCCTCCACTATCGCGGCGACGGAGTGTTCATGCTCGCGGGAGGAGCGATCAATCTGCGCAAGAATTTCAAACGGCAGAACCTGTGATAAGCGACTTCCCATGCAACAGTCAGTTTTGCTGCACAACTGCTGCACAAACGCTCCTCTATAACCCCCCAAAACCTCATCCAACCCTCTGATTCGACCTACATTTCACAACAGCATATGCAAAGCTTGGCCTTTTCGTAAGCGACAGTCATCGGTTCAAGTCCGATCGTCGGCTCCAATCGTCTCAATAGCTTGCCGATCAGTTCACCAACGTCTGCTGCACATTTGCTGCACAACTGATTTTCGCTGCAGTTGCTTATTGCCTCAACCACGTCACGAGCGGTCTTGGTGCAGAAGGTTTGCGACGTGCCGACGTTTGTCCGTTACCGGAAGCTGCTTGAGGTTTGTGACGAGCCCTTGCGGCAGGCCGTCATCCGTTCCGCTGGGTCTATTCGCTTTGAGTCTCGGCTTAATCGCCCGGTCCGCTAGGTTGGCCGACTCCAGGCTCCCTTAGCGGGCGTTCCGGGAACATGATGCCGAGTCCTACGCCGGCCTATTGCGGTCGAGCATCAAAACGCAGGGACTGGATGATATGTTTTCGATGTGCTAGGGTCTTCCCCTCGTCTCTGTTCGCGTGGCCGGGAATTGAAAGTCTAATCTTGACAAGGTTTGCTGCCGGGCGGAATGACTGGCAAAGCTATGTAAGATGCGCGATTCGTTTCGTGATAGACCTTTTGGTGTGCAATTAGGGTCTCGCTGTCTTCTCCAAACTTGTGACCCGTGTTTGGATTGCGGTCGTACTTAGGAAAATTACTGCTAGACACTTCGACTCGAATCCGGTGGCCTTTAAGGAAGACATTGCTCGTCGACCAAAGATCAATATAAAACTCATAGATTTTGTCAGGCGTGAGCAGATTCTGTTCTTTGAAAGAGTTCCAGTATCGCCCGCGAATGACTCCTTCCAAGAGGATTTCCGCATAACCGTCGGGGTGAACATCCACTATTTTCCCAGTGAAATCCGTATCGGTACGGTCTGTAGAAGCGAATAAGTGCAGAATCACAGGGCCGGTAACCTCAAGGTCTTCCTTGAGAGGCGACGTTGTGTACACGAGCACATCGCTACGCATTTCAATCTTGGTCTGGTCGTAGGGCCCAGCAATGTATTTTGGCTGGCTGGCAATATTGCCGCCGAGGGTTGGGACGGGGCGTTCAGGATCGTATGAAAACGCATCGTTCGGTTCCTTAGCTGGGGCGGTTTTATCCAGGCTTCCGTTTCCATAAAGGCTGTTTGCCTGTCCATCGCTGTGCAAGAAGAACTTGGTGAATTGAGTGCGTTTCAACGGCCATTCGCACTCATTTCGCCAGCGGTCTCTTCCCATGACATAAATATAGACCGGAGGTTCTTTGTCAAATCCGTTGTCGGCCCCTTTAAGCCAGTGATCAAACCAGCGCAGTCGCCACTCAAGTCCGTTCGGCGCTGCTTGATTGGGAAATTTCAAGTCGCCTTCATGGGTATCGAAAAGCCCTCCATGTGTCCAAGGTCCCATCATCAACTTATGGCGATTGTGAAGGTCGGGAGGGCCGTAACTCACCATACCGACATAGTTGTTGATGGTGGCCTGGCTGACCTGATCGAACCAACCGGAGATGTTGAAAGTAGGTACCTTGATCTGATGATATTGGCCCGATCCATTCTTGCCCGGCGCGATCCTCTCGCCTACACCCGGCCAATAGTCGTCCCGGTCGGGATGTGCCACCAGGTCATGCCAGAGCTTGGCATTTTGGATGCCAGCATACGCATCCATGTTTTTGATCGGCAGTTGCTTGTACCATTTCTCCCAGTTCATAACTTCTGTAGGAGTGTTCGTTCGTCCTCCACAGCAGAACCATAGGAAGTCGAGGCTGTTGGAGAGTTGAAAAGCGCCAGAGGGATAAACATTGTCGTAGTGGTCGTCTGGAGAGATCTCCGGAATCAGAGCTGTGAGATGCGGATTCTGATGCAAGGCGCCTTCCCACTGGATAAAGCCGAGATAGGAGCCGCCGAACATCCCTATTTTCCCAGTAGACCAAGGCTGTTGGGCTACCCAGGTTTGAATCTCGCTAAGGTCTTTTCCGTCCTGCTCACCGTATAGATATGCTTGACCTTGGGAGTCGTAGCGACCTCTGAGGTCATAGGCCACAAAGGCGTATCCGCGTCGTGCAAAAAAATCAGCGGCACCGATGTTCTCTTCGTCGAGCTTGTTATATGGAGTGGCAATCAGTACTACAGGGAACTTCTGGTCTGCAACGTCGGGCGTCCATACAGCGGCACTAAGTTTAGCGCCATCACGCATCGCGATCTGGTACATTCGAAACTTAAGGGAGGGATAGCTTTGTTCCGAAAGATTCTGTTCCCAAGAAGAATTCGGTGATTGCGCGAAAGCTTCCTGAATTCCCCCGGCTATCAGCACACACAGCAGGAGAACAGTAAACTCGGGCTTCACGTAACCTCCGTTCACGACGGATTGTCGATTCTACCTACACCCCCAAACCCGTCAAAACAGCAATTTCAGTGCGAACTGGATTTGCCTCGGATCCGCGGCACCACCGATCACACCAAACGACGGCGCTCCAAACACCACCCCGGGCGGATCGAAATTTGGATGGTTCAATAGGTTGAAGAACTCAGCGCGGAATTGGAGTGACTTGGATTCGCTAAACACAAAATTCTTGAACAATGAAAAATCGAAGGTTTTGATTCCCGGTCCGTCGATCGTGTTCCGGCCAGTATTACCGAATGTGAATGGCGCGGGCAGCGCAAAAGCATTGGTGTTGAACCATTCAGTCACGGTCTTTGGACCGTTATTCGGATCGCCGACAGTATCTGGGCGATCGTAGAAATTCCCGGTGTTGCTGTTGTCGAATCCCAGAACGGGGGTGATAGGAAGTCCGCTTTGCAGTGTGAGAATGCCGTTCACTTGCCAATTGCCAATCGATTGTTGTAGGTAACCAGGCCAATTGCCGCCAAGCCTGCGGCCCTTACCCACAGGAAGTTCCCAGACATAACTTGCAACAAATCGGTGGCGAGCGTCAAAAAAGTCTCTACCATACTCTGCGTTCGGATTGCGCGGGTCCCGACCCAAAGTGTCGTCAAGGTCACCAGGATCTACAATTCCGCCAGTGTCAAGCAATTTCGCATAGGTATACGAAACCAAGAATCCAAAACCGCTCTGGAATCGCCTTTCAGCCTTCACATAGCCACTCTGATAGTTTGAGGTGCCAATATTTTCGTAACTCGATATTCCAGTAAATGCCGGGAAAGGCCGCCTGCTCTGTATGTCGCCAGGTCCCGGAGGCGGAGAGTTGATTTGTTGGCCATTGCGAAGGCGGCTGCCGTGGTTTGCCAAGTACCCTAAAGTGACAGTCGTATTGGGGATCACTTCTCGCTGAACTGCCAGATTCCATTGTTGTAGGTACGGATCCTTGAAATGCCGGTTGATACTAAATAGAGACGTGCTGGCTACGCCCAGCCCAGCAGGGAACGCATTTGCCAGAGTTAGGTTGGGAGTAATGGAGTCACCATTAAACGATTGAAAGGTAAAAAATGGTTCATTCAGGAGATTCAGGAACGGTGTTGGGAATACCGTCAGCGGCATGAAGTTTATTCCGTACCCACCCCGAATCACAGTCTTGTTGCTACCGCCGACTCGGTAGGCCAATGCGATACGAGGTTGGAAGTCCTTATAGTGAGAGTCCCGCAGTCCGCGCGGAAAGCCGTTTGTCTTGGGGAGGACGATCTGGCCGGTCGCAGTATCGAACCCACTCAAGCGATCGTCTTTTTCATAAGCTGGCTCGAAATATTCCCACCGTAGTCCCATGTTCACGGTGAGATTTGTTGTTGGCCTCCAGTCGTCATGAAAGTAAGCACCATATCGCGGTTGACGAAAGTGACGGAACCCAATGCCCAGCCCTCGAATGGAAAAGGATGGAAACCCCAAGAGGAAGTCTGCAACAGGCGAACCAGTTGAAGGATCACCGATTTGAGATGTATACATGTTGGTGAACGAGAAAAGGCCTCGCGCGAAGGCGTTGATCCCGCCGTTAACCTGTTCCCACGAAATGTTGAACCCTGTACCGAATGCGTGCTTACCGTGATGATGCGACAAATCGTCGTATATGTAGTACCCGTTATCTGATCGATTATTCGGAGCATTGCTAATGCCACCTGTACCGCCGAGGCCCGAGATGCTGATGGCAGGATTTCCAAAAAAAGTTGTCGAGGTCCCGGTAATTCCTATCTGTTGATTGATCTTGACGTTAATCTCGGTGTCTTGTAGCACTTGCGTCATACGATGATAGCCCACACGGAATTGATTAACTGTTGAGGGAGTGAACACGTGCACGTAGCCGATCGCGGCATTTTGTGACGGAGTATTGAAGTCGTCAGAAAAATTTGGCAACGAAGTAAAGATACCCGTGAGCCTCCGGTAGTTGTAATAGATGTATCGCCCGAACAGGGAATCTTTCTCTCCAATCTTGTGATCGACGCGAATGCTAAATTGATCATTTGTGCTGTTGTCGGGAGGGTTGCCCACAAGATTATTCACATCCCCCGGGCGGTTCGGATGTGGAAATAGCAGGTCCAGTGCGTTGAGGGACGTCTGCGAAATCCTGCCGGTCGGGATTATGTTGTTCAAGAATGGCTGGCGGGTATTCGTACCGCTGTCGAAAGTGGAAGGGTCAAAAATTTGTGGCTGACCAGCGAAATTCCCTGCTCGCTCCGCCTCTGTGGGGACGGTGTACTGAAAAGTTTCGTGCTTTACTATTCTTAGACCTTCATAGCCGGCGAAGAAGAATGTCCTGTCTTTCAGTATAGGTCCTCCAATGCTGCCACCGAATTGATTTTGTCTGAAAGGAGGTTTGTTGCCCGAATCGAAAAAGTTCTTGGCATCCAGAACATCATTCCTGAGAAACTCGAAGGCACTGCCATGGAACGAGTTCGTCCCTGACTTGGTAACTAAGTTTACTTGGGCACCGCCCGCCAGACCTTGCTGCGCGGAGTAGTTGCTTTGGTTCTCCTGAAATTCTTGCACTACATCTGGATTCAGCGAAATATTGACTCGCGGATCATTAATGTCGCGGATGTTCACACCATCCACAGTGACAGCCGTCGCCGATATCGGGGCTCCGGCCACCATGTTATATCCGCCTAAATTGCGAAAGAAGGAGGTGTGAGGAGAGGGAACTGCATTCGGCTGGAGTGCCACGAGCTGTACAAAGTTGCGTCCATTCAATGGGAGATTCACAACGTCCGCTTTTTCAACTACTCCTTCCACGGCACCAGATTGGGTCTGGACGGTAGCGACTTCGCTTGTAACTTCAACCTTTTGCTGGGTGCCTGCAACAACCAGTCGGACGTCGGCCTGCAGTGTCTCGCCCAGGGCAACTGTGAGGTTCTCCAGAATCGTCCGTTGGAAACCACTCTGCTCGGCTTCAAGCCGATAGACTCCGACGGGCACTATCGGAAATCTAAAATCACCGGCTTCTGAAGTCACCGTTTTCTGTGTGACGTTGGTGCCGACGTTTGTCAAAGAGATCTGTGCGCGCGGAACGACCGCGCCCGAGGAATCAAACACGGTTCCTACCACGGCGCCGCTGGTCTGGGCCGCGACGTACGTGACGGAGGTGGCGAACATGAAGACCAGAAGGAAAATGCTCTTGAAGTGTTTCATCGTTTTTCTCCTAACCTGGCTGTGATCGTAGATCGGCGGGACCGGATTGGATCGAAATCAAACCGGCATGGGAATTTTCGACTAACACTGGCATGCAAATGGCCCGACGTTCGCACTGCAAACCACTCATCCTCGTCGCAGGGATGTTGACGAGGAAAAATTTGACGTGAAACCAAATACTCCACAATTGGTAAATATGTCAAGCTAATTCTTAACTGTCCACTTTCCACTTTACATATTTACCAATTTTCTGATAGGTTCCCTGTCAAATCAGCGGGGCCAGGTGCCCACGAAGAGCCACTACATAGGCACTCTTCACCCATAAGGCAAGTTTGGGCGCTGCATTTCGGAGGAAGCGGAGGGATGGCGTTAAAGGTTGATCCCGTAACTCTTCAAGTGCTGACCAGCGCAGCTTATTCAATCGCAGAGGAGATGTCCGTCGCCTTGATACGCACTTCGCGGTCCACCAATATCAAAGACCGCCGAGACGCATCTTGCGCGCTTTATGACACGGCAGGCGCCATTGCCGTTATTTCCCAAAGCGAGATTGGGACACCACTACATCTGGGAGTTATGGGAGCTGCGGTCGGAACGGCTCTTAGCAAGATACCTGCGTCGACATTGGAGCCTGGTGACGACATCATCATGAACAATCCCTATCCCGCAGGCCCCGGCCACCTCAATGACATTTGCGTTATTTCGCCCATTTTCTATCAAGACGAACTGGTCGCACTCGTTGCGAATCAGGCTCACCACGTTGATGTGGGGGGCTACGCGCCCGGAAGCATGCCCTTTGGGGTTACTGAGATCTACCAGGAAGGCTTGCAGATTCCACCGTTGAAACTATCCCGCCGCGGCGAACTGAACCAGGATGTCGTGGAACTTGTGATGCAGAATGTTCGCGATCCAAAGGACCTGAAAGGTGATTTGATGGCGCAGATCGCTGCCAACAATGTGGGAGAGAACCGGGTAATCGAGCTAATGGATCGTCATGGTAAGGAGACTGTTCAGCGGTACATGCAGGAAATCATGAACTACTCCGAGCAGAGAATGCTCGCGGGCCTTCGCAAGCTCAAGCCCGGTAGATACACATTTGAAGACTATCTCGAGGGTGATGGGTGGACAGACGAGCTAATCAACATCAACGTCGCGATCGAGATAACGAAAGACAAGTTTGTCGTGGATTTCACCGGCACTCACAAACAAGTGCAAGGACCCTTGAATTGCCGGCCTGCTTCAGCGGCGGCTTGCGTGTACTACGTCTTGAAAGCGGTGCTTGATCCCGAACTTCCCGGTAATGCTGGCGCATTCCGGCCAGTTAAGGTCATAACGGAGCCGGGTTCGTTGGTCGAAGTTCAATATCCGGGTGCGCTCGCGAATGCAAACATCATCACCACAATGCGGATCGTAGACACTCTCTTGGGAGCGCTTACAAACGTAATCCCAGAACGGGTGGTCGCGGCTTGCCAATCGAACCAGCTGTTCAACATTGGCGGGCTGAATCCCCGAACGAATCAAAGATACAGCTATATCGAAACCTACGGCGGCGGTCAGGGAGGCTTGTTCGATCGGGACGGAATGTCCGGTGTTCAGATGCACATGACGAACACTCGCAATGCACCGATCGAGGTATTTGAAGCTAGTCATCCCATGTTTGTAGAACGCTATGGGCTGATTCCCGACTCCGGTGGAGCAGGCAAGTTCCGTGGTGGGTTCGGTAAGCGACGCGACATTCGCGTGCTCAGTAGCGCGAACACGGCAACTATGTCGACGGACCGCGCGCGTATCGCGCCATGGGGTCTTTTTGGCGGTGGCCGCGGAGCATGCAGTGCGTTTGTCTTACGCGATCCCAAGGGCAAGACGGTTCGATTGCCCTCGAAGGGCACGCGTCGGATCGAGCAGGGCTCGGTTATTTCATGCATTACCGCGGGCGGGGGCGGATATGGAAATCCTCTGGAGCGTGATTCTGAACGGGTGCGCTTCGACGTGCTGGAAGGTCTGGTCAGCCGGCAAAACGCGCGCAAATTATACGGTGTCGTATTGAACTCGTCCTCCAAGATTGATGTGCAGAAGACAGTTGAGCTGCGCCGTTTAATGAGCAGCAAAAAGAAGGCGGTTTCTACGGGAGCCCGAGAGACGAAAGGAAAAGGCGCGGGACCGGCATGACCCTCTTGCTGTCCAAGTCAGAGGTTGGGCGCTACCTCGTCATGGAGGAATTGATTAACGAGATGGAGGCGGGATTTTGTGTATTTTCTGAAGGAAGAGTTGAGATGCCGCAGAGAATCCGCCTGACCACAGTCGATAGTGTAGGCTATGGGGCCTTTATGCCTTGCTACATGCCCGGCCATGGTCTGGGGATCAAAATCAATACCAACTTTCGTGAGAATGCAAATCATGGATTGCCAAGAATTCTGGGTCTATTGGTGCTGCTAGACACGGCCACCGGGATGCCTCTGGCCATCATGGATAGTACGGCGATCACCGCTTTTCGCACGGCCGCAGTTTCTGGTGTGGCCATGCGGAATCTCGCGCCTGACAATTCGGAAATCCTCGGAATCCTGGGTGCTGGTGTTCTGTCAGTTCCGCATATGCTCGCTGCCAGCGCGGTGCGGAACATCCGAACCGTACGGATTTATTCCCCCCATCTGTCCGCGCGGCAAGAGGAATTTGCTCTTGCCGCGCGTGCGGCGGTGAATGCGTCAGTTGAAGTTGTAAGCTCCGCGAAGGAAGCGGTGGCAAACGCTGACATCGTCGTGACCTGTACGAGCTCTACCATTCCAGTATTGGACGGGCGTTGGCTTCGACCGGGAACGTGCGTAATCGCGGTGGGCAATGCCACGCCAAACTCGCGAGAACTTGATACGACGACAGTAATGCGGTCGCGTGTGATTTGCGACTCATGGCGAGCTTGCATTCTGGAGGCGGGTGACCTTCTCATTCCGATTAAAGAAGGCAGCATCACGGATGCTCAAATTAAGCACGACCTGGGCGACGTCTTAAAGAGTCAACAAAAGAGCAGCTCGGAACTGGTGTTGTTCAAAAGCGTGGGGTTGGCATTCGAAGATCTTATTGCGGCGCGTTACGTGTGTTCCAAAGCGATTTCATCTAAGACGGCCACTCGCTTCGAATTCTTCGATGCGACGCTAAAAGCAATGGCCAGCTAGGTTGGGGACGGATGGGGCTAAGGATAGGCGTGGACGTCGGCGGGACCTTTACCGACTTGTGCATGTTCGACGATCATACCCGCTCGCTACATATTGCGAAGGTGCCGTCGATTCCATCGTCACCTGATAAGGGCGTGATTGAAGGCGTGCGGCGTCTGCTCACGGAAGCCCGATGCCGACCTCAAGATGTGGAGTTTTTCGTGCACGGTACGACTATCGCTACCAATGCGATTATCGAGTACAAAGGCGCAAAGGTTGGTCTGCTGGTCACCGAGGGTTTTCGGGATGTTCTTCAAATTGTGCGCCAGGACCGACCTAAGCTCTATGACTATTTCGCCCAACATGCCAAGCCTCTCGTTCCCCGGAACCATACCTACGAAGTTCGTGAGCGAATGCTCTTCGATGGGGAAGTTAAGACCTCGCTCGATGAGGGGCGCACGCGTAAGCTGCTGCGGCAGATCAAGAAAAAAGGTGAGGTGGAAATTCTTGCGGTTTGCCTGCTGCACGCATATGCCAATCCCGCGCATGAACTGCGAATTCGCGAATTGATCAACGACGAAATACCGGGCATGAAGGTTTCCCTCTCTTCCGAGATATTGCCCGAGATTAAAGAGTACGAACGCGCGATCACCACGGTCGTTAACGCATATGTACTGCCTACAGTCAGCACCTACCTGTCGCAATTGAAACAGAAGCTGGCTAACGCGAAGGTTGCTTCGGATCTTTACATCATGCAGTCCAGTGGCGGAGTCATGACTGCCGCGACAGCGGTTGAGAAGAGTGTGCACACCGTATTGTCGGGGCCCGCTGCTGGTGCGTTGGCGGCAATGTGGATGGGACGAAGATCCGGATTCGAGAATCTGATCTCTATCGATATGGGCGGGACTAGCGCCGACGTCTCTCTGATGAGCGCCGGCAAGCTTGCCTACGCGAAGGAAAGTACCGTGGCCGGGCACGTAATCAAAGTGCCGACCATTGATATTAATTCTGTAGGCGCGGGCGGCGGTAGCGTCGCGTGGGTCGATTCGGGGGGGGCTCTGCAGGTCGGCCCGGCCAGTGCCGGGGCCTACCCGGGACCGGCCTGCTATGGGCGTGGTGGGACCCACGCGACGGTGACGGACGCAAACATCCTGCTTGGGAGATTGAACCCAGACTATTTCCTGGGGGGCGAAATGAAAATCGACGTTGAGGCCTCCCGGCGCGCGATTCACGACCATGTGTCGCGACCGCTCAAACTCACGCTGGAGCAAGCCGCCGAAGGAATCATTCGCGTAGTAAACGCGACCATGGTTCGTGGAATCCGCCGGGTATCGGTGGAAAGGGGCTACGATCCTCGCGAGTTCACTCTATATGCATTTGGTGGAGGAGGGCCGGTGCACGCCACCATGCTTGCGGCTGAGTTGAACATTCCCGACGTCATGATTCCCGCGGGAGCTGGTGTGGGTTCGGCGATGGGCTGTATCGTTGCTGATTTTCGACACGATTACACCCAGACGCACATGAGGAAGCTGTTGGGGTTGCCTGCTCAACAACTCCAAAAGCTCTTCAAGCAATTAGAGCGCAAAGCGCTGGCGCAGATGGAAAAGGAGGGTCTCCCACAGGATCGCACGGTGCTTCTGCGGAGTCTTGACATGCGGTACGCCGGACAGGGCTACGAGCTTGAAGTGCCGGTACCACCGGGCCCAATTACTAATGAGACGACAACTACTGTTGAGTCCAGCTTCCGCGCGCTGTATCGCAAAACGTACGGATACGAGCCCGATGATCCGACCGAGGTAGTGACTTTTCGCGTAGTTGCCGTGGGTAGTCTTCCACCGCTGGAACTTCCTACCCAACAGTCATCGGACCAGGATGGAAGTTACGCCGCGAAAGGTACGCGTCCCGTTTTTTTTAATAGCCGCTTTCAGGAAACGACGATATACGACGGCCACAAGCTGCAATCGGGCAATCGTCTTCAAGGACCCGCAATTATCGAACAGCGCGAGTCGACGACCGTTGTGCTGCCTCAGCAGCAGGCCATAAAAGGCGGTCAGGGAGAAGTACTAATAAGCGCTGCAGGGGCCTAGCTTTCTTAGGAGGACATTTGTGTTCGACAAGATGCAAGTACAGAAAGTAGAAGAGCCGACGAAGACTATCGCCATTCCCGTGGATCTGGGGCCACAAATCGCGCGCGTCGCGATCTCTGACGAAGTGATCGCGCGCTTCAAAGACCTCATTGCCCGAAGAGTGTTCGTGCCAGGGGGGAAGTTGCCGCCGGAGCGCGATCTTGCCGCGGCACTCGCTGTCAGCCGTCCTACGCTGCGGCAGGCTTTGCGCGCGTTGCAGATCCTGGGTGTTATTCGATCACGCCAGGGCTCGGGGTCCTACCTTGCGGAATCGGCTGCTGACATTCTGCGAGAGCCCCTGGAATTCGCGCTGGCTATGAAAGGTATCGCTGAAACCGACCTTTTTGAAACCCGGTGCACGCTGGAAGTGAAGTTGGCAAGTCTGGCGGCGATCCGCCGAAAAGAAGAGGACATTGCCGAGATGCGCAATACTTTGGCGCGCATGCGCGAATCATTCGGGAACCCCGATTCCTGGTGCGTGCATGAAATCCACTTTCATAGCTGCATCTTAAACGCTGCACGGAACGCGGTGATGAGCACCGTGATGGAAATGTTGTCGTTCATGCTCCTGGAGAGCAGGCGGGAAACAGTCCGACTACTTACCGATTACGGCTCTTCGTACGCCGCGCACGAAAAGGTATTTATCGAAATCGAGAAGCAGGATTCGGAAGCTGCAGGTCTAGCTATGGTCGAACACTTTCGGATGATGGAAGGTCGGCTGCCGCGTCGGGGAACACACGGCAGCAGCCAAAGCAGAAATAGACGCAACAAGCTCCCGCGCGAGGAGGTTGGGTTATGACATGGTGGACGCGATCATTCGTGCTGTTTTTCGTCTGCCTGCCTCAGTTGATGGCGCAGAATGTGGATCCGGATTGGAAAGTCAAACTTTCCCAACCTCAGTACGAAGACATCCGTTTTCGCATGTCGCAGGTACCTATGCCAGACGGCACCAAGATTGGAGTGGCAGTTTGGACCCCAGAGGTTGAGGGTCAGAAGTTCCCAACCATTCTGATCGCGACGCCTTACAACAAGCTGCGCGACGTGAATATTACCGACGCTGAGTTTTTCGTAAAACGGGGATACGCCTACGTTGCTTATGATCTGCGCGGCCGCTATGACTCAGAAGGGGAAGCTTATCTTTACGGCGAACAAGATGGAGCAGACCTCAATGTAATGCAGAGCTGGGTTGCTCAGCAGTCGTGGTCAACCGGAAAAATTGGGATGTACGGCGGATCGTATCTTGGATTCATTCAGTGGGAGGGCGCGCTTTACAAGAATCCGAATCTGACTGCACTGGTGCCCCAGGTTTCCCCCGATGATCACTACGACAACGTTTATCCCTCTGGCGCATTTCAGCTTTCAAACAGCCTTGATTTCCTCTGGTTTTGTTGTGGTGGACGAACGAACACACCCACGGAAGTGATGAACTGGGAAAAATGGTATCAGCAACTGCCTTTGAAGAACATGGCCGAGTGGGCAGGCATCCAGAACACGAAATTGTGGAATGACCTGTTAGCACACCCTGACCGTGACGACTACTGGCCTGGTCCGGGTGAACGCATCGCTCCCGGCCAAAACGGCCCAGGCAAGTACAACGAGGTGCAGGTGCCGACTTTTAACATTGCCGGCTGGTACGACCAAGTAAGTCAAGCCACCATCAACAACTACATCGGCATGTCGAAATATGGACCCGAGAAGCACCGAGAACACCATAAGCTGATGATGGGGCCATGGGTGCACGGAAGCTTGTTCCAAACCAAGCAGGGAGAGTTGACATTTCCAAACCAGGCGGCTCCCAACGGAAACGAGTGGCGACTGCGCTGGTTTGACCACTGGTTAAAAGGTAACGACAACGGCTTCGAAAAGGAGCCACCCGTTTACATCTACGTGATGGGCGCGGACGTATGGCGCAATGAATGCGAGTGGCCGTTGAAGCGAACACAGTACACCAAGTATTTTCTCCACAGTCAGGGGCAAGCTAACAGCCTACTTGGGAACGGCCTGTTGAGCGAGGCAGGGCCGGGACAGGAACCGGCCGACCGTTATTCCTACGATCCCAAACACCCTGTTCCAACACTGGGTGGAAATGTAGCGATGCACCCACCGCGAGTGGGCCCGTACGACCAAAACGCAATTGAACTGCGCAGTGACGTGCTCGTGTATACCGGTGAACCTTTAAGAGAACCGATGGAAGTGACCGGCCCAATTGTCCTGCATTTGTTCACCTCAACCGACCGCACAGATACCGATTTCAACGGAAAGATTATCGATGTGTATCCCGACGGGTATGCACAAATTCTGTTGGAGGGTGTGATCCGAGGACGCTATTGGAAGACATTCAAGCAGCAAAACTTGCTTACACCGAATAAAGTCTACGAGTTCTACGTGGACCTTTGGTCTACCAGCAACCTCTTCCAAAAGGGCCACCGGATTCGAATTGAAGTGTCGAGCAGTAACTTCCCAAAGTACGATGCGAATCCGAACACAGGACACAAATTCGGAACAGACTCAGAATCGCTGGTCGCGAGTCAGAAAATCTATCATGACAAGGGCCATCCGTCGTACGTGCTGCTGCCAGTGATACCAGCGGGAAGCAAGCCCTGTGAAAATACTGCCGTTGCAAGCAATTGAGGAATTGGATCAAGAGGAGTGAGCCATGGAGGAGAACGGAGCGTCTAAGAGCACCGCAGGAGAATTTTCTCCGGCGCCCGCCAGGCTGGGACGGTTCCGCTGGCTGATCTGTCTGATGCTCTTCCTGGTAACGGTGAGCAACTACATTGACCGCCAGGCCATTTCCATTGTTGCACCCGTGATCTCCTCCCAGTTTCATTTCACAAATTCTGATATCGCGATGATTTTCAATGCCTTTCTTATCGCCTATACGTTCGGCCAATCCTTTTCGGGCGTTTTTATGGATTGGATTGGATCTAAACGCGGCTTCTGCATACTGGTGGTCATGTGGTCAGTAGCGAGCATCCTGACTGCTTTTGCTCGCAGTGTTTTTTCGTTCAGCTGTTTCCGATCGTTATTGGGCATCTCGGAGTCAGGAAATTTTCCCGGCGGTATCAAGGTCGTCTCCGAATGGTTTCCGGAGCGGGAGCGATCAACGGCGGTGGGGTTGTTTGTAAGCGGCGCCAGTATAGGAGCGATTCTTACACCGCCACTGGTGGCCTTCCTGGTGGTCCACTTTGGTTGGCGACTCGCGTTTGTGCTGGTGGGAATTCCCGGATTGCTGTGGGTCTGGTGGTGGTGGTCCCTGTACGCTCCCGTTGCCTCGCATCCCAGGCTCTCAGAGAGCGAGCGCACTTATATCCGGACTGGACGGGAGGAAGTACGTTCTACTCCGCCGCTTGGACTTTCGTGGCGGTCGTTTCTCAGACACCGCATGTTTTGGGGAGTGTTCCTTGGTCGCTTCGTTGAAGAACCTGCCTCCTGGTTCTATCTCACATGGCTGCCCTTATATCTGAGGAGTTTTCGAGAAGTGTCTTTGATCAACATTGGTTTTCTTCTGATCATTCCATTCCTGACTCTTGATATCGGGTATATGGGCGGAGGTTGGATCGCGTCGTGGTTAATGAAGGATGGTTGGTCGTTGAACCGCGCCCGTAAGACCGTAATGGCGGCAAGCGCTGTGTGCATGTTATCCGCTATACCGGCCGTGCTGTCCGCCTCGACCGTCGAATTTGTAATGCTGGTCAGTCTTGCCACGCTGGGCCACGGGGGCTGGGCGGCGAACATTATGACTCTTCCAGGGGATATGGTGCCGCATCGTCTGGTTGGAACACTCTACGGACTCACTGCGTTTGGGGGCGGTTTGGGTTCGATTCTCTTCATGCAGATTACTGGCAAGCTTGTAGATATGCAGCGATCATTCGATACGGTTTTCATCATCGCCGGTCTGCTTCCGGTGATTGCGGCGATCATCGTTCTGACACTTACCGGAAGGATTGAGTTAATGCGGTTACCTGGGATCACCGAGGAAATGGCGCCGGCGAGCTTGCCGGCACTTTCTTGAGGAGGAGAGTTCTTTTCATGGTGAATACCGTCGATGCATTGGTGATCGGCGCGGGCATCAATGGCGCCAGCATTGCATTCAATCTCGCCAAGCGCGGATACAAGAATGTGGCAATTGTTGAACGCTTCAAGATTGCTTCGGGCGGGACGGGCAAATCGGCCGCAATTGTGCGGCAGCATTATTCCAACGATGTGCTGATCCGGATGGTAAAGCGCTCTCGTGACGTATTCGAATTCTTTGCCGACGAGATCGGAGGCAACGCCGGCTTTGTAAAAACCGGCTATCTGTTTTTCGTACCGGAGTACGTCAAAGATGCCTTTATGGCAAATGTTGCGCTCCAACAAGAAATGGGCATCAAGACAAAAGCGATCTCAAAGCAAGAGGCTCGCGAAATCTCGCCGCAGATCGACCCCGGCGATGCTGCGGCGATTGCATATGAGCCCGACTCCGGGTACGCAGATCCTTATGAGGCCACGGTTTCCTATTTGCGCGCAGCGAAGGCGCTCGGTGCGCGCCTTTATCAGAGCTGTCCAGTACAGTCGATTCACGTTGAGAATGGAAAGCTTCAGCGTGTCGTCACGCCCAAGGCGGAATTCTCCACCAGGGTGGTGGTCAACGTTTCAGGGCCATGGGCGAACAAAGTAGGAAGTATGGTGAAAGTCTCTTACCCAATTGAGGTGACGCGAGAACAGGAAGTAATGTTTCGTGCGCAATCTCCATCAGATTGCCCCAAGCTGACGGTTTCGGACATGTGCAACGCGATCTATTTCCATCCGTTTGGCCAGGACCTGCTGGTCGGCCGCGGGTTTCCGAAGGAATACGAACAGGTGGACCCTGACAACTACCCAGAAGGCAGCGATCGCGAGTTTGTAGAAGATACGGCTGAACGGGTCGTCAAACGAATTCCTAGCATGGAATCGGCAATGATACTGAAAGGGTACAGCGGACTTTATGACATCACTCCTGACTGGCATCCGATTATCGGTACCCATCCGGAGGTCGAAGGTTTTTTCAGTGCCGTGGGTTTTAGCGGGCATGGTTTCAAGCTGGCGCCTGCTGTCGGCGAGGCCATGGCGGAATTGATCACTACCGGGAAAAGCACAACTGCGGATCTTTCCCTGTTTTCTGCGGATCGCTTTGCGAAAGGGAGAGAGTTCAAGGCTGCTTACGGTGGGAATCGGGCTTAATGGACATCCATGTCATTCCTAATGCCATGTCCAAATTGTGGGACTCGCAGCGTCTACGAATTTCGCTTTGGAGGAGAGTTTCGACGTCGTCCAGACCCGGGTGCACCCGATAGCGATTGGGTCGACTACGTGTACAACCGTGCCAATATCAATGGCGTGCAAAAGGAGTGGTGGTATCACCGCGATGGTTGTGAGAAATGGTTTGTGGCCGAGCGGGATACCACCTGCAATATGGTAAACGCCAGCTATTGGCCATACGAATCATTATGACCAACGATGGCGACCGCCTTTCAGCACACAGCTCTCATCAGGTAAGTCAAGAGCGCCGCGTAACGTTTTATTTCCAAGGAAGGCCTGTTGGTGCGTTGTCCGGCGACACAGTGGCATCTGCCTTGTTTGCGCAGGGTCGCAGAGTATTTTCTCGTAGTTTTAAATACCATCGTCCCAGGGGCCTGTTGTGCTGCTCAGGCGATTGTCCCAACTGCCTGATGGAAATAGATGGCAAGCCAAACATCCGTGCTTGTCGTGTGCAAGTTCGCCCCGGGCTGCACGCACGTGCGCAGCACGCGTGGCCGTCGGTCGATCACGATTTCTTGAGGGTCATCGAACGTTTCGAGCGTTTGCTTCCTATCGGTTTCTACTATAAGACCCTCTACAAACCGCAGCTGCTGTGGAAAATTGCCGAGCCTATAATCCGCAAACTGGCCGGTTTGGGGCGAGTCAGCAAGCAAGCACCCTCCGAGGAATACGAACACCGCTACGAGTTTGTGGACGTGATCGTGATCGGAGGCGGCCCTGCCGGTATTGAAGCCGCGAAAGTGGCAGCAAGCAGTGGCGCGTCGGTGCTCCTCGTCGAAAACGAACCACAACTTGGCGGTCACTTGCGTTATGAGACCAAACTTTACCCCTATGAGGAATTAGAGCGTCCCGGATACGAACTCGCTCACATGATGAACTCCGCGCTCCAAAATACTGCCGACCTGAGCATCCTTACTGACGCGACCGCTTTCGGAAGCTATGAAGGTGGGCTGGTACCGGTGCTTCAGGGGCGTACGTTGATCCATGTTCGGACCAGGGCGATGATCGTTGCGGCTGGTTGTCATCAGTATCTGCCGGTCTTCCGTAATAACGATCTTCCGGGAGTGATGCTGTCGCGGTCAGCCCTTCGTTTGATGAACCTGTTTGCTATCCGACCTGGCAAGCGAGCTGCTGTGTACACCGCTAATGACCAGGGTTATGAGGCGGCGTTTGAATGTCTGCGCCACAACATCGAAGTTGCCGCTTTGATCGATGCACGAAAACACGTTCACCGCCCCGAGCGAGCATTTGATCTGCAATTGCGCGGCGTCCCCGTGATCTCAGGTATGAAGATCATTGAGGCCTGCGGATCTCGCGCCGTCTGTGCCGTGAAAATTGCATCTGCTGAGGACAGCACGCGAGTCGACTCCTCTCACCAGCAAACAATTAAGTGCGATGTTGTTCTGGTGTCCACCGGTTCGCAAGGGAATTCCGCGCTTCTGCTTCAAGCGGGATGTCAGCTTGGGCTTGACAAGCAAATCGGACAGCCAGTGCCTGTGCGTCTGGCTCCAGGAGTTTTTGCTGCCGGGGAGATTCTTGGGTTACGCTCGCTACCCAGCATTATTAGATCGGGACAGGCTGCCGCTCAAAGCGCAATTCAGTACCTAAAACTAGAAACCGTGTCATGGCAGGACGAACTCGATGGCCTACTGGCGCAGGCCCGTCAACAATCGAACGCCAGTTTCGGTTCCATTCGTCCAACCGGCGGCACGAAGAACTTCGTTTGCCTCTGTGAAGATGTCACGCAAATGGATCTTGAACAAGGAGTGGAGGAAGGTTTCGATGAGATCGAGACACTGAAACGATATAGCACGGTGTCAATGGGCCCATGCCAAGGTCGCATGTGTGCGCGAAATTCCACTGAGATTTGTGCGCAAGCGACTAATAGGGATTTCGGTGCAGTAGGGATGACCACTGCACGACCGCCGATCTGTCCCGTCCCTCTGGGCGTGCTGGCTGGTCCGGAGTTTCATCCCGTAAAGCGAACCAGCCTGCACTATAAGCATCTGGCAAGCACGAACAAGATCATGGATATGGGCCTCTGGAAGCGTCCGTTTGTTTATACCACCGTAGCCGAAGAATACGATGCGGTCCGAAACCATGCTGGCCTTATTGATGTGAGCACTTTGGGTAAGCTGTTCGTTCGGGGAAAGGATTCGCCCGTACTTCTCGACAAGCTATACACCCATTGGTTTTCAAAGCTGGCCGTTGGCCGGACTCGATATGGCTTGATGTGCGATGACAGTGGAACCATCTTGGACGATGGTACCGTCGCCCGTCTTTCAGACGATCGGTACTACGTTACCACTTCGACGGGGAACATCGACTTCGTCGAACAGTGGATGAAATGGTGGGCGGCTGGAACAAATTGGTGCGTCCACATTGTGAACGTGACCTCCGGCATGGCGGCAGTGAATCTAGCGGGTCCGAAAGCCCGAGAGATTCTTGCGAAGGTTACTCCACTAGACCTTTCGGGTCCTGCATTTCCTTACATGGCCTGTCGGGAAGCAAGAGTCGCCGAGGTGCCAGCGTTGCTGCTGCGAGTCGGCTTTGTCGGAGAGATCGGGTGGGAAATTCACTTTCCTGCTGACTATGGAGAGTACCTGTGGGACGTGCTGTTGGATGCCGGAAGGGATTACCACCTTAAGCCGTTCGGGGTAGAAACTCAAAGGCTTCTTCGCCTCGAGAAAAAACACATTATCGTTGGGCATGACACCGACGCTCTATCGAATCCCTATGATTCCGATCTGCAGTGGGTTGTGAAGCTAGACAAACCCGATTTTATCGGCCGTCATGCGCATGAAAAAATGCGGGCCCAATCCGGGAAAAATCGTCTCGTAGGCTTCCAGTGCGTAAATGGAGGCCAGCCGGATGACGGCTGTGCGGTTGTGATTCGAGGCAAACTCGCCGGACGTGTCACCAGCGCACGTTTCAGTCCAAAACTCAACAAGTATGTCGGCCTTGCGTGGCTGCCAACCGAACACTCACGCAGCGGTTCCGAATTTGGCTTTTATGCTGACGGCATAGTCCATCCCGCAGTGGTAGTGGACGAACCGTTCTACGACCCAGAGGGCAACAGGTTGAAATGAATAGCCCGTATAGACTTACGCCCATGCACGAATGGCACCGACGTCATGGAGCGCAAATGACTGAAGTCTCAGGATGGAGACGTGTTGTCAATTACGGCGACGTCAAGGCTGAGTCGGCCGCCATCCATTCGTCCGTCGGGCTTAGCGACGTGACGCCGTTATCGAAGATTGATGTGCAGGGAAGGCACAGTGAACGACTACTCGAGAGATTTGCGAGACCTCCGGCGGTCGGTGAGTGTATGTCTGGGGTGTTTTCTCTCGCCGTGGAAACTGAGGCATACATTGCCCGCCTGACTCAAGAGAGATTCATGCTTTTTTGTGAGAGTGACGAACAATCCCAAATTTGTACCGGTCTTGCGAATGCAGCATTGCGGGACGACTGTGTCCACGTAACGGATATGACGTCTGCATATGCGGCCCTCTACCTGGTAGGGCCCATGTCGGCGAAAGTCCTGAAGAAACTCGGCCCCGCACGGATCGATTCCATCGCAACCGGCCGATGTCTGCAGAGCCCCGTGGCACGAGTGCAAGCTCTGCTGGTTCGGACTGACGTGAGTAGCGTCCCCGCCTGGTTGCTGTTCGTCTCTCGGGATTACGGTGAGTACTTTTGGGAGTCGGTACTGTCCGCGGGACACGAGTTTGCTATACGACCATTTGGAATAGCTGCACAACGATGGCTCAAAGGCCTGGAGGCGGCCGATGTGGCAGCTGTTTAGCCGCGAGCGGATGTGGCATCGGCGCGATCTGCAACGTCGCTACGATGTTGTCATTATTGGAGCCGGAGTCCACGGACTGGCGATTGCGTACTACCTGTGCAAGCGGGGCATCCGCAACGTTGCTCTGCTGGACAAATCGTATCTGGGCAGCGGCAACAGTGGACGCAATACAGCCATACTTCGTTCGAACTATCGAACCGCGGAAGGGATCCCGTTCTACGATGAAAGCATGAAGATGTGGGAGAACTTATCTGAGGAGCTCGAATACAACCTGCTTTTTTCTCAGCAGGGCCACATCACGGTCGCACACACGGATTCGGCGCTTGCGGGGCTACGCGTACGAGCCGCGGCGAACCAGGTCTTAAGGGTGAATACCCGTCTAATAGATCCGCCTGCGATCAAGAGAATGGTACCGGCCATCTACATTGGGAAGAATGTGCGTTATCCGATCGTTGGAGGGTTGTATCACCCCCCTGGAGGCAACATCCGGCATGATGCAGTGGTTTGGGGTTATGCACGTGCCGCAAACAGGATGGGCGCTTCAATTCACACTCGCACGGAGGTCATCGGAATCGAACGGCAGAACGGCAGAGTGACAGGCGTCCGTACGACTGCCGGGGACATTCAGACGAGTACGGTCGTAAACGCTACCTCTGGGTGGTGTACCACGATTGCGAGAATGGCCGGCATGTCCTTGCCGATCACGTCATTTCCGTTGCAGGCATGTGTTACCGAACCACTGAAGCCGGTTTTGAACAAGGTGATTGTATCGGCAAATCTCCATGTTTATGTAAACCAGAGCGACCGTGGAGAGCTGGTTTTGGGTTCCGAGATTGATCCGTACACTTCCTATAGCCAGCGCTCGACTCTACCTACGTTGGAGATGATTGCCGGGCATACTCTGGAATTGTTCCCCTCTCTGCGACACGTTGCCGTGATGCGGCAGTGGGGCGGCGTTTGCGACATGACGCCGGATTACAGCCCGATTTTGGGTGAGGCGCCACAACTGAAGGGTTTCGTTCTAGATGTCGGCTGGGGCACTTATGGATTCAAGGCGGGCCCTGTTAGCGGGGCTCGAATCGCGGAACTTATTGAGACGGGAAAAACGCCTGAACTTATCCGGCCCTTTTTGCCCAGCCGCTTCGCCGAAAACCAACTAGTAGGAGAAAAGGCCGCGGCTGCAGTCTCGACCTAATCCAGTACTTGTCGAGTTATCGTTTTCAATTGGGAGGCCCCATGCGCAGTGCGGAGCTGCTGCAAGAGTTGGCGCAAATGTCCGTCTGCCAAATTGCCGATGCGCGAGGCCGCTCCTTGGCGCTGAATGCGCAGATTCGGCCTCTCGACCCGTCGTTTCGGATTTGTGCACCCGCCTATACGGTTATCTGTCCTCCCGATGACAATCTGACGCTTCACCATGCTCTCCACGTGGCAAAGCCAGGCTGCGTGCTAGTTGTCTCAGGTTCTGGAGGCGACACGGCCGCACTTTGGGGGGAACTCATGTCTGTCTCCGCGCAGGCCCGGGGGCTCGGCGGAACCATTATCGATGGTCCAGCCCGTGACCCAATGGAAATTGCCGCACTGAAATACCCAGTATTTGCTCGATCCATCAGTCCACGACGAGCCAACAAAGAGCGGTACGGAAGTGTCGGCGCTACCGTTAAGTTAGGCGCGGTGGTTGTCAACAACGACGATATTGTAGTTGCGGATTGTAACGGGATAGCGGCCTTCCCCCCCAATCTCCTTGTGGAAGTATTGGAGCAAGCGCGCGCCGTGTTCCGTAAGGAAGCAGAGTTGAAACAAGCGTTTCTTTCGGGACAAACATACTTCGAACTGGCAGGTTTGTCTCAGCTGGTACCGTCGGGCCCTGATCGGACCGGAAGAGTATGACTGAACCTTATCGGCATGGCGGCAATGTCATTCATGCGAATCAGCACATCGACAAGCACAAGGTGTCACCGAGGTCGAATTCGAGTTGAACGGTCGAACGGATTCCGCATACTTGGCAGAGAGTGCGAGGACTACTTTCGCAAAATAGCCATCCGCTCCCAAATTCGTCGGTCTTAACGGGTGAAAAACCCCTCGCGTTTGTTTAGGCAAAAATAGTCCACCAAGAACCCATATGGCACACACACACTTCCAAACCGGCCTCTCACTCGCCGGATCAATGCGATCGAGATGTCGAGCACTAGCGCGACAGTAAACACGGTCGCAAAGATGAGAAAGAACCGTTCCTTACTGAGTGTGGCGTCGTCGTGGTTCCGGGCGACGGTTTTGGCTCGCCAACACACATAAGAGTCGCCTACTCAGCGTCGAAGCAGGATTACCCGTGGACTGCAGAAACTTCGGACCTTTTGTCTCGCATCTGCAAGCTAGTTCTGGAAAGGCAGAAAAGGCCTTAGGTCACAGCGAATGCCGATAATCAGCTATGAGCAAATTGTGCAGGCGCGTACCTTTCTCTTGAAGTATCTTACCCCGACCCGCCTCTGTCCGGCACCCTCGGTCTCCCGAATTGCTAAAGCAGAAGTGGCATTGAAGCTCGAAACTGAACAGCCGACCGGCTCGTTCAAAGTTCGCGGCGCCCTACATGCACTCGCGGTCAATCTGTCGCGTGGAAAAATCTCAGAGGTGGTCACGGCGAGCACAGGAAACCATGGGGCTGCGGTAGCTTATGCAGCTTCGTTGTTACGTGTCCCGTGTACCGTTTTCCTGCCGGTCAACCCAAATCCAACTAAACGCAGTCGCATCGTCGAACTAGGCGCACGTGTTAAAGAAGTAGGGCAGGATTTATCCGAGGCGGCTCTCTATGCCGCTAGCCACGCCGAGCGGGATCGAGTTTATTTCCTGAACGATGCAATGGACCCTGACTTACCAGCAGGACCGGCCACTATTGCGTGCGAGATACTCGATCAGAGATGTGGCACGGATACGCTCATCGTGCCGGTAGGCGATACCGCGCTCATCCGTGGCATTGCCGCAGCAGTTCGCCACTTGCGTCCAGAGGTTCGGATCATTGGAGTACAAGCAGAAGGCGCTCCTGCCTACTACCAATCGTGGAAGGCTGGGAAGGCCATCGTTCCTCATCGTGGATCAACGATCGCGGATGGTCTCAACTCACAAATGCCATATACGGAAAATATTGAGCAGATTCACCGCCTGCTCGACGATTTTTTTCTAGTAAATGACGATGAAATGTTGCGCACGATGCGCCACCTGATATTGGAAGAATGTGTATTGAGCGAACCTGCAGGCGCAGCTGCCACTGCCGCCTTGTTGTTCCGGAAGAATTGCAAATTCGGCAGGACACCGACAGCGATTGTAAGCGGGGCCAACATTTCGCCACAAGTCCTACGGTCTCTCGCGTCTGCTAGAAACGTATCTGCGTCAGCAATGTTGCCCCACCATGAATGAAGACCAGGTGTAACACGAAGTCGAAAGGTCAACAAGGCGCTTCGCTTGCGATGCATGACTGCCGTTCTTGATGACCCTGGCCTGAAAGCCAGTGTCGACTGCGCGATCCAGGTCAGCCGCTATCGGGAACCCGAACCCCTCACCGCGAAAGAACACTCCGCGATTGATCTCGCCCTGGAGACGATGGCGAGGTGGACGCTCTAAAGCTGCACGGACTCCTATGCGGATTCTTCTAATTGGCGGGAACGGCACCAACTGTAAAATTCGCGACCCTGATGAGCACGCAGTGACCTCACCGCCCCCTGAATCCGTGCGTTTACGCTCCGGTCTTCGCACTTTTTCCTACAGCTACCAGGAAAATAGTGCTCTTGCCATCCGCGTGGGGCGAGAAGAACCGGGTCACCTCGTCGTCGTAGAAAGTAAGGCCGGTCGCGCCCAGGCGCTGGGCGTACGCCGCCAGATACATCTTGCCTCCCAGAATGCCGGCTTCCAGATGCACCGCGCGATATCCGCGGTTTCCTAGGCTTTGCAAGATCGTCCGCAGGTCCGCCAAGAAGAAAACAGCCACCGCGGCGTCAGCAGGGAGCTCCTGCTCTAGCCCAAGGTAACCAAGCCTGGGGGCGGAAGTTTCCTTGTTTCAGACGCTCGAGCAGGCCGCGATCGCGATAAAACACGTATGCCCCTGGTTCGAGACCTTCAACTGCGTGGACAGCCAGGGGCTCTTGCCGGTCGAATTGTCTTTAACTCTGCAACTGACCCGCCCAGTGTTTCGCGACGCTTGTGGGGCAACATCGGCGGTCTGCCAGTCACCCCAGCCAACTTCCCGTCTACGTCTACTGGTACGTACGCTGTCAATGCCGATTGTACGGGCACGGTAACTTTTGGAGAGGTAGTCAAATATGAAATCGCGATTGTCGATGGAGGAGCGGAGATTGAATTTGCATACACAAGCTCAGGCCCTCTTGCAGATGTTGGCGAAGGGGTTGCGAAGAAAGTTTCAGAGACCTGCGATGCGACTACCATAGCGGGGCGTATGGATTCAGTTTTAACCTATTATTCTCGCCGCCTAGTAGTACGCATGCCTCCGTCTTTAATCGGGGAAGTTTCGAACCGGCTGCTCTTGCGGGTCAAATCGTGTTTGATCCTACGACTAACAGCATTTCGGGATTTCGGGCGGGGAATACGGGCGGCCACCCCCTCGCCTCCACATTCAGCGGGACGTATTCTGTCAGCGCAGATTGCACGGGTACGGTAACTCAGGTCTTCGTCGACCAGATTAGGCGCCACGAAATCGCCATTGTGCAGGGTGGAAACGAGATTGAATTCGCAAACACAAGCGTAAGCAACTCTTGAGCGCGGGCCTATCTTTCAAATCGTTGGCGGGGGAGCTGCGAAGAAGCAGTGACGTAGGAGACCCCCCGAGCACTTTGCCAAAAAAGCCCGAACAAATCCGAATAAATCGGTTGTTTTTTGCCTCCAGGCACACGCGAAATCCGTGACGAAACCCTCGTGAAAAATCCGCGACCTGCCAACTTCACCATGCCCGGGGCATGTAGACACTTAATCCTGAAAGCTTATTCAATCGAGATCCTTCTCAACAGTCTGAAATCGCTGAGAACCTTACCTATGCCGAGCACCACACAGCACAGCGGGTTATCGGCGATACATACCGGCAGCCCGGTTTCTTCCCGGATTCGTTTGTCCAAGTTCTTGAGTAAGGCACCGCCTCCGGCAAGTACGATGCCGCGGTCGCTGATGTCAGCGGAAAGCTCCGGGGGCGTGCGCTCCAATGCCGCACGGATGGCGCTCACAATGGTCGAGACACCCTCGCTGATCGCCTCGCGGATCTCCCCATCATCTGCCCTAATCATCTTGGGCGTACCCTCGATGAGACTCCGCCCTTTGATTTCCATGCTGAGTGGCTCATCCAGCGAATATGCCGATCCAATTTCGATCTTGATCCGTTCCGCCGTGCGTTCCCCGATGAGCAGGTTATATTTGCGTTTCAGGTAACTCATGATGGCCTCATCCATCTGATTGCCAGCGCTGCGCAGCGAGCGCGAATAAACGATGCCCGACAGCGAGATCACAGCGATGTCGGTAGTGCCGCCACCGATGTCCACCACCAGGTTGCCACCCGGTTCGGTGACCGGCATACCGGCGCCAATGGCGGCCATCATAGCCTGCTCCACCAGGTGAACTTCGGCGGCCTTGGCGCGGTAGGCTGCATCCATCACGGCACGCTTTTCCACCTGGGTGATCTCAGAAGGAACGCTGATGACGATGCGGGGATGCACAAGCGTCCTGCGCTGGTGCGCCTTTTGGATGAAGTAGTTGAGCATCTTCTCGGTCACTTTGAAGTCGGCAATCACGCCGTCTTTCAAAGGTCTTACAACTCGGATATTGCCGGGTGTGCGGCCCAACATCTCCTTGGCTTCTTTGCCGACCGCCTGCACATCACCGGTACGGTTATCGAGAGCAACGGCCGAAGGTTCGTTGATCACAATGCCTCGATCTCGGGCGTAGACCCGCGTGTTAACCGTCCCCAAGTCAATTGCCAAGTCCGCAGAAAATAAACTCAACAATGGGCGCAGATTGTGGAGCGAAATTCGGGTTATCCAGTCGAGACGCATACCACCAACTGCGTGATCGGCGCACGCCAAGAGCGTATCCGCTCACTGACTCCCGCTGACTGCCTTCTCGCCTTCTTCGCAGGGTAGCGAGCCTTGCTCATTGAGATAGCATAATAAGGATGGGAGTCACGATAGACCAGGATATCGGCCAAATGGCAGGCCCTACCAGGCACGTGCTCACCGCCCACGGCGAGCTCTCGTTCGCTCAACTCAAGAAGTTAGTAGGGCGAGGGCCCAGTGTTGTCAGCCGGCGGAATCACTGTGGAGTCGAACAAAGTGGCCGGAGGCGTCACCTGGCGCTGGTTCTGGAACGGAATGGAGTTTGAGAACCACTTCGGCTACGGCGGAGAAATCCAGGCTGCATTCTACTTTGGCAACAGCTCAGCCCTGAACCCCAATGAGGCCGGCGACGGCTACTTTCCCGCGGACATATGTGCGGTCAACGGGTCGCCAAGTCGTGCGCTTCGAGAATCAGGGAACCACGCAGATCACACGAGCGATTCCGGTGATAGTGAACGACAGAGCAGTGAAAGTCTTGGGTGATGAAACGTTGCGGCAGATTGCTTTGGAACTGGTTGACGCGGTGAGGAAGAACGCTTCCATTGAATGGACCGTCAAGGAAAGCGTTCGCGCCAAAATGCGTGCAATCGTTAAGCGCATTTTGCGTGCGCATGGATATCCTCCAAGTAAGCAGGAGCAGGCTACGGTTACGGTCTTGGCCAAAGAGGAATTGTTGTGCAAAGATTGGGCCGCCTGATTTTTCGCTGAGGGCCGCGAACGTGTGCCCCCACGAAAACGTAACACCCAAAGCGCATAGGGGTCCGTACGCGAAGATTACGAAACACACACGTGGGACGCGATTTTTGCACTCTGTGCCGCATATAGTCTATTTTTCAAACAGGGTTCCCATCTGTTTTCTGGGCGCTGGCTGACGAAGGACGAACTGAGCGGTTCCACACGCGAGAGTACCAAAAACACGCACAATTGGGGACCTTCGACTTATGCCCTAGGAGTAATTCCGTTTACTATCAACTACTAACCCCTTGCGAGGCAATCACCCTCGAAATGGACCCAGGTGAGTTCACGTTGATATAAGTGCTTTGAAGATACGTACTTAGAATCTGGCGAATGAGGCACGATCCGTATATGGTCATTACGTCCTAAAATGGCTTTTGGACTACTTCGGTACATATGGGCGGACTTTCCAATCGCAGTGTATGTTGTTGACGTTAAACTGCTCATCGACTTTAGGTAGGTTTGAGATGATAGATGGGTTCGGGGCAATTCTTGCGGGCTGCTGTGACACGCTGATGCTAACCCGACGCTGAAGATTGGTCGGCGGCTTTAAATCTCATTCTTGTCTTTCTGGTTTTGGTCAACTCTAAAAAAGTAATCATACGACTCACCCGGTACCGGAATTGTCACGTACTTCCATTTATCCCAGCCCTCGTATCCTGGCCGTCCACAATATGATCCGGGCGTAGGTAGCGGCTCTTGTATCTCGCACTTCGGTTCGAGTGATTCAATCCCGTGTCCCTACCCGTAGCAGTCAAAACAACGCCACTTAGCGTTCATAGGCACGCAGAATGCGCTTCCTCGTGAGCCACATTTGGGGCAGGTGATCCAAACGTACACATCGGAAACGGGCGCAGTACTCCCACAGTTTGGCCTTCTTTGAACCGGCCAACACCTCGATTTATCAAGACATTCAGGACTTCCTCAACGAAAAAATGGAAATTGGTCGGGGAGAGAGGATTTGAACCTCCGACCCCCTGGTCCCGAAATTCTGGGAATCAGCCAAGTCCATTCTTATTAACGAATATTGAAGGTGCTCCAATCGCATAAGCCCCTTCTCATTCTTGCTCGACGTTGTCATTCTTGGATCAATTGGAGTCCCAAATGGAGTCCCTGGCGGCGGTCAAGCGCTTGGAATCCCGCGAAATCGATGGCCGGACGTGGTGACCGGCTACCGTTCACCACGAGCCAAAATCAATGGGCTTAGGTTCTGCGCCACGAAAGCTTACAGTGGAAAACTCAAGTGTGAATGGGAATAAATTTCTTGCGATGGCTGGGAAGAATCAACGACTTTCGCTGGATACTATGTCGTTTTCTCTGGGGGCACGAATCACTTGGGCTCGGTATTGACAATTGGCACAGGCGAGGCAAGAGAGGAAACAATTCACGATTGGAAAACGAACCGGGATGTTGCCTGCCAGATGGAGCATTTTTATCCGGGCGACAAGACGAAGGACGATCTAATCACGGGCAATTTGGCCGTCAGATCACATGTCAAACAGCGGCCTGAGCTGCTGCACGAGAAAGTGACGGCCACCGTGTTCTCCGGAAACATGAGACCCAGAAAGACAGAGTTGACGAGTGCCGAACTCAGAGCTTGATTTTTCGGCGAGCAACGCGATTCCCGCCAAGGAGAAAGGGGGGTATATACCTGGCGGTGTCATGTTGTTTCCCGTCACTGACCCCACCTGCGCCACAGCGATTGTCTGTCCGCTGGAAACCTATTGCAATATACTGCCGAACGTCACGTGGAGCACATACGCGTATTTGGCTGGGGATGGTCCTGGCAGTTGCACATGCAAGCCATCGGCACGCTGCTCGAATCGTGGCTTTGCATCGCTGCCCAACAACGCGACGCTTCGCACGGCTTCAGTGCCCACTGTCGGCGCGAGCGAGTGAATCACCACTTCTCCGCTCGTCGGCCAGCGAAGTCCGATCGCATAAAGCACGACGCCTTTCGTCGTGAAACGAAAGTCCTCGGATGTGTAGTTGGTCGTGTCGACATCGTGAAACGGACCAGCCGCAACTTTAGTCGGGCCCTCTCCATAGACTTTCCACGGGCGAGTACCGTAGATAGCCTCTCCGTTGAGATTCAGCCAGGCGCCTACATCAAGGAGCACTCGTTGCACTTCATCGGGGATGGTGCCGTCAGAACGCGGGCCGATGTTCATCAGCAAATTGCCGTTCTTACTGACGATATCGATGAGCTGATGAATGACGAATTCCGGCGACTTGAAAGTGTCGTTCTCAATGTAGCCCCAAGACTTGTTGCTGACGGAAGTATCCGTCTGCCAATAGAGTGGGCGAATATCGCCGAGTTGGCCCCGTTCCAAGTCGAGCACGGCAGCGTGCTCTTGCATGGCGTAGTCTTTGTAGTTGATCACGCCAACGTGGTCGCCATACTTCAGCGAGCGGTTGTAATAGAACGCGGCGAAGCGCGTCAGATTCGGTCGGATCGACGGCTGCCCGATCCACCAGTCGAAGTACACGATATCGGGATGGTACGTCTCGACCAGTTCCGCGGCTCGCGCCAGCCAATCGTCAGCCCATTTGGAGGAGACATAAGTGAAATCATTATTGACGGGAGTGCCCAAGGGGTTCGTCAGCCAAGCATGAGCTGGGCCGTAGAACGCGGCGTATTGTGGGTCGTTCACGTCAGAAGGGATCGTGCGGCCGGGGCCAAAGAAGAAATTGTGCTCTACCCGATGCGATGACACGCCAAAATGCAATCCTTCCGCCCGCACTGCTTTCGCCAGTTCTCCGGTAGTATCGCGATGCGGTCCCATCTTGGCTGCGGTCCAGTCGCTCAGCCCGCTGTCGTACATCGCGAAACCGTCGTGATGCTCCGCCACAGGCACCACGTACTTTGCGCCGGCTTTTCTGAATAGCTGCGCCCAGGCGGCAGCATCGAAGTGTTCGGCTTTGAACATGGGGATGTAATCCTTATAGCCGAACTTGTCCTGCGGTCCGTACGTAGCGATATGGTGCTTGTATTCCTCGGATCCTTCCCGATACATGTTTCGTGGATACCATTCGTCGCCGAAAGCAGGGACCGAATAGACTCCCCAATGGATAAAAATGCCGAACTTCGCATCCTTGTACCACTCGGGCACGTCATATTTCTGAAGTGATTCCCAGTCAGAGCGAAATGGGCCTTGGTGGTCAACAGCTTCGACCTGTTTCAGCAGAGCGGTGCGTTCGGCGTCGTACTTACTGCTGGCTTGCCGCCAACTTTCATCAATGCTCACCGGATCCTCCGAAGCGGTCGGCGCCGTGGACCTCTGGGCATGCGACAACGAGCATGCCGATAGAGCTAAGAAAATACCTCCGAGTTTTCGAAACAACCGCGACGAGAACGGAGAAAACATGATGTCCTTTCGTCGACTGCCTGATTGATTTTCTACGGCGCCGCCGATACCGCGCACTCTTGATTCCGGCGAATGCGCATCCGGCAATTACGACATAGACTATCGGCTCGGCTTGTTGTTCGCTCAATCTTGATCGGGCAAGTATCGGGTATGGCAAGACTACCCCCGCAAAGACGACGAAATTGTTCTTCCAAATATTCTTGGATCTGTCTCTGAAGCCTCACCCAGACAGCTAGAATGGCTTCTTTCGTGTGATCTTAAAGACGTAGGCATGATCGCACGGCTTATTCTTTGGAGTCTGAATAACGAGAGCGTCAGGTGTGAATTTCCACGGTAGCTCCGCGCCATCCCCCAGCATGGCAATGGAAGCGATCTCTGACGGATAGAGGCCTGTCCAGGTGTTCCCCTTCGGGACGAGGCTCTTGATCGACGCGGCTTCGCCCGGCCATGCGAGAACCGTGGCGTAGAGTATGTTGTCGTTGGCCGTGAAGCGAATGTCCTGGGGAGTGTAGACCATTCCATTTTTCTCGTTGAAGGCGCCCTTCTTTTCCAGTTGCGTCGGCCCTTCCCCGGGAGTGAACCAAGGCGTCGTGCCATAAATGGCTTCCCCATTAGTCGAGAGCCACTTGCCCATGGCCAGAAGCCGTTCCCGAGCTTCGTCGGGGATCGTGCCGTCCGGCTTCGGCCCCACATTCAGCAAGAGAAATCCATTTTTGCTGACACGATCGACTAATCCGGTTACCAGTTCGTCGGAGGTCTTGAACCCAGCGGATTTGACGTAGCCCCATCCGCTCCCAGCATCGACGGTGGTATCGGTAATCCATTCGTTGTAGGTCAGGTCCAACTCCTGGCCTAGTTCGAGATCATCTACTCCCACCTGCGGAGGTAAATCGTGCCATTTATAGGTGACCGTGACATCGCGGTTCTGGTCGAGAGCCTTGTTGAAGTAATAAGTCAGAACATCCTTCTTGTACCATTCGTGGACCAGCTTCAGTCCAAAATCGAACCACATGATGTCGGGGCCGTAGTTGTCGATAACCTCGATGATCTTCCCTTCCCAGGTATCCAGGAACTGCTTGTCCGGTAAGACCTCGGGAGCGTGGCTCCGCCCATAGAGTCCGGCGTAGGCGGAATCGGAGACGTCGTATTTCTTGTTCCAGGTTGGAAAATAAAACCAGTTCTCGGCATGGTGAAATGCTGTCAGAAACTTCATGTCTTGCTTCTTGATGGCCTTAGATAACTCCCCGACAACGTCGCGCTTGGGCCCCATCTTGGCGGCATTCCACTTGGAATACTTGGTGTCCCACATGGAAAAACCGTCGTGATGCTCGGCGACCGGGCCAGCGAAACGCGCGCCAGCCTGCTTAAACAGCTGGGCCCAGGCATCCGCGTCGAACTTCTCGCCCGTGAACATAGGGATGAAGTCTTTGTAACCAAACTTTTCGAGAGGGCCATACGTGGCTTCGTGGTGTTTTCGGTCGTCGGAGTCAGGATTGGTGTAGATGTTGTGTGCGTACCATGTGCCGTTCTTGCCGTAGGCCGGAATGGAGTACACACCCCAATGGGTGTAGATGCCGAATTTTCCATCCCTCAGCCAAGGCGGCGTGTTGACGGTCCGGAGAGAGTTCCAGGTCGGCCGAAAACGGCGTGTTTGACATGCAGTGTTGGCTGGCGGCGCCGTCGCCGATGCCGATGGCTGGTTCGCAAGCAGGGATCCGGCAGAAACAGCCAATCCTGTGGTTAAGATTTCTCGCCGTGTATAGCCCATTTACCTAGCCTCCTCGTCACTTTGCTCTGCCGTGCTTAATGCTGCAATCAAGAGAAGATCAGTCACTGGTTCACACCGCTGGCCAGGAAACCGCCATCGACCACCACTACGGAACCGGTCATGAATTTCGCTGCATCGGAAGCGAGAAGAACTGCTGCGCCCACTACCTCTTCCGCCTTTCCAAACCTTCTCATCGGAGTCCGCATCAGCAATTCCTGTCCTCGCGCGGTCTGCAACAATTCTGAATTCAGAGCTGTAGGAAAGACGCCCTGTGCAATCGCATTCACGCACACACCCCGGCTCGCCCACTCGACAGCCAGAGACCTCGTCAGGGATTGGACCGCCGTCTTACCGGCCGCGTAGGCCGCGACTTCGTGCAGCGCCGGGAATGCGTTTAGGGACGTGATGTTGACGATGCGTCCATATCCTTCTTGCAGCATGTGCCGGCCAAAGATCTGGCAGGCGCAAAGCACTCCCATCAGGTTTATATCCAGAATTTCTTCCCAGTCACTTTCAGACGAGTCGATCGTAGGCGCTCGTTTTATGCGTCCGGCGCAGTTCACCAGGATGTCTACTTTTCCAAATGAGTCCAGTGCGGCAGAGAGCAGTCGTTCCAAGGAAGCCCTATCGCTGACATCAACTGTCATGGACAAACTGCGACAGCCGGCAGCTTCGATTTCGACAGCGATCGCCTTTACCTGCTCAAGCCAACGACCGGTGGCGATGACGTCGGCACCCGCGTGTGCCAATCCCAAAGCGATCGCTTGGCCGATGCCAGATGTGCCTCCAATGACCACGGCGGTTCTGCCGTTCAGATCCAAGCAGGCGTATGCCACTCTGCCTCCCGCGATGTCCACCGCCTCGTGATCCAATGCCGGCTCAGAACGGTCCGACAACTTAGAAATAAAACTTCAGCGCGATTTGCAGCTGGCGCTCAGTGTTGGCGGTGTACGACACTAAGCCAAAAGTGCCGCCCTGATAAGCGTTTCCATCTCCTAAGAACGTGTCGGGAGTCCCCATTACGGGGGTGTTGGTTAGGTTGAAAGCTTCGGCTCTGAACTCGAACCGCTTGGACTCTGATATGGAGAATGAGCGGAATAGTGACAGATCCAAGTTGCGCCCCCAGTCCGCGGTCAGACTGTTGCGCCGCATTGTGCCGAAACTCCCCGTCGGAGGATCAGCGAAAGCGTTAAAGTTAATCGGGTGAAGTTTGTCCAAGGCATAGTCGGGCGTACTCCGACGAGGATCCGCAACCTGGTTGACACGTTCGATTCCGGCAAAGTTACTGATATTCGAAATCGCGTTATTGTCTTGGACGTCGTAACGCGGCCCACTGTTTAGAGAAAGGATCCCATTCAGCTGCCAATTGCCGATGATGTGATTCATCAGGCTGCTGCCAGTGCTGAATCGTCTTCCTCCACCGAACGGAAGCGGCAGCACGAAGCTCGTGGTGAAGATATGGGTAAGATCGTGGGCCGCCGGTCCACGATCCATACTCAGATTGTATGGGTTCTGGACCTCGCAGCCTGAGTTGTAACCGTCACAGCCAGTAGTGAGCGCCTTCGACCACGTGTATGCGATGGTCCCCATGATCCCGGAATGCAACTTATATTGCGAGGAAACATGCAGACCGTTGTAGTTCGTTGACGAGATGCTCTTGGTGTACGGCACCTGGAACTGAATGTACGGGTAAGGAATGGGCTGGCTGATGGGGCAAGGGGCGCCCGAACAACCCGCGTTGGCGGTGACCGTAGTGGCTACGTTTCCGTTACGAGAACCTACGTAATTAATGGTCGCAATTGCGCCCGGAGCCAATTCTCGCTGGAATCCGAAATTCCATTGGTCCGAATACCCGTTCTTGAGGTGAGGGTCGGTATATGGGCTCGCATTCAGAGGCGTAAACGGCGAAACATCCGGCTTGATACTACCCGTGCCAGTTCCCAAATTAAGCGGATCGTTGGCTAATCCGGTGGGTGGTCCAAAGGAATTGAAGCCGCCAGGAGCTGCGACAAATGCCACATTGGGCCAGAGCTGAGTGAAATTGGAAATATTTTCGGTGATACCGGCCCAATTGTCGTAGAACCTTGCATACCCGCCGTGCATCACCGTTCTCGGTGTCAGTCGATAGGCAAATCCGACTCTGGGCTGAAAATTGGTGTAGTCGTCCTGGGGGATTTTTCCGTTACTGGCGATTACGACATGAGGTGGCAGCGTACCACCTGGAATGCAGGGCGCTCCCTGAGTCGCGGAACATGCCGGAGCAGGTTTCTGCAGAATGTACGTTCCGTTACTGAAGTTAAAGTCCCCGGTGATATCACTTCCGTTGGAGGACTTGCCCTGGCGGGGATTTACTGTCAGGTCGTAACGCAGACCATAGTTAACGGTGAGCTTATCGTTAACCCTCCACTGATCCTGCGCGTACGCGCCAATGATCTTGCCGCCGTGAAGCAGCGAATAAACGTTGTCCACTTCGGCATAGGACGGGACACCCAGTACCATGGACGCCATTGCATCGCCTGTATTCGAGTCAAAGGCAGCATCCTGGGTCTGCGTTTGATCAAAGTTCTCCTGCGAGCCATAGAAAGGTTGTTCCCATCCGTAGGAGGCGAGGCTGGCGCCCGTGCGGAAACTGTGCCTCCCAAAAGTCTTGGAGTAATCACCGCGGTATTCCCAGATGTTCGTATAGTGCAACTTGCCCACGAAGGTCGCGGTGCTGCCGAGGTAGTTTTCGCCCACCACAAATCCTGGAACGATGGGGCCACCAAAAACACCATGGTTGTAGAAATTGGGAGCTAGTCCAGCCTGTTGATAGAAGTTCGACGGCACATTCGCGTAACTTCCTCCGTGGTTGGCCTGCGCTGAAGTACGACCGAATGTTAGCTCTAGTACGGAACTGGAGCCAAAAGTGTGAGTCCAGTTCACTGCCACATTGTAGTTACTGTCCTTAGTCGTCCCCGTCACACCCGGGTACCCCCCGGAAGCGGTAATGGGCTCCCATGCTGCCGTCCAGCGCCCGAAGAAGCGGTCCTTCGTACCGATCTGCTGGTCGAAGCGGAGGGAGATCTGATCCTGCCGGATAATCGCGGGAGTCGTATCGATGCCATTGAAAGGTGGAGACTGAACAGCGATCGCGGGGTTCGGCGCCGGGAACAACGTCTTCGCGATGTAAACCGTGGTCGGACTGATCATGCTCGACGGAATTTTGTTGCAAGGAGTTCCCGCGGCTTGGATATTGCCGGGGGCGGGGAGCGGGTTTCCACTCGCGTCGCACATAAACGGCTGAACCGTGGTGCCGTTGTTGCTGAACGGATTGTAGAGTTGCACTCCTTGACTATCGAGGTTGCTGAAGTCGCCGCCCAATTGCGCTGCGGTTGGGGTGCGAAAGAAGCTGTTCGATGCCGTGTGGTTACGAAATCCTTCGTAAGAAAGGTAGAAGAAAGTCTTGTCGTGGCCGTTGTAATGCGGCAGGATCACGGGACCGCCGACTCCCCCGCCAAACTGGTTCTGCTTTAGCGGGGTCTTCACCGGGTGGAAATAGTTTGCCGCATCCATCGCATCATTGCGCAGGAATTCCCACACGTCTCCGTGAAGTCGATTGGTTCCTGACTTCGTCACCACATTTACGATCCCGCCTAATACTTGCCCGAATTGCGCTTCGTCGTTGTGGGATTGGACTTTGAACTCCTGAATATCGTCCAGAGTCGGCTGCACCGCGTAAGTGTCGCGGATCGAGCCGTAATTGTTGATGCCGTCCAGCAGGTACATATTGCTGCGGTTATTCTGGCCATTGATCGCGGGAAGCACGACGGTTCCGGTGGGATTACCGAAGAAACCGCCACCGAAGCCGGAATTCTCCGTAGTGTTTACAGGGCTAACGCCAGGCTGAAGCAGCAGTAGCTCTGTGAAATTGCGCCCGTTCAAGGGCAGCGAACTGACTTCAACGGTCCCGATCACTGTCCCGAGTTCGGCCGTGGACGTTTCGATCTGAACCGAATTGGCAGAGACCTCAACCGTTGTATTCGTGCTGCCCACCCTTAAATCGAAGTTAAGGGTGGCTGTCTGATTCACACCGAGTTCGAACTCAGATGACTTGCCGGTGGAAAAACCTTCCTTCGCAACCGTCGCGGTGTAGTTGCCCGGGCTGATGTTGACAAGAGAATAGCTTCCGGTCGCGTTGCTCTGCGTCACTAGCCGGAACCCTGTTTGGACATTGATCAGGGTTATAGTTGCGCTCGGCACCGCGGCACCGGAAGGGTCTCGCACCGTGCCGTTGAGTGCAGCTGCGGCAGTGCCCGCTTGCGCCGCGGAGTTGACGGACATCCCAATACAGATCGCGACGGTCAACATCGCTGAGCTGAGAATCCTCAAACTACGACTAAGCGGAGAATTCATAGAGCCTCCCTGGTTCTAGGCTTTCCACGAAGAAGCCTCGCTGGCACAAGGGCTAATTGATCCAACCAATTACGACAGGAGACGCTAGCACCGCGTGATTTCTGTTGTCAAGCACTTTTGCTTCCGATGAAGTAACGCCCGACAAAAGCCTGATTGACACGAATTGTCAAGGGTGAGACACCATTTTAGCCTGGAATCGCAGCGTTGACTGGGGGCGAGCTTGCCCCTAAAATCTAGAGCTATATGGTTCATCCAATACCAAGCGCACGGCCGCGCGGTTCACAGCCGTGTTCATATCACCTCGGGCGGAACGCATTTGCTCCCTGATCACTCAACCCCACATCTCGAGGCGATCGACTCGAATGCCATTTTTGGCGGAGTCGTGCGTTGGTTTCACAGCGGAGGGATTTTCGCCGCGCTTTCGAATACTACGCCGGAGTTGATTGTCGAGGCCATGCAAGCCGCAAAGAGATTCGGGGCGGTAGTCTCGTTCGATCTCAATTTTCGGGAGAAGTTGTGGAATTTGCCTGGCGAACAGGAGCGAGCGCGTGAGGTCCTTGGACGCATCCTGAAGCACGTCGATGTGATCGTGTGCAACGAAGAGGATCGGCAGAAAGGACTCGGTATCGCTGGCCCCGAGACAGCGGCCACCTCGAAGCTCGAGCCGTACGTGTTTCTGGGAATGATCGACAGGGTTCTGGAGCAGTATCCTCAAATCAGGATCATCGCGACAACTTTGCGCGAAGTACATTCTTCGAACCGGCACGGCTGGGGAGCAGCAGTGGCATGGATCAACGGTCAGACCTGCCGCTCTCCGCAGTGTTACCTGGACGTTTATGACCGCATTGGTGGGGGAGATGGATTTGCGTCCGGATTTTTCTACGGCATTCTCGCTGGGGAATCGCCGGAACAAGCGATTAAACTTGGCTGGGCGCACGGCGCGCTGCTGACGACTTTTCCCGGCGACACTACGATGGCGACACTGGAGCAGGTGCGATCATTTGCGCAGGGTGGGTCGGCACGTGTGCAGCGCTGAGCAACAGAACTGCAGCATGCTCCAACCTGGAGAGTCTGCGATGAGCATCGTACCCGCGCCGGCGTCTTTCATCACCGGGAAAGGGCATCCGGATTTCGATCTCGGCACCGCCGATCTTCGCGGCGTCCTTTTGGAGGCGTTGGGAAGCATCGCACCAGGTTCCTCTGTCCTGGCGATCGTGGCGGATAAGACACGGGACGACAACACCGATCTCCTGTTTCCCCTCACAGCTCAAATTTTGGCGGACCGCAAGGTCTCGAAGCTGGATGCACTTATCGCCCAAGGCACACATACGTCCATGAACGACCAGGACAAGCGGACGAAGATCGGGGGCCTGGATTCGACCCACGTGCCCGGACTGCGCCACATGTTTGACCACGATTGGGCCAATCCGAAAGAACTGGTGACGATCGGAGTGTTGGATGCTGCCCGCGTGAAACAGATTACTGGCGGTCTGATCGAGAGCTCGATCGAGCTGAGAGTAAATCGACTCCTGGCCCCGGGGCTCTACGATACGGTTCTCATCTTCGGAACAACTGCTCCGCACGAAGTTGCAGGCTTTTCCGGCGGGGCAAAGTACTTCTTCCCGGGTGTCGCGGGGCCCGAACTCACTCACGCCACGCATTGGCTAGGCGCATTGGCGACCATCGAAAAGGTAATTGGCCGAATTGAGACTCCCACTCGCCACCTGTTCGAAGCAGCGGCAGATTTCGTGCCGGCCCGAGTCATCTCACTTAGCTCAGTAGTAACCCGCGACCATGGCCGACTCCGAACTCACGCGCTTTTTTGTGGGGACTTCCGGCAAGCTGTGCGAAGGGCGGCGGAGGTCAGCAGGAAAGTCCACGTCAAGTACACGGGTCGGAAGTACAACCGAGTGGTTGCTCTGCTCGACTCGCACTACGAAGATTTGTGGGTAGGCGGCAAAGCAAGCTACCGCCTGGGGCCGGTGATCGAAGAGGAGGGCGCATTGATCATCTACGCTCCGCAGCTCAAAACTATTTCTGACACACATGGCGCGTTGATCAAGCGCTACGGTTATGCGCCGCTGGAAAAGGTTCGAGAGCTCGTGTCCGGGTCGCGCGAGTTGCAGCAGAATCTTTGCGTCGCCGCCCACCTCGCGCATGTCAGTTTTGCGGGGCGCCGACTCGCCGACGGTACCATTGTGCCGCGGTATTCCATTACGCTGGCATCACAGGTGGATCCAGATACGTGCCGGCAAGTTAATCTGGGCTACATGGATCCACGAGACTTCCGGGGAGAAGACTATGAGAGCTCGCAGGACACTCTAACCGTGGAGCAGGCCGGGAGAGACCTCTACCTGGTTGAGCCTCTCCCTGACTGAGTCGCCGCGCTCGCGGCCCACCTTCATATGTATTACGGATTGTGGTAGACCTCCTTCATCATCGACCAGGACTGCTCGCCCGGAAGCGGGATTTGCATCGGGCCCGTGGTGGCGAGCCATTTTTCGTTCCGCGGTTCGGCGGCAAGCTTTGCCATGTCGGCTTTGTAGTCCGTGCCGGTGTACTCGTAATAACCGAAGAGGTAGTGTTTTCCATCGAGTTCGTGAATAAAAATGGAAAAGTTGTGCATGTTGTACTTCTGCAGCAGATCACGCACCCCCGGGTTGGATGCGGCGTGCAGAGCCTCATAGGCACTGATCTGGTCTTCCTTCATACCGATTACCATGCCGATGCGCTGTACGTGGGCATTCTCGGATTTGGCATATAGGGTTGCGGCCAAGAAAGCGACCGCGAGGAACCCTAAAGCGAATGTCATTTTTTTCATCTGTCCCCCTTGAGTTCTTACGTGGATGCTTCGCACCACCGGCTGGGAAATTCATCGGTCAGTCCCCATTTGCCCATTTCAAAATTCTTAAAGCCGACTTTGAGAGCAGGCGACTCCGGGTGCACCCGGAAATCGTAACACTCGGGATCCAGAAAGAGCGGATCCGCGAATACTGAATTCTGATCGAAACCCAGTTTTTGCCAGTCTTCCAGTTTGTAAACCCTTGGGTTGCGTTTCCCGTCTTCAGAGCGCAACTGGTCTACAACGGCTTGGAATTCGCCGCCTGAGCAATAGAAACAGTTGTTATCGATCTTTTCGAACCAAGGTCCCACTGCTGGAGGCGCGATGACCGAAATAAACATCTGCGGCCACCATGGCCATCCATCTGGCCATTTCGTGCTTCCGGGATCCATCACCGTGATGTTGTTGAAGTACTGGTCGTGGTTGTAGTTGTTTCCCACATGGAAGCAGGGAGCGCCCTTGGATAAGTACGAGATGTTGTTATACACCTTGCGATAGGCGCCCTCACGCAGCTTCATGCTGACGCCGCCAACTGAGATGTTGTTGTATATCTCGTAGTTCGAGGCGCCGTCGTCCAGATCGAGCCCCCACCCGGACTTTTCATTGAAGAAATTGTTACGAACAATAACCGGCTCCATCGCATCGACGAGAGCTTCCCACACGTCGAGGCTGCGATCGCTGGTGTAGGTCCCGTGGGACTGGGCCAATGACCAGCCGCGGTCACGGCCCCATGCGTTGAAAGGACCATGGTCGCTGGTCTCGCGGACCGTGTCGTGCGTCTCATTGAACTCGACGAGATGCCCGCCCCAGGTGCCGTCGCCGATGCAGATTGCTGCACGTGGCATGTTGTAGATCAAGTTATGGCTGGCCGTGATTCTCCTGGCGCGGGAGATGTAGACTCCGGCAATCTGCTTGCCGTAGAAACCGCAGTCATGAATCAGATTGTTGCTGGCCCGGCATTCATAGGGGAAAGCGCGTTGGGTGCCGTTCGTCTTGTCCAAGTCGCCGACGAAGCAGATCGCACTATCGCCCGTCTCTGTAAATTTGCAGCCGGTTACGGAAAAATCACGGTTGTAATTGCTGACAAATACGGCATTTCCGCCAATCGCGTCAAACCAGCAAGCCTCGACGGCGCAGGAGTGTGTACCCTCCGCAAGCACTGAACCGCCGCGATGAATTGCCCAATCGCTCAGCGAAGGGACATCGTAGGCTCCGAGGTAAGTGGTGACCGTATGGGCAATGCGAAAACCTCGCAGAGAGATACGCCGGACTGGAACGTGCTGTGTTCCGGCAAAGTGAATGGCGTGCTCAAGTGCAGGAACTTCCACGCGCGCAGTTTCCAAGTGAGTACCTGGTTCCGGATAGTAAAAAAGAAGGTGCCTCTCAGGATCCAGAAACCACTCGCCGGGGGCGTCCAACTCCTCGAATACGTTGTCGACGAAAAATCGTGAGTTCTGGTTCAGTACGCCCGGATGATTGCTCCACTTGGCGCCAATCTGCTGACCCCCGTCCCCAAACCAAATCGTACCGGTAGCGAAATCGATGTTCTTGATCTTCCATTGCAGGTTTCCCCAGTACGCGGCCTGGAAGATATTAATCTCCGCTGTCTCGGGCTTTGCCCAGCGCTTCTTGGTAAAAGTGGCTGGATCGAATCGGATTCCGCGCGGGGCTTGCGTGGAGAATGTCATATCCTCATCGGAACCGGCGTATGGGTTCGCGGCACCGGACGGAATGGAGCCGGCCGCCTGTATGTACCCCGACTTCCCCGGATTAGAAGGATCGTAATTCGGATAGCGAGCACGAATCTGGCGCCTACCGTTGATGAAGAGTTGGTCGAAGTTGAGACCTGGTGGCACCGGAGCCATCATGATGCCGTCTTTGTAAGGCCTCCACGTGCAGACGAGTTTTCGGCCTCCGCTGATCGTAACGGTCTCGCCGGGGTAGGCTGCGTAAATGACCGGGGTTTCCTTGCCGCCGGAATCCTCGGGAGCGAAAGTGAGTGGACTCTCCAAGTAGTACGTGCCCTCGCGAACCCATACTTTGATCGGAGCGGCCTTGTTCCCTCGCCGGACAGCCTCTTTCGCGCGGTGAAGAGTAGCGAAGGGCATCTTTAAACTACCGGGATTCTTGTCATGGCCAGAAGAGGAAACATAAAAGGTACCGGCTTCCACCGATTCCCTCGTTGCCGCGGTTGGCAGAGTCCTGCCGTGGGTATTGGCGGCGGCCAGGGCGGCGCCGGCACTGAGCTTCAGAAATTCTCGACGCTTCATAGAAGTAGAAATGGACGAACCAAATCGTACACGGGCGATTTAATAAGTCAAGCCCCAGCTGGCGCGCGAGCGGAAGCGACAAGGCGAAGTGGAACTTGCTGGACTCAACACGAGGGGACACCAGGCGTCCTAATTGGCTGGATCAATGGGACATCTCGCCAAATGCGAAAGGTGAGTTACTTCGTCTTCGACGTCAGAAGAGCCTTTGTGTCCGAAATGTGCTCCAGCATCTGACGGCGTGCTTCTTCCGAGTTGCGCCCCTGAATCGCCTCGTAGATCCGCTTGTGAGAAGCCAGAGGTCGGTCAAGGGGCACACGCGCGGAAAGTTGTGCCATGCTGGTCAGTACGTTGCGGTGGATGACTCTGAACAGAAGGTGGCAGATCCGATTCCCGCTTGCCCGGAAGATGCATTCATGAAATGCGAGGTCCGCATCCAACCTCTCGCGATTGGTCTCGCAGCGTTCCATGGCGACAATCGCCTTCCGCAGGCCGATCAAGTCCTCGGCAGTGGCGCGCTGGGCAGCTCGGGCGGCGAGCTCCGGTTCGACGATCATGCGTGTTTCCAGCAACTCATGGTGGGAAAGGTCGTCGAGGAGGATGAGGAAATCGAGCGGTTCTTCAAGCGTGGACTCGGCACTGGCGCTCAGATAAGTCCCATCGCCTACGCGTTGGGTAAGTACGCCCATGATCTCCAGCACTTTCAAGGCCTGTCGCAACGAAGCGCGGTTCACGCCAAATTCCTTCGCCAAAACACGCTCTGTGGGAAACTTCCCTCCTGGCACAACGGCCCCGGTAGAGATCAGGCGTTTGATCTTCTCAAGGATCTTGGCGGTGATCCGGGTGTCAGCTGGGGGCTTGCGACGGGTCTGCACTAGAGATGCCATACGTTCGAGAGGTTCGCGGTACCCTTTCGAGTAACGAACAAACGACGACTTTCATTCTAGCGAGATTCCTGCAATCGGTACAGAAACCCGGTACGGGCAATGCATCCCTCGCTCCAGGCGTCGAGTCCAGTCTCTGGCTGCTAAGCACTTTTAGTATTCCCACTGCTTGTCGCGCACCGGCGCAAGAACTTCTTGGACTTCGGCAACCAGTTCCAAGTCGCACGGCTGCTCATGCCATTCGACATTACGCCGAACCGATTCAGGATTGGCGGAACTGAAAAGAGTGGTCGGAAGCTCGGGGTTTTGGCTGGCAAACTGGAGAGCCAGCTTAGCGATCGAAGTACCCTGCTTCCGGCAGAATTCGGCCGCGGCTTGGAACACGGCTCGATCCTCGGGGCTTGCCGGATGCCACGCTGCCGGCCCACGGTCCGTCAGCAGGGCGCTGCCGAAGGGAGAACCGTTGATGATGCCAATTCCCTTGGCTTTAGCCAGCGGCAGCAGTTCCGTCATTCGCGTGTCGCTCAGGGAGTAGTGGTTATGAACCAGGCCGGCGTCCACATCAAGGGAGGAAAAAATTTTGACCCAGAGATCGACCGGGTAGATTCCGAAGCTGACGCCGCCTATTCGTCCTTCCCGCTTCAACTCCAGGACGGACTCATAGCCTTCCGTCAGGGCCCACTCGGTGTGCTTGCGTGCCTGGTATTCGATATCGTGGATGTGGATCAGGTCAAAATAGTCTGTCCCCAAACGCTCCGCACTCTCTTTGAGCGACTCGCGAATTCGAGCGCGTGAATAGTCGAGCGTATCTTCACCATAAGTCCCGGGCTTGGTGTACTTACCGACTTTCGTTGACAAGTAATAACGATCGCGGGGAACGCCACGCAATGCCTTTCCTAGCACCGTTTCGGCGACCGTGCCCCCGTAGGCCGGAGCGACGTCGAAATAGTTGATCCCGCATTCGAGGGCAACGTGGACCGCCTTGATCGCTTCGTTCTCATGAACCGTCCGGAAAACACCCGCGAGAGATGAAGCCCCGAAGCTAAGCCGTGACACTTTCATCCCAGTCCGACCTAGAGGATTGAATTGCATGCCCATTTGTATCACCGCAGTGGAACTATATGGATCGAAGCCGAGCTTAACTGTCGCTATCGCGTACTTCAACAACTGCTTTCATCATCGAAACTTTTTCGGCCAGTTCTTTCAACCGCGCGGGCACCTCCTCCAGGCCGATTCGATCGGTAATCCAAGGCTTCGTATTGATCTGGTCTTGTTCGAGCATGCGGATAATCGCGGGAAACTGTCCGCTACTGTTTCGGCTCGCATAAATCGTGATTTCGCGGCGATGCAGAAGCGCGTCGTCAATTTGTATCGGCTCGCGCGTTAAGCCTACGAAAACTAGCCGGCCTCCGGGCGCTACATGGTTCAGACTGTTGGTCATCACGGTTGCATTCCCGGTAGCATCGAACACCACGTCAGCCTGTCGTCCATCCGGAGCAGGGTAGACATCGACGTCGAGTCTCTGGGCAAAGTGCCTGCGCCACTCGTTGGTCTCCACAACTGCCACTTTTGCCCCAATGGCCATCGCGAACTGGCTCACGCCCAATCCGATGGGACCGCCTCCCACTACCAGTGCCTCCTCGCCTGCACGCAGGTGGCTTCTCTTTACCGCATGCGCGCCAATTCCCAGGGTTTCGACCAGAGCGAGCTGATCGAGCGAAAGCGACTCTGATTTGTGCAACAAGTTGATCTGGACACTTAGAAAGCCCTGCATCCCTCCATCGACATGGACACCAATGAGGCGCAGCTGTTCGCAGCAGTTCGTTCTGCCGACTTTACAAGTACGGCAGTGGCCGCAACTCATGTATGGTTCGATAGCGCAGCGATCGCCGACACGAAGTCCCTGGGCATCTTCCGGAAGCTCCACGATTTCGCCCGCGAGCTCATGGCCAAGAACGCGTGGGTAGGTATAAATGGGATGCCGTCCAGCAAGAGCGTGAAAATCGCTTCCACAAAGCCCGACGCGACGCACTCGAACCAAGGCTTGTCCACTGGAAGCCACCGGGCGTGGGACCCGGAGGTCAACAAGTTCACCCGGAGCATTCAGCAGGATCCGTCTCATTTGTAGGACTCCTCGAGCGGCACCAGCCAACCCTTGATTCGATATTGGTCCAGCCAAAAGCCGGGTCAAATTGTAGAGTAGCCACCCACGTTCGTCAAGCAATACCGCCAAGCTGGGAGCCACTCGCCGCCGCAGAGTTTCAAGTTTTTGCCGCATTTACGAGGCCTGCGACAGTTCTTTTGCGCTCGGAAACCCTTGACAGCGTTAATTCATGACTGCTAGAGTTCGCGGTCGTATTGGCCCATCCAAAACCGTGGCCGTCAGGCTTCGGATTCGATGCTCGGGTCAAAGCCATATAGGCGGACCAAATCTACGAATGCGAGCGTGCTGCAAAAGGATGAATCGCTAACTTTTCACTGGATCCTGCCATGACCATTGCCACGCATCCGACGCTCACAGTTCCACCACTCGACCTTGCCATCATTGTGTTGTATATGTGCGGCATTTTAACGATCGGTCTCGTCTCGGTACGCCACATCAAGATTACCGGCAACATCTTCTTCCTAGCCGGCCGATCACTCTCGTGGCCATTCGTTGGAGCAGCGCTCTTCGCATCCAATATTTCGACAATCCACCTGGTCGGACTCACCGCGTCTGGCTACAACGAGGGCCTGGTCTGGGGGAATTTTGAGTGGATGGCATCGTACACCCTGATCCTGCTGTCGCTCGTCTTTGCCCCGTTCTACTTTCGAACGCGTATTGCGACTTTGCCCGAGTTTCTCGAACGCAGGTACAGTCCCGCGTCCCGTTCCTGTCTGGCTTTCATGGCCATAGTTGCAGCCCTGTTTATTCATATTGGGATCAGCCTCTATGCCGGCGCGGCCGTGTTCGAGCGCTTTTTCGGGATCAACGTGGTCACTTCGATTGTCATCATTTCGAGCGTTGTCGGAATTTACACCGTCCTCGGTGGATTAAGAGCCGTCGTGATCACCGAGACCGTTAACACTGCGATCCTGATCCTGGGGGCGGTGCTGATTTTGGCGTTTTCGCTTGCCGCATTGCCTGCTCACGGAATCCATTCGATCGCACAGTTCAGGGCTGCAACAAAGCCGGAACAACTCTCCATGCTGCACACGCACGACTCGGCAGGCCTGAGTTGGTATGCCGTACTGCTGGGGTACCCTGTTCTCGGCATCTGGTATTGGTGTACAGACCAGACCATCGTCCAGAGAGTTTTGGGGGCGCGGAGTTCGCAGGATGCCCAATTGGGCCCATTGTTTGCCGGCTTTCTCAAGATCTTGCCGGTGTTTCTTCTCGTTCTACCTGGGGTCATCGCCTACGTACTTTTTCATGCCATCATCGGCACTGCGAGTAATCAGACGCTGCCAGTCCTGATTGAGCAGTTGATCCCCACGGGGCTGCGGGGCGTCATCACCGCGGCAGTTCTTGCGGCACTGATGAGTGCAGTAGCAGCCGCTCTCAACAGCACCGGGACCCTTGTGGCCGTTGATATCGTTGCGCGGTTAAGGCCCGGCACCTCCGACCGCGCACAGGTAGCGATCGGCCGAGTCAGTTCCGTTGTCGTGATGCTCCTGGCGATGGCGTGGTCAACGCAGGGAGGACGTTATTCCAGCATTTTCGAGGCTATCAACGCCATTGCCGCAGACCTGGCGCCCTCTATCACCGTCGTTTTTCTCTGGGGCGTGCTCTGGCGGCGAGGCACTAAAGAAGCGTCGTTGTATACGTTGCTCTCGGGTTTTGGTTTGGGTGTGATTGCGTTCATCCTCGATCTTCCGGCTTTCGGCACGGAGAAGATCATCACGCAGCGTTGGGGCATTCCCTTCATGATGCAGGCGTGGTGGCTGTTCTGCATCTGCAGCATTATTTACATTGTCATCAGCCTTCTTACACCGGCACCCGCTCCTGAGTCGGTGGATGGACTCACTTGGAGTCATCCGTTGGCTGCGCTAACCCTGGCACCATTCAGCGGTGTGCGAGATCCGCGCCTGATTGCGACGTTCCTCGCGGTAGTGGTTGCAAACTTGTACTACCTTTTGCGCTGAGCATTAGAGTAACAGTAGCTCCCATGCGAATCGACACGCACCAGCATTTCTGGAGGTACAACGATCGCGAGTACGTTTGGATGACTGGCACGATGGAAAAGCTCCGTAGAGATTACCTGCCTCCCGACCTGCGCCCGCTGACGAGCGCGGCAGGCATTGATGGGACAGTAGCGGTGCAGGCCCGGCAGTGTCTCGAAGAAACCAGCTGGCTTTTGGAACTGGCCGATCGATACTCGTTTATGCGCGCAGTCGTAGGCTGGGTGGACCTGTGTGGCAGCAATATTGTTGAACAGCTTGAGCAGTTTTCCCAGTATCCAAAATTCCGCGGCGTCAGACATGTGGTTCACGACGAACCAGATGATGCGTTCATGCTGCGGGAGAGCTTTCTCAGGGGCCTGAGCCATTTGAAGCGATTCGGGCTGACTTACGATCTCCTCCTTTTTCCCCGGCATCTCCCCATCGCATGCGACGTAGTCAGGCGATTCCCGGAACAATTTTTTGTTCTCGACCACATTGCCAAGCCTCCAATTCGGGCAAGGGAGATCGAGCCCTGGGCGCGTGACCTCAAGCGACTGGCCCAATTTCCCAATGTTTACTGCAAAATCTCTGGCTTAGTAACAGAGGCCAAGTGGGACTGTTGGGAAGCTCACGATTTCGACGCATATCTCGATGTCGTACTCGAGGCGTTTGGGTCGCACCGATTAATGATCGGTTCAGATTGGCCAGTTTGCACTTTGGCGGCTGATTACACGTCGGTGATCAGCCTGCTAAAGGAATATATTGCTCGCCAGTCGCGCGATGAGCAAGACGCAATCCTTGAAAAAAACCCGGTACGTTTTTATTCCATCCCACTAGATCCAGAACCCTAAAGACGGTCTTTCATGCCAATCCAAGCCAACAAAGTCAGTCTTCGACGAGCAATTCTAGCCAGGCTTGATCATGCCGTTGTTCGGCATCCTCTGATCGAGCCTAAACCATTGCGCTTAGAGGTGATGGCAATGGCCGCGGCAAGTGTCAGTCCGCTCTCGGACGCTTCATCTCAGTCTCTTCCGAACTTCTGAACTCTACAGTAGTTTCTAAATGGCCTTGCCTGTTCTGCATGTTTTCGCTTTTCCTCAGAGATTCATCCCGCAATTCCTGAGGAGTGGGCTTCAAGAAAGACCAGTTGCAAAGTCGCGGACAAGGATGTCTCCAACGGGCTTGCGGACGCTACGCCGATCGTCTCAGTGTGCTCTCATAATCAGCCACAAATTTCTGGATACCCTTACTTGTAAGTTCATGTGCGATGTCAAAGCTCTCCCATGGAAGGTTCAGATCCAGTTCTTTGTACGGGATTGACTTCAGAGGCTTACCACTCGCATCGACCCCTCTGTACCTAAAATCTTGATCAGGCATTGAAAAACCGGTTGCCGCCCATTCGTCTAAGACTTTGGTGGGCACGGTCGCAAGCTCAGCGCCGAGAGCAAAGGAACAAAGCAAGTGGTTGACACTACGTATGCTAGCCGCTAACACATGCACATGGCCGTCGCCGTGTTCGTACATCTTCTTTATATTTCTGACAACATCCATGCCGTCTTCGCTGCGATCGTCAAGCCTGCCGACAAATGGAGATACATACACCGGCTCCTTCGATCCCTTCGTTGCGGCATACACTGCAGCCGCTTGCTCCTGCGAAAAACACAGTGTCATGTTGACTCGAATACTCTTATGCACCGACATTTGTGCGGCTCGCAAACCCTCGTGCGTGCACGGATACTTGACATAGGCATTTGGAATCCAAGAGAACATTTCTTCGCCCTGGGCAAGCATCTCCTCGGCTCTGGCACCAAGATCCGCAAACACCTCAATAGAAACTCCGGCGTCTCCCACCAGCGGTGAAATGCTTTGCACGATTTTCTTGTATTCGTTTTGTTCTTCTTGGGAGGTCAATTTGTGGCCGGACGCAATGAGCCGCTGAATCTCCGGATTCTTTGCAATCAAGGATGGGTTGGTGGTCTGGCCATCAACAAATCCGATCAAGCTCTTAATCCGGAGGGTCTCACTCGGGTCGCCACCGTCAACTAGAATTTTTGTCTTGGGCTTGTTTGCTAGCATGCTGTTCACCTCGAAAGGCTCTTCTTTCTTGTTCGATTCGACCACCACCCTACCACCCTGGCGACACGCTTCAGTATCCGGCAAAATCTTCCGTTCGGATGTCGTCCTCGTCAACCCCGGCGCCCGCAAACATTTTCCTTATGCCCGCCACCATGGCGGGAGGTCCGGCAACGTAATAGACGGGGCCCTGCAGCTGGGTCAGATGTCGCAACAGCATTTCTTTGTTGATCAAACCCGTTTCCCCCTTCCATGCCTTCTGGGACATCAGCATTGCGGTCATGGTGCATATCAACCGCAAATTCGGATTGCTCTTTTCCAGCGCCTGGAGAGTTTCGAGAAAAGGTGCGTCTTCGGGCCGCCGGTTGGAATAGAAGAGATACAACTTGTGCGGAAGCCGGTCGTGATCGGCTTGCCGTACGACGCTGATAAAAGGTGTGATTCCGATTCCACCGGCCAGGAACACAGCCGGTTTGGCTGAATTCTTATGTAGCGTGAAGGAACCCATCGGCGAGTCAATCTTCACGTCTGTACCCAGGGGGACCTTCTTCAGCGAGCGCTTAAAGGCTGTGTCGCGCATGCGGGTGGCGAACATCAACTGGTTTTCAAATGGAGAACTGGCGATCGAAAAAGTGCGCGTGTTCCCCTCAGAGTCAGTTTCTGGAGGATTGAATAGTGTCACGTCGGCGGACTGCCCCGGTTTGAAATCGAATTGCGATGGTTTCTCGAAATGGAAGGCCATGGTGCCTTCCGCAACCTCAACTCGGCTCAACAACTTGGATCCGTAACCAGCTATCGGAATTTCTTTAGTAGCCATGCAAACCTCCTTTCGGTCACTGCCGGCTCTTCGTATTAGGGCAGCCTGCCCTTCCTGCACTGTGCAGACCGTCATTGCACCTTCGTCGCGGAGTTTTCTCTCTTCGAGGCCTGCTTCTGAATTCTTTCAAACACATTCTTGACAACTCGATCGCAGCGCACGGCATGAAAATTGAATGCTTCCTTCCTTTCCATTCCAGCACGCGCGTAAAGAGTCTTGCGCAACAACGCCCGTGCTCGATGGAGGCGAACCTTGACATTGTCTTCGGTGATCTCGAGGACATCGGCGGTATCGGTCGTGCTCATTTCTTCTACGTCGCGCAGCATGAAAATGGTTCGGTAAGCATCCGGCAGCTTTTCGACTGCTTCTTCCAGCAGCGTACGAATCTCCGAGTTTGACGCTTGCTGTTCTGGATTCGGCGCCAAAGAGGCAAACCTGTCCATGGGGTCTCCCTCGTGTTCTGACATGGGTTCGAACTCCTGATATCGGTTGCCGCGATGCTGTCGCGCTAAAGCTTCATGCACCGCGATGCGTGTCAGCCAGGTGGAAAACTTTGCCCTCCCAGCAAACTGGTCCAGATGCTCGTACGCGCGTACGTAGGCGTCCTGCATTACGTCCTCAGCTTCGCCATCATTGCGCAAAATAGCCCGAGCCACCCGGTAGAGGCGCTGGTTGTGACGGCGCATGACGATTTCAAACATCCCCGTCTCGCCCGCCAACACGCGGGCTACAACTTCTTCGTCAGTCAAGGGCTCTTGCGAAGCGGCCACTTCTGCTGGGCTGCCCATACAAAGCCTCCATACGATGGAGTCACGACAGCAATAAAGGTTACAGATCAAACTGCCGCGGTTCAGGAAGAGAAATGGATGCGTCGGCCTGTAACCGATTGGCCCCTACCAACTCTATTCTCGTGAAGGCGGTAAACATGCACAAGGGATTTGATTCACGATTGGACCAGGCTTGGTGGGTACTGCGGATCGGGCTTGGGGTCGGGCCGTTCTTGGCAGGCCTGGATAAATACTTCAACCTTTTAACCAACTGGACCGGATACATCAGTCCGCCGGCCTTGAAAATACTGCCGTTCAGCGGACAGACCTTCATGCACATGATCGGCATCATTGAGATGATCGTGGGACTGGCCATTCTGACCAAGTGGACGAGGCTGGGCGCGTATGTGGCTTCAGCATGGCTGCTAGCCATCGCCATCAACCTGGTCTCGACGGGAATGTTCTTTGATGTCGCAGTGCGAGATGTAGAGATGGCCTTGGCGGCTTTTGTGCTGGCGCGCATGACTGAGGTCCGCAGAGATGCACTGCACAGTGACGTTTCACATGAGCGGAGCTCAAGCGCTGCTGTTGCTGCTTGATGCGAACGAGCCCACGTCGTGTCTGGTGACGCTAAGCCATCACCAATTCCAGAGACCGTGTTTTGAATTGTGAGAAGAGATGCAAACTCTACTTGAGCCCCAATCGTTAACCAGCACCAGCATGCAGGAACTCATGCGGGAAATGTTGGTCCGTTTGGGTGAGGACCCCGAGCGTGATGGCCTGCGGCGCACTCCCGAACGTATGGAGCGTTCGATGCAGTATCTGACCAAAGGCTACCAGGAGAACCCAGAGGAAACACTGCTGGGCGCGATGTTCGATGTGGCATATGACGAGATGGTGATCGTCAAGGATATTGAAATGTTCAGTCTCTGCGAACACCACCTGTTGCCGTTTTTCGGCAAGGTCCACGTCGCTTATATTCCCCGAGGGAAAGTCATTGGGCTCAGCAAGGTCCCCCGCTTAGTGGACGTATTTGCGCGTCGAATGCAGGTGCAGGAGCATCTCACAACACAAATTGCTGATGCGATTGAGAGTGCGATTAAACCGCATGGCGTTGGTGTAGTCGTTGAAGCGAGGCATCTTTGCATGATGATGCGTGGAGTTGAGAAGCAGCACTCGTCCACAATAACGTCTTCCATGCTGGGTGCTTTCCGTGAGAAAGAGACCCGGGACGAGTTTCTCGCGCTGATTCGCGCAAGGCACAACGCATTCTAGCTGGGAAATCAGCACATTGGTTGCCGAAACTCGCTGCGGGCGAAGCTTGAATCGGATCGAGTTGTGGGAGTCTGGAAGCTCGTGAGTTGCGCGTTGATCTCTCAACGAGTTCGAGCGCCGGTTCTAGTGGCGATCGAACTCGCTCACCAGAAACACGGGAAGTACGGTTAAGTTTTGTGGAACCCCTGTCTCAATATTTTCTATTTCTTAGCAGTCCCAGCAGGCGTTATCGTGTCGGTGTGTGTAAAGCCATTGGAGCATCTATGGGTTGCGACGTTCTCATCCAGAAGATGGGCCTTCGCGAACCCGATGGAGGTTGAACTCAATGCAATCAAGCACTAGCTCGGGAACACACAGGGGACCTCTCTCCTCACATGGATCTCAGAAGAAGCTTAGATCAGTGGTTTGAAATCCACAAAATTCGACCAGATATCGTTGGGGAATTCGAGGACTACGCACTGCTCAGGGCATTCGGACAGGCGGGCAGTGGCATCTTTCCTGTACCTTCCGTATTCGAAAAGCAATTGAAACAACAGGACAGCTTGCGCCGAGTTGGTCGCACCGAGGAAGTCCACTCCCGCTTCTTCGCGATATCAGCGGAGCGGAAGCTGAAACACCCGGCCGTCGTGGCCATCTGCGATACCGCTCGCCGCGACCTGTTTGACATAAAGCTCGGCATGACGGCAGTCTAGTGGGCTGGCGGTCTGCAGGACTCCTCGCTCCTCACGTTTTGAATAGTGCTGTCCGGATCTACGCAACGATCTAAGGATCGCTCGCACGGTCGACTCGCATTGAGCTAGCATATGGCCATGGATCCCACCGAGCCACGAAAGTCAGACGAAGAGCTCTGGGCTCTGAAAGAACGAGCAAAGGAGCTCAGGTGCATTTACAACGTCGCCTCGGCTCTTTCTCGCCGAGAAGAGCCTCCTCAGACGGTTTTCCGATGGGTGCTAGATGCCATTCCACCGGCTTGGCAGTACCCGGAGGACACGACTGCCAGGATTGAGTACTTCGGGCGCACTCACGCCCAACCCGACTTTGTGGACACTCCATGGCGACTACGGTCGTCGATATCCATCTGGCGCACTCTCGTCGGTGCCGTGGAGGTCCACTACAAGTGCCCAAAGCCGACCGCGTGGGAAGGACCTTTTCTTCAGGAAGAGCGAGAACTTCTGGACGACATCGCACATCGTATCGGCGAGTACCTTGAGTGGAAGCAGCGGGAGCTCGGCGGCGAACGGTTGGGTGCAGCACCGGAACATTGGAGATGGCGACAGCGCTTCGCAGAGCGGATCGCCGCAGCAATCGATCCCGCTAGGTTCGGAGTGGACTCGGTCTACCTATTCGGCAGCACTGAGCTCGGCAGTGCTGGCGTGGGAAGCGACATCGATCTGATTGTGGTGTCTGGAGGCAATGCACGCCAAGAAAAAGACCTGCGGATTTGGCTTGAAGGATGGAGCCTATGCCTTGCAGAGATCAGTTTTCAGCTCTATGGCCTTCCCAGCAGTGGGCTCCTGGATGTCCGATTCATGGATCCA
>Ga0075425_100000094_pt1 | contig 73871 bp, 125 predicted proteins | sample SoiMethybrSBSTD4_FD_75300 | JGI IMG/M metagenome (GOLD analysis project Ga0075425, IMG submission 75300) | Bulk soil microbial communities from a Populus tree surrounding site in Tennessee, USA - Soil MetaG P. TD hybrid SBSTD4 | ecosystem: Environmental > Terrestrial > Soil > Tree plantation...
GGCGTGGTTCCCGCTCCAGGCCTGCCCCAACTGCCGCACGCTCACCCTCGTCTTCGTGACGCCCGAGGAAGCCGAGAAGCACCTCGCGACGGCGCGGCGGCAGGGCTGGATCAACCCGAAGGGCGAGCAGTTCGCGTCCCAGGTGGCCTCGGCGCGCGCGCAGCAGCTCGCCGCGCAGCTCTCGCGCTAGGGCTGCCCGGTGGACCACGCCGAAGTCGTCGGGAGCGTGCTCCAGCCGCACTTCGACGCGGTCCGTGACGAGTTTTGCCGCTTCACCCCGGACGGCGCCTCGGGTCCGCTCAAGCGCCTGAAGAAGACGCGCTTCCTCATCGACGAGAGAGCTCGGGACACGAGCCGCCACTTCGCCGGCACCTCCGAGGACGGCAGGCTCATGATCTTCGCGCCCGAGATCGTGGAGCTCTCCATCGAAAACCTGGTCGCGATCGTGGCGCACGAGTTCGGGCACGCCGCCGACTTCCTCTACCCGGGCGCCTGGAGCTGGCCCCGGAGCTCGTCCGGCACGGTCGTCTGGATCGGCGAGGAGTCGGAGGACAAGGCCACCGCCTGGCGCGCCGTCTTCGGCAAGGCGCGCGCGAAAAGCAGAATCGCCTCCGACGACGTGGCGCCGGCGGCCAACTGGATGTCGGCGTGGACGCGCCGCTCGTCGGACCAGATCGAGTGGGCGGCCGACGGCATCACCGAGCGCGTCACCGGCGTCCGGCCGCTCTACTGCGGCCCGTGCCTCATCCAGTGCTGGAAGGGCGGCATCGAACGTCCGGCGGGCCTCCGATGAGGACGAAGATGAGGCGCTCCTTCGGCGACGACGTGCCCGACTGGGTGAAGCGCACGCCGGCGGAGCCGGGGCCCCCCGTCGTCGATGTCCCGCGCGGGCTCGCCATGCCGATGCTGATCGGCTTCGGCGTCATCGGCGGCTTCGCCATCGGCCTGGAGGCTGTGAAGCACCTGCGCGTCGAGGGCCTGACCGACAAGGAGAGAAAGGGCATGCTGCTCATCGCCGGAGGCGCGATCGCGGCCTACGGCCTGTCCTACCTCTTCGACATCGACAAGAAATGGCTCGATGCCACGACGGCCGCGGAGGCCGGCTACGAGGAGCTCTTCGGAAAGGGAAGCAAATGAAGAAGAAGATCGAGATCGTCCCGCTGCTCGCGACCGCGCTGATGGTCCTCTGCATCACCGCGATCGTGACGCCGATGGCGCTCGGCACGAGCTCGTGCACGCCGACCCAGCGCGCCGTGGTCCGCTCGGTCGTGGACCTCGTCGACGAGGTCTGCGGGGACAACGACTCGCTCGACGACTGCCTCACGAAGGCGCAGGCGAAGCGCTCGGCGATGCGGGCCGGAGCCGCGGCAGACGCGGGAGCCGACTAGCCGTGCGCGGGACGGGCTGCCGCGAGGAGCCGGAGGAGCGCGCGTCTCGGCACCTAGGCTTCGACGAGATCCGCTCGCGCGTCTCGCGCGCGCTCCCGGACGATGCCAGCCTCACCTCCGACCTCCGGCACTACTCGCCCGGCCGGCAAGACCAGGGCGACACCGAGAGCTGCGTCGCGCACGCCATCGTCAAGGCCATGGAGATCAAGCGGGTCGTCAAGGTCTGGAACGAAGGCGTCGAGACCGGCCTGTCCGACGAAGAGGCCCTGAAGAGCGCGCTCGCGGCGCATGTCGACCTCTCGCGTCTGGTGGTCTACTACCTCGCGCGCGAGCTGATGGACCCGGCCGAGACCCAGATGGACGACGGCACCTACATCGCGCTCGGGGCCGACATCCCTCGCCGCTACGGCGTCTGTCCCGAGGCGGACTGGCCGTTCGATCCGCAGATGCTCTTCACCGCGCCGCCCTGGCGCGCGATGCGCAAGGCCTACGCCCACAAGATCGCCGCGTTCCATCGGGTCTTCTCGACCGGTCACGATCGCGTGGACGACGTGATCCTGAACCTCGCCGCGGATAACCCCGTCGTCTACCGGACCCCGGTCGGCGACAGCTGGGACAAGTACGGCCCCGAGAGCGACGTGCTCAGCCTCGACCCGCACGCCGTCGGCGCACACGCGACCGTGCTCGTCGGCTGGCAGCCGGACCTCTGGGGCGGCGTCTTCATCGGCGAGAACAGCTGGGGCGAGGGCTGGGGCGACGGCGGCTTCTACTTCCTCTCGCCCGAGGCGGTGGCGTCGCCGAGGACGGGGGACTTCACGGTGATCACGGGGGGCTGGGAGAACTGGTCATGAGGAGGACGGCGCTTCTCTACCGGTGTTTGCTCGTGCTCGCGGCCTGCAGTCCGCCGCCGGAGCCGAAGAAACCCGGTGTGCACGTGCCCGACGACACCCCGAGCTGCCCTTCGGCGTGCGCGCGCCTCCGGGAGCTCGGCTGCGACGAGGGCCAGCCGCTCGAAGACGGCACGAGCTGCGAGAAATTCTGCGAGGACACGCAGAATTCTGGGCATGCGCTCCGGCCGAGCTGCGTCACCACCATCCAGACGTGCGCCGAGCTCGCCTCGAAGTGCGAGGAGCGCTGAGCCGTGGTCCAGCCCGCCGCGCCGCCGCCGCTCCGCTACCAGGTGCCTCAGGTGCCGTTCGTACGCTACGAGTCCCGCCAGGCGCCGGGGGGCCAGCTCTGGCTCTTCTTCTCGTGCGACCGGTGCGGGGACCGGACCCAGAAGCCGTGCGGCGACATGCGCCGCTCCTCGCACTGGCTCCAGGTGTACGTGCGGCTACACGTACACCGGTAGAAAGCCTTGCGGCGGCGCCGGAATAGGCGCTACGTTGGTCCCCGGAAGGTGGTGGGGGACAGCCTGAGGCATGCCGCTATTCCCACCGTTGCCACGACAGGCACAGCCGAATGGCCCTCCAGGGCTCGACGGGCGAGCAGGTAAAGACGGTACGCAGGGCGCCGACGGTGCGCCCGGGCCGATCGGACCAAGCGGACCGGTAGGGGCCGCGGGGCCGCCTGGCACGCCCGGGACCGCAGGCGCCGCTGGTGTCGCCGGTCCCCCGGGGCTCGACGGTCGAGACGGACGGGACGGCGCGTCCGGGCCGGCCGGTCCGGTAGGGCCCGCGGGCCGCGCCGGTCCCCCGGGGCCTCCGGGGCTCGATGGTCGCGATGGGGCTCCGGGGCCGGCTGGGCGCGACGGCGCGCGCGGCGCGGCGGGTCCGCAGGGCCTCGTGGGGCCGCCAGGCCTGGACGGTCAGGTCGGCGCCCGCGGTGGCGACGGCGCTCCGGGGGAGCCCGGCGCGCGCGGAGCCGTGGGACCGCAGGGACCGCCCGGAATCGACGGCAAGGACGGCAGTCCCGGTGCTCCAGGGGCAGCCGGCCAGGCCGGGGCTACGGGCGCGACCGGCGCGTCCGGTCCTGCCGGTCCTCCGGGTCCCGCGGGAGCCGCCGGAGCGTCCGGACCGATGGGTCCTCCAGGGCTCGACGGCCGAGACGGAGCACCAGGCACGCCAGGCACGGTCGGTCCCGCCGGCGCTGTGGGCGCGCGCGGTCCCGCCGGCGCGCCAGGTCCTCCCGGCCTCGACGGCCGCGACGGCCTGATGGGTCCTCCCGGCGCTCGCGGCGCAGCCGGTCTGAAGGGGCCTCAGGGCGTCCCCGGCCTCGACGGCCAGGTCGGACCAGCGGGCGCCGTCGGACCTCCGGGAGCTCGCGGCGCGACGGGCGCGACGGGCTCGACCGGGGCCACGGGCGCGTCCGGCCCGATGGGTCCTCCCGGCCTCGACGGCCGCGACGGCAAGGACGGCGCCATCGGACCCGCGGGACCGAAGGGCGACCGCGGCCTCGTCGGTCCGATCGGACCGCCCGGGCTCGACGGCGCCGCCGGCGCGCAAGGAGCGCCTGGACCGGTCGGCGCGACGGGACCGGCAGGACCCTCGGGCAGCCTGCCGCTCACGACGACGGAGGTCTCGCTCGGCAGCGTCCCGGACGCGCGGCGGAGCGGGACGTTCACGATCGCGGGCACGGGGCTCACCGTGGGCAAGCCCGTCTTCATCCAGCAGGCATCCGGTCCGTACACGGGCAAGGGCACGCTCGCCGACGAGGCGGAGATGGACCAGGTGACCGTGACGGGCAAGGTCGTGTCGCCGACGCTGATCCGCTGCTTCTGGCAGTCGCGCTGGCGCGTGCGCGGCAACTTCAAGTTCGACTACGTGGTGGGTAGCTGATGGCCACCATCGAAGGCGGCACAAGCGCGATTCTCCTCGAAGTCGGCGAGGCCGCGGCCAAGCCGGCGCACGTCACCGACAAGCCCATCCCCTACGGCGCGCTCGGCCACTACCGCTTCTCCGTCACGACCGGCATCCTCGCCGCCGCGCTCGCCGCCGGCGCCGTCGTCTTCTCGGCGCGCTGGAGCCATCCGACCAACCTCGCCCTCATCACCGGCTTTCGCACGCGGTTTCTCCCGCTGACGCCGTTCACGGCAGCTACCCTGACGGACGCGTCGAGCTTCGATGCGTTCGTCGCTACCGGCTTCACGGCGGCGCACACGGGCGGGACCGCGCTGACGCTCACCGGCACCGCGCTCAAGGTGCGCCAGTCGATGGCGGCGAGCTCGTTCACGGACATCCGCATCGCCACGACCGCGGCGCTCGCCGGCGGCACGCTCGCGCTCACGGCGCATCCGTTCGCGCAGTCGATCCGCAAGGCCAACCGCGTGAACCCCGCCCTCGGCACCGAGGAGGTGATCCCACCGACGTTCGACGGGCTCAACGTCGACTACACCCCCGGCGGCGAGCACCCCGAGACCCTCAGCCAGGACATGGGCATCGTCGTCAGGAACCGCACCGTCTGGCCCGCGGCCGGCACCGGCATCCTCCTGGTCGAGATGGCGTGGGCGGAGACGACAGCGTTCTAGAAGAAGGAGAAGAGACGATGGCGAGCAAGAGACTCTTTGGCCCCGCGCAGCTCACGGCAGCGGCGGCGACCAAGTACACGACCCCGGCGGGCAAGAAGGCCCTGATCCGCTGCTTCCACTTCTACAACGCGGACACCTCGGCCCGGACGGTGACGCTCTCCATCGGCGCCGACGCCGCCGGCACGCGCCTGCTCGACGCCTACTCCATCCCGGCCGGCTCCGTCTACGACCTCTGGGGCTACTACGAGCTCGACGCGGCCGAGATCATCCAGGCCCTCGCGGACGTCACCCTGAAGGTGACGCTCACGATCCAGGGGGACGAAGACGCCGTCTAGCGCTACGATGCGCGCATGACGCCTCGGGCGAGCGCCACTGTGTGGCTTGGCCCCGTGAACCTCGCCCAGGTGGGAGCCTCGGTGATCCCGGGCGCTCCCGCGACCGCGGTCACGTGCACCGGCGACGGAAGCCCGTCGTGCTCCCAGATCGCCGAGTCCTGGAGCGGCGCCGGCGGCCGTAAGCTCCCGTCGCTGCTCGCCCAGAAGGGGCTGCCGGCGGGGAGCGTGATCGCGGCCGGCGCCTTCTCCGCCGGCGGATCGATCCTGAAGCGCCTGTGTCTGAACCAGGCCGACCGCGCCCAGCTCGCCGTCGTGCACTCGGCCGACGCCGACTACGAGTCGAGCCGAGGCGCGGACGGGCAGCCGATCCCGACCGAGGGCTACGTCCTCTACGCCATCGAAGCCCTGACGGACCCGGACAAGCTCTTCGTCGCGACGGCGTCCTCCAACCCGAACAAGACGTACGGCTCCGGCATCGAGGTGCTCGCTTCGACCCGTCGCGAGATCGAGCGGCGCACGGGCCGGTCCTTCCAGCTCGGCGGCGTCCTGCCAGGCGTGACGCCGCAGCCGGCGAAGCTCTACCAGCTCGGCAACGTGTGGATGGCGGAGTTCCCGACCATCCCGCACGGCCAGCACGCCACCTTGCTCGCGCCTCAGGTCTGGCAGGGCCTCATCCTCCCCTGGCTCGCCGGCGGCCCTGGACCCGAGCCTGGCGGCGGCGGCGGACCGGGACCGGCGGAGCCGCCTCCGGAGCCCCCTCCGCCGATGGCGGCGAAGCCTGGCCTCGGCTGGGAGCACGCGCTCGCCGCCATCGCCGGGCTCGCGCTCGGCTACGGCGGCGTCGCGCTCTACCAGAAGCGGGCGAGGCGGGCGTGAGCGTGAAGAGGCGGCTCACCGGGCGAGAGCGGGCTCGATCCGAGGCCTTCGCGAGCATGCTGAGCGCGTCGGTGGCAGGGAAGCAGAAGCGCGCGGCGACCGGCATCATCCGCGAGCGCGCCTGGGATGCGGGCTACTTCTACCACGTGACCTTCGCGAGGCACCTGCCGAGCGTGGCCGCGCGGGGCCTCCATCCAGAGAAGGACGGGATCTCGCACGGCGTGCCGTTCCTCTCGAAGCATTCGGCGGGCAAGGTCTTCGTCTCGACGTGGCTCGGGATCCTGTTCTGGGCCGACTCCGCGGCCGACATCGCCATGGAGATGGCGACGAAGAGGAAGGTCGACCCGTGCGCCGAAGGGCTCGTGCCGGTCCTGCTCCGCGTGCCGGCCGCCATGTGCATCGCCCCCGACCTCCCCGGCTGGAAGGACTCGCGGGCGGAGGCGTTCGCGACGGGTCCGATCGAGCCGGGCGTGATCGAGCTCTACGCCGGCCGCCAGACGAGCCGCTGGCTGCCCGTCGGTGCGTACGCAGAGATCGATCCCTCGGTCGGCTGCGTCGTGGAGGTAGACTCGTCGGTGCCGAAGCACTTCCCGCTGCCGAAGCGCGACATGAAGCGCCTGTCGACCGTGATCGTGCTCCAGGGCAAGGAGAGCCCGCTCATGCCGCGCGCGCTCCCCGACCCGCAGGTCGAGTTCTACCGGCGCTGACGGACGCCATGGCCGACGATCGCCGCGACAGCGACACTCCGACTGCGGTGCACACCGTGTCGACCTCGAAGCTGCCGGTCTACAAGCAGACCGCGGAGGAGTTCGCGGTCAAGCTCGACGAAATCCCGGAGGAGCACGCCAGGCTGCTCGCCATCGTGTTCCGAGCCTTCGCCGCCGAGTTCGCGGCGTGGGAGACCGACCCCAACAGTCGCCCTCCGCCCGAGCAGCGCCGCGAGCGCATCGACGCCTACCTCGCCGAGTACGATCGCGCGCTGGCGCTGTTCTCGCGCTAGGGCACGGCTGACGGTCAGGATTGACCGACCCGAGGGGCCGTGGTAGCTCTCCTCGGGTGTCACCGGACCAGATCCAGACCCTGCTGAAACGCGAGGCGCTCCTCGCGGCCACGTTGCGCGAAATCCTGCGCATCGGCGACGCGGCCGAGCTCCGCCCGAACGGGGAGGACGTCCCGCCGTCCGAGGCCTACGTCGGCGACCTCGGCAAGGCGTGGCGCGACATCGAGAAGAAGGCGCGGCGCCTGCTCGGACAGGGGCCGTGAGCGTCGTGACCACCCGCGCGCCGGGCACCCGGGACTGCCAGCAGGAGCTCGAAGACGCCGCGCTCTACCGTATCTGCGGCCGCGGGACCCAGTTCTGCCCGGTCGAGCACGCGGACCTCACGCCGCTCGACCGCGCGCTCGCGGTGCTGCGCTACGTCGGCTGCTACGAGCTCGGCGACCGGGTCTGGTGGCGCACCGACGCCGAGTACGCTCCGGTCACCTTCTTCGTCAACTGCAACGACCTCTTCGACTGGGGATGCGCCGACTGCGAGACCCTGACGCCCGAGCGGCTCCCGCTCCTCGGCCGAGCGCTGGAGGACTGCGCCAAGGCCTGCGGTGACGACCGCGACGCCGAGAAGCGCGGCTGGCCCTGGGGGATCGAGCTCTTCTGCGCGCGCCTGCGCGGGGAGCGGCCGCAGGGAGCGGCGTATCCGAAGGACCGCCGACTCTGGCCGCTCTTCGACGCGTGCGGACCGGAGCGAACGAAAGGGCATGGCAACCCGTACGCGCCCGGAGAGTACCCGTGAGCGAGCGCGAGCCGTTCACGTACCAGATGGGAGGAGAGAAGCCGGAGGTCGGCGATCTCGTCATCGGCATCGGGCCGCTGGGGGACAAGCTCGGCGAGATCGCGAATGTCGCGGAGGACGGCCGCATCGACGTCCTGATCGGCGACCACGGGCGGTGGTGGTCGCTGCCGGGCCAGTGGAGGCTGCTCCGTCGCGGGTCGCCGCCTGCAGCCGCGACGAGGCACGACGAGCGGACGGTCGAGCTCGCGCGCTGCGTCCACTGCGGTGCGCACGTGGTCAACCCGACGTCTGACGAGTGCCCAATGTGCAAGTGGGAGATCTACCCGGTGACGAAGATCCTGCAGCCTGGCAGCTATGTGCTGCTCGGTGGCGAGTGGTGCAAGCCCGACGGCACGAAGGTATTCGCGAAGTGACCACCCTCAACGTCCCTCAGGAGCAGGCCGCCTCGCACGCGATGGGGCCTCTGCTGGTCTTCGCCGGCGCCGGCAGCGGCAAGACCAGCTCGGTCACGCACCGGACGGCGCGGCTCATGTCCGTCAGCGAGATCCCGCCGGAGCGCATCCTGCTCGTGACCTTCACCAACAAGGCCGCGAACGAGATGAAGGAGCGCATGGTCCCGCTCGTCGGCAAGGACCGGACGAAGCGCCTCTGGGCTGGCACCTTCCACTCCATCGGCGCGCGCATCCTCCGCGCCCACGCAGCCGAGGTCCACCGCCGCAAGGACTTCTCCATCTACGACGACTCCGACCAGGAGATCGTCGTCAAGCAGATCGTGGCCGAGCTCCGGCTCGACAAGAAGTTCTGGTCGGCGGCGACGCTCGTCGAGCGGATCCAGAAGGCCAAGCAAAACGGCTACGGGCCGGGCGACATCCCCGAGGTGGACGCCGAGACCGCCATCTTCCTCAGGATCTGGGAGCGCTACGAGGCGTGGCTCGCGAGCTGCAACGCGCTCGACTTCGAGGACCTCATTCTCCTACCGATGCGCCTCAGCGAGTCGAGCTCCGACCTCGGCGCCAGGCTCCGGCATCTCTTCTCCCACGTGATGGTGGACGAGTTCCAGGACACGAACGCGACCCAGTACCGGCTGATCAAGGCCCTGGCCACGAGCCGCAACCTCGCCGTCATCGGCGACGACGACCAGTGCATCTACACCTGGCGCGGCGCCAACATCGGCAACATCCGCGACTTCCAGAAGGAGTACCCGGACGCGACCGTGGTCAAGCTGGAGCAGAACTACCGCTCCACGAAGCGCATCGTCGCCTGCGCCCTCGGCGTCATCTCGAAGAGCAAGATGCGCGTCGCGAAGGAGCTCTGGACCGACAACGCCCCGGGCGAACCGGTCGAGGTGGTCGAGGTCCCGACCGACCGCGACGAGGCCCGGTTCGTGGTCGCCCGGATGCGCTCGCTCGCCGCCGGCAAGACCCCGTACGCGGACATGACCGTGCTCTACCGCACGCACGCGCAGTCGCGCGCCATCGAGGACGAGCTCCGGGACAAGAGCGTGCCCTACCGCATCGTCGGCGGGCACCGGTTCTACGACCGGAAGGAGGTGAAGGACGTCCTCTCCTACCTCCGCCTCGTCTCCAACCCCGACTCCGACGTGGATCTGCTCCGGATCATCAACGTGCCCTCGCGCGGCATCGGCGCGACCACGGTCAAGCGCCTCGGCGAGATCGCCGGCTCGCGCAACGTCGGGCTCTGGGCGGCCCTGCCCATCGCCGAGACCGCGCCCGAGATCGGCCGGAAGGAGCGGATGCAGATCCGCGGCTTCCGCGACTGCCTCACGGAGTTCGGGAAGACGAGGAGGGACGAGCCCCCGAGCGCGTTCTGCAACCGCCTGCTCCGCGGCGTCGGCTACTACCGGATGTGGGAGACCGAGCAGAAGGAGCTCGCCAAGGAGGGCAAGCTCCGCGAAGCCGACGACGCCGGCGAGCGCCTCCGCAACGTGAGCGAGGTCGTCTCCGCCATCGCGTCGTACGAGGCCCGGGCGGCCGAGGAAGGCTACGAGGCGAGCCTTGACGGGTACCTGCAGATGGTGTCGCTCGCCTCCGATGAGGCCAAGGACGAGACGGTCCAGAAGGTCGCGCTCATGACGGTGCACGCCGCCAAGGGGCTGGAGTTTGGCTACGTCTGGATCGTCGGCATGGAGGAAGGGCGCTTCCCGCTCGGCGCCGTCGACACCGACCCGATCGCGCTCGAAGAGGAGCGCCGGCTCGGCTACGTCGCCATCACCCGGGCGAAGAAGCGGCTCTGGGTGACGTATGCGCGCAGCCGCTTCGTCCGTGGCAAGCCCGAGATTTGCGGGCCGAGCCGGTTTCTCTTCGACATGCCCGGCGAGGTCGAGCGGAGCGACGTCTACGCCTACGAGGCACGCGAGCGCGACCGGCTCATGCAGCGCCGCGCGGAGCAGTTTTGAAGTGGGATGGAGGAAGAGGATGAAGGTAAGGATGGTGGTGGTGCGGCCTGGCGCGGAGCCAGTGGCGGAGGACGTGGCCGGTTTCCAGGGCGTGAAGCAGCTCCTCGGCGGCGCCCACCTAGAGCGCATCCGGTTCGGGCCCTACGACGTCCTCTGCGACGAGGACGGCCTCCGCAAGCAGCTCCCCAACAACCGCGGCGGCCTCGTCGGGATCTTCGTCGTGACGCACCTGACCGACCCGGACCTCACGCCGCTGACCGACGCCGAGGTGGCAGAGGTGCTGGCCGCCATGGCGGCCCCGTGGGTGCCGATCACGGAGGCCTCCGGCCACGCGTGACCCTGGCCACTCAGTGGAAGAATAAAAAGTGTGCACGAAGCGTCTGGATCTGGCCCATGGCGAGACGAGGAGAGCAAGCCATGAACGAAACGACGATGGCGAAGATCGACGCGTGGCGCGCAATTCTGGCCTGGGCTCAAGCACAGAACCAGAAGTACGCCGCCCAGAACTACCAGGGGTCGGTGCAGCTCTTGCTGCGGGACCTCGTGGCGGACGTCGAGAGAAACATCCTGGAGGAGATCCGGAAGCCATGATCACGACGCGAAGCCAGCGCTGGCGCGAGCGCAGACAGTACTTCCGTCCGGCCGGAGAGCTCATCGACCCGCGCGACTACGAGACAGCGGCGATCGAGGGTGACGGGGCCGACACGATCGCGCGCCGGTTCATCGAGACGCACCACTACGAGCACAGCTACGTCGCTGCTCGTCGGCGCTTCGGCTTCTACCACAAGAGCGGCGAGCTCGTCGGCGTGGCCGTGTTCGCGCATCCGGCGCGCGACTGCGTGCTCACCAACGTCTTCCCGGGCGAGGCGATCGAGAGCTTGCTCCTCGGCCGCCTCGTCCTGCTCGACAGCGTGAAGGGCAACGGCGAGACCCGGTTCCTCAGCCAGGCGTTCAAGATGCTGCGCCGGGACGGCTTCATCGGCGTCCGGTCGTTTTCGGACCCGTTCCCGCGCACCGACGAGGAGGGGCGCACCATCTTCAAGGGCCACATCGGCGGCATCTACCAGGCGTTCTCGGCCATCTACCTCGGCCGGGCGCGCAAGGACACGATGCGCCTGCTCCCGGACGGCCAGGTCCTGCACGGCCGCGCGCTCGCCAAGATCAAGAAGCGCGACCGCGGCTACCTCGGCCACGTCGAGACGCTGGAGCGCTTCGGCGCCGCGCCGCTCCGTCCCGAGGACGACGCCGAGGCCTGGGCCGAGCACTGGGCCGCGCGCCTGACGCGCAAGCTCCGCCACCCTGGTAACCACGACTACGCCTGGGGCCTCACCGCGCAGGTGCGCCGGCACCTGCCCGAGTCCAAGCCCTACCCGAAGCTGGCGGCGTGATGGCGGACATGACCTGGCGCGACACGGTGGCGATGCACGTGCTCTGCACCCTCATCCCGCAGAAGGGCAACGACGCGGACGAGTACGAGGACCTCGCCTGCCTCTACGCCGAGGACCTGGCCAAGGCTGCGTGCAAGCGGTGGGGCCATCGGTCGGAGCTCGTCAAGCACGGAGAGACGTCGAGCACGTGGGGTTACCACTGCGTGCGCTGCGGCGCTGATCTCAGTCCACGACGAAGAAAGAGCAAGAAATGAGGATGCTCACCGCGATCGAACACGAAGTGCTGGTGGCGCAGCTCGCCTCCCTCCGGCCCGAGGTCGCCGCGTTCGCGCTGGCCATGGAAGACAAGCTCCGCCAGAACGACCACAAGGGCGGCTGGGACGACTGCTCGAAGCAGTACATGGCGATGCGCCTGACCCAGGAGCGCGAGGAGCTCCGGGACGCGATCGCGCGCGGCGCCCCGCCCGAGGAGATCCTGAAGGAAGCAGCCGACGTCGCCAACTTCGCCATGATGGTGGCCGATCTCGTGGGCGGCCTCGGCGCGGTCGTCGTCGCGCCGAACGACCGCCCGCCGCCAATCCGGCCGGCGTCGTATGTGGAGACGCAGCGCATCGAGCCCAAGCTCCGGTGGAAGAAGCTCTCGGTCGCCGAACGCATCGCTCTGCGCGACGAGCACCGCGGGCTGAGCGAGCACGAACTCAGCGAGGCGCACTGGGTCCCGAAGAAGACCACGTGAAGGCGCTCCCGGACGGCATCTCGCTCGTCTCCGCGGCGTCGGAGACGGCGCCGGAGGAGCGGCGCGAGGTCGAGACCGGGCAGTGGTACTGGGTGACGCCGGAGGATTCCTTCGACATCGAAGGCAAGGCGGTCACCGCGCCCTACTTCGCGTGCGTCGTCCACATCGGCTCTAACTTCGTCGAGCTCCAGCCGCCGGGCAAGCATGCCTCGTCCGAGCGCATCCACACCGACGTCTTCTGGGACCGCGTCCGCTTCGAGCCCGACCCGGACGGCGTCATCCGGCAGCACACCTCGCACTACAAGGCGGAGGTCAAGCAGCTGCTCGCGCGCGTCCAGGCGGTCACGGCTGCGCTCGCGGTCGGACCGTCGCGGGAGCTCCGGGCCGGCGGCGAGACGGCCGCGCTCTCGCTCCGGCAGAGCGAGCAGTCGATGGACGACTACGGCAAGGCGCTCGTGACGGCCAAGAAGGATCTCCTGCCCGAGCTCTTCCAGGAGATCAAGCACGCCAACGCGGCGCTGGCGAAGTGGATGCTGGCGCCGGCGATCCCGCTACGGGCCGAGGCCGAGAGCCACCAGGCCGTGATCGAGCAGATCGACGACCGCATCTTCTCGGTGGAGCTCTACGCGGGCCTGGTCGAGAAGGTCGAGCGCGTGAAGGACGGCGAGCCCGCGGCGATGGGAGACAAGATCCACATCATGCAGAGGCTCTGCTACATGGACGAGGAATGCCTCGCCCAGTACGAGACGGGCGGGATGGACTACAAGGGCATCGAGGACTTCGATGCGTGGCTCGCGAAGGAGAGCAACCTCCGGCGCCTCTTGCCGCACCCGCGCTCGGTCGTCTCGTTCCGGGTCCGGCGCGATCCCAAGGAGCGCGAGCTCGTCAACATCAGCGACTACTTCCGGATCGTGGCGGAGCGGGACCTCGACAAGCAGACGTTCCTCTACATCCGAAACGGCGGCGAGCTCTGGCGTCTCAAGACCGCGATCGAGTTCGGGGCGCGCCTGTTCCCCGACATGGCGCGTGGACCGAAGCGGGGCAAGCTCTGGGCAAAGCACTTCGGGCATCGCTTCCGCGACAACGAGGACGAGATCATCACCGACGACGAGTACCAGGCCATCGTCCGGGAGTGGAAGGAAGAGAAGAAGAAGACCCCGAAGGCGGATCGGTGGCACCTCCGGAGCGACCCGCGGCGCGAGTACGAGCCCTACGACCAGGCGAGCGTCTACGCCGACGACATCGGCAAGAAGATCGCGCACCAGCACCGCGCCCAGAACCGGATCGCCCTCATCCTGCAAGGACTGCTCGACCGCTCGCCGGTCTTTCACCCGCACCCGCCGTGGCAGATCTGGACCGAGGACGGCTACGAGGCCGCGTTCGAGCTCTGCTACGACGAGGCCCGCGCGCTCGTCGCCGGCGAGCGGCCCGACTTCGAGGCCTACCGGGCGCGCTGCAACGCGTCGCTCAAGAAAGGCGCCGTCACCGTGGGCCAGGAGTACGCCTGGCTCCGTGAGGAGGGCCGGAAGGAGTCGCGTCGGCTCGACCGCGACTGGAGAAACAAGAGCCACTACCGGCCGAGGATACACCAGCCATACGGCAACCCGGGGCCCGGCAAGCTCGCCAAGGTGAGCGAGTGGAGCCCGAGGTCAGGCGCGGTCGGCTACGCCTGGAACCGAGATCGCCAGGACTGGCGCTCCGAGAAGAGGGAGCCGATCCGGACGACGTTTTCGTGCAAGGCGGACAAGGTCCTCTGCGTCGACGGGTACAAGCCGGGCGACTTCCGGATCTTCTTCAACGACCCGCGCACGCGCTCCGAGTATCTCAAGTGGGCGCCGCTGCTCCTGGAGGCGGAGGAGTACCACGCCGGCAACCGCACGGCCAAGGAGCCGGTAGCGCCGTCGCCGAAGCAGAGCTCCTCGTACGAAGGCCAGATCCGCTACGAGCGCGCGCAGCGACGCAAGACCTTCATGAAGAAGGCCGTCCGGCTGCGCGAGGACACGCGGCTCAAGAACGGCACCATGCACAAGAAGGGCACGCTCTGGCGCGTGACTGAGGCCGAGCGCGGAGGCACGTTCGTGATCGTCGGCATCAGCGACGACGGCGCCTTCGAGAGCGACCATCGGGCCATCCGCGGCATGAGCTACCGCGACCTCTCGATCGACTCGGACATCCCGGCCGACCCGGACGAGGTGAAGAGGGCGAAGAGGAAGCCGCCCCCGGACGAGGACGACGACGATACGTGACCAGCTGTCCCGTGACCAGGCGCCCAGGGGTGCCGGGCGAGCAGGCTCCGTGGTAGCCTTCCGGCATGCAGGGTGGTCGCATCCAGGCCAACGGCGGCGTGGTCGAGGGGGGCTGGTTCGTCTTCGATCCGGACGTGCTCGCCACGCTCCGGGCCGCCCACGGACCCGGCGTGCCGGCGCGCGTGCACGTCAGGCCCTACCGCTGGTGCAACCCGACGCCGCCGTTCGCGCCGACGCTCGGCGGTCACCACGAGCCCGGGGTCGGCTACTGCGAGCCGGGCGGCATGCGTCCGGAGTGGGACTCGACCTGGCGTGACGCGCCGTGGAGGCAGGCGCCGCGCTGGAATCCGCCGGCGCCGGCGCGGAGCGGGGTCGGGGCCTTCCCCGAAAAGGTCGACGTGGTGCTCACCCTTGGCCTCTTCGCGGTCCTCGCGGCCGTGATCTGGGCCTACCAGAAGCCGGAAGGTGGTCATGTCGCTCGCTGAGGTCGTAGGCTGCGCCCCGTTCCGTCTGACTGCGCCTCGGGCGCTCACGCCGTACGAATGGGCGGTCGTCGAGACCGCGCTCGGCCGCGCCATGAGCCAGAAGGCGTTCGGGCTCGGCACGACGGACGAGCCCCGCCAGCTCCGGATGGCGATGCAGGTGCAGCCGTGCACGGCGTGGAAGACCAGCCTCTTCGGACCGCCGCCGTCGGTCGCGACCTACTGGTACAAGTGCTTCGCCACCTGGTACGCCGGCTTCGACCCGGTGACGCGGATGAAGATCCGCGCGGACGTCGGCGGCGGCCTGCTCTGCGGCAGCTCCGGCGCGCCCTGGGCGAGCTGCACCCCGGAGAGCCGCGGCGCCGGCCCGGCCGACCTCTGGGAAGGCGGCCCGCAGATCGTCGAGCCCGCCATGGGCTTCCCGAGCAACGAAGCGTGCGCGCTCCTCCGCGACCGGACCATGTACACGCCCGTCCGCGGCAAGGACCTCGTGAAGATGCTCCAGTTCCTCGGTCCGGCGGGTCAGCTCCCGCCGGGCCTGCTCCAGATGGCGCAAGCCGCGCCCGCGCTCTTCCTCGACAAGGACTTCCTCCTCGGCGTGCAGGCGAAGAAGGACATCTCGGCCGCCGTGCTCGGCGGCGGCCTCGCGCCGGATCTGCCAGGCCTCGCGCTCCAGACGCTCGAAGAGGTCGCGCTCATCTGGGCGCCGGGGCAGGGCGCGTCGCTCCTCGAATTCTTCAGCGGCAAGATCGACGCGGCCAAGCTGATGGCGCTGCTCACGAAGATGAGCCCGGACATGCTCGGCACGCTCGCGAGCTCGCTCCCGGGGATCCTCCAGTCGCTCCCCGGCCTCGCGGCGCAGTACGGGCCGTCCATGGGCGACATCTTCGGCGCTGCCACGCAGATGATCCCGCAGCTCCTGACGGGCCTCCAGGGCTTCGCCGGCGCGAGCTCCCAGGGCGCGTCGCAGCCGGGCACGCGGCCTACGACGGGCCTCACCGTGATCGACCAGCCCGGCCCCGCGCTCGCGGGCAGGACCGCGCCGCCGCTCCCGGCCGGGACGCCTACGGTGTCGCTCCCGGTCGCGAGCGACCAGAAGTCGCTCCTCTGGATCGCCGGTGCGGCGCTCGCCGCGATCGCGCTCGTCGTGGTCGTCGCGAAGGCGTCGGACTGATCGAGGCACCTCGGTGGACACGGCGCTCCCGCTCCCCTCCTGGCCATCGCCGCCGGAGCCGTTCGCGGTGAGCGACCTGGAGACCGGGTGCGACTACCCGGACGAGAAGCCGGGCACGCAGGCGCTCCGGAGCTTCGTGATGACGCACCTCGGGGGCGCCGACCTCGGCATCACCCGACCCTGCGACAAGGGCGGCAAGAGCGAGCACAAGCGCGGCCGCGCCTGGGACTGGGGCATGCGCGCGGACGACGCCGAGGAGAGCGCCAAGGTCGGGGCCCTGCTCGACTGGCTCCTTGCCCCGGGCCCCACCGGAGAGCCGGCGGAGATGTTCCGGCGGATGGGGCTCATGTACGTGATCTGGAACCGCAAGGTGTGGAGCACGCTCTTCAAGGAGTGGCGCGACTACACCGGGGCCGATCCGCACACGGGACATGTGCACTTCTCCCTCTCCTGGCCAGGGGCGCTCGGCGAGACCAGCTTCTTCCGCTGGCTCCGCGGCGACGACACGGCACCTGTCCCGCCGCCGACCCCACTGCCGCCTCCATTGCCGGTGCACGCGCCGGCGCCGGCGGGGCACTGGGCCGTGCTCCTTCTCGCCGCGGCCGCCGGCTATGCGGCCGTGCGTGCGCTCCGGGGGCGGAGGGGGACCTAGCAGCATGCCCTGGTCGACCACGTCGCCCATGTGGAAGATCTCCGCCGACGACATCGTGAAGATGCTCCGCGGCGACACGACCGCCGCCGCCGACATGCTGCGCCGCCGCGCTCAGGCCTTGCTCGACGAGATCAACAAGTGGTCGAAGGATCACCCGCCGACCGACGACCAGAGGAAGGACGTGATCGCCAGGATCATGACCCTCTACCGCGAGACCCACGAGCACGTGGCGCGCGTCCGGCAGAAGCCCTGATGGCCTCGCGCACGGCTCGGCCGCGGCCGAGCTCGCCGCGGTCTTCAAGGCGCTCGGCGAGGACTTCGAGCGGGCCGACGCGGCTCCTCTTGCCGAGGCAGGCGTTGCAGACGTCGTAGGGGAATGCGGCGGGGGCTCCGCACGGGCACGTGGCGCTCTCCATGAGAGGTATTCGCGGTCCGAGGGCGAAGTTCGACAGCGGGAGGTCGATTTAGGGACGAGCGGCGGCGTGTTTCATGGACGCATCACCTCGCCGTACTGGGCTCTCCCCAGCCACCATGCGCCGAACCGCTCGTGCTCAGCGAGCCTACCACGATCGGATGGCGTCCACTCCTCCAGCCCACGAGGGGGCGTCCGAGTGGCTGGGCCGCGAGTAGGGCCTGATGCTCTACCTTTGAGCTACCCCGGAAGCTTGCGCCGTCGCCGGCGGATCCCCCGAGCGCGGGACTCGAACCCGCACCCTTCAGGTTTCGGTGTGCGTGTAGGGCCCAGCCGGCCGGACACGGACGGGATGCTACCGCGGCGACGCGAGCTCGGCAAGCTGCTACGCTCGGCGCGGGTTACCTGAGGCCCCACGCCCGCTCCGGAGAGCTCGACAGGATCGTCTTGAGCCCGAGAGAGCGGGTAGCGCCTCAGCCCGCGGCGCGGCCCGGGCGCCTCCGGTCGACGAGCACGCCGCGGACGCACTCGGAGATCATGGCGCGCACGTCTTCGAGGCTGCCGGCGAGACCGTCGAGCAGGTAGATGTGCTTCCAAGGCGCCCAGATCGCGAACGAGTATGCGTACGCGCTCGTCGGCGTGAGGCTCTGCTTCTGCCGCGCCTCGGCCCGCCGGCGCGCGGCTCCGCTCGGGCAGGCCACGAGCGCGACCGCGTAGAACCGAGGCTTGTGGCCGCGGCCGACCTCGCGCGAGAGGATCCCGTGCGCGGCCGACCGGCGCGCCTGGTGCGCTGGGCCAAGCAGATCCCGGGCCCGGAGGCGCGTGCCGGCGACCGACGCAGCCGGCATGAGCGCCGCGGAGAGCGGCGCCGTCGAGAGCTCCGTCGCAGCGTGGTCGTAGCGGTAGAGCCGGAGGTGTCTCATCGGAGCCCCAGCCAGCCGACGAGCGTCACCGGGCTCGGCACGTGCTGGCGCGCGTTCGCGAGGTAGCGCTTCACGTGCGGAGCGGCGTTGCGTCCGAATTCCTCCTGGAGCGGCGCCTCGAACACGCTCGGGGTCTCGCCGCGTCGCGCCTCCAGCTCTTCGATGCGGGCGCGGGCGAGCCGGCGCTCCCGCGGCGTCGACAGCGACGTCCCCTTCTCGACCTCCTCCTGGCGGTGGGCGTCCCAGGTGGCCAGGAGCTGCAGCGGCGGCGCGCCGCCGAGGCGGGACCGGAGCTCCGCTTCGAGAGGGGCGGGGCAAGGCACCTTGTAGAAGACCCAGGTGTCTAGCTGCTCGGCCAGCTCGCGTGCGAGCGAGGAGCCTGCAAGCTCGGCCGACCTCGGGTCGAACCGCACCGCGCCCGCCTTCTTCAGCTCCCAGAGCAGGCGTGCGATGCGGCGCGCCACGCACTCGGAGTGCGCGCCGGTGTCCCTCGCGAACCGCACCTGGAAGTCGGGCTTGTGCACGATCGTCTGCCGCCCGGGATCGTACGTGAAGAGGTCGCGGTAGTCCCCGGCCGCCGGCATCGAGCCACGAAGCGGCGCGCCCTGGCAGAGCGCGAAGAGGCCGAGCGCCTCGTCGTCCGCGGCCTCGGGACCGATCAGCTCACCGATCGTGCGCATGTAGAAGTGCCGGCGCAGATCTCGGCGGCGGTCGGCCTTGTCGGCCATTGCCTCCTCGTTCGGGTCGCCTTGCTTGAGGCCGGAGCGGGTCTTCTTCACGCGCTCGGCGACGAGCGCCTTGATGTCGACGTCGCGGCCGCGCGTCAGCGTCCTCGCCTGCGCGTGCACCATCATCTCCGCCTCGGCGAGCGCCTTCTGGGCGCGGCGCACGTCCTGCTCACGCGCGGTCCCGTGCCGTACGGCGCGCTTCGCGTCCTTGAGGTCGTCCTCGGCGGTGTCGTAGGCGCAGAGCAGGCCGATGAGGCCGGCCACCTCCCAGCGCGAGAGCGCCGGCGTCTTCTCGCCCGGGCCGCGCGGGAAGCGCTTCGTCCGGTCCGGGGGCGCGCGCCCGGTGAGGGCGTAGATCCAGTCGATGAGGTCGGCGCGGTCCTCGGCGGACAGGCTCGCGAGCGGATCCGCCTCGTCGTACCAGGGCATCTGCACGCGCGGATCCTTCGGGCGGAAGCCCGCGGCCGTGTCGTCCACCGCCCGGCCGACCCGGGCCTTCTCGCCGCCGCGGCCGCGCGCCTGCATGTACGTGTACGCCCGGAGCTTGAACCAGAGCACGATCATGTCCTCGCGGTGCATCCGGAGGTTTTTCGCGTGGTCGTCGACGAAGTGGGTGAGCCCGATGGGCGAGTCGTACGGCACCCAGGCGCCGCCGCGGGACTCGCGCTCCATGTCCGTCTGCTCCATGACGCCGAGCGCCTCTCGAAACCACGAGAGGAGCGCCGCGGCCGCGGTCGGGCCTCGGTCCGGCTCCTCGCCGCTCGACCAGCGCGTCCAGAGATCCTCCAGGCCCTGCCGGATCGATCCGTACGGGCCGGGATCGTCGACGAGCTGGAGCGGCGCCATCACCGGCATCTCCGGCTTGAGCTTACCGCTCGGGCCTGCCCACCAGACGAGGCCGGAGGCGCGGCTCACGTAGGTCTGCACGAGCAGGTCGTCGCGCGCCTCGACATCCCCGGCCGACATCTTCTCGGCGTGGAGAGGCTGGCGGGATCCGCCGGCCTTGCCGGACTCGCCCCAGCGCGCCGCGGTGTAGATCTGGTCGAGCGCGGCCGTGGACGGCAGCTCCGTCACGGTGAGGCCCGAGAGCTCCTGCTCGCTCGGAAGCGGCTTCTTCGGGGGCGGCTGCCGGCCGATGGCGACGAGGCGCTCCTCCTTCGGGACCGGCGCAGGCGGGGGCGCAGCCGCCGCCGGAGGGGGCATCACCGGCAGGACCACGGGCACCCCGGTCGTCTCGATGATCTCCGGGCGCCGCACCGGGGGCCTGGCCGGCGACGTGGGCACGGCCGCCGCCGGCGCGTGCGCTGGTGGTGACGGCGGGGCCACGAAGAGAGAAACCTGGCGCGGATCGCGCGCTTCCACGTACTGGCCGGTGGTGCCGAGGCTCTGGTGCCCGAGCACGGCCTGCACGACGCGGACCGGGACCCCGGCCTCGACGGCCGTGAGCGAGGCCAGGTGCCGGAGCCCGTGTGGGTGGACGCGCGCGAACTCGTCCGATCCGGGCGCGATCCCGGCCTGGATGGCGCGCCTCCGGAGCATCATGGCGAAGGCCTGCCGGCTGAGGCCACGCTCTTCCTGGGCCCGCGGGGAGTAGGCGTTGCAGCCCCAGCGGGCGATGGCGGGCAGGAGCGGCGCCGAGTCCTCCAGGAGGCGCGACATCCGCGAGGTCGTCCCCAGGCTCCGCCGCTCGGCCGCGTTGGCGAGCTCGGCGATCTTGCGCCGCAGCTCTTCGAGCGCTGCCACGGCTGGCTCCGGCAGCGCGAACGAGCGCGCGCGGCCGCCCTTGCCGACCACGGTGACGACGGGTGGGTCGCCGGCGACGTCGCTCCGGCGGAGCGAGCCTAGCTCCTCGGCCCGCAGGCCCGTCCAGAGGAAGACGAGGAGCGCGGCGCGGTCGCGCACGTCCTCGAACGCGCTGCTCGGCGTGGGGGTGCCGTCCTCCATCACGTACGTGGTGGCCAGCAGCTTCTGGAAGGTCTCGATCCCGGGCGTCTTGCGCGCGCGGGCAGCGGCCTTGTGGCTCGGCGCGAGCTCGACCGCGGCCGCGAGCGGCACCTGCCAGATGTTGTGCTCCAAGAGGGCCTGCTCCGAGCCGGTGTTCTCGCCGGTCTCGCTGATCCAGTAGGTCCAGAGCGCCGAGAGCGCCGCAAGACGCGTCGCCATCGCGCTGGCACGCTCCGGGCCGCGCGCCGTCGTCGCCTCCGCGACCGAGTAGGCGAAGAGATCCGGATCGAGCCGCTCGCCGAGCCGGCCGTAGAGCGTCGGGTCGCGGCGGCGGAGCTCCTCGACCGTGGGCGTGCGCGCGAAGAGCTTCTCCTCGACGAGGCAGGCGAGCCGGCGATCGAGCCCCGAGGGGTTGTCCTTCTCGATGGTGAGCACGCGGCCGCCGCCCGGGAGCGTGGTCACGAACTCGCTCCGGCCGGCGAGGCGGCGGCGAATGTCGGCGATGTGCACCCCGGGCGCGTGCTTGACGATCTCGTAGATGGCGTGGTCGAGCCGGCGATCGGGATCGCGCGCGAGCCGGTGCTCGGCCAGGCCCGTCTGCCGCGTCCGGAGCCAGTCGGCGTAGCGCTGCGCGTCGCGCCGCTCGATCCGGTCCGGCGTCGGCAGCCGCCCGTAGGTCGACTCGTACCAGTCCCAGAACTCCTCGATCGCGTAGCGGTACGAGCGCGCCGTGTGCTCGTTGGTGAGGCCCTGGAGGAAGTTTCTGAGGTACTGGATGAACCGGCCGGCCCGCCGCGAGTCGGGGCTACGGCGCCACGCCTCCGCGATCCGGACGAGGCTCGACTGCGTGCGCGCGCTGGCGTCGGGGTTTTGCTGGGCGAGCGCGGGCATGGCGGGTCAGTGGACGTGGACCGGGATCGGCGCGTCCCCGTAGGAGAAGCAGACGTGCTTGCCGCTCGGGAGATCGAAGTGCACGTGGAGCTTGTCGGTCCCGACGCCGAGCTTGTCTGCCAGGATCGCCACCTGGCCCGCCATCCCGAGCACGAGCGCCATCTCCTCTTTCGAGATCTCCTCCGGCGGAGCGCCCGACAGGACCAGCTTTTTCTTGCTGGCGACGGCGACGTCCGCCGGCCCGAGGTCTTCCACGGCTTGTCCGAGGGCCTTCGCCGCGCGCCGGTCGTGGCGGTTCATGGGGCGATTTTAGCTGCCTGGCAGCCCGAAGTCGATCTCGCAGAGCACCTGCAGCTCGACCACGTGCGCCTCGTCATTCACGAGGTCGCGGTCCTCCGCGTACTGCTTGGCGCGCTCGCAGGCCTCCTCGGCGGAGGCGGCGATCCCGCAGACCGTCACGCCGCCCTGGACGCCAGGGCTCGGAGCGACCCCGACCTTGTAGCAGTACTGGACCGTCACGGCTCCACGGACACCGCCGCGTCCGCGTACACCGCCGCGATCAGGCGCTCGCGGACCTTCTCCACGGAGCGGCAGACGGCCGCGTACTGCGTCGTCTCCCTATCCTCGGCCTCCTCGACGTTGTACTCGGCCTTCAGGTCGTCCCAGTCGTAGCAGCCCTGTTCGGAGTCCCAGGCGATGCGCCCGAGCTCGTCCACCGGGATGGCCCGGATCCGCTCGACCGCCGCCTCGATCGCCTTGTCGTCCACGCTCACCTCTTCTGCTCGTACGCGAGGATCACCGCGCCCTCGACCGGCGCCTGGATCCAGCTCCCGTTTGAGCCCTTCTTGCACTGCCCGTAGCGGCCGCTCTTCACGTCGGCGAAGTCGTACCAGGTGCCGGGCTCGGGCACCTCGACGACGGTCCAGCGCTCCGCCGGGAGCCGGCAGAGCTCTGCGAACATGGCCCGCGATGCGCGCTCGTGGTCGGTCACTGGGCGATCTCGTAGTAGTAGCGCGGCCGGTAGCCCCGCTCGGGGCCGCCCGGCTCGGTCGTCACCTTGAGGACGCCCTCGTCCTCCATGGCTCGAATCGTCGGATAGAAGCGCGCGGCGAGCGCCAGCCGGCCGAAGAAGCCGCGCCGGCGCTCGATGCGCTCACGGATCTCGAAGCCCCAGAGCCGACCGTTGGTCAGCTCCGAGAGGATGTCGTCGCGCAGGCTCACGACTCGGGCGGCGCCTTCTTCGGCGCCGGGGCGGGCAGCGCCTTCTTCCGCTTCGACTTCTCCTCCCCGAGGAGCGGGTCGCCCTTCGGGATCGTGAGCGGCGGCGCGCTGCCGTCGCCGAGCGCCTTCTGGAAGATCCCCTCGGGCAGCTGCATCCCGAGCTTCTGGGCCTTCTTGGCGCTGAGCGCGCCCGAGAGCACGAGCACCGCCTTGTCGTAGCGCAGGGCCACGCCGGCCTCGCCCTGGGTGGCGTCGCCGTAGATGAGCGTCCCTTCCTCGCTCTCGGGCTTGTCCGCGAACCGCACGAACCGCTGCCCGGCCCGGTCGACCCAGATGTGCGTCGCGTCCTTCTCGGGGTCGTCGCTCGCGGCGCCTCGCTGGAAGTTGTTCTCCTCCAGGACCTTCTCGATCTCCTCGCGCGTGATGGCCATGTCCGTCATTCCTCCACCTCCGTAGTGGCTTTATGGATCGCTTCGCGGAGCGCGTCAGGGATCGATCCGTACATCATGGATGGCACGCGCGAGATGTCCTCCAGCACGCGCCTGGCCGCCCGGAGCAGATCCGGCGCGGCCGAGATCAGCGCCGCGTTAGCGCGCAGGGTCCGGTCGCTCGCCGCCTCGGTGCGATGGCGCGGGAGACCCGCTTGCTGGATCCTGACAGGGCCGGCCTCGACGACGGTGCCGTTGCCGACCACGCGCCACTCGTCCTTGACGAAGCGGTCGATCTGCGCCGGCTGGTTGCGCAGCGGCTGTGGCGTGTGCGTACGTCGTGCAGCTTGGCTCATGATGCTCCTCGTTTTTGCTCCTCGATGGCGTCCGTGACCGCGGCGTCGAACTCCTCGGCGAACTCCGGTCCGCGCGTCTTCAGGGCGTTGCAGAGCGCCGCGCTGAGAGCGTGCGCATCCGGTCCGCAGTGCGCGCACCAGTAGAGGTACGCTCCCGGCTCCACGTCGGTGAAGTCCATGGTGTAGCGCTCGTCGGCCGCGCCGAGACAGCCAGGCCGGTCGCCGTAATCGCGGCAGAGCTTGGGATCGTCCGTCATGACGCAGGCACCGCCTCGGCCGGCCGCACGATGTTGCTCCGCCTCGTCGCATCGACCAGACCGTTCTTGGCGAGGTGGGCGATGTACTGCCGGAACGTCCCGCCCGTGATCTCGAAGCCCGTGTGCCGGGCGAGGTCCGCGCGCGTGAGCCCGCTCGGATGCGCCAGCACCGCGTGCAGGATCGTCCGCTCGCCGGCGCGGAACCGGCCCTCCCAGAGCTCGACGACCTCGTCTCGCGTGAACGGACGCGGCGCAGCCACGTCGACGCGTGCGAGGCCCCTGCTCGTGATGACCAGCCCGGTCCGCCGGTCCTGCTTCCACTCGTACTCCATCACGTATTCGAGCGTGATGAGGTGCCGGAGGTACTGCCGGAACGTCCCGCCAGTCGGCGCGATCCCGGTGAGCAGGGAGAGCGAGGCGCGCGAGAGCGTCGTATTGCTCCGCCAGGTCGCGCCCTGCCGCGCCAGGACGACCAGCATCTGCCGCTCGCCGGCCCGGAGCTCGTCGCTTGGAGCGTCCGTCGGCGTCGCGGCCGGTTTGCCGTTCGACTTCGCCTTCGGGAATGGAGCGACCTCCTTCTCGACCTCGGCTGCATCCCAGTTCTTCCAGGAGTCCTTCACCTTCTCGCGGCGGCGCTCGCCGAGATTGGCGTGGTCGATGGCGGCGATCGCAAGGCTGAGCTGCTTCTGCTGCTCCACGAGGACCTCGCGGACGCGTCCGATGGCCAAGCGGGCGTCGTCGACGAGCCCCTCGGCTTCTGCCTTGACCGCGCGGACGTCCTTCGCGGTCGCTCGGAGCTCGTCCTCCAGCTTGAGCACGCGCGCCTCGGAGACGCGGGCCATGCTCGGCGGGACGTCGTGCGCGGCCGCGAGCGCCTTCTTGAGCTCGGCCACCTCGGCCTTGAGGAGCTTCGGGTCCGTCTCCTTCTTCCGGTCGATCGCCGCCGCCATCTTCTTCCGGAACGCGCCGAGGTCCACGTCCGCGCGCGCGGCGGGCTCGTCACGGGTCACGCCCACCTCGGGCGTGCGGCCGGAGTCGTAGGTCTCGATCGGCAGGGTCTGGACGTGCTGGAAGATGCCGTCGGCGGTGGGCCAGCCGGGCGACCACACCCAGGCCCGGCCGACGGGCAACGACGGCAGCGTCGTCATCATCCGCACCCGGTCCGCCTCTGTTCCGTGCGTCTCGGTCCAGCCCCGCATCGCCTTGAGATCGAGCTCGGCGATCGTGCGCAGCGCGACGAGGACCTGGACCTGCGTGAGCACGTCCTTCGAGAGCACCGCGGTCCGCTGGGTGATGAGCGTGCAGCCGATGCCGCGCTGGCCGCCGCGGCGCACGATGTCGTTGGCGGCGCCGAGCATGCGCTCGGTGTTGCCGCCCTTCATGCCCTGGCGGCCGGAGGCCTGCGGGGCGATCTGGTCGGCCTCGTCGATGAAGAGCATGACCGGGGTCCGGTAGCGCTCGTGGTTCTTGAGGCGGTAGAGCGTCTCCAGAAACCCGGCCATGAACGTCGCCACCTCGTGCTTGCGGAGGTCCGACAGATCCAGCAGCGCGCTCACCCGGTCCTCGACGACGAGCTGGGCCACGAGCTCGCCGGAGCCGGGCTCCAGGGGCACGTCGCCGCGCTCGCCCCCGAGCGCCACGATGGGCAGGCCCGGGCCGCGCCCGTCCGCGCTCGACTTGATCCCCCACCAGTCCCCCTTAGGGTCCACGATCACGATCTGCTGGCCGGCGTGGTAGAGCTGCTCGGCGAAGCGCCGGGCGAAGTAACTCTTGCCCGCGCGCTTCATCGCGACGATGCCGACGGTCTGAGTCACGACGTCCGGCGGCAGGTTGAGCGCGGTGCCGATCCGGATCACTCCGACCTCGCGTCGGTCGACGTCACGCGGCCGTCGTTGGCCAGGTACGTCCGGAGCGTGCCGTTTTCGCCTCCGGACACGCCCGCGGTGTCCGCGATGGCGACGACGACATTGTCGACCAGTCCCGCGCGCGCGAGACTCGCGAGCCCGGAGAGCAGCTCCGGCCGGTGCACGGGGTGCACCTGCTCGAAGTTGTCGAGGAAGATGCCGACCCATGGCGGACGGCGCACGATCGCGGTCGCGACGAGGAGCGCGATGGTCGCCCGGTACTTCTCCGAGGACGACATCATCTCGACCGGCACGAACCTCTGCCCGAGCGCGGCGGCCGCGTCACCGGCGTACCCGAACGCGACTCCGCCCTTCGCGGGCACGAGCATCCAGTGCGACCCGGGCGGCGCCAGCATCCCGAGCTCCGTGAGCGCGGAGAGGAGCGGCGCCACGCCGTCGTGGAGCATGCGCTTGCGCACCTGCCGCATCCGGTCCCGCCGGACGCTGAGCACCGCCGCTCGCGCATCCGCCTGGCGGCCAGCCTCGCGCTGACCGGCGCGCTCGCGCGCGAGCGTGTGGCGCTTCCGGAGCTCCGCGAGCGCCGTGTAGGCCTCGGCGTGGACCTGGTCGGCCTTCTCCACGTCGGCCTCCTTGCAGCCCGGCAGATGCACCCCGATCGCGGCGAGCTCCGCCTCCCTCGCGTCGCGGCTGCGTTGCAATGACACACGATGCGACGCAAATCCCGAGAGCGCGCGCTCGTAAGCCTCGACCTCGGCCTTGTGCGCCGTGGCCCTGACGCATGCCTCGTAGAGCACCTGGGCTTGCCTTTCGGCCTGCTCCAGCTCCGCGGTCAGGGCTTCTTGCTTCTGCTCCGCGTACCCGAGCCGCGCCTTCAGGGTTTGCAGCGTGTGCGCGCTCAGGTGCGACGCACAGATCGGACACTGCGGCGCCGTGCCGTCCGGCAACGTCCCGAGCGTGTGCTTGAGCATCGACACCTCGGCCTCCACCATCGAGAGCGACTTCGCCGCCGGGTCGAGCGTCTGCTCCTGGAACGCCCCGTGCGCATCGATCGTCTCGGCGACCGACGGCGATGGCGTCGGCGCCTCCGGGGGCCGGAGCTTCTTCAGCTCCTCGTTCACGGCATCGAGCTCCTCGCGGACGCGCGCGGCGTCCGCTGTCAGGGTGCGGGCGGCACCGAGCGCGGTCTGGAGACGGCGATACTCCGAGGCCGCAGCGTCGACTCTCTTCTCTGCCGCCGCAATCTCCTCGTCGGTCGGCTCCGGGTCGACGAGCGCGATCCCCTCGGCGATGGTGGCCGCTTCGCGTGAGACCCGCTGCGCCGCCGTGTAGCGCTCGTCGAGCCGGAGCAGATTAATCTCCAGGCACGTCGACGGCTCCTCGGACGCGAGCGGGTCCCAGTCCTCGTTCGGCTCGCCGAGCTCCTCGCCGAGGCGCGCGTGGGTCCAGCCCGCCTTGCCGGCGCACAGGGCAAACGCCCACTGCGTGCGAAGCTCGATCGATTTGCGCCAGATGCTCCGCTCCGCGTCGAACGCGTCGACCGCGAAGCCGGGTTCGCCGAAGTGCTTCATGATGGTCGCCTCGGCGTCGTGCACCTTGCGGCTGGCGGCGACGCCGGATCCCATCGTCCGGAGCCGATGGCCCTTGCTCCCGCACCCGCGCTCGATGATGAGCTCCTGGTCCGGGCCGTCGCGGCGGGGCTGGAGCGAGTAGAGCCGGACGAGGAAGCCTTCGTCCGGGTCGCGGGCGAGTGGCTTGATGTCGTCGACGTGGGTGCCGATGACGCCGGGGTAGCGTCCGGTCAGGCCGTAGGCGATGGCGCCGAGCACGGTCGACTTGCCGCCGCCGTTCGGGCCGGCGATGACGGTGACCGGAGCGAGCGGGACGGTGACGCCGCCGAGGGTGCGGAGCCCCTCGATCCGGACCTCGGTCAGACGCACGAGCGGCCGCCTTCGTACTTCTGCGCGTGTCGGCCGCAGAGCCACATCCACATGCGCCAGAGGCCCCGGCCCCCCACCATCACGTGGTGGCGCGCCCATCGCCCGCAGCCCCAGACCTCACATCGCGTCTCGTCCACGCCTGTCCTCCTCCTGAACGAGTGCACCCTACGCCGTTCTCGCCTGGCGGTCAATTCTGACCGTCACCCAGTTGACGGGAGCAAAATCCCCTGGCAGCCTAGGGCACTAGGATGCAAGCAGCGGACAAGTCCGGGTCGAAACGAAAGCGCAAGGCGGAGCCTGGTGAGGAGACGGGGGAGGCGATCCTCCGGTGGCGCGTCTCCGGCGCCACCATCTCCAAGGAGGAGCTCGCCGCCCACCTCGGCCGCTCGATGTCGACCATCCAGCGCTGGGAACGCGGCGCGCAGGAGCCGCGTCTCTCCGACGTGCGCGCGATGGAGGAGTACAAGCCCGGGCTCGTGGCGCTGCTCTTCCCGCGTACGAAGGCGCCTGCCCACCAAAACGGAAGCCGCGCGTGAGCATCGACTGGTCCAAGTTCGACGGGGACCCCGAGATGACGATCACGTGCGGCTGCGGCTCCGTCTTCCGGAGCCACGCGAAGTTCGTGAACGTGCCCGAGCCGCACGTCGAGACGCGCAAGCCGTGCCCCGCGTGCGGCAAGACCGACCGCGTCCGCTCAGCACGAGGAGAACCGGAGTCGTACACCATCCGCAAGGACGACATCGGCAAGCCGTGAAGAGACGAGAGGGCACCCGGCGCGACAAGCGCGTCAAGGGCTGGACGCACCTGTCGTCGTGCGGGCGCTGGCTCTTCGTCCGGCTCCCGATCCGGGGCGGCCTCTACATCCGCACGCACCCGTGCGTGGCCTCCGTCGCGTGTCCGACGTGCGGAGCCGCGCGCGAGGAGCCGTGCAAGAGCGGCCCGCGCGACCGCGACCAGGGCCCGAAGACGGAGGCGCACTACCAGCGCCGCTACCTCGCGTCCGGCCGGAAAGCTCCAGCATGAGCCACGCCGACGACTACCGCGAGCTCCTCCGCCAGCTGCTCCGGCGGCGCTGGGCCGAGGGCCCACTCGAAGACGAGGTCGAGTGCGACTACACTGCCCGCTTCGAGGACATCTGGGACGCGATGACGCCCGACGAGCGCGAGACCCAAGATCAGTGGACCCGGAAGAACCGCATCCACGCCGTCGTTTTCGAGGAGGGTGATGGAGAGCCTGGCTGGGCCGCGCGCTGTCTCGCCTACAACATCGTCGGCAAGGGAACATCGAAGAGAGCCGCGATCGAGGACCTGAAGCTCGCGGTCGTCCGGTACGCCCACCTCTTGCGGCAGCCCGTACTCACCCACGTGCATCCGCCTCCCCCAAGCGTCATCGACTGGGCCGTCGGCAAGCTCATCGCGCGCATCATGCTTCGTGGGACCAAGGGCGACGAACTGCTGTTCATCGAGCCCGAGCAGAAGTCCGAGGCGTGGACGCTTTACGTCGTGGATCTAAGCTAGGCGGATCATGTTCGAGGTGACTGGGCTCGTCGTGTCGGCGCGGCCGCGGCCCGACGGCTCGTTCGCGGTCACGCTCGGGCCCGGACCGGAGACGTACTGGTACGTCGCACCAGACCCGCCGCGGCTCGGCTCGAAGGTCCAGGTCTCGGCCGAAGACTTCACCCGACGGCGCGTCGGCGACGGCCCGCTCGCCGTCACGGTCCTGCGGAGCGCGAAGCAGACGGTGATCCCGGCCGTCGGCTACACCCCGCGCGTCGTCGCGCAGAAGTGGCTCGACCGCGTGCAGGCCGCGATGTACCGGCCGCTCCTTCGCTACCAGGTCGAGGGCGCCGGCTGGGCCGCGTCCCGCCTCGCCGCGGGCAAGGGCGCCATCGTCGGCGACGAGCCTGGGCTCGGCAAGACGTGTCAGGCGATCGCGGCCGTGGTCGCGACCGAGTGCTTCCCGACGATCGTCGTCTGCCCGAAGAGCCTCAAGCTCAACTGGGGCAAAGAATTCGGCTGGTGCAACCGCGAGCTGTCGATCGAGTACGTGCACGGACGCCGCGGCCCGGTCGCGCCGGCCGACGTGGTCGTGCTCTCGTACGAGCTGCTCCGCTACCGCGAGGCCGACCTCGCCCGCATCGGCGCGCGCTCGCTCATCTACGACGAGGGTCACGTGCTCAAGGAGCCGCGGCCGGCGGCTCTGCATCGCGCCATGTGCGCGACCAGGCTAGCAGCGTGGATCGGCCGCGCGCTCATCCTGACCGGGACGCCCGTCCAGAACCGCCCCGCGGAATTCTGGCGCCTGCTCCACATCGTCGACCCGTCCGAGTGGCCGAGCTACGACGACTTCCGCGAGCGCTACTGCGTCGCGCCTCCGTCGGACGAGGAAGGGAGCCGACCCGGCCAGCGCATCGTCACGAGCTACGGCCGGGCCGAGCACCTCGACGAGCTGCGCGCCCGGTTCGAGCCGGCGATGCTCCGGCGCCTGAAGAGCGAGGTCCTCGTGGACCTGCCCCCGAAGTCGCGCCGCTCGCGCCTGATCGAGCTCGACCCGTTCGACATGCAGCGCTACCGCGCGGCCGAGAGCGACGTCGTCGCGTGGCTCCGGACCCAGGGCAGCGGCGCGCGCGCGCACCGGGCCACCAGGGCTCTGGCGCTCGTGAAGTTCCGGCACCTCCGGGAGATCGCCGCCATCGGCAAGCTCCGGACGGCTCTGCCCGAGTACCTGACCGAGTGGTTCGACCGGACCGAGGTCGAGCCGCTCGTCATCTTCGCCTACCACCGGAGCGTGCTCTACGGGACCGCCGAGCACGGCGGCGTGGTCGACCTCTGCCGATCGATGGGCCTGCGGGCCGTCGGCATCGGCGGCCGCGACTCCGACGCCTACCGCCAGGCCGCCGTCGACGCCTTCGACCGTGGCGAGGCGGAGGTCTTCATCGCCCCCATTGCCTCGGCCGGGGTGGGCCTTAACCTCCAGCGCGCCTCGAACACGCTCTTCCTGGAGCGGGTTTGGGTGCCGGCCCAGATGACCCAGGCCGAGGACCGCGTCCACCGGATCGGCCAGACCAAGAAGGTGGTCGCCACCTACCTCGACGCAGCTGGGACCATAGACGAGCACCTGGCGCACGTCGCCGACCAGAAGCAAGAGCTCATCGTACGTGTGGTAGACGACCGAACCGTGAGCGAGGACGAGCAGTTTGCGACCGCGGCGGTGCTCATGTCCCGGTACGCGGCGTAGGGGAATTGACTAGCGCTCCGTAGAATGCGAGCATCAGCCATGCCAGTGCGCTACGACACCGTGGGACGCCAGGCGCTGGCCGGCGCCATCGCGGAGCTCCGCGAGAAACGGCGCCTGAACCAGCGCTGGGTCGCGGCCGCGCTCGGGGTCACGCAGGGGGCGGTCTCGGAGTGGATCCGAGGAATTTCCCGACCGACCGTGGGCAATGCCCTCTGCCTCCACAAGCTCTTCGGCATCCCGCTCGACGCCTGGCTCACCGACGAGGAGCGCCGGGCCGTGGTGCGGGCGGAGACCGAGGCCTGCCGCCTCCAGCGCTCCCCCTTGCCGGAGCGCCAGGGCGCCTCCAGGGGCCGAAAGCCGAGCGTGGAGGACGGTCCCCTCAAGAACCAGATCCCCCTCTTCGAGGGCGCCACAGGAACCGTATGAGCAACCGGAACGAGCGCAGAGTCATCCGCCGGCGGACCAAGATGGCCCTGCCGGACGGCATCGAGAGCAAGGTCATGGCCTACCTCATCGGCGAGATGGCCGCCGAGGGCGCCGGTGTGCTCCACCGCCTCGACCAGGACGTCGGCGGCCCGCACAAGCCTGGTCACGCGATTGACCGGGCCATGGACGCCGTGGCCGCCATGGAGCGCGCCGCGCTCTCGGGCGACCCCGTGACCTACGCCCACGCCGCGGTCGAGGCGCTCTTCCTCGTGCGCGACATCGCGGTCTCGCAGGGCAAGATCAAGGTCTCGGCGGCGCCTTCCGACGGCGCCCAGCCGAACTAGGTCGCCTTCGGCTTCCGGAAGAAGAAGTACCAGGCCGAGCCGCCGACCAGGGCCGCGGCGCCGATGAGGTAGTAGGTGAGCGGGATCCCGCCGCCGCTCGTGGCGCCCTTCATGAGGGAGGTACAGCGCGCGGTGTTGGCGGTCCCAGGATGCGCCTTGCCCTTGGCGATCTCCTCGCGCATGCACTGGGTCCACGCGGGCCCGAAGTCGAAGGTGATCTTGGGGGCGGTGGTCGCGCCGAAGCCGGGGTAGCCGTTCACGTGGGAACCTCCGGACACAAGCGTACACGGCCGCCCGATGGCCGTCCACTGGACAGATGGGCTAGCCTGTACGCATGCTCGAAGTCCTCGCTGTCATCGTGGTCGTCGGCCTCTTCCTCTGGGCGATCAACGCGCTCATCCCGATGCAAGCGCAGTACAAGAACGCCCTGAACGTCCTGGCGATCTTCTTCCTCTGCGTCTGGCTGATCACCCTGTTCCTGCCGGGGCTCACCGCCTCGATCATGGCGTTCAAGATCGGCTCGGTGCCGGCGGTGCACGTGCTCGGGGTCATCGTCATCGTCGGGCTCGCCCTCTGGGTGGTCGACGCCATCGTGCCGATGAAGGCGCAGTTCAAGAAGGCCCTGTACGTCGTGGCGGTGCTCTTCCTCTGCCTCTGGCTGATCACCCTCTTCGTGCCGAACCTGACCAGCCACCTCGGGCACTGACGTGCGCGCGGCCCTGCTCAGCGTCGTCCTCGCCGCCGGCTGCACCGACGCGCCGGTGCCCGTTCCGGCTGCCTCCGCGGCCGCGGGCGCCGGCGGCGCGTGCGCCCTCGGCGACTGGCGCTGCTGCCAGGGCGCCGAGGTCCTGGAGCCCGTCTGCAAGGACGGGACGCTCACCTGCCTGGACGGCTACGACACCTGCGAGCCGGACGGCGGGTCGTCAGCTCCCTGACCGGCGGCGAGCCGGGCGCCGAGGTGGGTCTCGCGCCCACGGGCGCGGCCGGCGAGGTGGGCGTCCACCCGCTGCATCCCGAACTCCAGGCTGGAGCGGCCGACGTCCTCCTTCGTGAGCTCCTTCACGAGTCGCTGCACGTGCCGGAGCGCCGCGTCCTGCCGCTCGTCCGAGATCCGAACGAGCGCACGCGAATCCTCGGCGCCGCCATGGCGCGCGCGCGCGAGCTGGTCCTTGATCCCGTACACGAACCCGAGCCGCCACGAGCTCGCCCCGAGCGGGCCTTGCCCCTTCGTCTCCGAGAGCCCGAGCCTGGCGATGTCGACCGAGAGCCACGCGAAGAGCGCGCGCACGATCTCGATGTCGTCGGGGCGGCCGGCGAGGAGCGTGTCCTCGCGCCGCTTCTTGCCCCTCTCCTTCGGGAGCTGGCGGCGGAAGCAGACGACGCCGTAGTGCGCGGCGAGGACGTGCAGGAGCGCCGAGCGCCAGGGCTGGCGCTTCGTGTAGCTGTACGCCGGCTCGGACGAGAGCACGACCTCGGTCGTCGGGCGATCGCCGGCCGCCTCGATCTGCTCCTCGCGGAGCTGGTAGCGGGCGATCATCCGGTCGAGCGCGAGCGCCGCCGCCTCGGCCTCGTGGGGCGAGCCGCGGCGCGAGAGCGTCCGAAGAGCGTGCGCCCGCTTCAGGATGACTTCGAGCGCGGGCTTCATGGGAGCCGCCGAGTCCCGAGACCGTCGGTGTAGAGCGTCTCGATCGTCTCGCGCCACGAAGCGACCAGGGCGCGCTGCTGCTCCACCACGTCCTCGCCCGGACGCCTCAGCGTGAACCCGTCGGTCGGGTGATACCCGCCCGCGCCCGCGAAGGCGTAGAGGTCTCGCTCCTGCATCCGCCAGGCGCAGCCATAGCCCCAGGCGCTCACGATGCCCGCCTACGGCGGTAGACCGGCACGGCCTCACCGGGCTGCGGCCGCGGCTTCTTCGCCCGCTTCGCCCGCTCCGACGGAGGTACTCGCACCACGCGGTCCTCGCGCGCCCACGTGCGGCTCTGATCGGTCGTGGATTCGAGCTCGACCCAGCCCATCTCCCGGAAGACGACCTTCCAGGTCTCGCGCACGGCGCGGCCGTGGGGCCTGTCGATGTCGAGCACCCGCTCGTTCTGGAAGTGGTAGCTCGTCTTGCACTGCGGGCCGGCTGCGTCGCAGAGCGCGCACCGGAGGCGCACCTCCTGGCCGATCATGCCGCACGTCCAGGCCGGCAGAGCCGAACCATCGGCGCCAGGTAGGCGAGCGCCTGCGCCCAGCCGCTGTCCGCGATGCCGTCCCATGCCGAGGTGCCCCAGTGCCGGCCGGTCTTGACCGCAAAGTTGCCGCGCGCGATCCAGCCGAGGTGGGAGCCCTTCCAGCGCTTCTGCAGGATGCGCGCGTGGCGGACGAGGCGCCGCGTCCGCCGGTCCATGAACCGCTTCTTCACGCTGCGTCCTCCAGGTACCCACACGCCGTGGCCTTGGTGGCCCTGACCTCGGCGCCGCAGACGGCGCACGGCTTGCGCTTGCCGGTCGGGCGCCCCTGCACGTAGAGCGGGAGCGGCGGCGCGCGGTAGCCGGTCACGTTGCCGTCTGCGTCCTTCGTCGAGCGGTAGCCCATGATCGAGAGCTTCTTGCCCGAGCGTGTCGGCGGCTTGTCGACTTCGAGCCTGGCCACCTCGGCGAAGACCGCGGGCAGCTCGCGCGCGAGCGTCTTCCAGTCCGTGAGCGAGCCGTACGGGCAGAAGACGCACGCGCTCTTGCGCGGCACCGGGTAGCCGGCCGCGCGCACGAGCGCTTCGCAGCGGCAGCGGCAGAGGCCCTTCTCGATCAGGGGGAAGCGGTTCTTGCGGTGGCCCTTCTCCTCGCCGGCGTTCGGGTCCTGCGCGGCGCGGCGCTCCTCGCCGGCCTCGAACCCGATCCACACGCGCACGTCCTCGCCGGGGAACCGGTCCGCCATCCACCGCTCGAACCGCTCGACCTTGGCGATGCGCGTGCAGATCCGGTTCGGGCCGGCGACGGGGATCTGGTGGCGCGCCTGCATCCAGGCGAAGAGCGACGAGGCTCCGCGCACCGGGTAGCTCTCGGTGTCCAGCCACACGAACTCGATGCCGTGCGCTGCACAGAGAGGCATCACCACCTCGCGCATGTGCCGGTAGGTGCCGGGCCACTCGCCGGGCGCCGTGCCGTCGGAGACGTCGACGAAGACGCACACCTCGGGCGGGGCGCCGTCGGCGATGGCAGTCAGCAGCAGCATCGCGAACGAGTCGAGGCCGCCGCCGTACGAGAGGACCTCACGCATGGCGCCTCGCATCGATCGGCTTCCAGCCCTCGGGGGCCGGCGCCGTCCGCTCGGGCACGTAGAGCACGGCCTTGTAGCCGCGGCCGTAGCCGGGCAGCGCGCCGTCGGGCTCGATCTTGTAGTGGCCGGTCTTCGGGTCCTCGATACTGGTCGCGGCCTCGGTCGCGAGCTCCTGCTCCCAGGACGTGAGGTCGTGCCAGCTACGCCAGCCGCACTTCCGGAGCGCCTCCGGGGTCAGCCGGAAGAACCGCTCGCCGGTGCAGAGGTCCACCACGTCCCAGCCGTGCTTCTTGCCGGAGCCGCGCTCGCGCTTGCACTCGACGATGCCTCGGAGGCCCAGCCGCTCGGCGCGCGCCTTCTGCGCCTCGCCCCAGAAGCCTTCGAGCGCGGTCTCGATGCAGCCGACCTCGTCGACGGCGACCTGGAGCGCGATGGTCGGGCGCACGAGCGCTGGCGACCCCGGCGAGTACCGCGGCGCGACCGTGTAGTAGTCGCGGCTCACGGCCCCACCCCGTACGTCTTCTTGACCAGGCCTGCGCGCTGAACCTCCACGATGACCTCCTCCTGCTTCAGGGCTCGCGCGATCTCCTCGGCGAGCGCCAGCATCTCCGACACGAAGTCCTTCGCCTTCGCGCCGGAGGTGTTGAGGATGATGACCTGCGCGCCGTTCTCCTCGACGGTCGTGCCCGACAGGCTGCTCGTGTAGATTCCCTTCTGGGCGACGAAGCTCGCGTCGGGCGAGCGCTCCTGCTTCTTGCGCACGCGCTTCACGACCTTGATGAGGTCGTCGATGTCCCAGCGAGCCTTGCCGCCGACGTTGAAGCCGACGAAGATGCGCGCGGACCACATCCCGCCCGACGTGCTCCAGCGCGGCGCGAAGTTGGCGGTGGCGACCTCCGGGCCGACGACGAGGAGCTTGCCGTTCGGGCGGAAGGACCCGTGCGTCTGCGTCTTTCCACGCGGAGAGGCCCAGTGCCCGGGGCCGATGTTCGCTTCGATTCTCATGGCTCCTCGATTCTACACCGGTTCGATGGCGTAGCCTTCGTGCGCCGTCGCGTGGCCCACGCTGTAGCCGTGGCTGTTGTGGAGGTAGCTCCAGATCTCCTGCTCGGTGCCGCGCATGACCTCCTTGCCGTCGTGCTTGAGCACGTGCGTGACCGGACGGTCCGGCTCCAGCCCCTTGAAGAGGTTCGGGCGGGCGTGGACAGCGCGCGCCAGGCGGGCGCCGTAGAGGCAGAGCGCCTCGTGGTAGGCGTGGTCGAGGTGGTGCCCCTTCTCGTGCGCCAGCTCGTGGAGCACGAACCGCATGACTGCCGGGTCCAGGATGAACCGCCCGAACCAGTCCCGGCCGAGCGCGGCCGCGTTGATGGTCAGCTCCCGGAACGGGGCGCCGCGGTAGCAGCCGTTGAAGCGCCAGCCGGGATCGTCGGCGATCTTGACGTAGAGGTGGTCCGAGAGCCGCTGCGGCTGCGGGTCCTCGAAGAGGATGTCCGCGATGAGGCAGATGGCGCAGACCATCCGCCGCATCTCCGGCGTCCAGTCCTCCGGCTGGAGGAGCTTCAAGGGCTTGTCGGCGTCCTTGTCGAACGGCTTCGGCGTCGGGAAGACGCGCCCGGCCGGGGCGAGGGCGCCGGCTTCCTTCACGCGCTGGCGGAGCTCCGGCGGCAGGGCCAGCTGCTGGACCACGACGTGGCCGTGGCTGACCGCCTCCTTCTCGGCCTGGCGGTCGCTCGGGTCGGCGCCGACACGCTCGGTGCCGTAGCGCAGATCCATGACCGTGTGCACGGCCTGGTCGGCCGAGCGCGCGCTGCCGGCGCCGTCGGTCACCCACGCGGCCGCGGCCACCTCGGGCGTGAAGCGCTCGGTCTTGGTCATGGCGTTCAGGACCTCGGCTCGGAGATCCCGGAGGTAGCCCGGGGTCACGTTGTCGCGCTCCATGTTGAGCGGCACGCGCTGCATCACCTGGACGTCCCAGGTGTCTCCCGTCTCGACGACGGGGACCGAGAGCTCGTAGAGCCGCGCCGGCTGTCCCGGCAGGGGCTCGTAGACCCGGACCGTGGTCTTGCGCGCGCTGCGCCTGAGCGGCTCGCCGGCGCCGCCGATCTCCGTGACGAGCGTGGTCTCGAACTCGCAGACCGGGGTGCGCGGCCGGACCGGCTCGCCGTTGAACGTGACCTCGACGCCATCCTTCACGAGCAGCGTGCGCGCGGCCTGGGCGATCTCCGCCTGCTCCTCGCGCGTCAGGCGCAGCACGCCCCAGAACTCGCTCCCCTCCTTCGTCTTCTCCTTCGCGCTCAGCCAGCGCTCCCCGTCCTCGGCGAACGTGACCGAGCCGGTCGTCGACCGGATCTGCGCCTCGATGCAGCGGCAGAGCACGAGCTTCTCCCCGATGTCGTAGCGCCCGCCCTTGGTGGCGTCCGCCTTCTTGGGGCTCTCGGCGAAGAGGGTGTAGGCGTGCTTCAGGTCCGAGAAGCCGTCCGGGTCGTTGTCCCGGACGCGGAGCTCCGCGTGCGGCCGGCCGGAGACGGGCGTGAGCTCCATCTCGATCTTGGTCGCGCGCGTGTCGTCGGCGTTCTGGTAGAGCTCGAAGAGGGCGTAGGCGATCCCGCGCCGCTCCAGGACCAGCGCCATCCCGCTCTTGTCGACCGCGAACCAGCTGGTCGTAGGCTTGGCCATCAGTCCTTCGCTCCCCTCTGCAGGCGCACCAGCGCCTCGCCGGCCTCGCGCCACTCCTTCACGGCCTTGCGCAGCTCGTCCATCTCCCGCTGGGGCACCGTGGCGGTGCCTCGGTGCGGCACGTCGACCGCGTACGCGACCACAGCCGCGGCCGCGTCAGCGACGTCGTTGTGGGCTCGCTCCAGCGTCTCCGCCGCGGCCTGCTCGCACAGGCCGAGCCGGACGCCCTCGGCGTGCTCCGTCGTGGTGTTCGTCATCGTCGGTTCCTTCCGTCGTTGTCGTTTGCTGCGGTGACGTAGCTCATCGGGTAGCGCTGCCCGTGGAAGAGGGTCCAGCACCGGCGGAGGCGTGGCCACGGGCGCCACTCCGCGGCCGTCCGGCGCTTCATACGCCGGCCTCGGCCTTGACGCGGCGGCACCAGCACTCCGGGTGGGTGCAGTCGAGCCCGCGGGCCCGCGACTGGGCGGTGTGCACCCGCACGAACTCGTGGTCGACCAGGCGGACCACGTCCTCGACCGCCGCCCAGAAGTTGATGTTGCCGTGGGCGCGCATCGTCACGGTGCTCTTGTGGGGCGGCCGCGGCAGCTCCGCGAGCAGCATGTAGCCCATGCCGCGCACCACGTAGACCTTGCCGACGACGAGAGGGTCCGCCATGGCTAGAACGCTCCTGTCGCGGCGAGCCCCGCGTACGATGGCCCGACCACGGGCGCGACGGCGACGGGCGTGCCGACGGGCACGAGCACCTTCTTCTCCAGGACGAGCCCGGTCACCATGACCGCGGCCCCGCCGACCTGGCCGAGCGAGGCGACGATGAGCGTGGCCTTCGAGCCGCCCGGCATCTTGTCCGTGACGGCCATGTCGACGAGCGGGCCCACGATCGGGACGAAGGCCCAGCCGGAGGTGCACTGCTTGTCGGGGTGGTCGCCCTTGCAGACGGCGCTCGCCACGGACGGCGCCAGGTAGAAGGCGACGAAGGTGACGGCGCCGCCGAGCACGAGGTCGTAGCGCGTGCGCGTGGCGACCACCTGGCCCTCGGGGACCGGGTCGCCCTGGCTGTACTCCACCTCCTTCGGAGGCTTCGGAGTGTCGTCCGCGTACGCGGCGGAGCTCGTGGAGAGCACCAGCGCGGCGGCGAGGATGGTGGCGCGGTTCATGCGGTCTTCTTTCTGTCGCGCGCCGGCCGCTCTCCGGGCGGCAGGCAGGCGACGATGTGGCACCGGACGCAGTCGTGGTCGGTGACGCCGTTGTGGCGTGGGTCGTGGTCCTTCGTGAGGTCGTACTCCTCGATGGCCTCGCGGATCGCGGCCAGGAACTCGTAGAAGGGGTTGTCGCGGTACGGCCTGTCCTCGTCGGAGTCGTAGACGAGGCGCGAGACGATGTAGCCGCCGGCGGGCGCCGGGCCCAGGTTGAAGTTGGGACCGTCCGCGCCGGTGAGCGGGTCGCACCCGTACTCGACGACGCGCACGCCGGCGAGCTTCGCCGCGGCGCGGACCGCCCGTGCGATGCTGATCGCGGCGTGGTCGGGCAGCCCGGGCCCGTGCAGCACCCGGATGAGCTCATTGTGCTGGTCCACGATGTGGTAGCGCCGCTGCGGCGGCAGGTCTTCGGCCATGGTCGTGTCCTCCACGGGCGCTCCCGAGCGGGTCAAGGAGCCGGAACTCCCGCCCGGGGGCGCCTGCGCAAGACGCGACGTCACTTGCCGCTCCAGCCGTCGCGGATGGCGCGGCGGTGGACCTCGTCCCGGCTGAGCCGGACGCCCGGCGGGACGACGAAGGTGACGCGGCAGGCGTCGACCGTGACTTCGAGGAGGAAGTCCTCCGCGATGTCGCGCCCGAAGCGCGCAGCCGCGCTCCCGTCCTCGAACGTCAGCTCGTGGCGGGTGCCCTGTCGCCAACGTTCGTTCATGGCAGGCCCCGGATGAAGTCGGCCATGGAGCCCGGGTGCGGGGTCGCGCCGCGGGCGCCCTTGACGGAGCGGCGCCAGAGGCCCTCGATCGTCGTCAGGTGCGGCTTCGCGCGGTCCTCCATCTCGATGATGCGCGCCGTCAGCTCCGGGTGCTTTCTGTGGAGCGTGACGAGCTCGGCGGGCTTGCTCGCCGGGCAGTAGAAGCACGCGCTCTTCTCGGGCACGGGCAGGCCCGCGCGCTGGATCTCCTCGATGCAGCGCTCGCGCGTCCAGCCCCAGTCGCGGAGCGGGTATACGTACGTATACCGGTGGTCGCTCTTGAGGTTCCAGGCGCGCCTGGAGTCCTGGGGCCCGGCGTCGTAGCCGATGGCCTTCGTGACCCGGAGCCCCGCGGCCCAGGCGGCGCGCGCCGGCTCCCAGGCCGCGCAGTAGGCGTCCTGGGGCTCGCGCTTCCACTTGGACGAGCAGGCCTTCCTCCCGAACGCGAGGGACGGCAACGTCTCGTGCTCCAGGCAGTTCTCCCCGAGCGTCGAGTAGACGTTGCCGGTCACGCGCGAGCGGGTGGGCTTGCGCCGGACGGTGATGACCGCCGGCCAGCCGCGGTCGGCGAGCCAGCCGTCGATGACGGCTCTGTAGCCGTACGTCTCCGGCTTCTCGTCGCCGGTGTCGGCGAAGAGGATGAGGTCCGGCCGCCGGCCGCGGGCGTGGAGCCCGAGCAGCATCGCGGTCGAGTCGACCCCCTGGCCGTAGGCGACGATGAAGGGGGCGGCGGTCATGGGCTCCCCCAGAGGTCAGCGAGGTCCGCCGGCGCGGCTTCAAGCACGCACGGGACGGCGTCGCGCGCAATCCCGCGCGTCGTCGGCTGCATCGCCAGGACCACGGCGCGCATGGCGCGCACCGCCATGGTCTGGCCCTGTTCGTCGGCGACGGCGTAGAGCTCCAGGAGATGCACGAACGCTTGCAGCGCGCGGCGGTCCTGGCCGGTGAGCGGAGCGAGGTACGTCCGCCCGTGGCGATTCTTGAGCCACGAGAAGGCGTCCTGACAGATGGGCTTGTCGGCCATCAGCGCACCCTCCTGAGAATGCAGCGCGGCTGCGCGCCGCCGCCGTAGAAGATGACGCCGCCGGGCGCGAGCGCCCGGATCTCGTCCGGGTCCACCTCGGGGTTGTCGTCCCGAGGGTTGGCGTCCAGGAACTCCTGGAGGTCGATCGACTCTCCGTCGAGCGTGTACGCCGGCGGCGGATCGAGGATGCCGAGCTTGTAGACCGGTTCCCCGGCCTTGCCGAAAGACACCTGCGGGACGCCGCGCGCGCCGAGCACCCGGAGCTGGCCTTCACGCGGCTCGCCCGGGTACGCCGGCTCCCTGTCGTAGCGCACGGTGTAGATGTCCTTCCTCGACCAGACGTAGCTTCGCGAGAACGCCGCGTCCTCGGGCGTCGGGTAGAGCTCCGCCGCGGCGACGGTGCCCTCGTGGTAGTCGAGCCAGCCGCGGCCAGTCCAGACGCGGACCTTCTGCCCGACGGTGAGCGTATGGGCGAGGAGCCAGGTGCACACCTCCTCCGGCTCGACGGCGACGATGCGCGCGTTCTTGGCGTGAGCCTTCATCCGTGCGCGGTCGTCGTCGAGCCAGGTGAAGAGGTTCGGGTGGACAGCGCGCGCACGCGATTCCGGCACGCGCTTGCACTTCCTCCGCAGCACCTCGATCGAGACGCCGCCCGAGGCCGGCATCGAATTCGGCTCGGCCATCGCGGCGACGTACGCCTCGTACTCGCCGTGCGCGTAGTTGTCGGGGAAGATCGCCAGGCAGTTGCCGGTCGACCGCCGCTTGCGCGGGTCGTGAAACTCCTCGTAGAACCGCACGCCCTTCACGGCTCCTCCTTGTAGTAGCCGTCGAACCACTCCCCGCGGTCGGCCGTGAGCTTCTTGCCCTCGGCGCTCGTGCAGGTGCGGCTCGACGTGTCGAGGTCCGAGCAGTGGGCCTGCGCCTCTTCGAGCGTCAGGCCGGTCTGGAGTGTCTCCTTCGGGTAGCCCCCGAGGAAGAACCGGACGATCTTGTAGGTGGTCACGGCCCCTCCTTGTAGCGGCAGAGGATGTTTCGCACCGTGGCGGGCTCGCTGGCCGGCCGCGCGTGGTCCTGGCAGTGCTCCTCGAACCACTCGTTCAGCTCGTTCTGGAACAGGCCGCCGTCGAGCACGTCGTTCACGGCGTCGCGAGCGTCTTCGGCGGACTCTGCCTCGATGTGCAGCTCCACCACGATCTTGACGATCATGCGGCCGCCTTTCCGATGGCGACGACGCTGGATGCGTCGGTCATCTGTGCGGCGCCGAGCTCCACGTACGCGGTCGCGCGGTCGCGGAGCGGAGCGCCCGGGTAGACCGAGCACTCGATGGCCACGGTCCAGAGGCGAGCGCCGAGGGCGCCCAGCTCGTCGAGGGCCGCGTTCTGGGCGTGGTGATTCCCGTCCTCGCCGTCGGTCACGAGCACGACGTCGGCGCCGACTTGGCCCTTCTTCGTCAGCTCGCGCACCTGCTCGGCCGCGTTGGAGAGCGCCATGCCGATGGCGGTCCCGCCGCCCATGAAGTGACGGATCATCTCGACCACGGCGCCGGCGTCGCCGGGCTTGATCGGTCGGACGACCACGGACGTCGAGTAGTGGATGACCACGACATCGCGCTTCTCCTCGAAGGCGATGCGCATGAGCGCGATGGCGGCGGCGCGAGCCCACTCGTTCCGGTAGCCGCGCATGCTGCTGGATTCGTCCAGCGCCATCACGAGCGGGCCCTTGCTGACGTGGGAGGAGCCACGGACCGCGTACTGGAGCGCGCGGGACTCGATGATCCGGACGAGCACGGGCAGCTCCAGCTCCGGATCCATCAGCTGCGCGTGCTCGGTCGGGAGCAGGCGCGGGATGTTGTTCCCCATCTCGACGGAGTGGACCTCCTCGGGGATGCCGTGGACGCGGCCGGCGCGGGCGCCGGAGAGCGCCGCGTGCATCCGGCCGGCGAGGCGCGCTACGCGCTCCACGTCGGCCGTATTGCCGCCGCCGACGGCGACGTCCTGGAGCGTCACCCAGGCACTGTCGAGGCTCCAGCCGAAGCCGGAGGCGAGCTCCACGGTCGCGGTCGCGCGGTCGTGAAAGAGCGCCCAGGCTTCCCTGGCATGGTCGCGGAGCGCCACGCCCGTCAGGCGGGCGGTGCCGCGGAGCGCCGCGTCCCAGTGCATCGAGAACGCGTACGCGCACGCCACGTCGGAGCCCGCGAGCAGGCTCGCGTACTCGGTCGGCGCGGTGTCACGCACGGCCTCGGCGTAGCTGCCCACCGTGGGCTCGCCGTCGTCGCAGACGGCGGCCCAGAGGGCAGCCGCGAGCGCGAGATCGCGCTTTGCTGCTTCGCCGACGACGCGGTGTCGCCGGCGTGCTTCCTGGAATCGCATGCTGTCCTCCTTTCTTTGGTTAGGGCATCCCGCTGTAGCGCTGGCTCACGAGGTCTTCCTTGAGCTGCTGATTCGCCGCCTTGAGGGCTGCGACCTTGCGCTCCACCTTCTCGTGCGCGCGGCGCGTGAGCTTGCCGGCGTACTGCTGGACCCGCTTGCCGGCGGTCGCCAGCGTGGTCATCAGCGTCGGGATCGCGGCGTAGTACGCCGCGGGATCGGTCGGCCTGGCCTCGTAGGCCCGGAGCGCGTCGTCGATGATGTCGAGCGCTTCGCGCGCGGGACCGAGGTCCACGGTCTTGAGCGTGGCCTCGACCGGGCCGATCTCCGCCTGTTTCGACCAGAGGCCGAAGCGGAGCGCGTAGAGGTGGTCCTTCTCGACCTCGGGCGCGCCATCGAGCCAGGCCGCAGCCTGGAGCACGCCGCAGAGCTGGATCCAGCGCCGGTCAGACACGACCACGCCGTCGCGGGTGAGCAGCGCCTTGAGGCGCTCCAGCTCGTCGTAGATGGCGTCCGGGATGACCACGGCGGTGACCGCGCGGGTCACGGCGTCCCACTCGGCGACGGTGATCGTCGCCGGGGGCGTGAAGCTCGGGCGAGCCTTGAGCATGCCCTTCCAGGCGTGCGGGGACTCGACGTACGAGACCACGTAGCGGAGCAGGAACCGGTCGAAGAGGGCGCCGAGGGTTTCGTCCTCGGGCATCTCGTTCGAGGCGCCGCACGCCATGCGGAGCGGGGAAGGCTTGCCCTTGTAGGTCCGCTCGTTCAGGACCGAGAGCGTCGAGTTGAGCACGGCGCTGTTGGCCTTGAACGTCTCGTCCAGGAAGGCCACCTCGCAGCCGGGCAGGTGCCCGTCCGTCGAGCGCTCGAATCGGTCCTGTTTCAGGGCCGAGAGCTTGGCCGGGCCGCACACCTCGTCCTCGGTCGAGAACTTGGTGAGCAGCGTGGAGAAGTACCGGGCGCCCGAGATGCAGCGGGTCAGCGCACCGATGAGGTGCGACTTGCCGGTGCCGGGCGGCCCGAGCAGCAGCGGGTGCTGCTGGCAGAGCGCCGAGAGCATGATGCACTCGACGGCGTCGTCGCGCTCGACGTACGTCCGGAGCATCGCGTCGCGGATCGCGGCGAAACGCCTCCGGAGGTCGCCGAGATCCACCGCGGGCGCGGCGGTCGCGAGACCGTTCTGAGCGGGTGAGATGTCGTCCACGGGTTGGCTCCTTCGTGGTGCATGCCGGAATTGGCATGGCGCTGCGGCGGTAGGCACCCAGAGCCCAGACCGGGATGGGCGGGCCTAGGACCCGGACGGCGCACGGCCGCCTGACATACCGTCGCAGCGCCATGCCCCCGAGCGCGCAGCTCGGGGAGCATGCCGCCGTTCTCGCACGGCGGAGCGTAGTCTCGTTTCTATGGCGGGGACCATCCGCCACAAGCGTTCAGCGAGAACGCGCGATCACTCGGCAGCGACCGGCTCGTCACTCGCTTTTGGGAAGTCGAACGCGTCGGCGTCCTTGTCGAGCCGCTTCCGGAACTTGTCCTGGAGCGCGGACGTCTCCGCCTTGAGCTGATCGAGCCAGCCGCCGAGGATGTCGGCGTAGAGCTCGCTCTTGACGACCAGGGCGTCGCAGTCGGCGACGCGGTGCTCGACCGTGGTGTCGCGGGTCTTCTCGTTGAAGCCCGCCAGCTCCTTCCGGAGCGCGGCGAGATCCGACTCCAGGCTGGCCTTGACCATGTGGCCGGTGGCCTTCGTCGAGCGGTGATCGTCCGACATCGGGTAGGACAGATCCACGAACCCGAACGGAAGGAGCTTGGCGGCGAGCCGCTCCCAGATCGCGGCCGATCCCGGCCGGAGGAAGTAGACGCCGCCGCGCTTGCGCATGTTGACGCCCGCGAGCGGGCCCGTGAGCACGGAGATCGCGGCCGACGTGACGTCGGTGGTCTCCGCGTACGTGAGCAGCTCCCGCGCGTCGAGCGCGATGCGCTCCGCGATCTCGAAGCAGCCCGTTTCGGCGTGGCCGTTCTCGGGCGAGAGCGCGAGCACGGTGTCGGCGACGACGCGGATCCGCGCGCCGCAGACGAAGTTGTCCCCGGCCTCGTCGGCGCTCGCGTTGGGCGACTGCCGATAGATGCCGATGGCGTGCGGCGTGTCCTTGTGGGGACGCGCGAACGCCTTGATGATGATGTCCTTCGGGACCGGCTTCCCAGCCGCGCGCGAGAGCGCGCTCCGGGCCTCGATCGCGGTCGGCACGTGCTCGCCGAATCCTTCGGAGTCGAAAGCCGCGCGCAAGTCGGCGCGCGGGATCCGGATCCGTTCGGCGTCGTACGTGACGACGTCTCCGAGATGGCGCGCGCCTTCCGAAAGCGCACGCTCGCCGGTCGCACGCAATCGCGTGACGACCTCGTTACCCATGACTCTGCTCCTTTCGCAGATTGGACTCCGGGCATCGGAGACCAAAGCGAACCCGCGGGGACCGCCGAGGGGGGTCGGACAGAGATCCCCGCAGGCTCGCTTTGAGCACCGATGAGAGAGCGCACGCACGTCGGGCGGCTGGCCGGGACCACGCGGCGCGCGGGCTATGTGCGCACGCCGGATGGGACCGCAGCACCGCGCCGCCCGACGGGCAGGCGCACGTGGCTCCTAGATATACCTTCCTTCCTCGCGCACCTTGCGCGCACCGATCGACTTGAGAAACTGCCGAGCGAGGCGGACCTTGCTCGGATCGCACTCGAACGCGCGGCGACCCTTCTCGCCGCGGACCTTGAACGTGAAGCGGACGACGGGCAGCATCAGCGCAGCCCGCGCGGACGCGGATCGCGCCAGCCTTCCGGCTCGATGTCGCACAGATCCGACACGCAGACCCGCTCGACCTTGATCTCGCCCGTGCCGACGTCGTCGTAGAAGTCGACGAAGGCGCGCGGCGACTTGTAGAGGATGGCCGGATCGAGCTCGACGTGGACACGTCGGCCGAGCCAACCAACCTTGGCAGTGCAGTGCATGGCTCTCCTTTCGTTGGAATGGCGAGTCCGCGGACCCGCCCGACCGGAGCCGGGCGGTAGCGTGGAATCGTCAGGCCACGATCGCGACGGAGACCGCGCCGTAGTGCGCGATCCAGCCGGTGTGCCGCAGAAAGACCTCGCGGAACAGCGGCGCCGAGCAGAACGCGTCGCCCGACGGCGTCGGGTAGACGGTGGCCTGCTGGCAGTAGCCGAACATCGGCGCACACGCGTCGTACGGATTGGGGGCGAGCTCCGCCACGAGGGCGTGATACTCGCGCATCTCTTCGGTCATCGGACCTCCTTCTAGGACGCGGCAGCCCTGACGAGCGGCCGCCGGCGAGAACGGAGCACGCCCCGCGTGCCCCTGGCCAGCTAGCGCGCTCGAAAGCGCGCATCGCACAGCCTCGCCAGCGGCCCCCGTGAGCCGCCAACCCTTGTTCCGGCGCGGCGCCCCACCGGGCCAACCGAACCGAACCATCACCCCATGTCCCGCCGCGGCGCCCCATCTGCATACGTGACGATAAGGGTGATTATCATCACGTGTCCAGGATTATCGTCACGTGTGGGCACTTTATCGTCACGTTTCACGAGGGGCGCCGCGACCGGGCAAGGAGTGAGAGGCGACGATGGGCGGCGCAAGGGGCGCCGCGACGGAGCCTCGGTTGTGGCCCACGGGGGCCGGATGGCGCGGGATGCCGCGCCGCAAGGGGAGTCACATGCTCAAGCTCACAGAGGAGCAGAGGGACGCCGTCCTTCCCGCTCCGTTCGTTCCGATCCGCAAGTCTGCGCCCGCGTCGCCACTCGACGCGGTCGCCAGGGCCGCCGCGGCCCGCAAGGTGTACGTCTACGTCGAGCCGACGGTGCGCATCGACGCCCCCTCGCCCGAGGGTGCGCCGGTCGTCCCGGCCGCTCCCGAGCCGCTCGACGGCTTCACCGCCGTCCTCATGCTCGGCGGCCAGGCCTACGACTCGGTCCCCCTCAAGGGGATCCGCCGGGGCCTCCTGGACGTCGCGATCCGCGCCGACCGGGCCCTGCTCGACTCCGGCGCCGATGCCGTCGCGGTCCTCGGGCCCGATGGCACGGTCGTCCTCCACACGGTCCGCGCCGCGGCCGAGCGGCGCTTCGCCGGCGAGGCCCTTGCGGCCGAGCGGTCCAAGGACCGCGCGGACCGCCAAGCGGCCCGGGGCCCCGTCTGCAAGCACTCCAACTTCAACCGCTCGTCCCTCTGGGCGAAGGCGAAGCAGACCCGCGTCGTTCTCCCGCGCTGAACCCTCGCGCGGATCTCCCCGGTCGGGCCGGAAGGCTCGGCCGGGGGCCATTCTCCGGCGCAACCCTGCGCCGAGCGGCGCCCGACCGCCTCGGGCTCTCTCTCAAGAGGAGCATCCTCATGCCTCGGATCATCTCCCTCCGGCGCGCCGCCAAGTGCGCCGACTGCGGCGCGGATCTGCCCGTCGGCGCCCGCGCCAAGTGGTACCGCAACGGCGCCGTCTACGGCGTGACGTGCCACGAGCGGCCGGCGAACCTGCCGCGCCGCGCGCCGCGCGCCGACGCGCCCCCGGCCCCGGCCGTCGACGATCCGGCCGCCTTCGACTTCGGCGCGTACGTGCCGCAGCCGGAAACCGCCGGGTGCGAGTAGCCATGCTGCGGTTCGTCTTCGTCACGGGCGGCATGGCCCACCTCGGGATCCGCCCGAAGTCGGTCGGCGAAGGCTGGCGCGTCCGCACGCCCGGCCGTCCGCAGTCCGCGGCTCTCTTCGCCGCGCGCTGCCTGACGAGCGGCGTCACTCTGCTCGCCAAGGTCGAGGACGACGACGGGCTCCGCACGCTCGTGATCTGCCGCTCGGGCAAGGTCGGGCGCGGCGCGCGCAAGCTCCTCGCGATGCTCCTCTCGGACGACGAGCATCGTCTGCTGCTGCTGTTCGCGGTCTCGCGCCGCACCATGTACGGGAAGGGAGGCTAGCTCGCATGCCATCGATCTCCACGTCCGCGCCCACGGGCGCACCCGCGCCCGCCACGACCTCGGTCCGCTACTGGTTCTCGGTCTGGGGCGGCCCCTGGTACGCGTGCGGCTGGTGCTTCGGGGAGACCCCCGAGCTCGCGCTCGACGACGCGATCCGTCACGTCAAGCGCTGGCAGCCCCAGATCCAGCACGGCAACGTCACGCTTCAGTCGGACGAGCGTCCCTACGACGACGATCGTCCGCCCGCGAAGTACCACGACTTCCCCAAGGTCGTGTTCGCGCACGGGCCCACCTCGTAGGCCCGCGCGTTTCCGCCCCTCCGGGTGACACCGGGCGGGTGGGCCAAGGCGCTCTTGCGCCCAGAAAGGACCGTATGCGACTGACCGAATCGGGCAGCTTCGCGCTCACGCGCGCGGAGCTCGTCGCCCTGATGACCCACGCGTCCAGCGACATCACGCGGGCGCACGTCAACTCCGTCTGCTTCGACGTCGGCCGCGGCCGCGTCGTCGCCACCGACGGGCACCGGCTCGCCGTCTGCCTGGCGCGCGAAGCGCCCGGCCCGAGACCGGACGTCTCGTACCTGATCTCGCTCGACGACTGCAAGGCGGCCGTCCGGAGCGCGAAGCAGAAGGTCCACACCATCTGCTTCGACCTCCTGAAGCGCCCGGAGAAGAAGGACGACGTCTGCGGCGTCGAGATCCGGATCGTCGACACGAGCATGTACCCGGATCCGTTCGACCCGAGCTTCCCGGACGCGCTCCAGGTGCGCATGCGCCCGCGTCCCGTGAACGCGCAGTTCCCGCCGATCGACCAGGTCCTCCGGAAGCTGCCCCACAAGGGCCAGCCGGCGACGTCCTGGTACGCCGTGAACGCGAGCTACCTCGCGGATCTCGCGGTCGTGGTCAAGGCCGGCGCATGCAACGACCGCTGCGGCGGCGTCCAGATGTTCCTGCCCGAGCCCGACGACGAGCTGGGCCCGATGCTGGCGTGCGCCAAGGGCGACGACTGCGACTGGACGGTCCTCATCATGCCGATGCGCGACATCGATCCGCGCGCGGCCGCGCCCGAGCCGGTCGAGGAGCCCGCTCCGGCCGTCCGTCCGAAGGTGGTCCCGCTGCGGCGCCCCGCCTGAACGCTTGCTCCGGAAGACTCCGCCCCGGGCCGAGGTGATACTCGGCTCGGGGGCCAAGGGCGCACCCGCGCCCGCTGCCCTGAAAGGAGGGCGCCATGTCCGACGACCGCGTGATCACGTACACGACCGCGCCCGAAGCCTACGACTGGTTCGGGACGCGCACCGAGCGCATCGCCGGCACGACCGGCGGCAAGACCGTGCGCATGGTCAGCTCGCGAACCGCCCACGTCGAGGCCCAGCGCGACCGCTACGCCTCCGGCTGCCACATGGCCAAGGACGAGGCCGAGTGGACGAAGCTCGTCACCTACAAGCTCGCGGTCCCCGCGTGCGGTCTCTGCCAGGAGACGCGGCCGCTCAGGCCCGATCCCTACGGCGGCGCGCCCGTGTGCGAGAGCTGCTACGTGCCTCAACCGAAGGAGGCCGACTGTGGATGATCCCCTGATCTCCGCGGCCGCCTTTGACGGCTGGCGGGTCATGCTCTGCCGCGGCGAGGACGGCACGATGCTCGTGCAGGTCGACTCCCCGACGGACAAGGACTGCGACGCCGACGGTACACCGCGCTGCCGCGTCTACCTGAACGACGCGGACGAGCCGCTCTACGAGCACCCGCGCCTCCGCTGCTGCGCCGAGTGCGGCGAGACGATCCGCGAGGACGACTCCCCGGGCGTGCTCGTACACGCCGGCGAGGACGGCCACGAGCGCGACGCGGACCACACACCCTACGAATCGGAGGGACCATGACCGCTCTCGCCCGCAAGACGCGGAAGCAAAAGCGACCGGAGCCGGTGGAGGACATCTTCGTCGCCACCGGGCCCGACACCTACCTCTGCGCCGAGTGTCTCAACACGCCAGCGCACGACGAGCTGCGCGCCCGCCTGGGCGACGTCGACGTCGATGTCTGGGAGGAATTCAGCGACGGCTGGCTCAGCGCGCCCGTGTGCGCCGAGTGCAAGCTCTCGCTCCCGGTCTACGTCAACGGCAACGACGACGCAGACGCCGAGGAGGACACATGATCGGCGACGTCCCCGGCACCGACGACTGCGGCTGCGAGCCGTGGCACGAGACCGGCATCATGCAGTACGTCCGCTTCCCGTGGGAAGACGACACCGGCTACGCCTGCATCATCCACTGCGATTGCGGCGGCCCGGACAGCTACGCCTACGACGACGACGCAGCGCTCGCGCTCGGCAAGTTGACAGGCCGCGCTGTGCTGCTCGTCGACTGCGGCGCGCGCCCGCACTTCGTCCTCGCGAACGAGGACGGCACGCCCATGACCACGGAGCAGGGCGACGCCTTCAAGGCGGCGTGGCGCGCGGCCCACCCGGCCGCGAACCCGAACCCGCCCGCGCGCGACCCAAACGCGTGCGCCGATCCCGCCTGCGAGCGCTGTCCGCGCATCGCGCGCGGCGAGACGTGCTCGCCGGATTGCGCCGGATGGGTCCTCGACCAGCGCGGGCGCGTCGCGCCGTGCGACGAGTGCGGGCTCTACGTCGACGAACAGGCGGCCGCGGAGGCCGACGCCTTCCTCGTGGCGCACTGCCCGGGAGCCCGCGTCTACCTCTGCGAAACGCTCGACCAGCACGGGTCCTTCTACGCCGTGCTCGCCGATTCCACCGACGACGGGCCTTGGACCGACGACGAGGCCCGGCGCATCGCCTGCGACGCGGTGCGCCGCGAAGGCTTCATCGTCGCATCAGGATAGCCATGAACCACCCCGACAACGACAACGCGCTCGGCCCCGCCGACGTGGCGGCGCTGCTCTACGGCTTCACCGCGCTGCTCAATCTCACCCGCGAGCCGGACCTCCGGTTCAAGCGCGGGGGCACCTACACGGTGATCTCGGCGCACACGAAGACCGGCCGGGCGTGGGTCAAGAAACACGTCCAGTACGCGCCTTGGCAGAAACGCCCCGAGGGGATCTACGCCGACGCGCGCTTGGCCGCAGACATCGCCGGCGCCGTCCAGGCCGCTGGCCTCAACTGGAGATGGCGATGAATCGCGCACCAGACCTCACGCACCACGGCGTCCCGTTGCACCTCTGCCGCTTCGCGCTCGGCCACATCGTGGCCACGCCCGGCGTGCTCGATGCCGTGCCCGTGGACGAGCTGCTCGGGGCTCTCCGCCGCCACGTCACCTGCGACTTCGGCGACGTCTCCGAGAGCGACCGGCGCGCCAGCGAGCACGCGGTCATCAACGCCGACGACTACATCCTCTCGGTCTACGCGACCGCCGACTACTCGGCGCGGTTCTACGTGGTGACCGAGCACGACCGGAGCGTGACCACGCTCTGTCTCCCGGAGGAGCGATGACCAGGATTCTGCTACTCGCGCTCGCACTGTCCGCGTGCACCTCGACGGCGGGGCCGTTCGTGCGGACCGTGACGCCGCTTCCGGGCGGTGCCATCCGCGTCGAGCGCTGCTTCGCGCAGTACACGCAGGACCTCTTCGGGCAGGAGATCAAGACTGGCTCCTGCCACGAAGAGGTCGTGCCGGTGGCCAAGGGCGGCGAGCCATGACGAGACAGCACGACACCGTGGGCTGGCGATTCCGATTCGCGGGTGCGGTCTTCCGCTGTATCCGCTGGAGGCGCGAGTCCGGCTACGACATGAAGGTGCTGGAGCTCGGCCCAGACTCGACGGGCATCGGTCCCGTGGGCTCGGTCCGCAGCGTCTCCGAGAACGCCATCAACCGCACCTACCACCAGGACTTCCAGGAGGAGGAGCCGGCGGCGCACGAGCCGCCGTGCAACTGCTTCGTCTGCGAGGACCGATGAGAAAGCTCGACCAGAAGGATCTGGCTCCGCTCGTCGGCGCCATCATCGGCGCGTACCTCGCGACCGGCAAGGACCTCACCGCGCGCGAGCTCGCGGCCCGGATCGGCTGGCCAGAGTCCAAGGTCCGCCGCTACCTGACCGCCGGCCCTGGCGGCGGTCCGCCGGACGGGATCCGCACGTTCAGCGAGGCGCGCACGAGCTACTCCCGGGACTATCCCGGGATGGAGGCCGGCGCGCACAAGGTGACCACGTACGGGCCCACGCGCGAGAGACTGCGCGACTTCATCCTGCTCCTGCAGAAGATCGAGCAGCGCGAGCGGGCGTACGGTCCGGACAAGACGATCGACCGGCTTGTCCCCATCTCCAAGGAGGAACCGTGACCACACTCGACGAGGGCCTGGCCATCATCGCCAAGATGAAGGCCGAGGCCCGCAAGCTCCCCGAGGGGTTCTACCGCCTCAAGTGCGACGTCACGAACCCGCAGCCCGACCGGCGGCAGAAGCACGACTGGCGTGCTCTCGTGAGCTGGCAGAAGGGCGCGCGCTTTCGCATCGTCGACCCCTGCGGCGACGGGCGGGAGCTCCAGCGCGGCAAGTGGAGCCACCACCGGATCTGCATCGACGCCAACGGCAACACGTACGGCGAGGTGCTCGACCGCATCCTCCCCTGTCTCCGCCCGGAGACGGCCCAGGACAACCCCGACACCGAGCTGGAGTGGGCCATCCTGAAGCGTGGCCACAGCCTCGACGGCTGCGGCGCAGACTTGCTCTGCTACCTCATCCGCCGTGGCAAGGTCACGGTGGCGGACGCCCTCGCCGCGCTCGATGAATTCGAGCGCGACTTGGCGGCGGACGACGACGCGGTGCGAGCCAATGTCCCGCCCGAGGAGGACACGGCGCCATGACCCCCGACCTCCAGAGCTACGACGTCCTGCTCGTCAACTCCAGCGCCGGCAAGGACAGCCAGGCCATGCTCGACCAGGTTGTCGCGCTGGCCGGCGCCGCCGGGATCCATGACCGCGTGGTCGTGGTCCACGCCGACCTCGGCCGGGTGGAGTGGCAAGGGACGCGCGCGCTCGCGGAGGAGCAGGCCGCCCACTACGGCGTCCGGTTCGAGGTGGTCAAGCGCACCCAGAACGATCTGCTCGGCCACGTGAGGGCGCGGGGGCGCTGGCCCGGGATGGGCCCGACCCGCTTCTGCACGAGCGACCACAAGCGCGGCCCGGTGCGCACGCTGATGACCCGGCTCGTCCGGGAGCTCCACCGCGGCCGGCCGGTCCGGATCCTCAACTGCATGGGGATGCGCGCGGCCGAGAGCCCGGCGCGGGCCAAGATGACTGCCTTCGCGTACGACGCGGCGTCCTCCAACGGACGGCGCCACGTCGACAAGTGGCTGCCGATTCACGACTGGTCGAAGGACCAGGTCTGGGCGCGCATCCGGGAGAGCAAGGTCCGGCACCACCGGGCCTACGATCTCGGGATGCCGCGCCTCAGCTGCGTGTTCTGCATCTACGCGCCGCGCGACGCGCTGCTCCTCGCCGGGGAGCACAACCCGGAGCTGCTCGCCGAGTACGTCTCGGTCGAGCGGCTCATCCGGCACAAGTTCAAGGCGGATCTCGCCATCGAGGAGATCCAGGACGCGCTCGCACGGGGCGAGCGCGCCGCCAAACCGGCCGACTGGGCCATGTAGGAGACTGCGATGAAGTGGACCTTCGTTCTGCTGCTGGGGCTCGCCGCCTGCGCGACGGCTGGGCCGTACGTGACCGAGGTGCGACCGCTGCCGAACGGCGCGATCCGCGTCAAGAAGTGCTTCGTCGCGTACACCTGGGGCCCGCTCGGCGACAACGTCTACACCGGCGAGTGCCGGGAAGAGACGGTGAAGCCGTGAGCTGGGCGGACGCGAAGTTCGCGAAGCCCGCGCGCTCGATGGCAGATATTGTCGCCCACGCCGTGGCGGCGTTCTGGGCCGACGTCGCCGCGCAGCACCCGGAGATCACGACTGGCGACCTCGGGGCCATGGAGACCGCGGCGTTCGAGGACGCTGCGAGCATCGCCGTGCTGGAGTGGCTCCGAGCGAACGAGCCCCACCCGAGCGACGTCGAGCACTTCGTCGGCAAGACGGTCGTACGCGTGGACCACAATGCGCTCGTGGGCTCGCACGGCGAGCCGACCGTCACCCTGCATTTCGGCGACCGGACGACGCACACCTACGTCCTGTCGCCCCACGACGACTGACCCCAACCCAACGAAAGGACCCCATGGCACGCAAGACATCGCCGCGGCGAGCTCCCGATCACGTGCTCGCCAAGCTGGAGCGCCTGCGCGTCTCCGGCAACGTCGCGCTCCGCTACGAGGAGCAGCTCGACCGCGAGGAGTACCTCGCCATGAACCTCGTGCTCGAAGCCCTGGGCGGCAAGTGGAACCGGAAAGCCAACGGGCACATCTTCCCGGGCGACCCGACGCCGCTGCTCACCCAGGTGCTGGAGACCGGCATCTACACCGACGGCAAGAAGGACTTCGGGTTCTTCGAGACGCCCGAGCACCTCGCCGAGGCGATGGTCGAGCGGGCCGGCGTGAAGCTCCACCACCAGGTGCTGGAGCCGTCCGCCGGCCGCGGGCGCATCGCCCTGCAGGCGCGCCTGTCGGGCGCGTTCGTGCACTGCGTCGAGATCCAGCCCGAGCACGCGAAGTACCTGCGCGAAACGCTCGGGTTCACGAACGTGCACGAGGCCGACTTCCTGACCCTCTGGTCAGACTCCGGCCACAAGCACTTCGGTCCGTACGTCGCCCAGAACGGCGGCTTCGACCGCATCGTCATGAACCCGCCGTTCGCGGGCCAGGTCGACATCGACCACGTGCTGCACGCCTACGGGATGCTCCGTCCGGGCGGCACGCTGGTCAGTGTGATGGCGGCCGGCGTCGCCTTCCGCGAGAACGCGAAGACCCGGGGCTTCCGCGAATTTGTGAGCGAATGCCGCGGCGGCAGCATCGAGCCTCTGCCGGACGGCACGTTCGAGGAGAGCGGCACCGGCGTGCGCACCGTGCTCGTCACGCTGCATCGCTGACGGTCAGAATTGACCGGGCGCCCGGGTCGTCCTACGCTTGGGGGGCAGAGAGAAAGAGGAGAGATGCTCAGCCACAAGGAAATCATCGCGCGGTTCAAGCTCGAAGACGAGAGCGCCGCCTACGACGCCAACGCCATCGACCAGATCCAGCTCGCCGGCTTCAAGCACGGCAAGGACGGTCTCCGCTGGGACGACGCCTGCGACGCCGCCGCCATCGACATGGACGTCGAGCACACGGCGCAGATCCTGTTCGTGCCCGAGGCCAAGGTCCGCCGGATCTACGACGAGGCCTGGCGCGAGGGCGCGGCGTCGCGATCGGTCGACGAGGTGCGCATCCAGCGCGCGGAGGCCAATCTGGCTCAGGCCCCGAAGAAGGCGAAGAAGCGCGCTTCATCACGCGCCGCCCGCGCGAGCGCGTGATGGCGCCCGCATCGGAAGACCGGGCGCGCGCGCTCGAAGCGTCGGCCGAGGTGCTCGGCGCCGTCAGCCGGCTCAGCCTGACCGGCGCGCCCGAGCTCGGTCGCGCCGTCCTCTCGTTCGAGACGGAGGCGGGCTCCTACGCCGTCGAGCTCACGCCCGCCCACATCGTGGCGATCGCCGCGGCCGCTCCGGCCGTGCTCGCCGGGATCTGCGACTGATGTTCACGCACGCCATCGCAGACCCCAGGGACGGCATCCTGGTCGGCCGCCGGCCGGAGCTCGACGAGCTCCGCGAGGCGCTCAGGCTGCGCACCAAAGAGCACTTCACCGCGCTCGCGATCGCCAACGCGCTCGGCGGCGCCAGGTCGGCGGCGTGGGCTCTCGCCCACACGTTCACCGCCGACGAGCTACGACGTGAGCTCTTGAAGCGCGGGGTGGACCCGACGCTCGTGGAGAAGGACCCATGACCAAGGACAAGAGACGATTCCGGCTCCAGGACGCCCGCGGGGAAGACTGCCTCGGCGGCGCCGTTACCATCGACAACCCCTACATCAGCGGCTACGGCACGCTCGTCGGCGGCTCCCCGCCCGACAAGCTCCGCGTCCGCGACTCCTGCAAGAAGCGCTACGCGCTCTCGGGCCAGAAGCCGACGGTCTACACCATCGTGCGCGTCGAGGACGCGGAGGAGGAGCCGTGCGCCTCCTAGCCCTGGGCCTGCTCACGCTCGCCGGCTGCGGCGGCGGTGACTTCGTGGCCGGTGAGACGGACCCGGACGCCGCGGGCGTGACCGACACCTCGTCGAGCTCTGCCAGCTCTGGCCCCGGCGGCGAGGCGGGCGGGAGCTCGGTCTCTTCGTCGACCGGCCAGGGCGCCGGCGGCAGCGGAGCCGGTCCGGCTTCGTCGTCGTCCTCGACCACTGGGCCTGGCGGAGGCGGAGCCGGTGGCGGCTGCGTCGCCAAGACTTGCGAGGACCTCGGCAAGGACTGCGGTCCCGAGGACGACGGCTGCGGCGGCCCGCTCGACTGCGGCTCTTGCCCCGTGAACGAAACATGCGGCGGCGGCGGTACTCCCGGCGTCTGCGGCGGGTGCGTGCCCACGTCCTGCGCGGCCGAGGACGTGCACTGCGGCACGGTCGCGGACGGCTGCGGCAACACCCTCGACTGCGGCGCCTACCAGGCGTCGCCCGGCAACGACTTCGGCCAGAACTCCACCGCCGCGTGCCCCGATGCCACGTGGCCGCTCGCGTGGAAGTGCGCCGCCGGCGGCAAGAAGGGCGCGAGCCCGCCGCCGCCAGGGGCCACGTCCTGCATCGACAACCCCGTCGTGGCCGGCTGGACCGACTACGGCGACTACTACTGGTGCTGCGATTTCCCATGAGCAAGACCAAGCATCCGCAAGCCGTGCGTCTCTACCTCTGCGGCGGCGGCAAGCCGCACGGGCTCGTGCCGCGGCGTGCCGACGGCACGTACGAGACGCCCGACGTCGGCGACTACAAGGGGATGGTCACGGACTACATCGAGGTCACCATCCGCGATGGCGGCATTGACGTCCGCGTGGGCGAGGGGGTGCTCCAGGTCGAGCCGCATGCCGGCAACCACATCCGCGTCTGCCGGCGGGACTACTGATGGCGTCGCGCGCGAGGGGCTGCCCTCTCGTGGAGTCGGGCTTCGCCGGTGCGGGCGTACAGGGGAAAGAGAGAGCCTCCGTTCGCATGCAACCGGCCGGCGCGTCCCGAAGAGAGGGCAGCCTCGCGCGCGTGACGAAGGAGAGCACATGACGGACCGACAGCTGCCCAAGTGCGCCCGCGGCGAGCCGTGCGAGCGCGACCGCGTGCACGCGCCCGAGCGCGTCACCTGGGATGATCTGCAACGCCTGACGCTCTGCGCGGAGCACCGCGAGGAGCTCACCAAGGCCTCGAAGAGGACGGCGAGCAAGTGAAGCCGCGCCACGAACACGACTGCGAGAGGTGCACCTTCCTCGGCTGCTACGGCGACGCCGACCTCTACCACTGCGCGAAGGGCGTCGGCCCGACGGTGATCGCGCGCTACGGCGCCGAGGCGGACTACGCGTCCGCGCCGGTGTGGATGCGCGAAACTCGTCCAGAGCCACAGCCGCTGCCGGGCCAGCCTGGCTGGCCTGAGCTGGAGCAGATGGCGGCGCTCCGGGTCGCCTACCTCCTCGCCATCGACGCCGGCCTGCCGGTCGAGCCGGTCGAGAAGCCATGAGCCGGTCCTACTTCCTCGCGTCGCGCACGCTGCCCGACGGTCGTGAGCTCGGCATCGTGCCGCTCACCTACGGACGGGCGCGAATCGTCTGGAGCCGGAGCGCCGGAGCGCTCACCTACGAAGACGCCTGGTGATACGACACGCCCGAGGCCGCGGTCGCGGCCTTCGATGCGTGGGACGGGGAAGGCGAGCCCTCCGGGTGGATGCGCCATCCGAGCTCGGGACGGCGCCGGCCTGGAGGAGACCCTGCGAAGGAGTACGTGAACCGATGAAGAAGGAAGAGAGCGACGACTACTTCCGCGCCACGTTCGGCGACGTTAGGCCGGGTCGCTTGGCGAACGTCCCGCGTGCTCCCACGCTGTGGCAGCTCTTGGCCATCGCCGCCGGCGCCGTCCTGGTCGGCGTGGCCGTACGCAAGAGCCTGCGTGTCCGCGTCTCCTCGCCCGCGCCGCTCGCTGACGCGTCGCTCGGGACGTGCGAGGATGGGTTCCGCGGTGGCGTCTACGCCGGCAGCGGGGAGGACACCCATGGACCCACATCGCAGCCCTGACTGGAAGCGAATCGCATTCGAGCGCGAGGCCGACGTCGCTGACCTGACCGAGGAGATCGCCGCCGTCAGGCGCCTCCTTCGGATCCAGAAGCTCCAGTCCTGGGGCCGGGTGCTCCTCTTCTCGACGCTGAGCATGGTCGGCATCTTCGGGGCCGGGATCTTCGTTGGCTCCTACCCGCCAGATCCGTTCGCGACGCGGGCCCCGGTGCCGGCGCCGCCGTGCGTCGACTCGGTGACCGTCCTCGACTACACCAACGTCAGCATCAGCCGCTGCCCTGCCGGCGCTGCGATGTCGACGGAGAAGATCTCCTGCCGCGACCAGGGCGACTTCTTCACTTCGGACGTCTACCTGGTCGTGCGCTGCACCTGCGGGGCCGAGCATTGAGCCGCGCGCGCGTGCCCACCCTCGGCCGCCACGCCGACGGCGTGGGCATCATGACCACCGTCACGCGCTTCGAGAAGGCGCTCGGCGAGCGTGCCCAGGCCTGGTCCGGCCGCTGCTACGAGATCGCCTGCGCCATCGTCAAGAAGCGCCTGGTCGACGGCGTGGCCGTCTACGGGCACTGGCTCGGCCCGGTGCACCGGCGCTCCCCGCTCTACCGGGAGCGCGCGCCGTTCTCGCGCCACGGCTGGGTCTCGCTCGAAGGCGGCAACGTGCTCGACCCGACCCGATGGGTGTTCGAGGCGGCGAGCCCGTACATCTACATCGGCCCCGTCGGCGACGTCTACGACGAGGGGGGCAACAAGTGGCGCCGAGCGGTGCAGCCGGATCCGCCGCCATACGACGACTCGGACCGACAGTACGAGATCACCGCCCAGATCCTGCCGAGCGCGGGCTGGAACTTCGTTGAGCGCTACCTCCGGATCTGGCAGAGCGACACGCAGCCGGTCGGGTTCCTGACGGAGCCGCAGCTGCTCTACCTCGCCAACGCGCCGCTCGACGACCTCGGCGAGCACGCGGCTGCCATCTACCAGGCGCTCACCAAGCTCGGGCGCCGCGGGCTCATCCCGATCGACAACTACGACCGCGTGGAGCGCGCACGCGCGGCTCCACCGGCCCCGGCCGCCAGTCGTCGAGGGCGCGGGAAACAAGAGGGAGGCTCGGTGTGATGCGCTGGCTCATGTGCTTGGTGTTGACGCTCGCTGGCTGCTCGTCCGAGGAGCGCGCCCACGCGCCCCTGCAGCACGGGATGGGCGGCTCCGGTGGCCAGGCCGCGGCGGCGAGTTCGGCGGCGACGGGCGGACAAGGCGGCGAGCCAACGGACGCCGGCTGCGATGCCTGGGCCGACGAGGGCTGCTGCGCGCCGTCGACGTTTTGCAAGGAGGGCTCGCTCGGACCGTGCCAGGTGGACGTGAAGCTCTGCGAGGGCGAGTGCGCGGGGACGCCAACGCCGGTGCCGAACACGAAGTGCGGCGACGGCGGCGTCTGCGCGGAAGGAGCCTGCGCGTACCCCGACGCGGGCTAGACCGGCCCGACCCGATCCACGAGCCCCCAGTCGTCGAAGATCTCGACGTACGACCCCTTCTCACGGGTGCTGAGGATGTCGGCCGCGCGCTCCTCGGCGGCCTCCAGGCTCGCCTCCACGAACGATCTCCGCACCCCGTCTTCCGGCGTGTGCAGCACGCCTTCGTAGCGGCGAGGCCGCTGCATCTCTACTTCGGGTGCTCCGCCACCCAGCGGTCGAGCGCCGACTCGCACGCCGCGTAGAGCGCGCGCTCGGTCTCTCCTGGCGTGGCGGTGTCGGCGACGCCAACCACGCTCCAGTAGTGCGCCTCCATGCGGTAGAAGATCACGGTCGCCTGCCGGAGCGAGTCGCGCCGGAAGAGGGTGACCGTCAGGCCACGGGCCCGAGCGGCACGCTCCACCTGCTGGCGGATCTCCTCGGTCTGGACCGCGCCTGCGAAGATCCGGGTGAGCGAATTCGGAGGGGTCGGGCGATCGAGCGCGAGCCGGATGGCCTGGTCGCGGCACCAGCGCCAGGCGTCGGCGCTCATGCGCGCGAATTCGGCGCCGTCCCTCCGCCGGAGCACGACCGCCCCGTGCGGGGGCTCCTCGCTCTCGTACTCGGCGTAGTCTCCGTCCTCAGGCTCTGGGAGCCAGAAGTGCACGCCTCGACTGGGCGCGTCCGTCATCGGCCCTTCGGGAGCGGCGGCAGCGCCCGGATGGCGGCGTAGCCGGCCATGACCGCGGCCGCGTCGCAGGCTGCGTTCGCGAACGAGTCGTGCGTGGAGTAGGGGAAGACGCCGGGCATGGCGTCCTTCAGCTGGTCCTCGACGAGCTCCCAGCCGATGGCGAGCCCGAGCGCGGCCCACCAGGGCAGACGCGCGAGGCCGTAGAGCACGCCGATGGAGGCGTGGCCGAGGGTGTAGCGGTCGACCGCGGCCTCGTTGACGTTGCCGAGCGCGCGCCTCATGGCGTCATCCCGACCACGGCCGCCTCGAAGTGCATGCCGTCGAGCCGGCCCTTGAAGTGGCCGCCCCAGTAGAAGCCGTGGGCGTTCGCGAGCGGGACGAGCTCGCGCACGCTGCCCTTCTGACCGGCGAGCGCGGGCCGCGCGCCGAGGGGGTTCTGGGGGGCGTTGATGTCGAACGCCGTGCCGAAGGCGTGGTTCGAGAGGGAGGTCGTGCTCCCCCGTATGAACCGCGGCGCGTAGCTCCCGGCCCAGGAGAGCACGAGCGGCATGAGCCCCGCCTCCTTCCAGGCGGCGAAGAGGGCGAGCACCTGGTCGGCGATGTCGCGGTGGAGCTGGATGCGCCCGGTCGAAGGCGCGCCCTGGATGCCGGCGAGCTCGGGCACGGTGACGGTGACGAGGTGCTCGGCGGCCCAGCCGTTGGTGACCCGGATATGCTCCGGGTTGCCCGGCTGGGGATCGGCCACGTAGGTCATGGGGCCGAAGATCCGCTGCCGCTCGACGGTGCCGACGAGCGGAGGGAAGCTCGGCGGCGGGGGCCAGTCCGGGCCGGCGTGATCGGCCGGCGAGCCCGGGGGCTCCGCCGAGGGGCCGTCGAGGCCGAGCGCGGAGGCGACCACGCGCGTCGCGGCATCGACCACGCCGGTCTGCACGAGGCTGTGGCGGAGCTGAAACTCGCGCGTCGCTTCCTCGGTCGCAGGGCCGAAGCTCCCGTCTGCGCCGTACTTCAGCGGGACATCCTGGCCTACGAGGAAGAGCTGCCAGCGCGTGACGAGCGGGCCCTTGTCGCCGCGCTTGAGCCCGAGGACCGACTGCGGCGGAGACGGCGGAGGCGGAGTGGACCCAGGCGCCGGCGCCGCGCCGGTGTCCTTCGTCCACGGGATCCACCGCTTCCAGACCTCGTCGTAGAGGTGGGCCTCGGTGATGTGCTCGTCGGCGCCCATGCCGGCGAACTCGATCACATGGAGGTTTCCGTACGCGAGCGCCTCGATGAAGCCGTGGTGGTCGAGCACGTCGGCCGAAGCGGTCGGGTCCGGGCCGAGCCGCTCGCCGAGCTCGGCCTCGACGTAGCGGACGATGGCCTCGACGCACTCCTTCGACGACGCGTACGAGGTGGAGATGCGCGAGTGGAGCAGCACCATGATGCGCTCGCCGCGCGCGGCCGCGAGCGCGTAGCGGCCGAGCGCCTGGAGGCTCGCGTCCCAGACCACCTGGCCGTCGCCGCGCTTCGCCCCTGCGGGCTTCGAGCCGTAGACGGCGTCGAGCAGGACGATGGCCTCGGGGAGGTCGTCACCAGCGACGCAGACATCCTTCGCGACCTGGCCGCCGGCGCTCCAGCAGGTGAGGCACCAGTTACGGAACCACTCCCCGGGTCCGCCGGCGCGGCCCGCGGCTCTCGCGATGTAGCCGAGCCAGCCCGCCGTGCCGCCGTAGTGGGGCAGGAGCGGCTTGTAGGCCGAGGTCCCGTTGCCCCAGAGCTCGACCGCGACCGAGTCGTCGGTCGTCTCCTTGACCTTCTGCTCGATGATGGAGGCGGCGATGTGGCAGTAGACGAAGAGGTCGGTGCCGCCCTTGCCCTTCCAGATCGTCGTCGTCGACACGTCGGGTCCTATCGCTTGCGGGTGAGCACGTAGCCGGCGAAGAAGGCGAGCGAGGCCGAGACCACGAGCAGGATCGTGGCGCCCCAGCTGACTTCAGGAGCCATCGTCCCCCACGAACTGCACCACCCCCCCAGGCAAGGTCACCTCGGTCCACCGGAGCTGGGTCGAGCCGATGGTGTTCTGGATGGCCTTCTTCGCGTCCCCCACCTGCGGGTAGGGGCCGAGGGACTGCAGGGGCTCCCCCGTCACCTTGGCCTCCAGCCACGCGACGTAAGGCTTCGAGCCGTTGCTCACCCGGGTGACGATGCCGACGGTCGCCATGCCCGAGATCCTATCCCGAGGCGGCCGGGCGGTCTAGGCGAGCCAGCGCCAGATGGCGCCGGCCCAGCCGGCGTACCCGATCGCCGTAGGCAAAACCCCGTCTTGACCCCGGGGCAGGACGAGCGCGTCCGAGGGGAAGCACGCCGCTCCGAAGCGGCCGAGGACGGCGCGGAGGACCTCGGTCTCGGCCCGAGGCTTCGGGGGCAGGACCCAGACGCTCGGGACCCCGGGCGGCCGCGCCGTGCGCAGGGTGCGCGCGATCGCGGCAAGGTCGGGCGAGATGTCGCGCTCGGTCGAGAGGTCGGAGAGGCCCAGGGAGACGACCGCGATCGTGGCCGGGAACGTCCCGAGGTGCTCGGCGAGCCAGGGCTCCTTCGCCCAGTCGGCGATGGTCGTGCCCGGGCGACCGCCACTGGCGAGCAGCACGCCCTCCTCCTGGGCGAGTTGGCGGAGCGCGGGGCCGAGCCCCTTGGCGGTCGCGTCCCCGACGACCAGCATCCGCGCGCCGCGGACGAGGCAGCCCTTGCCGCCGGTGGCGGGCTTCTTCGGCTCGGACGCGACCACGAGCCCGCTCGACGACGCGAGGCCGAGGCCGCCCCAGATCCAGCTGCGTTTCCTCGGGTGCATCGGCCTGCTACCCTCACGTTAGCACATGGCCACGCCTGCTCGCTGGACTTGGGAGACGACGGACACCGGGTTCGTGCTGGTGGACCAGGGCAGCGGCCCGAGCGCGATCGAGCTCCCAGGCCCCGACGCCTCCACCGTGCGGACGGAGAGCTGGCTCGACCTCGCGAAGCGGCACGCCGCGATGCATCAGATCCCGCTCTCCTGGGTGCTCGCCGTCATCTACTCCGAGAGCGGGGGCCAGCCCCAGGTGCGCAACTCCTGCTGCGCCGGGCTCATGGCGCTCTCGCTCGCGGTCTACAAGCTGACCGAGCAGGAAGCGTTCGACCCGGAGACCAACGTCCACCTCGGCGCCCAGACCCTCGGCGGCTACCGGGCGAAGGGCTGGCAGCTGCCGGAGACGGCGTCCATGTACAACGCCGGCCCGTCGAGCGTGACCGGAGGTCCGAAGGCGGCCGAGAGCGACCCCTGGGGCTTCGTCGAGAACCGCCCCGCCGTCCCCTGGACCGGCTACATCGAGAAGGTCGTGCGCGCCTCCAACTGGTGGCGCCGGCGCGAGCTCGCCGGCGAGCTCGGGGTCGTGACCCCGATCCCTCCGCCGCCGCCCTCTCCGGGGACGCCGCCTCCGCCCTACCTCGCCGGCGCGACCTCGGCGCCGGGAGGGCCGTTCGCGTGGATGCTCGGCGCCGTCGCCGGCTTCGCGATCGTGCGGCGCTGGCTCAAACGCAAGCCCTGAGTGGTCACGGTTGACCGGCACGGCTGACCGTGCCACCGTCGCCCTATGTCGCTCGACCGGTTCGTGAGGTGGGAGGGGGAGGGGCCGACGCGCGAGGAGCTAGAGCTCGTGCTGGAGGACTACATCGGCGAGTCCGGCGTCGTGCGCTGGGACGAGAGATCGGGTCGGTTCTGGATCTCGTTCGCGACCCACGCCCCGGGCCACGGGCTGGCGGCGCACTCCGATGCCTACAGGCGCGCGGGTCTCGTCACCGGCGTCGTGAAGCAGGCGGCGATGCTCCGCTACCACGAGGGCGCGCGCTCGATCGAGGTCTACGTCGACAGGGACCACGTCGACGTCATCACCCGGATGGCGGACGACTTCACGAACGGGGTCGCCGCGCGGCTAGCCGAGGTCCTCGGCCGGCTGTTCGGCGGCCGGGTCGAGGCTGGCTGATCGGCTCGCACGGGCACGGCTTCGGTGGCTTGTGCTTCCGGAGCCACGCCCGGATGTAGCGGTCGCCAGCGCGCTCTGCCGCGATCGCGGTCCGGTACTTCTCGCCGATGACCTCGTGCGAGTGCTTCTCGAAGACGTCGCTCGGGCTCGTAGCCGAGGCCCGGTTCACGACCGCCGTCGCCGACCAGACCTTGGTCTTGAGCTTGGCGACGTGGATGGTGAGCGCGAGCGGGCCGCTCGTGACCGTCCGGATGTAGAGGTGGACGATGGTCCAGTCGAAGAGGCAGCTCTCGACGGTGCGCTTGACGTACGCGGTCAGGATGCGGCGCATCCGGGTGGACGGGTTCTCGCGCTTCATCAGTGGTCGTCCTTGTGTCCGATGCGGCGACCCATCTCCTCGTGCGAGATGAACGGCCCCTGGCGCCGGCGCTCAAGCTCCGCCTCCTGCTCCGGCGAGAGCGCGCCTGCGTGCATGTGCCGCTCGGTCATGAGCACCCCGTCGAGGTGATCGATCTCGTGCTGCACCGCGGCCGCGAAGATCCCCTTGCACTCCATCTGGAACCTCGCCCCCGAGATCCCGGAGGCCTCCACGATCACGCGTTCCGCGCGCGTCACCAGGCGCGTCACGCCCGGGATGGAGAGGCAGCCCTCCTCGTGCGCGGCACACCCCTCGGCGCGGATGATGTCCGGGTCGATGAAGATGATCCCGGCGCCATTGGCGTCGAGCACGAAGATGCGTAGGCTCCGGCCGACCTGCGGAGCGGCGAGGCCGAGGCCTTCGGCCGCGCGCATGGTGTCCACCATGTCGTTGGCGAGCGCGGAGATCTCCGCCGTCACCGCGCCGACGGGGCGCGCCACCTCCCGGAGCACCGGGTCCGGTGCCGTCACGATCGTCAGCACCGCCATCGGTTCACCGAGGCCCTCCAGCCAACGACCTGTTCACCGTCGAGCCTCCAGCCCCACAACGAGAAGCAGTCCGCCTCCATCCCCACCTCGCACCCGGCCGCGTTACCACCCAACCTCCGTCCCACGGCGGCCGAGCCTATCACGGGCACGTGCACTTCGGAGGCTTCTCCGGCGCGTGCAGGTAGAGGCCGTCCGGGGCGGGCTCGGCGCACCAGCAGCACGGCTGGTCGCCCACGATCTCTTCGTCGACGAGCTGGCGCAGATCCGAGTCGGCCGGGATCTCTCGGAGGCAGCTCTGGCAGATGGAGTGCGGGATCACCGCCGGCCCGCAGCTCTCGCCTCGATCTGACGCATGCGGCGCGCGGCCGGCACGCGGAAAAGCGCCGCCATGAACCAGCGGTTCGTGAGCGCGTTGGCCCGGCGGGCCTTGACGAGGCGGGCCGCCTCCGCGCCGGAGATCCCGGTCAGCATGTGGAGGGCCAGGGCGGAGACGAGGCCGCTCCTGTTACGGCCGGCCGCGCAGGTGACGAGCACGCGCTCGCCGCCGCGCACGCGCCGGGCCACGAGCTCGGCGGCCTGGACCGCCGTCTGCCACTGCTCGCGGGTGATCGGGGAGCCGTCGTCGTTGTTGGGGGCGTGCACGACCGTGACGCCGGGGAAGTCGACCGAGCCGGGCTGGATCTCCTGGGCGGCGAGCACGAGCGTGTCGAAGCCGCACTGCCGGAGGGCGTAGCCTCGGGGCGGCTCGCTCCCCTGGTAGAGCCCGGGGGCAATCTCGGAGGCGTCGACCTGGCAGTCCGGAGCGCGCGTAGCCATAAGCGTTCACCCTACCAGAATCAGTGCCGGCTGGGGAGAGACGGCGGAGGGCCCGCCTCGATCTCCTTCAGCATCTCGAAGAGGCGCCCGAGCTCCACGGGCTTCTTCATGTAGTACGGGGCCTGGAGCTCGGCCGCGATGATGTGGAGGTTAGACCCGGCCGAGAGCAGGATCACGGGGATGTCCCGCGTCGTCCGGTCCGCGAGCTGCACCGCGCGGAAGGCCCAGCCGTTCATGAGGGGCATCATCAGATCCAAGAGGATCACGCTCGGGCGGTAGCCGTTCTCCAGGTACCGGAGCGCGCTCCGGCCGTTCGAGGCGACGTCGACGATGTAGCCCTCGTCCCCGAGCGACTCCGCCAGGCTCGCCTGGATCTCGGGGTCGTCCTCGGCGAGCAGGATGCGCTTCGCCACCGTCCTACCCGAACCAGTGCTGCAGGAGGTCCACGAACTTCGACGCGGCGGCGCTGAGCACGGTGATGGCCGCGACCGCGCCGCCGGCGATCTTGGCCCAGTCGGCCTTCGAGCGCTTGTGCCGGAGCGCGATGGGGCGCTTGTCGATGGGGGTGAAGCTGTCGACCTTCTTGTGCATGGACGCGACCTCGGCGAGGACCGAGCCGACCGCGGTCATCACCTCGTCGCGCAGGCCTCCGAAGGCCGTGGACGCGGCGATGAAGCTCTGGCTGGTCGTGACCGCGAGCTGCTCGGAGCTCTTCGCAAACGCCTCGACCGCGGTCTTCTGTTCGCGCACCTGGCGCTCGACCACGACGATGCGGTCGCGGCATTCGAGCCCGACCTTGTGGTTTCGATCGAGATCGTTCAAGACGTACTTGTTCTTGAGCATCAGCTCCATGACCAGGCCTTCGAGCTCGAAGTAGCCTTGCTCCTGGAGGCGCTTCATCTGCTCGGCCGTCATCTGCGCCGGCTGGCCCGAGACCGGTGGCTCGTCGTGCGAGGTCACCAGCCGGGCGCGCGGGGGGTCGGTGCGCGGGTCGTCGTCTCTAGGCACTTCCATTTGCTCCTTGCTACTCACGGCAGGATAGCCGTTTCCACCTGACCTGCCGCCCCCGCCTCCCCCACATGGCCTGCGCCCCCGTTCGTGCCAGTGCCCGTGCCGATGCCGCCCGAGCTCGCGGCCCCGGGCGTGCCGCCGTTTGCCTGGACGGTGACGCCTCCGCCGAGGCTCATGGTCTTGATGGCGACGAGGCCGCCGGAGCCGCCCCCGCCGCCCCCGCCGCCCCCGGCCCCGCCGCCGTTGGTCGGGTTGCCAGCCCCGCCGTTCGCTCCGTCGACTCCGGCCGACCCGTTCGCGCTGATTCGACCTGTGCCCGTGATCGTAGGCCCGGCGATGAAGAGGAAGCCGGCCGCGCTACCGCCCGCGCCGCCCGCTCCGCCAGTCGCTCCTGGGGGCCCGGGAGCTTGGGTGGTAGCTCCACCGCCCCCGCCCGACCCGCCGCTCCCGGGCGAAGCGACCACCACGCCCGTCGTGTTGTTGGAGATGAAGCCCGGCATCTGGAGCGGGTCCCACCTGATCTGGGCGTACTTCGTCTCGTTAAAGTTGGCGGTGCCTCCGGTCTGGGCGCCGGCGGTGCCGCCGCCACCGCCACCTGTGAGGCCGGGCGTGCCCGTGCCCGCGCCGCCGCCGCCCGCTCCGCCGCGGCCGCCCTGAAACTGCTGCGGCGGCCCGCCGACGAAGTTGTTCCCCGGGGCACCAGGTAGGCCCGAGCTCCCGTTGCTGCCGAGACCTCCGGTCGCGCCCGCCAGGGTCGTCACGGACGAGGGGAACTGACTCTGGTTGGCGAGCGTGACGGAGATGCCGATGCCGCCCGTCTGACCGTTGCCCACGCCGCCAGCGCCGCCGGCGCCACCCGCGATCAGGGCGTCGGCGTTGATGGAGGCTCCGCCGTCGATGGTGATGACCCCGGTCGCGCGGATGGAGAGGCCATTGCGCGCGGCCATAGGCGTAACGTCCCCGGTAGCGTGAAACGTCGTCGCCTGGTACTGCTCCTTCGTCGCCGCCCCGGTGCCGAGCGACACCGCGCTGTCCGCGCCGTCGCCGAAGAAGAACGTGCCCGCCGTCTCGGTGCCCGCGATGAGGTTATCGAGGTGGGTCTTGTCCGCCGCCGACTCGAATCCGGCCACGGACGTGGTGGCGACCGAGTGCTGGTTCGCGCCTCCGCGATTGCCATGCTGGGCATCGGTCGCGAGGATGTTGACACCCACGACCTCGGGGCTCGCGACCGCGAGCGACCCGTCCGGATTGGCGCGGACCTGGGCGTAGCGCATCGGAGCTAGCTCGGCTCCTCTTCGGCCGGCGCAGCGGGCTCACCCGAGGGCCCGAGCGGCGTCGGGGTCCCGGCGCTCGTCCAGTAGCTGTTGAGCTCGTGGGCCTCGTCGAAGATCTGGTGGTCGAGGAGCGTCACCGGGTTCTCTTCCCCGGGGACGACGTGCACGGCCACCATGCGGAGGAGCCGGTCGCGCTGATCTCCTTCGTTGATCAAGTGCGGCGCCTTCGGCATCACGTCGGCTGCGTCTTTGTCGCAATGGCGACAGATCACGGCCGGGCCCTTCGGGCCGAGGTGCATACCCGGGATGTAGTCGCCCTCTTCGACCGTGCCGTCCGCGTGCTCGATCCGGAACTGCCCATCCTTCACCGTGATGGTCGGCCCCGGCTGGCCGGAACCCTCGACGACGGGGAAGTCGTGCAGGCCCTCCGGATGGGCCTCGCACGGCGGGACCTCCGGTGCCGGCCCCATCGGCAGGTAATGCTCGTCGGTCTCGGTCGCGTACCACTCGTGCGCGCACTCCTCCGAGCAAAACCGCCACCAGCGCTGCGTGTTCACGCGCGCCTGCACGGCTCGGCCGTCCTCGTCCGCGGTGTGGCTACGGACGCTCGTCATGATCATGCGCCGGTAGCCGTTGACCGGCTCGGCGCAATGGTCGCAGAGCTCGGGCGGCGGCGGCTCCCCCCGCCCCTCGCGTGAAGCTCGGCTCAATAGGCCGAGCTGGCGCTGAAACTCCGCGAGCGCCTCGGCGCCTCTCAGGATCTTGGGATCGTCCGCCATCGCCGTCTCCTATGCGAGCACCACCGAGTCGACGCGACCCGCGCCGCCTGTGCCGCCTGTATTCCCGTTGCCGCCCGCGCCTGCGCCTGCGCCACCTGTCCCGCCCGTGCCGCCGCCGCCGCCTGTGCCGCCGTTGGCTTGCACCGTGAGGCCGCCCCCCAGGCTCTTGGTCACGAGCACCACCTCGCCTCCGGAACCGCCTCCGGATCCGCCGCCGCCGCCGCCGCCGCCCTGCGCGGCCGAATTGGTGCCGTTCGTGCCCGCGACGCCTACGGTGCCATTGGCGCTGATGCGCCCTGTCCCAATGAACGCCGGCGCCGCGAGGAAGAGATAGCCGCCGCCGGTCGCGGTCGTGCCATTGCCGCCGGCCCCGCCCGCGCCGCCGCCGCCGCCGCCATTGCCGCCCCCACCGCCGCCGGCCCCGCCAATGCCGACCACGACGCCAGTGCTCGTGAGCGACGAGAGCTGCAGCGGGTCCCACCGGGCCTGGGCCCACTTGTAGCTGTCGAACACGTTGCCGGCAGCTTCCTGCCCACCAGCGCCGCCTGCAGCGCCCACAGCGGCGGTGCCGCCGCCTCCGCCGCCTCCGCCTGCTCCAGCTCCTCCTTGGAGCGTGTTGCCCGCGCTGAGCGGCGCGGCGCCGCCGCCGCCATTGCCGCCGATCGCGCCGGCGGCGCCGGCCGTGCCGCCCAGCACCTGGGCCGGGTTCGCGAAGAGCTGGGTCTGGGTCGCGGCCACCTTGCTTCCGCCGCCCCCGCCAGGAGCTCCGCCAGCGCCGCCGGTTGCGCCCGCGCTGCCGAGTCCGTCGGCGTTGATGGAGGCGCCGCCGTCGACCTCGATGGAGACGGTGGCGCGGATGATGAGACCGAGGTGCGCGGGCGAGGCCGTCGGCGTGACGTTGCCGGTCGCGTGGAAGGTGGTCGCGCGCGTGAGCGGCTGCGTGACGGAAGCCGTCCCGATCGAGACTGGGCCGTCCGCGCCGTCCCCGAACATGGCCGAGCCCGAGAGCAGGCCGGAGACGATCCCGTCGAGGTTCGACTTGTCGGTGGCCGACATGAACCCCTCGACCGAGGTGGTCGCGAGCGCGTGCAGCGCGCCGCCGCCGCGGTTGCCGTGCTGAGCATCGGTCGCCAGGATCCCGACTCCGACGCGGGGCGCTGCCGGGCCGCCCGATCCCTGGATCGCGATCGAGCCGTCCACGTTGGGGGTGGGGTTCGTCTTGATCATGGCAGGACCGTGCTCTCCACGACGCCCGCGCCGCCTGTCCCGCCGAGACCACCCGCTCGCCCCGCGGCCGCGCCTGCGCCCGCGGTGCCGCCGCTTCCCCCGCTGCCCCCGGCCGCGCCGTTGGCCTGGATGGTGAGGCCTCCGCCGATCGACTTCGCGATCACCTTGACGTAGCCGCCGGAGCCGCCGCCCGAGCCGCCGCCGCCGCCGCCGCCGCCCTGCGCGGCCGAGTTCGAGCCGTTCGTGCCGTTGACGCCGACAGTGCCGTTGGCGCTGATGCGGCCTGTGCCCGTCACCGTCGGAGCTGCGAGGAAGATCCAGCCGCCGCCGTTCGCGGCGCCGCCGTTCGCGCCTGCTCCGCCTGCCCCACCGGGGCCGCCTCCAGCGCCGCCGCCGCCGCCTCCAGCGCCGCCGATGCCGGTCGCCATGGTCGTCGAGATGAAGACCCCGATCGTGAGCGGGTCCCAGCGCATGCGCGCGGTGATGTGGGAGTCGAACGCGCTGCCTGCCGTTTGCAGGCCCCCGTTGCCGCCGTTGTTGCCCGCGAGGACGGTGCCGCCTCCGCCGCCGCCGCCGCCAGCGCCAGAGCCGCCCTCCATCTGGTTGCCCGTCGAGCCTGGGTTGCCCACGGTGCCTTGCGCGCCCGCGGCGCCGCCCGTGCCGCCGGTGCCGCCAGTCACCTGAGCCGGGTCCGCGAACATGTTCGTCTGCGACGCGGCCGGGACTGCGCTGGCGTTGGCCCCCGCAGCGCCGCCGGCCGAGCCGCCGCCGCCGCGCCCGTCGGCGTTAATGGAGGCGCCGCCGTTGATGGTGATCGACGTGGTCGCGCGGATGATGGTGCCGTTTCGGTTGGGCGAGCCCGTCTCCGGCGTGACGTTGCCTGTCGCCGTGAACGTCGTCGCCTGCGTCACCGGGCGCGTGATCGAAACGGTGCCGAGGGAGATCGCGCCATCGAACCCGAGCCCGAAGTACGCCGAGCCGCTGACCGTGCCCGCGACGATGCCGTCGAGGTTGGTCTTGTCCGCGGCCGACATGAAGCCGGCGGAGCCGGAGGTCGCGTTCGAGTGGATGCCGCCGCCGCCGCGGTTGCCGTGCTGGGCGTCGGTCGCGAGCACGCCCACCTGCGCGATCGTGCCGCCCTCCGAGAGCGCGACAGAGCCGTCAGGATTGGGAGTGAGGCGCTCGCCGAGCGGCATCTCGGGCCCCTCTCCCTACGTGAGCTCCGTGATCCGGGCGCTGCCGGTTGCCACGTCCCAGATGCCGTCGATGATGCCGGTGTACACCGGGGAGGGCAGCTCGTAGTAGGCGCCCGGGATGAGCTTCGCCGTGTAGCTCGTGGCCGATGCGGTCGCGCCGAGCTTCACGAAGAGGTTGTTGGACCCGTCGTTCGTGATCATCGCGCCCTTGCGCGCGGCGTTGGCGGCGAGCAGGGTCACGTTGGCCGCGTTCGAGGCGACGGACGTGGTTACGCCCGTGCTCGGAGTCGGAACAGCGGGAGAGGTAACAGAGCTCATGTTGTCATGCTCTCACTTGAACTTCACTTGGATCGCCTTCTCGCTCGTCCCATCCTCGGTGAAGGTGTTCTTGGTCGAGGACACCCCGATGGCGATACCCACTGCGAAGTGCGTCCCCTCGGTCCCGAAGAAGTCGGTCCCGATCACGTGCTCCGCGTCGGCGCTGCCGCTGGCGGGAGGCAGGACGAAGACGAGCAGCGGCACGTCCGTGTTCACCGGCGCCGACGCCTTGTCAAAGAGCTGGATGTAGCGCTTGGTCGTCCCGTCCTGGGACACCGAGCACGCGAAGACGTTGCCCGGGGAGCCCTTGACCAAGATCGAGCCGTCGGTGCCGAAATTCGTGACGAGCGAGGCCGTGTTGTTCGAGGTCGCGTTCGGAGAGTTGACCGTCGGGACCGGGTTCGACGCCGAGTAGAAGCTCGTCCCGTCGGTGAGCCGCGTGCTCCAGCCGTCCGTCGCGTCGTTGTTCGAGTTGCCTTGATCCGCGTTGACGGTGAGGGTGTTGGCGACGAGCACCACGAACGGGTTCGCGAGCGTGCCCGCCTCCACCGACCCGCCGCCGGCGGAGAAGCGGAGGTTCACCCCGAGCGTGTTCTCGACGCCGCCGCCGGTGTCTGTGTCGTAGGTGCGCGCGCCCTGGAGGTTGCCAGCCGCGTCGATGAAGCCGCCGTAGCCCGCCGACGTCGGCACCGCTGCGCCGGTCAGGCCGACGTTCGCCGGCGTGACTGGGATCGCGGACTGGTTCGAGGCCAGGGCGACCGGGATCGACAAGGCCATGAGCTGCTGGCCCTTCGCCTCGATCGATCCGCCGCCGCTGCTGATGCGCAGGTTCGTGCCGAGCGTGTTCTCGACACCTCCGCCCGTGTCGGTGTCGTAGGTGTGCGCGCCCTGGAGGTTGCCGGCCGCGTCGATGAAGCCGGTGTAGTTGGCGCTGCCGGGCACGGCCGCGCCGACGAGCCCGATGGAAGCGCCGCCGCCGCCGCCCGAGGTCTTGAGCTGCCCCGCGGCGTCGAACTGGAGGCTCACCGCCTGGCCGTCGGCGAGCGCCGGAGCCACGGCGTTGAAGACGCCGAGCGGGATGACGGTCTGGATGCCCGTGAACGGGGCCGTCAGCGGGCCGACGAAGCCGGAGCGAGCTCGGTCCCACGAGGCGCCGTTGAAGAGCTGCGACCGCGCCCCGACCTCCGGGACGACCAGGTTGGTGTCGCCGCCGTCGGCCTTGGCCGCGGCCGGCGATACGAGCGCGCCGCCCCAGGAGACGACGTTGACGTCCGCGGTCGTGCCTCCGCCGCCTCCTGCTCCGACCCGTTCGAGAAGGGAGTCGCTCATGACGTCTTGCCGATCATGATGTAGACGCCGATGTCAGGGAACGTCGTGCCCGTGCCGTCCCCGAACTGATCCGAGAAGGGCTTGTCCGCGACCGCAAACGTCCAGTTGCCGACCGCGGACGTCGGCCGGTTGCACGCGATGAGGAGCTCGTCGCCGATGACGGGGATGTCGTAGGGCAGAAACTCCGGGATCGAGGCGATGGCAGGAACGACGCCTGGATCGCGCAGGCCCTGCTGGAAGTAGCCCGTGGTCGTGCCGTCGGCGAGGAGAGGGAGCGGGTAGTCCGGCCCGCGCGTAGAGACGTTCTCGGCGCGGATGTTCTGGGTCACCATGGAGAAGGCGCCGGCGGGCTCGCTCTGGTTGTAGATGGCCACCTGATGCGCGGCCGGGATGACGACGCGGGCCTGGCTGCCGACCGGGGCCGAGGTGTCCGGCACGCCTTCGCCTTGCTTCGCGAGGTGCCAGGCCATGCGCGCCTGGCGGTAGTCGAACGTGTTGCGGAGGCGCCAGATCGCGTGCCACGTGTAGGGGATGAGCGGGTTGTCGATGGCGAACAGGCTCGGTAGCCACGCGACCACGCGCGCCCCCA